>Ga0123354_10000053_pt1 | contig 86790 bp, 88 predicted proteins | sample TergutLab28metaG_2_FD_97872 | JGI IMG/M metagenome (GOLD analysis project Ga0123354, IMG submission 97872) | Labiotermes labralis P4 segment gut microbial communities from Petit-Saut dam, French Guiana - Lab288 P4 | ecosystem: Host-associated > Arthropoda: Insects > Digestive system > Gut ... | reverse complement strand
TCGGTTTGGGCGGCAGATCGAAATGGTTCGGGTAAGCAGATAGATTGGCATTTTACCACAAAACAAGCAAGAGGTAAACTAAAACATCTATATCCTAACTTATAATGCGGTCAAAGCAATATTTGTTTTTGCGTATTCTTATATTGCGGTATAAAATTAGTAGTGCTCTAGGAAGCGATAGTAGGTGACATTTATTCCAAAGCCCCCATCTGATGTCAGATTAAAAGGCACGGATAAATTCACACCCCTAAAACCTGCTTTTAGAAATAGACAATACGGTAGCGAATTTAATGCTTGGGAGCTCTCTATTCTAAAAGAGTTTGCTTATGCAAAAAAATCAACCAATCCCTCCGTTTCAGGTACCGTTGTCTACGATGGTAAACTCGGCAGAAATCGGTTTCTCCTAATCCCTGCAGCCCATCTACCCCAAGACTACATTATATGCGAATGCCCCACCGGTGTAGCGGTTCCATCAAATCTCTCCTACATAACCGTCACAGGACAAAAGCAACCTTTCTACGATTACTGGGAAATAATGGTTGATGACCTAACCCCTGCCAAGATCAACCAACCAATTAAACCCGAAATTGATTTTAAAGAATTTCAGCAACAGCTCTTCTTACAATGGAGCGGAATATTTTCACCCCAAAAAGATTTACTTGCTTTTGAATTCGTCAGTTCACCCCCTCTGGTAAATCTTGGACAAGCTGGCGGATTAAGCATCACACTCTATGACGAAACCAAACATCACCAAACCAGCAAATTACTAAAATATTTTCATGATCTTATGCCGCCCGATTTCGCTCAGGGAAAAGCTGGAAACCTCACAATTCCCGAATTAGCTGCTGAACAACCCCTATCGCCCTTCACTTTTCAGTTTCGTAGCTTTAACGCTGATAAACCGCTCAACCAAAACCTAGTAACTTTTCTTGACCGAAGAACCTCGAAAAGATTCTCCAGATTTCCCGAGATCTCCGTAGGTTTAGGTAGCAGACATAATCAGCCGCGATCAATTTATGATCACCCCTTTCGATTGGTAGATCAACCCGCTATATTGGAGCGAAGTGCAGAGATGCGCGCAATGCACTTTGATCCCCCCCTAGACGTTACCAAATATATTGTAACTATGCAAATGCTGTTTCCAACTGTAGGCAAAACCCAAGACGATCTAAACAGCACCCTTGACCAGGCTAGCCAAAAAATCATAGCTATCGCCGAAAAATATGACCTCCCCCAAGAAGTCCAGCGCCACGGCCTATTTGATGCTAACTATTATGGTAAACCCCAATCATCACTACGACTAGCCCTCTCTTCAGCACGTTCCCAACAAATACCAACAGTTGATGACACCTTGGTCCTAAAAGCCATCGAAGACTTTTATGTCAAAAATATCGAAAACGTATTCGAAGCCTGGGAGGATCTATTTACCTCCAAAGGAGTCGAGATGGTATCGCTAAGTGAATTTGACCGACAGGTACTCAAATTCATCACTGAAAAAGAAACAAATGACATCGGGGTCAGTTATCACCTTCTCTCAGAAAAATTTGCACTAGAATCTTCGCGCGAAATTGAGTTGAGACACTCAATTCAGCGTTTGCTAGGAAACGGTAAAATACGCGAACCATATTGCCAAATTTATCGTGCCATCCCATTTGTTCAATAAAAAGAGCCTGTCTTGTGAGCAATACGTTTGTCATCTATTTTGATGTTAACACCCGCACAGGTTGGACATTTATGATATTCTTTAAATTCATTATTCTCTAGTTCAATCCTGCTATTTTCAGTTGGTCTAAATTGCTCACCACAATTATTACACTTTTGATACTTTGACATTTGACTTTCAAAATGCTCACATCCCTCACAAGTTGTACACTCAAAATCAAAATATTTACAATCACGCGGATCCATTCATCTCAACCCTTATAGTACAAACAAACTATCAACATACATCAAATAAAATTTGCTCCCGCAAACGCGGGTTGGTTGATTATAGCTTTATTGATGATGGTGGTGTCTCAGTTGCGAGCAATGCTTGAACTATCAATTAGATGGGCGGTACCATCTGGACAGTAGACTTTGTCACCTATTATGGCTCTACGGTAACGTGTGTTGCACTCTTTTAGTTTGGAGCATCCATCACAATCTCTTGAAATCATCTATCTCATCTCCACTTATTCAAAACAATATCCTTACCGGCACCTATAGATATGTTCCCAATAAAATATATAGATTATATATTTAAGCGGGGTTATAACTTCCAAAACAAGAAGAACCTTTAAAAAACAAGAACCCCCAAACAACCCAATGCAATCAAACAAGCTGAAGGCCAACGGAATATTTCTAGACCTAGACGGTACCCTTGTTGACTCCAAAACAGCCTACCTCGAAGCTACCAAAATCGGTTTCCAAGCCATCGGCAAAGAAATGCCCTCTGCCCAAATCATGCTGGAAATCCCCCGCCGCCTCGAACAGCACCAAAGCATAAACGACCTCACCTATGGCTGTGCAGAACAGTTCATGCCCATATACATAAAAGCCTTCCATTCTGCCACTGAGAAACATGCTAAACTTTTGCCTAATGTGGTACTGACGCTTGAGTGTCTTGCAGAAAAAGCTAAACTGGCCTTAATCACTATGCGCCATGTTCCCAATCAAGTTATCCAAAAAGAACTCGACTATCTGGGTATCTCACAATATTTCCACTTGGTTGTGACAGGGCTGGACACATCAAAGCCTAAGCCTTCCCCAGAGGCCTTAATTCGATGTGTCGAAACTTTGGATTTAAAAATGTGTGACTGCATTATCGCGGGTGACTCAGTTAGTGATATGCGAGCAGGAAAAGCTGCTGGATCTTGCACCGTAGCTTTGCTCTCAGGTCTCTTTGGATCTGAAGAACTGGCTAAAGAACAACCTGATTTAATATTACCCGACATTACCGCGTTACCCGATAACATAGAATAGGTTGCTTTAAGGATATGTCAAATTCGATATATTTCGATTTTTAGCCTAAGGTAGTTATAGGCGTTTTTAAATAAAGTTTAATTAAAACCTCAACTAACTGGTTATAGAACGGGTTTCAGCGGGAATCCTAATGGACTTTGTCGAATTCATGATAGGGGAGAAACTTAGAGAAGCCGATCCAGCCCTAGATATAATGGGCTCTGATCATACGGTATTACAGGTAGCTTTCCAAGATTTTACAAATTATCTCAAGTTTCGCTGGGATTTGGTGGGCCAAGAAGTAAAACAACCTGAAATTCTTGAGCGTATAAACACGCTTAGTCAAAAAGATCTTGACGAATTAGATGCGTTTTTGGCAGTTTGGTGCAACATGTGGTTTAAAAAATGGAAAGAGCGTGTTAAACTGCTGATCGGTAATCAGGGCGCAAATAAATGGAATAAAATGAACAAACCCCTTGCTGATGCTGAACCCATTTGGCGAAAAATCGAGTGCAAACAAGACCTCCAAGAGTTGATTGTTGCAACTCTTATTAAAAACGGTGAAATCTGCGGAACAGATATACTAGCAGAAAATCTGCTCAAAATGGAGTTGAGCGAAAAATACCTCCAAAGTATCCCTGAAACAGACCGTATCTTTGTTGCTCTCAACAACACCTTGCGTAAAGCACGCGCGATGGCGCACAGTCGAGGCCCTTTGATTTTCGTAAAGGTCGATAAGGGTTACTACAACACACCCGAATAACCCTTTTTTGCTTTATACTTCAGCAGTTTGTAGAAAACCTGCCTGTAAAATGTAACATTACTAATATTTGTGAGTAGAACGTAATTTGTAAAATTAAAAGTTGGGTTTAGCGGATGGTTGCGACTCGTGCTCTTTGCAGAGTCTTGGTCCGCCAGTTATAACGTCTTAGAGTAGCTTGTGCGCCGTAGCCGCATGCGCTACATCGCTTGTTGCGTACGTGGTATGCACGTCTGCCGCATCGACGACATTTTATATGGACAACGCGCCCCATGCGCTTGCCCATTGAAGGAGTGCCCTTTCCCATCTAACTCACCTGGGCGGGGGTGAAATAAGGACTACGTTGTCTCCACGGACGATTATGAGTCCTAACTTCTTTTGGTCTTCAACGACGGTGGTGTCTTCGGTCTCTTCTAAAACCAGATTTAGATGTTGATCGAACCCCTTGAGTCTGCCTCTGAGGCTTTTGCCGCCTTTTAGGCGAACCAGCACAATTTTGCTGAGGTTCTGTTCAAGGATTTCGGTTGTCATTTCGCTCATTTTGAGATCCTCTTGTAACTTTATCTGTTCTATACTTTATCTCTCAACATTTAAACCTATCTCATACTCTGGAGGCGTTAACTATTTGGATGCTATATGTTGCGGCAAAACAAATCGTTCTAGCCTCAACTTTGCCCTTGCGCTGTTGATGGCAGATTGTTTGATTGTGTTTGGTGTGATAAATCTGCTTGGTTACTTTTTGGTGACGCTTTCATGCTAACGGTCAATAGTCTTATTAGTATCTGAAGACATGTGTTATTTGCATGTTAATGGCTGATTTTGACTATGTGTTGCTTGTACTTATAAGAGGGTTTATGGTTTATCTGCCTTGAACGGAACAGTCCATGGTGACGCTGATAAGTTTTGTCATAATTTTTGTGGTATCTTTTGTTCTTAACCTGATCCCGTTTGCTGGCCCCTCAAATATGCTCATCGCATACACATTTGCCCTACGACTGAACAGCACTGATTTTCTCTCTTTTGCATTAATTGGAGCCGCCATGGCCTTGGGCTCCGCTTTAGCCAAAGGTATCTACTATATGGTCACCTTCTTTATCAGTGGAAGATATATCAAAAAAAGCCGCCAAAAACTCGACGCCTCAAAAATCAAACGCTGGGCCTTCCCTTTACTTTTCTTTGCGGCAGCGACACCAATTCCTGATGAACCCATAATTATAGCCCTGGGACTTATGAAGTACAGTCCATCAAAATTTTTTGGCGCTTACTTCTTGGGAAAATTTGGAATCGGTGTTATGGGCGCCTTCTTGGCCGGTTTTTCTATAGAAATCTTTGGAGATTTTATCAGCTCAGAAGTTATGGTTGTTCTGTCCATTGCGATGACCATTGCTCTCACTATTATCTTGCTTAAAGTCGATCTTGGTAAACTATTCGAGAAATACCTGCACCGAAAACCCCCAGCAGATCAGGAACCTAAATAACTCTGTATCTATGCACATAGATAGTTGCTTATGCCCACAAAACAACGTCGATATCCCATCAAAAACAAAGATATTAAACAGATTCTAGAAGAGGCTCAGCATACACTCGGCCTCAATCTTGAGGAGCTATTTGATGTTAGAGCGAGTGTGGAAGTTGTTGAATCAGATGTGGCCTTAATTTATATATTCTCTGGCAAACCTGTAATCTATAAAATTAATGATCGCATTTTGCCTACTTTACTCTTCTCTGAGTTCATCACTACTGCACCTAAAATTGTTGTTGATATGGGTGCAGTTCCATATGTGTGTAAGGGCGCAACAGTTATGGCTCCGGGTATTGTTCGTGTGGAGGGTGAATTTGCGGCTGGGTCACTAGTTTTGGTTACTGATGTAAAGTATGGGAAAGCGTTAGCGGTAGGCGAGAGTTTGATGGATGCGAATACTGTACGCCAGACTAAGAAGGGTCCAGCTGTTAAGGTGTTACATTATGTCGGCGATAAAGTTTGGGATTACATTAAATTGATCTCAGAATAATTATCTATATTTACCTTAATAGTTCGTATTGACCCTTGAGAAGGGTTTTTGTGATCTGATTGGCTGATCTGTAGTGTCAGTATTGTTGTTGGCCTCGTTTTTGGTGGGTATACCATTCAGTTTAGACTAGTTGTTAAGTTGTTTGATCTTGAGCTTTTTTGTAGAGTGCTTTATCGATGGTTCGAGCGCTGAGGTTGTGTTTGGTAGCGGTTTTACGCAGAGCTGAGATGAGACGCAGGTAATTTTGGGGTGTGTAGAGTCCTCCTGGAGGGGTGTTGCCCAACAATCCCTTCCAGACTGTTTGGTCAAATATGCCATAACTCGTTGGGTCAAAGAAGGTCAAGATGATGCTGGCCAGTATGGGTGAGATGCCTTCTAATGTGGTTAGACAATTGATACGGTAGAGATCATCAGCATTTGGGAGACTTAGACTTTGGCTGGTTATACGTTGAACTTTTTCATCGGTATTGCGTGTGACCAGCTCTTGGGCGCGTTGTAGTTTTTCGGGTTCGTCTTTGAATTTCCATTCTGCCACCGCCATGAGATCCTTCACGCTTAGAGCCTTGTTTTTTTGGAATTTTGCACTTAATTCGCGTTCCCGTTGTGCCTGCCAGCCGTAGGCTTTGTCATATTTGCGGCTCCACATGAGATAGTCAGCTTTATCCATAAGTTATCTGGTCTGTAGTGTGTACAGAAGCATTTTTGTTTTGCTCTTAAAATAATGAGCTCGTTAATCACTATTGACGAATTGATCAATTTAGCTAACATATACCCAAAATAATGAGCTAAATTGGTGCTAGTTTTGGTCGGCTAGATGTGCTGTACCGTCGGGGCAGTAAACTTTTTCGTCTTTACCAGCTTTTCGGAATCTTTCACTGCACATGTGAAACATTTCGCATCCATCGCACTCTTTGTTTAACACTGTTTTTTGTCTCCTATTGGTGTTCTTTGCGTGTGTCAATTACTAATAAGGATATGTAATATGCGTATGTATATCCACAGCATGTTACCTCTGTTAGCGGGAGCAAGCGGTACTGTTTGGGCGTTTGTCTTTGTTTTCATGTTTGCCAAAAAATTATATGTCTCTTTAGCTAAACAAACTTTATGAATTGGTATGAATTAAAAATATAAAACTTGCCTATTTCTTGCTTTAGCGTTTGTTTGTTTTTCGTTTGTTGTGGGGTTTGCGGGAGTGTGGGGGTCGAGCGGGTTTGTGGTTACTCCAGCATTTTTTACAGAAAACGGTTTTGTCAGTTTTGGGTTGGAATGGGACTTCACATTCACTGCCGCACTCACTGCAAACTGCATTAAAGGTTGGTTTTGCATGGAACGATTTGAAAAGCTGATAGTTTTTGAGTCGTGGCCAGCCGGTTTTGGCATAGCGGAGCATTTTGGGGTTATCTTTGAGCCAGCGCATCATATGGAAAAAGCTTTTGCCTCTTTTTTCATCTCGCTCAGCAAGGGGTTCGTAGCCTAGATTGCGGATTTCATCGAGATATGCGATTTCAACTAGGCGCTGAGTTTCGCCTTCGACGTGGATGCGTTTGACGTGGTCTTCGCCGTAGACCTTTTTGAGTTCCTCTGCGGCAACATCAAAGATGCATCCCTGGCAGATGTGAATGGCTTCCTCGGGGTTTAGATTAAATTTGGCCACAAGCTTTGACACAACCCGCGAGGCTTCTTGAAGGTATTCTTTTTCACGAAATATGTCTTGGTAGAATCTTACGTCGATTATATCATATTTGAATTCTTTTGTTTCTTCCCGATAGGCGCCGACTACAACACCGAAAAGCAAGTCACCGCTGCCGGCGTCATCAACGATAAGAGTCAACTGGAAACTTCACTCTCTTTTCTTCAGTCAATATGTTAGGGTCATATAAAAATTGATGTGTTCAATTCAGTATAAAACTGGGCTTGAATTGCCTTTTTAACCATTTGGGTCGTTGTTCTGTCTGTGGAGGTGTGTATGTTTGTGCTATATTGGATGTTTGCTGTTGTTGCTTATCTGAGGAGATAAAAGAGTGGTGGTGTATTTGCTGATGTTACATGCCTGATTTTAGGCGGCGATAGGTTGTGTAGTCTATGAATTCTGCAAATGGATTTTCAGCGAGGAATTTGACATTGATTTTTTGGCGGTTACGTTTATCAAGTAGTTGACTGGTGGTGCGTAGAAGGTAGCTGTCGCTGCCTGCTCCTGAACCGTAGCTGGTGACTAGTATGCGGTCGTCGGGTTTTGCTATGTCCAATATTGCGGCTAATCCGACCAGAGAAGCGCCGCTGTAGGTGTTGCCGAATTTAGTCATCTGAATGGCGGGCATAAATTGTTCTTCTTTGAAGCCTAATTCTTTGGCGATGCGCACTGGGAAGCTGGGATTGGGTTGGTGGGGTACAAAGTAGTTGAGGTCTGAGGCTTTGAGGTTACATTGCTCCATGAGTTTGGAGGCGGCGTTGCGGACGTGTTTATGATATGCGGGGTCGCCTGTGAATCTGCCGCCGTGCATGGGGTAGGGTTCACCGTCACGGCGCCAAAAGTCTGGGGTATCTGAGGTGCAGCTATACCAAGCTTCGACCTCTGCAATAACGTCTTTTTTGCCAAATATGAATGCGGCGCCGCCATAGCCGACAAACGCATCGAGTTCTCCTCCGGGCCATCCGCGGGGAGCTGCTTGGCTATTGTCTGCGCCAATAACCATGGCATAATCAATGTTTGATTTGGGGTAGCTGACAAGTGCGCAGGCGTCTTTGAACATGCTTGAGGCGGCTTTGCAGGCAAACTCTGTATCTACTGCATCTACTGCTTGTATGTCTCCGTCTTCTTTGCCTAGTTTGAGTACTTGTGCGACTTTGGCGGCAATTGGTTTGACTGCATAAGGATTTGATTCTGAGCCTGCATAGATTTTTCCAATCAGTGCGCTATCTAGACTTGAGTGGATAAGGGCTAGTTTGCCGGCTTCAACTGCGGCGGTAACTGAGTCTTCATCAAAGAAGGGCACTGCACGCTCGATGCCTTCTTCTTTTATGCGAAAGCGTGATGAATACATTCCATAGCCCACAATTCCTGGCAGATCGTAGTCTTTTTTGGGTTGGCTTATTTTGTATTCTTGGTGGGGATAGTACTCATCAGCTAGGGTAAATGCCAAAGAGATGGTGGGTACAATATCGCCTTTGCCAACAGAGTGGCGTCTGCGAAAACGCGGTGTGACTTCTCTGCCCTCTAGGCTTGATAGGTCTATGGTTTTGTTATCGGCTATTAGTTGATCGGTTAGTCGGGCTGGAACTCGGATTTTGCCGTCGTGAAATGACACAATGCCATAGATGTAGCTGGAGAGTTTGGTGAATTTGTTGGTGGGTTCATTTATGTAGGTGCAGAGTTCAAGGGTGCCTTTATCGTAGAAGAGATCAATATTGTCTAGTTTGTTGTAGCTTTTACGGCCACAGTTGCTACAGTAATCGCGGACTTCAAAGTATTCCTTACCACAACACTGACACCGACATGCTCTTAGTCTATCGCCTAGATATGATACACGTCTTTCTATGGGTTCGCTTGTCATTGTGTTTTCTCTCCTAAAATTGTCATATATGCCTTAGTTCCAAATCCCTCAAACTCTAGTGTTGCAGCGTGTCTAAGACCCTCTGGTGTGGTGATTTGTCTTTCGCCTGCTTCGCCTCGGAGTTGGCGATAAAGCTCAAAGAACTGTGCCCCACCAGTTGCGCCCAAGGGATTTCCATCCGCTTTCAACCCGCCATTAGTGTTCACATGAACTGGTTTACCGTTAAACTCGTAGCTGAGTTGCCCTGTTTGGTTGCTCTCGTAGAGGCTTCTCCATGCAGAGCCCGCTTTGGCATAGCCTAAGTCTTCGAGACTGATCATCTCCATCGCAGTGGATTGATCGTTAACTTGAACAAGCTGTAAATCTGCTACTGAGAGTTTGGCAGTTTGACAGGCCTGTTTCACTGCAAGTTCTGCGGCCACAAAATGGGTGAGATCTTCTCGGGCAGGATAGTTAAGATAATCCGTTGCTGCACCAATAGATAAAACAAAGACCGGTCGATCAGTCATTTGCTTAGCTACGGTCTCGCTTGTGAGAATTAGTGCAGTGGCACCATCTGAGATGGGTGCAAAATCATAGAGCCCCAATGGTTTGCGAGCTGCCTTGCGGGCACTTAGCACTTGGTCGATGGTGATTTTGCGCTGAAACTGGGCATACTTGTTTTTGGCCCCATTCGCATGATTTTTAACGGCCACCTGAGCTAGAGCGACCTCTAATTGTTCCTGATCTTTACCTGTTAGACCATGCTTTTTGATGTAGGCTCGAAGCATCAGTTCATGATTGGACTCCGGGGTTCCACCTGCAAAGTAACTCCACGGATCATCAAGCAACATAAGGTCATCGCGGATTTTATCCCAGCGATCAGACATCTTTTCAATACCCCCAACAAGCACCGTATTGTAGACACCTGCTTGAATTGCATGACAAGCCGCCGACAAGGCCGCACTAAAACTACGCGTGCCCTCCATAGGTACATGTAGCTCTGTGAGCTCGGAGAGAAAGCCCTCTTGGAGCCCTAATTTGTTGGTTATGGGTAAAAAACAATCAGACATGTAACATGCTTCAAGATCTTTACGTTCTATGTTACACTCCATAGATGCGGCAAGCCAAGCTTCCTCAATGAGCTTTTCAGGCTCTTTGCCATAGTGCTCTCCAAACTTGGTTCTGCCGACAGCAACAATAGCTGGACGGTTTTGCATCATGAGCTCTTCCTCTTAATTGCCTAAAGTTCGTCTAAGAAGAATATTAAGTGTTTGCCATATTCAACCAGTTGACTAACCCCCAAAAGCCTAAACAAAATATCGCCTACCCAAAAATATGCAAAGAAACCATGTTTTGTGTGTGAACATAATGTTTAAAAATTAACAAGCAACTGAGTTATTGGTGGTAACTGTGAATAAAGCGTTATCATTAACATTAATTTTTCTCATAAGCGCCTCATTTCTGCTGGTCTTTAGTCCTGTCTCAGCTTCTGAGTTAGTTGAGTACTCCTGGAATACAAAAACTCCCAGACCCGTTAATACCCCCTCGATGCCTTCGGGTGAAACTGTTGTTTTGGATAATAAAATCTACATTATCGGTGGTGACCCCACCCTAGTTTATGACCCGAAAACTGATGTCTGGACCACCTTAGCTTCTATACCCACACCAAGAACTAGTCCTCTTGTTGCTGTTTATCAAGGCAAAATTTATTGCATAAGCGGTCATGTTGAGAACTATAACTCAGTAATAGTGTATCGCTATGTCAATACAGTTGAGGCCTACGATCCCATTAATGACAGTTGGAGCAAAAAAGTTGCAGTACCCGTTGAGGTCGAATCAGTCATCCCGCCCATACAGATTGGTGTGGTAGATGACCAACTTTTCGCTATAGGCCTAAATGGCGAATTATATCAGTATATAGCCCATCTGCTGATAAATGGAGCAGTAAAGCCTCCCTATCCGTTGAAGCAACCTATATGCAAGTTTATGCGCTAAATAACCAACTTTTTGTTATAACCAAAAATGGGGAAATAACAGAGATGCATATGTACAATCCAGTTCTAAATACATGGACAAAAAAAGCCAACCCACCACTAACTGTTTATTCCTTTGTTATTGTGGTGGACGACAAGATACTTGGTGGTCATTCGCAATCAAATCCACACACGAACTGGCCTGAGTTAGGTCTTAGCATTTATGATTCAACAACCGATATCTGGAGTGAAGCCAACCCCAGCCCTCCAGTTAGACGTTTCCACCACTCTCAATCTGTTGGCGTAACCTCAGGCATTTATGCACCCAAACGGCTCTATGTTTTTGGTCAAGAACAACTTGACCTAAACACATTTCAAACATTTACTTGGGCCTATAATCCAGAAGATAACACTTGGTCAACTTCAAAAACTATACCTGACTCATATAGACCCTCTTTTGGCCACTTGATTGCTGTTGTTGAGGACACTTTCTACATGGGAACCTTTTACAACGCACAATATGACCCCAACCTAGGCATGCAATATCTCCCAATAGGTGTGCAATATGTTCCAATAGGCTACTCATATCATGAACAAATTTCACCTGAACCCTCCCCCTTAGAAACACTTACTTCTAAACCACAACCATCTAACCCAAACACTTCTCTAAACACCACTATTGCTCCGACCGCATTATAATTTAGTGTTGTATACAAGTAAATGTTGAATGATCATGTAACAAAGCAAAAAACGGTTAAATTAACCAAAAAGCCCTCAAACATTATGCAATAGAACTCATAAAAAGCAAACTATAGTGGAATAGTTTAAAATCTGCACCTTGCAAAATAGGTGTGCATAATTTTTTGCCGAGTTTCACATTTAGACACCAACCATACATCTTTTTTGCACATAAACAGAGCTGTTCCTCAAAAACACTACACTACCATCAGAACAAACACTACAGCACAACGCAAAAGTTAACCTATTCCGCTATAAAACACCAACATTAAATATAATCTGGTCAAAGCACTATCCTAGCGGCAATAATTCTAACAATTAGCTTTGCCATTGCGGCCGTCAGTATATTTTTTTATCTCAAAAAGGCACAACCAAACAAAAGAGCATTAAAACTAAACTAAACTAAAATCTGAAAAGTTACCGAGTTACTGATAAACGCAAAAGTCCTTCAAGCAAACTAAAGCGACATTTGTGCTACTTTGCTGTGCCATTCAATGATTTCTATAGAACAACCTGTTGATCTGGCTATAGATGCTCTTTTTCTGCTATTTGTTGTTTTAGCACTTCGACTAACTTTTGTAACTTTTCACTCAACTCAACCGGATAGAGCGGGGCATCAATCACTGTTTTGTATTTCTGCGGCAGTTGTGCTATATTTTTGGTTGCAAACCCCCGAATCTCCTCAAGCGATGGCAAACTAGACATTAATTTTCCCTTATCCATAACTTTAATAAGCATCGCCTCACCCTCTGAGGACTCATCTGCGAGGGTAATTACATCTTTTTTGAAAGTCCCATCATTGTTTCGAAAGCGATAAACCTGTTTGCGCCCCGGCAGAGTATTTTTATCCTTACTAAGTTTCATAATAGGGGAGAAACTCTTATCGGTGTTTTGTGTTTCACAGAGTTTATAAATAACATCAAGATAGGGCCGATCCGCGCTGGTTCCCATTTTAGTACCTACACCAAACGAATCAATCGGTGCAGCTTTCTCGAGCAACTCTGTGATTTTGTATTCATCAAGATCTCCACTGGCAAAAACTTTGACGTACTGCAACCCCTGATTATCCAATATTTCCCGAATTTTTCGGCTCGATTCCGTCAAATCGCCGCTATCCAGCCGTACTCCGCCCAAACAAATCCCCTTTGCCGCTAATTCTTTGGCAACCATGGCTGCTTTTTCTGCCCCTGCTATATCATCATAGGTATCGATGAGCAGAGTTGTTTTATTGGGAAAAGTTTTCAAAAAAGCCCGAAAAGCATCAATTTCTCTGGGATAAGACATGATAAAACTATGTGCCATGGTACCAAACACAGGAATACCATAAACCATACCTGCCAAGACATTGCTGGTTCCCCGACAACCCGCGATGTAGCTGGAGCGGGCTACTTTCATACCCGCATCGACACCGGGCTCTCTTCGCAGACCAAATTCAATAACAGATCTGCCCTGAGCCGCTTCCACGACCCGACTAGCCTTGGTGGCAATCATTGTCTGCAGATTAATCGAATTCAACAAAAAAGTCTCAACAAGCTGAGCCTCAATAATAGGTGCAGTTATACGCAAAAGCGGCTCATTGGGAAAAGCAACCGTCCCCTCAGGAACCGCCCAAACCTCACCTGTAAACCTAAAATTCCTCATATGCTCTAAAAAGTCTGCTTTAAACCCCTGCTTTTCTAAGTAACCCAGCTGTTCATCAGTAAATTTGATGTTTTGCAGATAATTTAGTACTTCTTCTAGGCCTGCAAAGAGAAAATAATTTCTATTTTGAGGGAGACGTCGAATAAAAAGATCAAAGGTTGCCGGCTCAAAATTTTGATTATCATAATAAGCTGCACACATGGTGAGCTCATAATAATCAGTGAAAAGACTCATGTTCTTCTCATTTAAGTATCCCAGAAAAGCACTCATGGCTAAGTTGAGGTGTCGCATTGATTTAATACTTTCTGCCCGAGTTTCGGTGGAATTCTGCACTGGGTATCATAAAAGTTTATCCTGATGAAAGATATGGCTTACTTGATGATGGGCATTTATGAGTGGCGTTAGTACCTCAAATAATCTTTTAGCTAAAATAGGCTCGGTTCTGTTGTTAATTCCAATATTAAACATCTTTGGGCTTGTTCTTGTTCTCTGGGGCATGAGAGTTTTCGTCGAACAATACAAAGACCGTAGTATTTACCGTAACGCCGCCGTAGGCACGATTTTTGGTATAGTTGGTCTCTATGTGCTAACTGTCACTCTGATTAGTTTTCTTCTTAGCTTATATTTCCCCTCAGTTGTTATATCAACCACTGACTCAGGAACCATAATAACCCGACAAATCACTCCGCTGATAGGTTTTAATGGCGTTGTAGCATTCAGCTTTATCTTGTTGATGGCTTTGTTCTATCGACGTACACTTAACACATTGGCGGCCTGCTCTGGCAAGCGCCTCTTTCGCTCCGCAGGCATAATGTTGTTTATTGGTTCAATAGTTCCATTGGTATGTACAGCTGTGGTCATTGTAGTGAATCAAATTTTGCTAATTGTTCTAAACACATCGTTCAATGGGTCACTTGCGGTAACAACAGTGATGTTTTCCGGTTCCCTTATGGTATATGTGGCCTTTATACTTCTGGCAGTCACTTTTCACTCACTTAAACAAACACAACCCCTTGAAATCTGATGTATTGTTGTATTGGCACAGTTAAGAATATGAAAAATGTAGTTGATGCAGTTTATCTGTGGTGTGTATTTCTTTTTGTTGCGTTCGTGTCATCTTTTTTTGGGAATCGGATTTTTGAGTCTAAATTTCGGATGGCTACTTTGTTGAGTGCTGTTTGATAGCTCTATACGATCTGTGCGTAAACTTAATATCACTACACAGAGTAAGGTAGAAAGAGAATTGCAATGTCGCTAATGTATCCCATTAGGCATGTGTTTCGCAACTGGAAACTTTTCACCGCTCTGTTAATCGGTATAACCTTGGCAGCAACATTTTTCGCTGGCATATGGGTAAAATCAGATATAGCATCTGATCAGTCGTTTAACAAGCATCTTGGCTCCCTCAAAGCTGATATGACGTTCCAGAACCAGTTCAACTACACAAACGTGCCCTTAGTAGTGCAAGATATACTTAATGTCAAGGTGTCACAGATGTTGAGATAGTGTCTCGGTCTTGGCAAGATTTAGGGTTCCCAGCTGATAACTATACCAATTGTCTTCTTTCTGTGCCGATGATAAGTTTTCCCAATAACTCTCGAATTTATGATGAATGGCTAAACAAACCCAGTGACGGTATACCTGAAAATTATACCTACATCATAACTGGCACACAGCTTGCAAATCGAACCGCCATTGGTGATGTCATTACCACTCAGATGACTTTCTACCAGCCAAAATACGACAACGCCTCAACTTTCGCCGTTAACTTGACAGTGGCTGGATTTGCAGAATTAACCGATGACGGTTATGCATACTGTACAGATAACCTCCGGGGTAATTCTATTGACTTTAGCGGTTATCGGAGTGATTTATTGATTATTGGCTGGGAGAGCACACTTACAAAGATGTGGACTTCCACATTGGATGGTTGTGGCACTACTCAAATAGGATTTATCATCGATGTGGACCGAGAAGATCTCATCAGTCCTTTCAATATCCAAGAATCAATAAATAACGTTGACCGAGTAGCTACTAACATCCAAAATCGTGTTCTTGGTAACTATCTCTCTTGGGGCTGGGTCGACAATATGCTCCGCAGTGCTCTATGGTCATATAACTATGATTCTCAAAATATGCTCAATGGTTTTATTATGGTTTCTATACCCATCTTCTTTGTTGCTTGGTATTTGGGCTATACCGTTTCTGATGTGTCCTTTAACATTCGCAGACGGGAGATTGGTTTACTCTCAACAAAAGGTCTCTCAAGCGGACAAATTCAACGGATGTTTTTAACAGAAGCATTAGTGATTGGTCTAATCGGCGGTTTATTGGGTACCTTTGGCGGTTTACTCTTAAACCAATATTATCTCGGTACAGTTAATGTGGCTCATATTTTCAGTTCAACTCTGTTAAATCCTATAGTCGCAGTAACTACCATTATTTTTGCCGTTGTTTTGGCTGTTGCGGCAGTATTTTTATCGGCTCGTAAAGCCTCAAAGATAGCTGCAGTTGATGCTCTTCGTAATTATATGCCTCCAAGCAAACCCTCACGAAAAATATTTCCACTAGTTGCTCTAATATTGGGTAGCTACAAGATTGTCATATTTCTATTAGGTGTGAACGTTCAGTATCTGTTTAATCAAATGAGCTTCCAGGGGAACATGTTTGTTTCTGTGCTCTCAGTTCCAGTGGTTATATTTGATCAGGCTATGACCTACATCGGTCCTTTGCTGTTCTTCTGGGGCTTCACAAAACTTGTCATTCTTGATTCAACTAAATTCCAAGCGGTAACAACAAAGATTTCCTCAGCTATGGGTGACTTGGGTGCTTTGGCCGCAAAGAACGTTAGGCGAAATCCCGCACGCTTGGCAGCCATAGCCTTTTTGATCGCTCTAATTATTGGTCTTAGTGTCCAAGTTACCGGACAAATAGCCAGTCAAGAGGACTATATTGAGCGTAATGTCCACAACAATGTTGGCGCTGACATAAGCGTGTCGGTGGCTAATGTGACTAGGAGTCAAGAAATTCTTAGTAATATAACCCAGAACGTATCTGGTATACGCAATGCAACCATAGAGCGCTCTCTTACTGCCTTTTCAGTGGGAGATAGGACTAGTTATATGAGTGTGCGAACCATAGAACCAGATGCGTGGGCTGAGTGTGCTTACTATGAAGATGGTTGGTTTAGCGGTGGCCCAAGCATGAATCAGATGCTTGCTGAGTTAAAATCAAACAACAATACTATCATTTTAGATCGGACTGTTGCCAAACAGCTTGATCTCAAGCTCTACGATGAGATAGCTGTGGATTTCTCTTCCTGTGCACGACAACTACGGGTTGTGGGATTCTTTGGCCCTGAACCTCAAGACAACAGCAATTCCTACTCTTACATCAACGGGGTTCAAACTCTCTATTCGCCATTTTGTTCTTATGTACCTCGAGATCTGTTTAACATGACTGAGGGCAGTGATATCTATGTCTTAGAATATTGGTCTTCCAAAATCTTAATCAGCATAGAACCAGGTGTCAATGGCACCGATGTCGCAAATCAAATTCGCGCTCTATACTTAGATGTATATGGCGTTCAATCCTTTGATGAGCAGTGGCGGCGTTCAGTTGAAATGGATAATCTTAACACTTACAACGATCTCCAAATTCTAGAGTTGCAGAATTTTGGTCTTATCTTTGCTGTTCTCTCAGCTTCAGTTGGTACCGCCTTGATAGCTATAGTTAGCTTAAAAGAACGTAGTCGCGAAGCTACTTTGATGAGTGTACGCGGCTTATCTTTTAGACAACTTGTATGGATGTTTCTCTCTGAGAGTTTGGCAATCATTACCTTTGCAGTAATCTTGGGAATAGTGGTTGGCGTAATTGTCATATATGGCAATATAACTGCGAGCAACGTATACATCAACTCCTACAATCTAGTAACTCAGCGCCTAGTTTTCCCATCTAACGCTTTTGTTGTCATAGGAACCTACGCTGCTCTCATATATGCGTCCACAATAGGTGCAATTTTAGTTATGACTAGTCAGTATGTTACTAAACTAGAAAAGATGGTTAGAACAAGATGAGCGGATTAAACATAAAAGTAAAAGATTTGGTTAAAATTCACCACACTGGACACATCGAAGTCCAGGCGTTAAGAGGTTTAAACCTTGAAATATCCTCCGGTGAACTCATTTCCATCATTGGTCCTAGCGGTAGCGGCAAATCGACCCTGCTAAATATAATCGGAGGACTTGACAAGGCCACTGCTGGCACAGTTACCGTAGGAGACAAAGTCGTTACAAACCTCTCTGTACGACAACTGGTTGATTTCCGCAGAAAAATGGTCGGGCACATCTTCCAAAACCTCAACCTAATCCCCACGCTTACCGCACAGGAAAACATTGAATTCTCCATGGTAGCCTCAGGTGTCAAACGCGATAAACGCAAAAAACGTGTACAGGAACTCCTAAATATTGTTGGTTTAGACGCCCGAGCTGACCATAAGCCAGAGGACCTCAGTGGTGGTGAACAACAAAGAATCGCCATAGCCTCCGCACTAGCAAACGATGCCCCAATTCTTTTAGCAGACGAACCTACCGGTGAATTAGACACCGCTAATGCACGAATCATCGCAGAGCATCTGGTCAAGATCAACCAAGAACTAGGAAAAACCATCATCATGGTTACCCATGACCCAAGCGTTGCCCGCGTTTCTAGTAGAATTCTGCGTATCGAAGACGGCGTCATAAAAACTGCCCTAGCCCCCTCAGAGGTTATTGGACAAGAAAAAGCCGCCGCTTCGTATGTAGATCAGATTAAAGCACGCATCATAGAAATTAACTCACAGATAGCTCAACTTGACACCGATTTACGCACAGACAAAATCGATGGCGACGAATACGCACATAAACGGCTAAGCCTCAAACAACTCCGCGACAGCCTAAAAGAAGAATGTAGCCGCATGGGCGTCATCCCCCCATAAACCCCTTTTACCCCAGATCCAAGACGCTCTAATGCGTATTTTCTTGTTTGATCATAATACTATCCCAAACTTTTCTCTTTACAAAGATAAATGAGCATACTGATGTGATAAAAGTAGTAAGGATTAGGATAAAGTTGGCTAATGTTACCCATTCTGGCACCTGAATCATGGCAACACATACTGCAACAAACAAATACAACGAGATAACTCCTGTTCCGAGTTGGGCGGCAATGATTAATTTTCTAATACGAAACGCTCCTGCTTTCATATGATTAAGGGCTGTCTCTATGTGTTTGGAGACATCGGGCAAATCATCAAGGAGCAATGTTAATCCGCCCAGCAACAGAAACCGACCCGCATTCACCGAGGCAACGGTGTTGTTGACCAAAAAAATAGTTGCTACCGATACAGGCGTAAAAAAAGTGACATAAATGGTGCCAACTGCTAAAACAAGAAAACCATATACATAGTGATGGAAAAGAAACCTGCCCGTGTGCAATTTTCGTCCCAAGAGTGCACTTGGAAAAACATTTAGAACTGCTGCAACGATAACGACCCAAAACACATAGCCATCAACAAGGTAGGGACTAAAAGGTTTCCAACCCGGATAAATCCAGTAGACACTTGAGAGAATACTCACTGCACAGGCTATAGTCAAGAGTGCGTTAAAAATCAGAGTTAAACTAAAGATCTTTTTGCAGATTATCCAAACCCGGCTCATGCCTTGCCCTCATAACCCAAAAATTAGAACCGATACGATATGAACATTATGTAACACAAGCAAGTTTGACGAGAAAAACTGATTCAAAAGCAGTTTGAAAACTAAACCCAAATAAGTCGGTCTCTTTCCTATAGAGTTTGGACAATGAGGATATCGAGGTACGCTGAGGCTAAAGGCGGGGAAATTTAAGCTGGAGGTCTGTGAGTGCTTTTTCCGCTACCGAGTCCACTTCAAATTATTTATGTAAACTATTTCTTTAGCCGTTTTTACAGCAAGGGTTTTTATTAACCCTCAACAATAGAGATAGCCGTTTAACGATTGGGGTTCATGATTTGGAGGCTGTCTGGTTTACCGTTAAAGAGCAGCGGTGGAAAATTGGGTTATTCGGTAAGTTTTCATGGACCGGAAACGAAGAACTTTGGGATTCAGACAACTGCACCATAAGCATTGCAAGAACCCTAAAAGACCAATGCTTAATTGTGGTTCGAAGCAACCAAACCAAATACAGCCACTACATGCAAAAAGATGTAGTGCTCCGCTACATGCTGGGATTTGAGATCTACAAGGTACCCCACGAACCCCAAACAGAAACCTATACCGCTCGAAATAACATCCCCGAAAAAAGAACCGGCCCAAAAGAACGCTGGGTTTTACAACTCGACGATAAACATTGGATCTGGGAGTGGGCCCAAAAAGACAAAGACATCACAAACTCTACAATCTACCAACTATACCACGAAATAGTCCATGAGTTAGTGCATCCTTCCATAAACCCAGACAATATCATAAAGGCTCAAGTTGAACCACAATCGGTAGAGCTGATTCCAATTATATATCAACCAAGTATTGATGCCCTAAAGAACTTTGTACGCGAAGTCCACTGTGCCAAAGAACCCCAAAACCCTGATGGTTCCTACACCATAGAAGTCTCTGTTCTCTTTGAAAATGAACGCCTCCGCCAGCACGGTATCTTAAATTCAATCTATGAGTGTATCCGCCGCCTCATATACGGCAGAACAATGGATCTAGAAACCTTCAAAATCAACATAGCTAAAAACCCCCAAAATAATACCTTCGTTTTCGAGGGTATCTATAGCGGTAACAACGAAATTAACGCTGACTCCATCCACGGAGACAAAGCTCCTCCGCCTCCACCCAAACATCCCATAAAATACTACTTTATGAACCAAAATCATCCTGTAGTATTTGTTAACACATCCAATCATGCAATGGCCGAACATGACACAAACAACCGCCTCTGGAAATGGGAATACATCCCCTGGCTATCTGATGCACCCATAAAACTAGGTTCTATGACAAGAAAAGAACTCGAGGCAAGCCTCAAAAAATCTAACAGCTAACAATAGCCGCCTCGTGGTGTCAAGGGCGTGTTTGCAATAGGCGGTTTCTCATATTTCTCTGGTATTTTTGTGTTATAATTCCGGGTTTGTTTGTGTTCTATTTGGTTTGTAGTTGTTGCGTTGGTTTAGTGTGATGTGAATAACACTTAATAATGCCCTGTTGTTTTCAGATAGTGAGGAAACGAAAGCTTGATTCTCAATGATATCGTAGAAGTCCTTTATGCACCACGTAAAGTATTCAAGCGTGTTGTCGCAAATCCCAAGTATCTTGGTGCAATTATAATATTTCTTCTCTTTATAGGTCTGCAAGTTGGTTATGCTTTTGGTCAATTCAGCAAAATCGAGTTGGAACAGACCCAGCCTGTTAGTGGTTTAATCCAAACATTTACAAACGCCACCAGCTGGGCAACGGCTCCAAATGTGAATTTAACCAACAACTTTGCTGATTACTACAACAATACTGTTTTCATAGCTAATCTGTTGCGTCCTCCAACTGATCCTTTGGCTTATTATCCTCTTTTTGGAAACTTTAGTCTTCAGATGGATGCTGCAAATACCAATACCCTCTCAGCAGCACTGGTTGACACAGATAATGTAGATTGTAGTGAAAATGGTTTCCAAAATCTCACCTTAAACATAAAGCTAGTTCAACCCATAACTGTTCCCAAAAACGCAACCTTAACTCTCTACTCACTTTCCGATAGCAATTACTATACTTACGATCTGACCAGCGATTTAGCTGGTGCTTCAGCTGTTAATCAATGGGGTAATTTAACTATCCCCGTAGGACCCAACGCAAAAGGCTGGAGCGAAACCGGCAATCCCCTGTGGGGCAACATAACCTCTTTGTCTTTGCAATTAGACTATCCCGATAGCCAAAACATAACCGTTCGCATAGGCGCCTTATTCTTCCGCGGCCTATACCTAACACCGCTGGAGTACAACAGTGTTGGTTTACTTGTACAGTTCCTCCAGGTGTATTCTCTCCAGTTTCTCTTCACTTGGATAGTTCTAAGCGGGATTATCTATCTATTCTGCAGAGCCCTAAAAAGTACAGTTCTTTGGAAACCGCTCTTTATTGGACTAGGGATTGCTATGATGGTTATGGTAATACGGGCGGCCATAGGTGTAATTGCAACTGCAACTATGCCCACAGTCTACTATCCCTTCGATGTATCATTTGGCACTCTCTTTGATCCTCTTGGCGCACTGTACTATCCAGCAAATGCCGTTTCCGCGCTTCTTCCACAGTCACAGGCAAGCCTTGCCGCCATAGATGCATCACTGGGTGTCTTTCGCGGTATTATCACCGTTATGTTCGTTGCATCCTATGTTTGGCTGATAGCACTGGGCGCTTTTGTTATAAAAGCAATCAAAGCACAACCCGTAATCATCCAACCAACTGAACCATCGCAAACCCCCATAGTAGTAAATGACTCTAAAGGGCTAAACCAGGACTTATCCACCATAAAATGCCTAATCATTTCTGCTATTAGCGTAGGCATAACGCTCTTGGTTCTATGGTTTATCCTAGGCGTTGTCTAAACGCTATACCTTTCTTCTCTTCTTTTTGTATCCGTTAATTATTGGGCAAGATTTATATCATACAAAGAAGAAAAAGCGTTAAGCGAACAGCTAGAAGTGAAGTAAATTGGTTGATATAAAAGACTTAGTCGATGGAATGAAACGGGTTGACGTAGAAGGCAAAATCGTCGAAAAAGGCGACCCGCGAGAAGTCAAATCCCGATTTAAAGATGAATCTTATCGGATAGTTGACGCCGTTCTTGCAGACGAAACCGGTAGCATAAAATTGACGCTGTGGAACGAGCAAATCGAGCAGGTAAACGTGGGCGACAACATAAAGATTGAAAATGGCTACGTAACCAGCTTCAAAGGCGAAACCCAGCTAAACGTCGGTAAATTCGGCAAACTCACCGTTTCCTAAACGCTCACTTTTTAGAGCACAATTTATTTTCTATCCTAAACACAACTATTCCTGTTATGTATGTGGCAAAAATTATCTCGCGGTCTTTCTATAGCTATTGTGTTGTTGGTTAGCGGTATTACTGATTTGGTAACGGGCGTCTTTAATTTTTTAGCTTATTCTGCAGATATTGCGTGTGTTGGTTTGTTAATTTTGTATATTTGTCTGCGCTTGAAATTGCCTAGTTTATAGACAAAACTTATTAATTCAAACGGTGGGGTCATTGTCGTTTACAGGGAAGAGAAATTGCAGTTTGAGCTTGTTTCACCGTACAAGATTTCTCCAGGCCAGCAGACCGCTATTGACCAGTTAGAGGCGAGTTTTAAAACCAAAGATAAACAGACGCTTCTGGGTATAACGGGTAGTGGTAAAACTTTTGTTATGGCAAATGTCATCAACAGGTTACAGAAACCCACATTAATCCTGGCACACAACAAAATTTTAGCCGCTCAACTCTATGGTGAACTTAAAGAGCTCTTTCCTCATAATCGGGTAGAATTTTTCATATCCTTCTATGATTACTATCAGCCTGAGTCGTATCTGCCGGCCCAGGATATGTACATTGAGAAGGACAGCACTGTTAACGATGAAATCGAAAAAATGCGTATGCATGCTGTCTCAAGTATTGTTAGCAGAAACGACACCATAATTGTGGCCTCGATTAGCTGCATCTACAGCTTGGGTAACCCTGATGACTTTCGCACTATGGCTATTGAGCTAAAAACGGGCTTGCCTCTGAGTCGAATTAAGCTTATCCACTCCTTGGTAGATATGCAGTATGAACGCAACGATCAGGCGCTTGAACCCGGCAAATTCCGTGTTCGAGGCGACACCGTTGATATCGTACCCTCCTATGAAAACGATATCATACGCGTCGAAATAAGCGCAAACACCATCTCGAAAATAAAAGAAGTGCATGCCATAACGGGTGATGTGAAAAACACCCTTGACCAACTTACCCTCTACCCCGCAAGACAATACGTGGTTCCCGAAGAAAAACACGCCCAAGCCATCGAGCACATCGAACAAGAACTCGAAGCACAGCTAAAAGGCCTGCCGCCTCTTGAAGCCCAACGGCTAAAACAACGAACAAACTATGACCTAGAGATGATTCGTGAAATCGGCTTCTGCTCGGGTATGGAAAACTATAGCCGCCACTTCGATGGCCGTAACCCCGGTGCACCCCCATTCACACTAATCGACTACTTCCCCAAAGATTACCTGCTCATTATTGATGAGAGTCACCAAACCATCCCCCAAGCACGCGGTATGTACAACGGGGATTATAGCCGCAAAAAAAATCTCGTTGACTTTGGCTTCCGCCTCCCAAGCGCACTAGATAATCGTCCCCTGCAATTCAGTGAGTTTGAACACAAAATGGGGCGTGTTCTTTTTGTGTCAGCAACGCCTGCCGAATATGAACTAGAAAAAAGCGGATCGCCAGTTGAGTTAATCACTCGACCCACCGGACTTCTAGACCCCGAGATAGAAATGCATCCCATTGAGGGTCAAATGCAGCATCTGATGGCCCAAGCAAAACAAACCATCGAACGAGGCGACCGCGTCCTAATAACCACACTGACCAAACGAATGGCAGAAGATCTGACTGATTATCTTGTCAAAGAAGGTTTTCGCGTACGATATATGCACAGCGAAATTGAGAGCCTTGATCGTATTGAGCTGGTGCGTCAACTCCGCATCGGCGAGTTTGACATACTGGTTGGCATAAATCTGCTCCGCGAAGGATTAGACATCCCCGAGGTCGCGACCATATTTATCCTTGATGCTGACAAAGAAGGCTTTCTGCGCGACGAGCGCAGTCTCATACAGACCATAGGCCGCGCCGCCCGAAACGTCAATGGCAAAGTCATTCTCTATGCCGATACCCAAACCCAGAGCATCAAACGCGCCATGGAACTCACCTACTACCGCCGTAACTTCCAAAAACGCTACAACCAACAATACGGTATCACACCCCAAACCATCATCAAAGCCGTCACCCTAAAAGAAAGCACCATAAAAGGCACCAAGCATCTCGCCAAATCCGATATCCAACGCCAAATCGCTGAATTAGATGCTAAAATGCGTGAAGCCGCCGAAAAATTAGAATTCGAAAAAGCCATCGAACTCCGCGACGCCATTGCCGAATTACAAAAAGCCCTTGCCTACAAAATAGAAAAAGCTGTGTCTAACCCAGAAATTTAGCTGTTTAGTGCAATAAGGTTCTAATGTTGCGAGCTAAAACAAGATAAACTCTACATTAGGCGAAAGGCAATGCGTGATAATATTTCAGTTAAAGGTGCACGAGAGCACAATCTCAAAAACATAGATTTAGAGTTGCCCCGCAACAAACTCATAGTCATAACTGGACTTTCCGGTTCAGGCAAGTCCACCTTGGCCTTTGATACCATCTATGCTGAGGGCCAACGACGCTATGTCGAGAGCCTCTCAGCATATGCACGCCAATTTCTGGGGCTGATGGATAAACCTGATGTGGATAGCATCGAGGGGTTATCTCCTGCGATAAGTATCGAGCAGAAAAGCACCAGCAAAAACCCCCGTAGTACCGTGGGGACCGTCACCGAAATCTATGATTATCTCCGATTGCTGTTTGCCCGCATAGGCACCCATCACTGCCCAAAATGCGGTAGCTCAATTCACCCGCAAAGCCCCGAAAACATCACAAGCCTAATCATGGCCGAAAAAGACAAAACCCTTGTGTTTCTAGCCCCCATCATACGCGGCATGAAAGGCACCCACGAATCAATCTTTGATGACCTCAAAAAAGAAGGCTACACCAAAATCCGCGTAGACCAAAAAATCTACGAAACCGACCACATAAAAGAAGAAATCAAACTGGTGCGCTATGAGAAGCACTGGATCGAGGCCGTTATAGATACTGTCACCATCCAAGACGACGAACGTAGCCGAATCGCTGAAGCAGTTGAGGGCGCACTTAAAACCGGCAAAGGCACCATGATAATCATAGATGCCACAAACACCGATGCCGGCAAGAAAAAAGAACTCGAACGTTTCGAGGGAGAAATCATGTATAGCACCTTTGGTGCCTGTCCCAACCACCCCGAAATCGTGTTTGAAAGCCTTGAGCCCCGCATGTTTAGCTTTAACTCACCCTTTGGTGCCTGCTCAGTCTGCCACGGATTAGGTGAAATCACCGAGGTCACAGCAGACAAAGTGCTCCCCGATAAAAACCTCTCCATCATAAACGGCGCCCTAGCGGTCTACAAAAGCACCATGGATCTTAGCTGGCGAGCCCAACAACTAACCGCAGTGGGCAAAAAATACGGCTTTGACATATTTACCCCAATAAAAGACTTCACCGAACAACAACTCCAAATCCTGCTCTACGGCGACAGCGAACCCATTAACGCCAACTGGTCCAACGGCGCCCACATGTCCATGAAAGACGGCTGGGAAGGTATCATCCCCCAAACCATGCGCCTCTACCGCCAAACCGAAAGCGAATGGCGCAAATCCGACATCGAAAAATTCATGACCAGCCGTCCCTGCAACGCATGTCACGGCAAAAAACTCCAACCCGTCGTATTAGCCGTTCAGATCCAAGACAAGAGCATAATCGATGTCACGGATCTCTCCATTGAAGACTCGGTGGATTTCTTCCAAAACCTACCCCCTAAACTAAACCAAAAAGACCTCTCCATAGCCAAACAAGTCCTAAAAGAAATCAATGAACGCTTAGGCTTTCTCAAAAACGTCGGCCTAGGCTATCTCACCCTCTCACGCGCCGCAAAAACCCTATCCGGCGGCGAAGCCCAACGCATCCGCCTCGCCACCCAAATCGGCAGCAACCTCATGGGCGTTCTCTACATCCTAGATGAGCCCAGCATTGGGCTACATCAACGAGACAACGCCAAACTCATAACCACCCTAGCCCGACTCCGCGATCTGGGTAACACCCTGATCGTAGTAGAACACGACGAAGACACCATGCGCCATGCCGACTACATCGTAGACATGGGCCCCGGCGCAGGCGTACACGGAGGCCACATCGTCGCCGAAGGCCCCCCAACAGCTGTCATGCAAAACCCCCGCAGCCTAACCGGCAAATACCTCTCAGGCGAACTACAAATCGAAGTTCCCCAACAACGCCGCCAACCCACCGATTGCCTCACCATAAAAAACGCATCTGAGAACAACCTCAAACAACTCACCGTAAACCTGCCCATAGGTGTCCTCTGCGGAGTCACCGGTGTCTCTGGCTCAGGCAAAAGCACCCTTATGAACCTAACCGTCATCCCAGCACTCAAACAACTCTTCGGCGAGCAAGTCGACAAAATCGGACGCCACCAAAGCCTCCACGTCCCCAAAGCCATACGCAACGTTATCGTCATCGACCAAGACCCCATCGGCCGAACCCCCCGAAGCAACCCCGCCACCTACACCAAACTCTTCGATGAAATCCGACGCATATTTGCCGCTACCAAAGAAGCCAAAGCACGCGGTTACGTAGAAGGCCGCTTTAGCTTCAACGTTAAGGGCGGCAGATGCGAAACCTGCCAAGGCGACGGCGTTTTGCGCATCGAGATGAACTTCCTACCTGATGTCTATGTACAGTGTAGCGAATGCAAAGGTAAACGCTACAACAAAGAAACACTCGCCGTACAATACAAAGGCAAAAACATCGCCGAAGTCCTAGACATGACCGTTGAGGAAGCCGCAAAATTCTTCGAAAACACCCCACAAGTTCACCGCAAACTCCAAACCCTCCTTGATGTCGGCTTAGGCTACATCAAACTAGGCCAAAGCAGCACCCAACTAAGCGGCGGAGAGAGCCAACGCATAAAAATCACCCGAGAACTCAGCAAACACAAAACAGGTCACGTCATCTATATGCTCGACGAACCCACAACCGGTCTACACTTCGACGACACCAAACGCCTTATCCGCGTCCTCAACCGCCTCGTCGACAACGGCAACACAGTCTACATCATCGAACACAACCTCGACGTCATAAAAAGCTGCGACCAACTCATCGACCTAGGCCCCGAAGGCGGCGCCGCAGGCGGACAACTCTTAGCCCAAGGGACACCCGAAGAAGTAGCCCAAAACCCAACATCATACACAGGTATATTCTTAAAAAAACTACTATCACAACAACAAACACCCAATAACCAACAATAACCAACAATCTTTGTCTATTCACTTTTAGAGACTTTATTCCAAAACCTGTCTAGTTTACGCCCAATAACCGCATCAACATTTACGTTCCACAATATTCTAAATCTGCCCGTCTCAAATATTGAATCGAAAGGTTATCACCAGCATAAATCGGCAATTCTCATAGATGGGGTGATGGAAATGCTTAATGCATGCCTTGATTAGTCAAATTACAGCGGCAAAACATGATTAAACTATCCAGTCCCTCGGATTTCAAAAGCTCCGATATACCCACTGATCCTGGCGTGTATCTCTATCGTGACGAACAAGAGACTATTCTCTATGTGGGTAAGGCCAAAAATCTTCGTAGCCGAGTAAAAAGTTACTTCTCAAGCATCGATCAACCACCCAAAACACGTCAGCTGCTTTTGCATATCCGAAGCATCGACTGGATTGTTGTCAACACCGAAGTAGAAGCCCTGCTACTAGAAAATAAGCTCATCAAACAACACACACCAAAATACAACATTGATCTCAAAGACGCCAAAAGCTACGCCTACATCTCACTAACCCGAGAAACCTACCCAAGGGTTTTAACCAGCCGCAAAGTCCACCGCAAACTCGAATCCTTTGGACCCTACACCGATGGATTTACCCGCCAAGACCTCCAACGCACCGTTGTTCGGGTGTTCAAGTTACGCACCTGCAAAAATATGCACAAACGTGCCTGTCTAAACTATCACATCAATATGTGCACCGCCCCCTGTACCGGCAACATAATCCCCGAACAATACGACAAACAAGTCAAAGATGCCCGTGCCTTTCTAAACGGCAACTATCAACAAACCATCGAACAACTCAACACTCAGATGCAAGAAGCCTCCCAAACTCAACATTTTGAGGAGGCACTTGAGTTACGTAAACAAATCGCCTCCATACGTCTGCTCACTGAGCGTCAAATTGTAGATAATGAGCGGCGTTTTGATCAGGATGTGATGGTGTTTAGGCGTGTTGGAGAAAAGATGATGGCGCTACAAATGGGGGTGCGCAAAGGGGTACTTTTGGGTAAAAAAGAGTTTAGTGTGGATTTGCAGCCCCAAATCGAGCAGGAATTTTTAAAAGCCTTCTACACGGCTAATCAGATTCCTCGCGAGATTCTACTCAACAAACCCGTTTGGATAGAACCCGACGAAAAGGTTGCTCTTGAAGAGTTTCTCGCAAAAAAACGCTTGGCACCTGTATCTTTGACGATTCCTCACAAAGCAGACAAGTTGGCTCTGATAAAATTGGCCGAAAAAAACCTTGAGTCTGGCCTCGAGTTTGACTCTGCTTTGGTAGATTTACAAAACAACCTCCATTTGCCTGTTTTGCCGAGGGTGATTGAGTGTTTTGACATATCCAACTTGGGTACTGAGCATGTTGTCTCGGGTATGGTGGCCTTCAAAGACGCCAAACCCGACAAAAAGAACTATCGTAAATTTAAAATTAAAACTGTTACTGGACAAGATGACTTTGCCAGTATACATGAGGTGGTGTTGCGCCGCTATAAGCGTCAAATTGAAGAAAACAATCCCCTGCCCGATCTGATTGTTATTGACGGTGGACCCGGACAGGTTAGCGCCGCCAAAGCGGCCCTTCAAACCCTGGGACTTCAAACTCCCATGTTTGGGTTGGCTAAAGAACGTGAAGAAATCTATCTCCCCAACGATCCTGTCCCCAGAGTGTTTGATAAAAACAGTACCATGATGCTTCTGCTCCGAAAAATCCGTGACGCCACCCATGATTTCTCACTGGGTTACAATCGCAAACGACGCCAGATGCAGATCCGCGAAGAGTTCAAACAACCCTCTAAGCGTTCAACCAAAAAGGTGCTCAAGCAAGATCCGCAAACCGATGAGAATTAACACTATACCCCCCACGATTTTTATTTTGTTACCAAAGAACCTGCCCAGACTACAGCCAAAGTAGACGCCAACAAACGACAACCCAAACGTAACTATACCAATTACTAAAATAGGCATCAAAATCTCTGTTTGGAGAAACGCAAAACTCAACCCCACCATCAGAGCATCGATGCTTGTAGCAACCGCTAAAACAAGCAATGTGTAGAGTTTGAGGTTTGCGGTTTTTTGTTCGGTTTCTTTTTTTGTCCCATCATAAACCATCTTGGCACCAATGAATGCAAGTAAACCAAAGGCTATCCAGTGATCCACCGTCATAATAATGTCTTGGAAACTAAGTCCAATGAGCCAGCCAATTATGGGCATAAGCATTTGAAAACCACCAAAAAATACCGCCGTTAAAAGGGTTGCTTTACGTCGTTTACTGTTCGGGGTGCTCATGCCGTTTGCAATCGAGACTGCAAAAGCATCCATAGCTAAACCCACAGCAATCAAGACGATGGTTATGGCATCCACGGCTTATCCCGTCACCATTTTTTAGATTGGATGATATAGGCCTTACGCTGGCTGTTAAGTAAAGTCAGGTTAGAGAAATTGTTTTAGGGTTTCTCCAAGCTCGTTGAAAGTTTTGAGGATTTTATCTGTGTGCACAACTATCCAAGGGCTGACACAGGGTAGCTCTGTTACAACAATAACATGTTTGCCTCTGCGTTTTGCATAAAACATCTCCATGCAAGCGCCCGCCGAGAGAACTGGCAAATACACAACCATAATATCGCACCGATCAGCATCGGCCAGATCGCGTTCTACAAAATCAAAGGTGGTGTAGGTATTCCACCAACATTCCTCGGTGCCTTTGTAGAGAACTTTTTCACGATTCCAAGGATCAATAACTTCTAGTCCCAGCGGAGTGCATATGTCTTTTATGGTTTGGCGATAGCTTTGGTTGTTTTCCATACCCAGTATGGGACCTGAAATGAAAACCTGCTTTACCACAACATCCCCGCTAAGGTGCAGTTCTCACACCTAATATGCCTTCCCAAGCAACTCAGTTATTGATTTCGTGATCGTACCTTGGATTTCCTAATTGTAAGCTATGACGACAAACAGATCGCAGTTGTAGCCTCTTATTAGGACATGCTTAAAATCACCGTGGCGTGAAGACTTTTGGTTTTGGAGCTTGTGTTAATGCTGGCGATTGTTTTTGTTTCACCGCCTGAACCAGTCGTCAAACAAGCTTAACCAACCTGTGTCTCCACATTAACAGACACAATAACAATTGTTTAACCAGCTAACTAACTGTAATAGTTGATGTTGCATCTATTGCTGAGACCTCTTGACATGCATTTATTGATATTGTTATGAGGTTAGGGGGTGAACGTTTTGTGCGAAACTATCTGCAAGTGCTTGTGTGTCTGCGGTTCCTAAGATGAGATATTCGCCATTATTCAACCTTATTATAAGGCTGGTGGTGTTAGTTGTTGCTACATAAGCAGTTGCTCCATTTCCCAAAGTGAACCTGCCTACATTTGTGTCGTCAAAGTTGGTTCCGCTTTGTTTCTGTAAGTTAAAGTTACCTGAACCTATTTGCCTAACAGACGCCGTATCAATTTCCTCAGAAGTAACATTTTTGTTGCCTTTGACACCCAGAAGGGTTCCCAAAGAAACAAAACAAGGCGATTCAACATTTATGTATCCATCGCCAACAGTCACTACTGATGTCGTTTGTTGACCCGCTATAACGTACACAAAAATACCGCCAAAGATTATCAGCATTATCCCTATGATTGCCCTGATATATTTGCTACGTAAACCTGCCGCTATACCTACCATTCCATAAACTGGCAACGTTTTTAGCCGGTTACGTAATAACAAATTCACTGTCAACAGAACAATACCGCTTACTACCAAAATTACTACAACTATTTTCAAAACAGCCGGCAGTACTGGTTGTACAGTGAAGTGCTCAATCGACATGTAACCAATCTGTAGTTAACTATAGCGATATTCCATATATCATCTGTAACAAAGAACTCCGCAGTAACGGCAGAAATGTGTCTGCTTCTGTTTACTTTATTTAAGAATATATTAATATATCCTGATTTCTTGGTAAGCCTTGAGAAATTTGGTTACCGTGCGATTTTACAATAAATATTTTGGCTGTTTAACGGTGGTTGTTTGTAATTGTGACCTGCGAAGGTAAGCCGATCGGTGGGTTGCTGTAAATCTTATTAGCTCAGTTCACATTTAGTGCTTCGGTGTCCATGTCTAAGAGTAGCTTACTGCAACAAAAAATTGAAGCTTTCGATAAAGCTACTGCAATAAAATGTGAGGTCAATCTTGTATTGGGGGCTCTCAAGGGTTTTCGTCAAAAATTTCCCTTCGCTGAGAACTTGGCTTCTATAGAGTGGCTTGATCCGGATCGTCTCTTCAAAGTTAATCCCGATCAAGTCGGTGAGTTCTTTGGGTTTCTTGAAAAAAACCTCAATCTGTCGGGTACTTCAACTCAAAACAGTTCTAATGCTTACCGTAATGCTCGTTTGCAAATAAAAGATCTCAAAAATCTGCTTCGCATATCAGTAGATGATCGTAAATCTTTGGCACAAAAGATCGATGCACCTTGGGAGCGAATCGGCGGGTTTGGGCAGGATAAGGTGGTTGCTAAAAAAATCATTTACTGCTTTAACTATGAAAAGGGTACTGTGTTGCCGGTGTTTGGCAATCAGCATCTGCGTCATTTTGTTAACCGAACGGTAGGTACGGCTACTTTGAAACCCAAGTATCTCTCACTGGGCCAAGAATATGAGCACTACACCTCCGAGTTGTTGAACCTAAAAAACAACTTTTTGCCTACCAAGGGTTGGGATACGCTATATTTTGCGCGTTTTCTTTATGCCGAGTTTCCGCCGCCAGATAGCGAACCCCAAACGAGCTCTGAGCGTAGTAGGGGGAGCGGTATGGTGGTGACTGAGGAGCAACTGGATTTGCAGGGGTTTATGAAGCTTTTAGGTGAGCTGCAAAAGCAGGGGGTTCTCTCAGGCGAAGAGTTTAGAGAGAGTCGGGATTTGTGGGTGCGCCAACCTGATGAGCGTGAAGCGTTGATGTTGCGGCTAAAAAAGCTGGTCCTATAACCGGCTATTTGCTACTCATTTTTGGTAAAAAACCTTTATATGATAATACTCATTTTTGAGTTATTACTCAAATCTGAGAGTGACCTATGTGTCTATTGACCTCAAATCCCAAAACCTCAAAAAAGCCATGGCCGCCCTAATGATAGGCGTCGTTGCAGGCGTAATAGCCATCTTTGCCGAAAGAGCCGACACACTCTTCACAGGAGGCAATTTCAACACACTAGGATACATAAACACCTACACCTGGATTCTTGTTTCAGCCGTCCTGTTTGGATTTATAGGAGCTATCATAACAACCGAGATCCAAGCCCTAATCGGACTCATCACCGCATCAAGCCCCCTCTCCCCGCTGTGGCCCATCATAAACCTCCTCTTTGCCCTAGGCGTAGGCGCAGCCGCCTTTGCCTTCACACGTTTCCGTCCCCAAGCAAAACTCAGCACCAAACTCTTAACCATGAGCACCATCTGCGCAATCCTAGACATCCCCCTAGTCTATGTAGTAATGGTCATGGCCCTAGGACTACCCTACATAGTCTACCTCGGAGCCCTTCCCATCTACATCGTGTTACAACTTATCCCCTCAACAATTCTAGCCTACCTCCTTGTCAGAACCCTAAAACGTTCCAAAGTCATCCCCTAAGGCACCAACAATGACACCCAACAACCCCCAAACAAACCCCAACCTCAACGAAATAATAACCCAACTCTCCCATGGAGAAAACCTGACCAATCTTCAAACCCAATCGGTCGCCCAAACCCTATTTACCCAACTCACCCAAAACAAACACCCAACCGATATCCTCCCCCTAATGGTCGCCTTTTTTGGCGGCTTAACTATAAAAAAACCCACCGTAGACGAATTAAGCGGTATGGTCAAAGCAATGGATGCCACAAGAACCTCCACCTTCCAATTCAACACCGATAAACCCCTTGTAACCGCCGGAGGCACAGGCGGAGACACCTTCCCAACTATAAACATCACAACCCCCGCATTGATAATTGCCGCCGCCGCCGGCGCCTATGCCATAAAAAGCGGATCCAAATCTTTCTCATCCAAAACCGGATGCATCGACTTAGCCCAAAACCTAGGCATCAACGTATACACAACCCCCCAAATAGTCGAACAATGCATACACACCATCCAAACATCTGTTTGGGCCTCAGCAGGCATATACCCATGGATGAAACCCCTGATCGATTTAACCGCCGACAAAGCCACCCACACCGTTATGCCCATGCTCTACGCAATGAGACTCATGATCGCCGCGGGCCTCAACCCCTTTGGCCTCAAACGACAAGTCAGAGGAGTCAGCCAACCCTACACAGAAACAATCGCATCCGTTCTCTCAAAAAACGGCTACGAACGAGCCCTAGTCGTACTGGGATATGGCGCAGATGAAACCATACGTATAGATGAATTCTCCAACCTAGGACGCAACATAATCTCTGAAGTAAAACCCAACGGCTCAATAGACACCTACAGTTTCTACCCCGAAGACATTGGACTCAAACGCGGAAACCCAAAAGAGATCGCCTACCCCGGAAGCCCCGAACTAAACACCCAAACCATCCTCAAAATACTCTTAGGCAAAGATCAAAGCACCCGCCAAGACCTCATTTTACTAAATGCCGCATCCATCCTCTACATAGCAGAAAGCGTCTCAGATCTAAAAGACGGCTATGAATTAGCCAAACAAGCCCTAGATGCTGGCCTTGCAATCGAAAAACTAAACCAACTAGTTACCCTAAGCGGCGGCAACACCAAACACTTCCAATCAATCCTTAAACAAAACCAAGACAACACTATTTTAGCTGAAGTTTAGTTATGGTTTGTGTTCCAAAGTTTGTGGTGATTAAAAATGGCGAAACCATGTCCAATTCCAGTTTTAGACCGTGAAACCTTCGAAGAGTTTGAGCGCCAAATTAAGAAGGGTCCTACGTCATTACAGAGTGAAATGATGGAAAAAGGTCTCGCTATTTATAATAAAATTGAACGAAAAGAGTAACTTGCATACGTCAGGGTTTACTGGATATGGCTGAGCATTGACAGAGGACGATCTTAACGCTGAGTCAAATTTAGATGATTTTAATTGTACTAAGGCGACATACTTGGATTAGACAAGTTCATCCTGATGAAGTTCTATAGTATCATCATTAGCTGATTACAATTTCTAACATGACCTTTTTCTTTATGAAAATAACAGTTAGATGCGCTTTTAGTATTGCCGTTATTAATGTTGAACTGTGAACCAAAGAACTGTTAATCCCTCAATATGTTCGGTGCTTTTTAGTTTTAGTTTTTTCGCTTCTTGTGCTCCAAGGAAACCCTGTCCATCCACTAATGTTGGGGCCTCTTTGCCGCCCCAAACATAGGGCATAATCCAAACAAATAATTCATCCACAAGGTTTGCTTCAAAAAAACTCCACCGCACCTCAGCGCCGCCCTCCACAAGAACTTTTCTAACACCACGACTCTTGAGTGCTTCGACTAATTCCTGCAAATTAACCGTTTTTTCCGAGTTTGAAATAAATACCTCAATATTTTTGTTTTTTAATGCTTTGATCTTTTCTTTTGAGGCCTGTGTAGTTGTTGCTATTAGGGTGGATGCTTGGTTGGTGTTTGCGATTTTTGCTGTTAGGGGTGTTTGTGCTTTGCTGTCTAGCACTACTCGGAGCGGATTTTTTCCCTCAACATCTCGCACAGTAAGCGTGGGATCATCTGCTAAAACCGTGCCCACCCCTACCACAACCGCATCAACAGACGCTCGGATGCTGTGTAGCATTTTTTTGTGCAGTGGGGTCATGAGTTGAGTGAATTCTTGGCCGTTCCGATTGGCAGGAGCTATTTTCCCATCAATACTCATGAAACCGCCGACAATAACCTCTACTCCTTGCATAGACTTCCTCTATGTTATACTCTTGTACTGTATTAACTCCTCGCTCTGTACCTCTCTCATCACTCACCTCGCCGTACTGATCTGCTTTAATTGTGTCTGTGGTGTACTCCAAAAATTTGGTTCCTTTACTTTTTTTGTATTACAAATGTAATACGGGTGGATAGTTTTAAATGCGGTTTCTGCTCTACCGTGTTACAGGCAGTCATATGAAAGCGCTTCGCCTTGAAGGTATAGAAAAAATTCAACTAATCGACATCCAACCCCCCGTCTGCGATAGCACTGAAACACTGCTAAAAGTCACCTATTGTTCTGTCTGTCGAACGGATGCAAAAATGTGGTCTCAAGGTCAACGCGATCTAGTGTTGCCCAGAGTATTGGGCCATGAAATCTGCGGCCATAAACCCAACAATCCGGCGGAAAATTTTGTGGTTTGGCCTGCCAAAACCTGCAATCAATGCCACTACTGCAAAAGTGGTGCCGAAAACCTCTGCAGTAACATCCAAGTTATAGGTTTTCATATCGATGGCGGATTTGCCCAATACATAAAAGTACCCAAACGCAGTCTCATAAAAATCCCTCCAACCGTTCCCCCTGAAATTGCCTGCATGACCGAATTGCTGTCCTCTGCGATAAATGCAACTGAACAAGTAAACTTGCAAAAAAACCAAACCGTTCTCATTTTTGGCGGCGGTCCTGCAGGGCTTATGCTTGGCTTAGCCTGCAAATATTTTGGTGCCCACCCCTTTATTGTCGAAAAAAACTCTGCCAAACTAAACCAAGTAACCCCCTTCTGCAAAAAAGCAAACATCTATCTCTCTGATACCCCCGCTGGCAATTTTGATGTTGCTATAAATGCTGCCCCTGACCCCTCTGCTCTGATTGAGGGGATTTCAAAATTAAATCCAGGAGGCAAATATTGCCTATTTAGCGGATTTACAAAAAACACGCCCATCCCAAGCGAATTGTTAAATGAAGTCCATTATCGGCAGTTAACCCTAATTGGTGCCTATGGTAGCACAAAACGCCAAATGAAGCTAGCCCTAAAAATAATAGAAACAAACACTCAAACCCTACGGCTTCTCATTGATAAAATAATCCGTCTGGAAAATGTTCCTTTGGTGTTGCCTAAAATTTTGCTTGGTCAATCCCTAAAGTATGTTGTAGACCTAACGGAGTGATAAATTTGGTAACTGAAGAAAAATTAAGAGCCTTTGGTCAACTAATCTGTAAAATTGTTGCGGGTAAAATTCTGACTCGAGAAGAATCCTGTGAGGCCTATCGACAAATCATTCTAAATGAGCAACCCGAGCTCCAGCAGGGTGCTTTTTTGATAGCCCATATTACTCGTAAACCCACCACTGAAGAATTATCCGGCGTTTGGGATGCCCTAGACAAGTTTGACACAGAAAAATTCACAGCCAACGTTACGGGTCCTATCTGCGATATTGTTGGCACAGGCTCCGATGCTATGAAAACTGTTAATGCCTCCTCTCCTGCTGCACTTATTGCCTCAGCTTGTGGGGTTCCGATTGCTAAAAAAGGCGCCAAAAAAGTAACCGGTGTCTCTGGAGCCTCAGAAATCTTTGAGATCTTAGGGGTCAATCTCTCAAGTCCGATGAGTAAAGCAAAACAAAGTTTAGAAAAACACAACATCTGCTACATGCCCGGGGAGGCCTTCTTAAAATCCGGCTGGGCCCGTCTAATCCAATCCATGCGCTTTACCTCCGCATTCAACATTGTCGGACCCCTAACCATGCCCTGTGAGAACACCAGTTGTATAGTAATTGGGGCCTATGCCCCTCAAGTATGTGATCAACTAATTGCCATCTTGAAAGAAATCGGTCTTAACAGTGCGATAGCTCCCTATGGCATGGTTACCGGCCACGATCCTGCGCTTGGCATTGATGAGTTCTCACCCTGCGGTCCAACACGAGTCGTTGAATTAAAAAACAATAAAATCCAAACCTATACTGTCCACCCCGAAGATTTTGGCATAAAAACCCATGCCACTTTTGACATCGCTTCCTACAACAAAGCCTACGACAATGCCGCCGCTATCAAACGCGTCCTCTCAGGCGATTATAATGATCCTCTAGCCGATTTGTTTTGTATGAATGCTGCCGCGGCTCTGTATGCTTCTGGCACAAGCACTTCCTACAAAGATGGCATGGAGCAAGCACGCCAAGCACTCAGTTCAGGCAAAGCCCTAATGCAGCTAACCCATCTAGCTGAGCAACAAGCCTAGTCTCTTTTTTCAATCTTTTCTGTTGTTCAGTAGGTGATCTTTGTTTCTGAAAAGTGTTGTAACCAAGGTTTTGCGTAGTATCATGGAAATGGTGTGCACACATGGCAAGCTGATATATACTACGCTTACGGGTTGTTGTTTCTAATATGTTCTTATAGTGGCATATTGTTAAAGGTTGAGTTAATCATAGAAAATAGAAATCAGGATCACACCAACTGGTACGAATCAGATGTTTCCTCAGTGTTAGAAACGTTGGATGTGACTCCTGAGCAGGGGTTATCTGAAGCTCAAGTTGGTAAGCGCCAAGAAAGGCATGGAAAAAATGTTTTGCAGCCCCCAAAAAAGGAAGGTTTACCTCAAAAAATTCTCCACCAGCTAAAAGATGTCTCCATCATTGTTTTGCTGATTGCAGTAGTGCTCTCCTTTGCTATGGCTATCTTTGAGGACTCGGGGTTTGTTGAACCCATCGTCATCCTATCAGTTGTGATTTTGAATCTAATTTTGGCAATTACTCATGAGGGTAAAGCTGAGAAAGCTCTGGAAGCCTTAGAAAAACTAAGCGCACCCTCTTGTGTTGTTATACGTGAGGGGGTTAAGAAAAGCATTGACGCTACCGAATTGGTACCCGGTGACATCGTCATTTTGGAAACTGGAAACGTTGTTCCTGCAGATGCTAGATTAATTGAATCCACCGGGTTTTTCTCTGACGAATCCGCCCTAACAGGTGAGAGCGAACCCGCAGAAAAAGATGCACTGTTTACCACTTCTGGTAATGCTTCGTTGGGTGATCAACACAACATGGTCTTTACGGGTTGTGTGGTCACCGCAGGCCGCGGCACTGCCGTAGTTACCACTACCGGTATGAAAACTCAGATGGGTAAAATCGCTGGTTTTCTAAGCGGTAGCAAACGCATGAAAACCCCTCTGCAAATACGCCTAGATCAGCTCGGCAAAACTATCTGCTGGATTGCCATCATATCTGCGTTTTTCTTAATGGCGGTGGGTCTGCGAAGCGGTACTGATCTACCCACCATGTTGTTGGTTGCTATCTCTTTGGCTGTGGCGGCGGTTCCTGAGATGCTGGCTTTGATTGTTACGCTGACTCTGACAAACGGCGTTCAAAAAATGGTTAAAAAGAATGCTTTGATCCGAAAACTTCCAGCTGTAGAGACCTTAGGTAATACTTCGGTTATTTGCTCTGATAAAACCGGAACCCTTACCCAAAACCGTATGGCAGTTAAACAGCTCTGGGTATGCGGCGGTGAACCCTTCGCAGACGATACCACCTTCTCTGAAGAGCAAAGCCGGTTCCTCAAATATTTGGTAATGGCAAGCAACGCCACCTATGAGACCACCCCAAGCGGCGAGAAGAAATATCTGGGTAACGCCACTGATGTGGGTATACTTCGGCTTTTTAACGAAAAAGGCTACCACATAGATGAGGAAACCTATCAAAGAGTCGCAGAAATCCCCTTCTCCTCAGATCGCAAACGCATGTCAGTTATCTTCAAGGTCAAAACCGGAGGGTACCTTGTACTAACCAAAGGCGCACTAGACTACCTGACCTTCTCCGCAGAATCTGTTGCTAATGATCTGCCCATCGCACGAGCTGTACATGACGGCTTTGCTGAACACGCCTTACGCGTCATAGGCTTATCTTCTAAAAAAATTGACCAACTACCCGATCAGGATCATTTAGAGGAAGTGGAGCCGGATTCCAACTTGGTGGGTCTTATTGGTCTAATTGATCCGCCACGTCCCGAAGCCGCTGTTGCTATAGCAAAGGCCAAAGCCGCAGGTATTCGCACCGTAATGATTACGGGTGATCATGCCACAACGGCAGGTGCAATTGCCACCAACTTGGGCATTCTCCAAGAAGGTCGCCATGTCATGACTGGTGCGCATCTTGCAGAAATGTCTGATACCGAATTAAATGACACCGTTAGAAACTATTCTGTCTATGCCCGCGTGACGCCTGAGGATAAGATTCGTATTGTAAAGGCTTGGCAGGCAAATGGTGAAGTTGTAGCCATGACAGGCGATGGCGTAAATGATGCGCCTGCGCTAAAGGCGGCTGATATTGGGATTGCGATGGGCAAGACCGGGACTGAGGTTGCTAAGAGTGCTTCAGATATGATCCTAGTTGATGATAATTTTGCGACTATTGTTGAGGCTGTGGGTGAGGGCCGAAATGTCTATGCTAACATCAAAAAGACCATCAATTTCCTCCTAGTCTGCAACATGAGTGAGATTATCATCATGATTTTTGCGCAGATGGCTGGCTGGGGTATTTTGTTAACTCCAGTTATGTTGTTGTTGATTAACTTGGTGGGTGATGGTATTCCGGGGATTAATCTTTCCCGTGAAGCCTTTGATCCTAAATTGATGGATAAAAAGCCCATAAAGCGTAATGAAAGTTTCTTTAGCGACGAGTTGCTGCATCTGATTCTTCGTCAGACCATTGCCTGCTCGGTTACTGTCTTGATAGGCTACTACATAGGCGCCTTTGTTGTCTTGCCCGGCGCAGTTGCTCCCTCAGCGTTGTTGGGTCAGACTATGGCGTTTCTAATTACCGGCTTGACCTCAATAGTGCATGTGTTCCATGTTCGTAGCTCCAACTCTGTCTTTAAGACCCCCGTTAGAAACAACAAGCCCCTGCTTATCGGTGCAGTCGCTATGCTGATCACCTTCGCATTAATGGTTGCTCTGCCCATCGGTCAAATCTTTGGCCTCACCACCATCAGCGGCTTCCATTGGATAGTCGTGCTGGGCCTAACTTTGTTGCCCACTGCAGTACGCGAAATCGGTCGCCTTTTTGACAACATACCCCTCATCAAAGAACAACGCCGCGTAAGACAAGAAAAAGCCGACAAACGCCGCAACAAAAAACAATGATAAAACAACCACCACCTCTTAACCCCTCCAACCTGGTTGTTGTGCTAAGCTCAAGTTTGTTGGTGGGTTGGTATTTTATTTTAGGCGGATAACTTGGTGGTTTGGCGGCAAAACTTTTATTATTTAACTAACTGTAAAATTTTACATTCGATTGAACGGGAATGCTCATGTCTGTGCGATTCCAAGCTGATTTAGGGCAATTGTCCACATTTGGATTCCAAAAAGATGTCATCTATGAATCCATTGTCTCTACCCTAAATTCCGATTCCACATCCAACGCGGCACCCATGGGTATAACCATACAGGACGAACAACACCTGTCTCTAACAATTTTTAACACCTCAAAAACCCTGCAGAACCTAAAGACCACCCGATGTGCCGTCATAAACTTTACCCACGACATAGAACTCTTCTACAAAACGGTATTCAAAAAAACAAATCCCCCCGGAAGCGTTCCCTTGGAGTGGTTTGTCCCCTCAGAGGTTGTGACCGCAAAAAAACTACGAGCCGCCGAGGTTGCCCTTGAAGTCTCTGTGGTTGACTTTAAACCTCTCAACAATGAAAAAACCATAGTTACCTGTAGCATCAAACACCAAACCACTTCCCTGGTTGGAACGCCTCAACTATATAGCCGTGCTTTGGCATTGACGCTTGAGGCACTTATACATGCCACCCGCATAGAAACCTATCTCACAAACTCCCAAAAACAAACCGAAATCATCAAGTTAACCGAGCAAATCTTTGACTACGCACAAATTGTAGAACGTGTGGCACCCAACAGCACCTACACAACTGTGATGGCAAATCTGCAAAAACAAATCCTGCTATGGAGGCAAACCCCATAAAAATATATCTCAAAACCCCCGCAAGACTCCACCTAGGCCTGATTGATATGAACGGAGACTTAGGCCGAATGTTTGGCGGTTTAGGCGTTGGTATAGACCATCCAAACGTCATAATCAACGCCCAAAGCGCAGCCGACCTCAAAATTACTGGAGAAAAAACCGATCTCGCCCAAGAAATAACTAACCATTTCTCAACAAAATATCACCTATCACCCAAAGTACATCTACACATCGCCCAAACCATCCCCTGCCATAGCGGATTAGGCTCAGGCACCCAACTTGCCCTAGCCATAGCTGTTGCACTCGCAAAAATCTCAAATCTTAAAGCATCTGTACCCGAGCTTGCAGCAAGTGTTGGTCGTGCCAAGCGCACAAGTGTTGGCACCAGCATCTTTGAGTATGGCGGATTTGTAGTAGATGGCGGCAAAAACCCAAAAACCAACCAAGCTCCTCCACTAATTTATCATCAACCTTTCCCTGAGGATTGGTGCTTTATTGTGGCCTCCCCCAACCAGCCCAAAGGCTTAGCAAGCTCTGAAGAAAAACAAGCCTTTAACAAACTCACAACCATGCCCGCCCAAGACGTGGGCCAGATCTGCCGTTTAATTATGCTCAAACTGTTACCCGCCATAGCCGAGCAAGACATCGAAACCTTTGGAGTTGCACTCACAGAAATCCAAGTTCTAACCGGCAATCACTTTGCCCAGGCCCAAGGTGGAACCTACGCCAAACCCCAAGCCACAAAATGCATCGAATTTATGCAACAACAAGGCGCCTACGGCGTTGGCCAGAGCTCTTGGGGACCCGCCCTCTATGCAATCGTAAAACGACAACAAGCAACCACCTTTCTAACTAAAGTCCAAGACCACCTCAAAGCCAATACCGGCGGAGAAGCATTCATCGCCCAAGCCAATAACAAAGGTGCAACCATCCAAATCGAGGATTAACCATGAAGGTGCTTCTTGTCACAGGACAACTAGCAACAGAAGTCGTTAGTACATACGCTAAACAAAGTCCAATCGAAACCGAAGTTGTTACCCTAAAAACAGCAGTTGCCGCCTTTTTAACCCCCAAAGCCATCATTGAGAGCTTAAAAAACAAAAAAAACCTCACCAGCTTCAACCTGATCCTAACCCCTGGATTACTAAGAGGCGACACCGCCGCAATCACCCACGCCCTAGGTATCCCAGCCTATAAGGGCCCCAAATATGCCGCAGATCTCTCAGTAGTGCTAGATCTACTCGGTGAAGTGAAACTCTCAACAACCACCCCCGCTGATGAGTTGCTCCAGCAGCAACTGACTGCCAAAGCTCTGGCAGAAATAGAAAAAGTTGAAAACCAACGCACCATCCTGCTCAAAAACCCCGGTAACATGCTGGTAGGCGGTGTGGCGGTCGGCAAAGATTTCCCCCTGCGAGTGCTTGCCGAAATCGTAGACGCCGCCCTGATGGACAAAGAAACTGTTCAACAAATCGCCCGCCGTTTTGCTTTGGCAGGTGCGGATTTTATCGATGTGGGTATGGCTGCAGGTGAATCCCAACCCCAAAAAGCCGCACAGCTGATCCACTGGGTTAGAGAAGTTACCAATTTACCTGTAAGTATAGATTCGCTTGATCCAGAGGAAATTAACGCTGCAGTGAAAGCCGGTGCACAACTAGTTTTGAGTGCTGATGCAGGCAATCTCGACGCCATAGCCCCCTTCATCAAAGATATCCCCCTGGTTGTTATCCCCACTAACCAAAACATAGGCTACATTCCAAAAAATGTCTCTGAACGCGTCCAATTCCTTGAACAAATTATAACCAAAGCCCAAAGCCTAGGCGTAAATAACATCCTAGCGGACTTGATTTTAGATCCCCAAGAAATTCTCAACTCCTTTCTTGCTTTCAAAGAGTTCGCCCAAAAAAATCCTGCGGTACCCCTGTTTGTGGGTATTTCCAATGTAACTGAGCTCTTTGACGCAGACTCTGTGGGCCTAAATGCAGTTTTGACCCGTCTCTCAGCAGAAATAAGCGGGGGTATCCTCTTAGCAACCGAGAAAAGCAACAAAGCTAAAGGGACTGTAGCTGAGGAAGTTATTGCCGCAAAAATGATGTTTCTAGCTAAAAAACGTAACTCCATCCCAAAAGACCTAGGTATCGACCTTTTGATTCTCAAAGACAAACGCGCCCACGAAGAACCCTACAATAGAAACATAGAAACTCTCGCCAAGTGCGTTATTATTGCCCCTGAAAAAGTCGAACCTGCACTCCTTGATCACTTGGGTACTTTTAGAATTTTTATAGACCACATTGACCATCTGATAGTTGCCATACATTACTCTATGAACAATCCAAATGAACCTCTCAATGTTATCAAAGGCAAAACAGCTCAGGCAGTGTATGCAAAAATTTTGGAAATGGGCATAGTTTCAAAATTGGATCATTCTGCATATCTTGGTAACGAGTTAACAAAAGCCGAGATAGCCCTAAGAACTGATAAGAACTACCTGCAAGATACCGCTATATTCTAAACCCTCTCCGTTTGAAACCCTAAACTACTCTGTAAGATTAGGCCGCTTAGTGTTTTTTTATCTCAAAAGCGATTTGCAGTAAATGTTATATCGAAAAAATCAAAATATATTTCGTGGAAGCATGAATAAACTCATTTCGATTGTGTTGATTTTTTTGTTTATAAGTGGATCATTTGTAACAGCACTCAATCCGGTTTCTGCATCAGAGTTAGTTGAGGATTCTTGGAATACAAAAACGCCCCCTAATCAGGAACGGAAATGGTTTAGGGTTGTTGCTTTTGATGGGAAAATTTATGCTATTGGCGGTTTCTATTACGAAACAGTAGGTGAGCCCCCCTTGGGTTATATCACTGAACATTTTCTTGACACTACTGAACGATATGATCTTTTGACTGATACATGGGTCACTTTGGAACCTATGCCAACACCTAAAGCTTCTTTTGCCATTACAGTGTATCACGACAAAATTTACTGTATAGACAATTCACCTTTGTTTAGCTGTGTGGTTGAGGTTTATGATCCAGCTACTGATAGCTGGAGTACTAAAAACTATAACCTACCGTTTCGACTATATTCGCGTAATATGCAAGCATATGTTGTGGATGGAAAAATTTTTCTTATAGATCTTTATGCGTTGTTTGTGTATGATCCCGCTGAGGATTCATTTATTGAAAAAACCCAAATACCCTACATAGAGCCCCGGCATGGTATAGTTTCAGCTGTGATGGATGATAAATTGCTGATCTTTTATGTAGTCGAATCAGCCTATCCCTATGATCGTCCCAATAATGTGCATGTTCTGATTTATGATCCAAAAACTGATATATGGAGTGAAGGGAAAACACAAGAAATAGGTGTTCACGGTAACATTATGGCTACTGGAGCAACGACTGGTGTTTATACACCTAAAAATATCTATGTCTTAGGCTTTAAAACGGGACAGTCCATCATTTGGGTATATGATCTTGTAAAAGATGCTTGGTCAACTGCCAAAGATATGCCTGACTTTTCCGTTTGTGATGTAGCCGTGGTTGATGATGTTTTATACATATTTGGTCGTATTGACAATCATGAAGTAAACATGCAATATGTACCCGCTGGTTATGGTAGTGCTCTGCCTTCAGTGTCTTCTCCATCTTCTGATGGTACCTGGGATTTCTTAACAGGATCTGTTGTAGCCATAATAGTTCTAACAATCGGTGTTGTTGCTGGTGGTTTATTCTTTGTCTTTAAACTGCGCAAAAACGCTTAGTTTGAGAGACGACTTTTGTTTTCTCGCTTTTTATAACTGTCGCTTTTTATATTAACCATGGGAATATGAAAAATTTGTGTTTTGTAGTGCTCATAGCGAGCCAATGTATTTTAGGCCTTGGTAATCGTTTGCGCATGTGGTCATTTTTTCTATAAGGGTCGTATTTAAGCCTGTAACTTCGACTGCATCGGGCATATCTGAGATGGGCTTTAGAACAAATGCTCTTTGCATGTATTCTTTGTGTGGCAAAGTCAACCCTTTGGTGTTGATTACGCATCGTTCATATGCTATTATGTCAATATCTATGAGTCTTGGACCCCATCTGAACGTTTTTTGTCGTCCTAAATTATTTTCAATATCCTTTATTTTACTGTACAAATCAAACGGATTTAATGTGGTTTGAACAAGGATTGCGGCATTGTAGAATTTTTCTTGATTAACATAACCCACCGGTTCGGTTTCATACAATTTGGACTTATTTAAAATAACGATGCCGCCACAATCAGACAACATTTCTAGTGCTTTCTGCATATTTTGATGTCTCTCGCCGACGTTTGACCCCAATGCTAGTACTGCTCTATATCCCTCATCAGTCTCTGTTTTTGCACTTGTCTTTGCGTTAACATTTGTCTCTGTGCTCTCACACGTATCTTGTAGCAAAACTTGGGTTCTGTTCTTTTCAATCTCCACCCCAATACTATCAACTTGTCCGTCTAGGGGGGCTTTATTTTTTATCAACCGAATCTTAATTCTCTGTATTCGCACATCATGATGAAAAACTGTTTCTAAAATCACAAAAGCCAGCCGCTCAACAAGCCTAAAACTCTGCGTTTCAATAACTGACTTTATTGCTTCATAAATACTGGCGTAATTTACGGTGTCCTCTAAATTATCACTTGCGTAGGCCTTTGATAGATCTGCATATATTTCCATATCAACTGTAAATGCTTGAGGGTATTGTTTCTCAAAATCTAAAACCCCATGTTTTCCCCAGGCTTTTAGGCCCTCAATTAGTATCTTATCGCAATGTTGTTGTATCGGTGTTGACATTTATATTCCTCTGATCATTGCATCGCTCATCTCTGCGACTCGATGCATCTCTTTTATATCATGTACCCTTATGAAATCAACCCCTTTTGCAATCCCAAGGGTAACTGTAGCGGCTGTGCCCTCTAGGCGCTCATTTACTGGCAGATCCAAAACTCTGCCTATCATGGATTTTCTTGAAGTACCCAGCAAAACCGGATAGCCTAAGCATTTGAGTTCCTCGAGTCGTCGCATGACTTCTAAATTTTGTTCCAAGGTTTTACCAAACCCTATCCCTGGATCCAACATGATGTTTTCTGGTTTTAACCCTGCTCTTCTTGCTATATCTGCACTTTTTCTCAAAGAATGGGTGATGTGACTAAAAATATCTCCGCTAATGGGACCGTCGGGGTTGTGCATGGCAATAACCCCTGCCCCATATGCGGCTGCCCGCTCCGCAATTTTAGGTTCTTTTATCAATCCATTAACATCATTTATGATATGTGCGCCTGCTTTGAGAACATTTTCAGCAACATATAATTTTGAGGTATCAACCGAAATGGGCACCTTGAGCGTTTTGACCAACTGCTCCACAACACCTATGATTCTATCTAATTCTTCTCTATCATCCACCACGGTATAGCCTGGTCTTGTGGATTCGCCTCCCACATCAATTATATCAGCTCCCTCGGCAACCATTTTTTCTGCTCTACAACAAGCCGCCTCAATAAGTAAGTCCCTATCTTTGATCTGCAATCTACCCGATGAATTATTGGGGGTTTCTCTGAGTGCCTGATTTGCTGTCTCTGTTAGCAGCAGGCCATCGCCTGAAAATGAATCTGTAGTGATGTTTAAGATGCCCACGGTGTATGTTTTTTTACCGATTTCAAGTCTGTGTTCTTTGCAGCAATAATAGCTAGGTTCTTTCTTCTCCACACTTTGTGTGACTAATTGTATTTTAGAACCTATGTCGGCCAATGTTTCTGGTTGTGGCTCCAGTTTTCTAATCAACTTTTTTACTTGGTCCAAATTGCCCACAATAAAAGCAGTTGTATTTCCCAGCACGCCATCATCCTCACCTCTTTGAATAAGTGCCTCTCCACCGGCATTAGCTATTTCTTGTTTAATTGTGTCTGCAACAAAGGGTGTGAGATCCTCGATAACCATGCATAACTGAACTGCTTTGTTGGCTATCCGCTCTGTGAGGTTGTTGTTATCGGTTTCTATTTTGTGTATTTCTTTTTCTGCTTCAGCTATATTTTTTGGATAGACCATTCTTATATTAGCTATAATTACCGCCTCTAACGGTGGCGATATCGCTCTCGCTGATTTCGCCTTTTATGCATGTGGTGGCGGTTTTTGCTCCTGGCTTTTTTACCCCTCGCATGGTCATGCACAAGTGTTCGGCTTCAATGTAGACATACACGCCTTTGGGTTCAACGATTTCCATTATGGTCTGAGCCACCTGTGCAGTAAGTCTCTCTTGCACTTGGGGTCTTGCTGATAATATGTCAAGTATGCGGGCTGCTTTACTGAGGCCCAGTATGCGGCCGCCATTGGGCTTGTAGGCTATACATGCTTTGCCTATGAACGGTATTAGGTGGTGTTCACATACCGATTGAAATGCAATATCTTTTACCACCACAAGGCCGCTGTTTTCGTGTTCATGGAAAATCTTGGTGCAACCTTTTGGGTTAGTGTGCAGTCCAGCAAATATCTCTGCATACATATCTGCTACTCTTGCAGGTGTTTCAACCAGCCCTTCTCGGTTAGGATCCTCGCCGATCGCAAACAAGATTTCTTTTACTGCGTTTTCGATTCTCTTTTTATCGATCATCCGCTTACCTTGCCTATCTGTTTTTATCTCTGCGTTAAATATTTTTACTGGGACGCGACTTAACCGCAGATATGTGATTTAACAAGCAATAGATGCGAGTTTGCCTTTTTACTGCTGTTGACGGCCTCTCTCCCTATCTGCTTGTAAATTTTTTCATCGTTATGTATTTTTTTATATACAAATATAAAAATTCCGCAAAAATATGCCAACAACCCTTGTTATCCCTCTTAACAAACCCCCTGCAAGTCAAAAATCTATACGCGTGGTGTTTACTCTTATAATCGTACCTTCGTAGATAGGCTAAAGAGTTGCAACCAGTAGAATAATAAAGTTATATGCACGCATTCACCTAAATATTGGAGGCCTAACTGTGGACTACCAAACAATATTTGAAGAGTACACTGTTGCTGCTGACTCTCAATCTGCGGCTAAGATGAGTAAATACATGCGTGATATGTTCCCTTTTTTAGGCATTCCCACACCTAAGCGTAGAGCAATTTCAAAAAATTTTTTGCAATTCGCTAAAAAAGAAACTGACATAAACTGGGCATTTATTGATCAATGTTGGGTAAAAGAGCGTGAATTTCAATATTTAGCCCTAGACTATCTAACAATGCTTGCAAAGTTGCTTGTGCCTGCCGATATTTCTCACTTAAAAAAAATTGCCACTACCAAATCATGGTGGGACACGATTGATTGTCTAGATCGAATTATAGGCGGAATAGCCCTCAATTTTCCCGAAGTTAACTCTGTTTTGCTTGAATGGAGCACTGATTCCAACTTTTGGTTAAGGCGTATTGCCATCGACCATCAACTGATGCGAAAAGAAAAAACCAACACTGCCCTCCTAGAACAAATAATCATTAACAATTTTGGACAAACCGAATTTTTCATCAACAAAGCTATCGGCTGGAGTTTACGTGAGTATAGCAAGACAAACCCAACCTGGGTACGTTCATTTATAGCAACACATAGCGATAAACTGGCAAACCTGTCCCTTAAAGAAGCAAGTAAATACATATAACCAAAAAATGGTTGAGCTTTCTGCTTATTTTTGGTATATATTTAAAGGGCCTAAAAATCGGCCCTTAACTTGCTTTTATGTTCTTGCTTTTGTGCCTGTTTGTTATTTGTTCTCTTAGATGGGTATGCGTGATCCGTCAAAGCCTATTTTTGAAATTCCTAGTTCATCTCTAACTTCTCGTAGCTGAGTTGATGTAAATACTGGGCCGTCTCGACAAACGCGGTATTTGCCAAGCATGCAACTTCCGCACAAGCCGATGCCGCATCGCATCAGTCTCTCCAAGCTTGCCTCTAGGGGCAGTTTGTGTTGCTCGGTTAGTTCAAAGATTTTTTTAACCATAATTTCGGGTCCACAGGTATAGATCATATCAAAGTGTTCCTTATCAAGCAGGGTTGCCAGTGGTTGGGTGACGAGGCATTGAAGTCCAGCTGTTCCATCGTCGGTGGTGGTTATTAGATTCTGCTCTTGACATACTCCGCCGAGTTCTCTGACAAAAAGCAACTCTGCCTTAGTTTTAGCGCCCTCTACAAAGGCCAGATGTGCGGTTTTTGTTTGGAGTTGTTTTGCTAAAAACAGCAGGGGGGCGATTCCGGTTCCGCCGCCAATTAGAAGCACTCTGCCTGTGTTCTCACTGAAGCTGGTGCCAAAGGGTCCCCGTATGCCTATGGTTGCGCCTGCTTCAAGGCTGTGGAGGTGTCGTGTGGCGTCTCCTACAGCTTTAACTGCAACCGAAACTAGATCATTGGATGTGTCCATGATACTTAGCGGAATCTCGTCTATACCTGGAATCCAGAGCATCAAAAATTGTCCTGGACGAGCCTCACTGCAGAGTTTATCTACAAATGTGTAGGTTTTAACTGAGGGGCTCTCGGTGCGTATGTTTACTATTTGGGTGATTCGCATTGTGTTATTTCCGGTGAGCAAGCCCGATAATCTCCTTTATACTTCCATAATGTTTTTGTCTCAAGTAGGTCTCCACGCCCTTAGTTATGCTGCTGAAAACCTCCATGTTATCAGCAACGGCGGTTCCAATTTGTACTGCTGAGGCGCCTGCTAAGAAGAACTCGACTGCATCTTGCCAGTTTGTGATTCCTCCGCAGCCAATTATGGGCACCTCAACAATTTGTGCCAAATCATAGACACAGCGCAGGGCCACGGGTTTGATTGCTGGGCCTGACATGCCGCCTTTTATGTTGCTTAAGATTGGTAGCTGGGTTTCACTATCAATGGCCAGTGCTCTTAGGGTGTTGACTGCTGTTAGTGCGTCTGCGCCTGCTTCCACGGCGGTTTGTGCAAGCACTCCTATGTCGGTGACGTTGGGTGAGAGTTTAACGATGAGGGGTTTGTTGATGACGGCTTTAACTTGCTGGACGACTTCAGCAAGTAGTTTGGGGCTCTGTCCGATTTCAGCGCCTGTTTGTTTTACATGGGGGCATGAAACGTTGAGTTCCACTGCGTCTGCGCCTGCTTCTGTGGCTTTTTTGGCGGCTGTTGCATAGTCTTCGGCTGAGTAACCAAAGATGCTGACAATTAGGGGTATGTGCAGCAGGGTTTTGGTGTATTTGATTTCTTCAGCAAATATGTCGATGCCGGGGTTGGGGAGTCCTACAGCGTTTAGCAGTCCGGCTTTTGTTTGTACAACAATGGGGTTTGCATAGCCTGCTCGGGGCTGGGTGCCTATGGATTTGGTAACGATAGCTCCTGCGCCGCCTTTGGCTACTTGGAGAAAGGATTCTGCTGTGTATCCCATGATGCCTGATGCTAGCATGGTGGGGTTGGTTAACTCTAAGCCGGCAAGGGTTATGCTTAACGGACTGGTTTGCACATAAATTCACCGTTCATTATTATAGTCTAGGCGGATGATAAGATAAAGCTTTTTTTAACTAAATTCTGTGCTATGTTGGGTGTTGGCGTTTTTATGTCTACTTTGACTTAGTTATTGTTTGTTGGTTGTTTGAGAGTTAGAAAGAAAAATGAGGGTGGATGCAGAACTGTTGAGGCTTTATTTCTTCTTTTTAGCCTTTTTTGTATCTTTTTTTGCCGCCTTAGCCACGTTAATAACCTCAAAAGGACAGAAAGCTTCAATTTATATTTAAAAATTACTAAACGCTAACGAGGCTGCCTTAACTAACGAAATCGCTTAAATTCTTGAGCTATAGCCAAAACAACCCTAAAAACAACCGCTTAATTGGCTGATTTTTGGCCTTTTTTTTACCTGTACACTTTTAACACAAATATGTCAAAAACAACCCAACCCAAAACAATCCTCAAAAATGGGTGTTGCCTCAACAATAACCCGCCATACCCACCAAACCCGTTAATATAACCCCCAAACCCTCAAACTCAAATGAAAAAAATTTCCAAATTAATGACCCTTTGTATATGAAATCAGCATATGCACTATCCGAAGAACACACAACCACCCAAGAGTTGCATTTCAGGTTTTTATATCCAAACAGTCAGTAAATGTCGATACTCTTGTCTCAAAGCCCAAAAAAACAAACCAGCCAACCCCCCCAACCCGAAATCACACTCGACTCCGCACCTGCAATTGTTGACCTATACCCAAACCCCAAACCCAAACCAAAAAAAAATAAAGAACCCAACCCTGAACAAACAACAATTGTATGCGAACTCGACGACCCCGAAAATAACAAAAAAACCAAACACAAATACACCATCACCTATACCGACCCTCTTAACATAAAAAAACAAATTCAAAAAACCAATTATACATCCCTAAACAGCTTCCAGCTAAGCATCCAAGCCTCCCAACTCAAACAAACCGACAAAATCGATCATCTCATCTCAGTGGATGCCATACGCACAAAACTAATCCCCTACAACTTTCAGCTGCACACCGCACTGCAAGTTATAAACGAAATGAACTCAAATGCCATATTAGCCGACGAGGTGGGTTTGGGCAAAACCATCGAAGCCGGCCTAATTATGAAAGAGTTGGTGCTAAGAGAAGAAATCAACTCAGTGCTAATTATTGCACCCAAAAGCCTCCTCTCGCAATGGAAAAGCGAGATGGCTGAAAAATTCGGCGAAACCTTCACCATCGCCAACGGCGCAGGAAAACGCGCCAAACTAACAACCAACACCCGCCTAATCTGCTCCCACAACATGCTCCTAAAAAACTACCCCGCACTCACAAACCGAACCTGGGACCTAGTCATGGTCGATGAAGCCCACGCATTTCGCAACACCCACAGCAAAAGCCGAACCGCACTCTCCGATCTGCGCAAAAACCACCTGCTCCTGCTAACCGCAACCCCCCTATGCAACCGACTAACCGATCTCTACAGCATTGTCGATCTGATCCAACCCGGCCTCCTAGACAGCGAACGCGCATTTATCTCCCGATTCGCAGAAGATGTTAGAAGCCGAGTAGTTCGACCCCAAGAAGCAAACTATCTCAAACACACTCTCCAAGACGTTATGTGTCGCACCCTCCGAGAACAAACAGGCATCCCCTTCACAAAACGATGCGTAGAATCCCGAACCCTTGAACCCAACGATTACGAACGCGAATTCATCGAAGAAGCAACCCAATACCTGCGCAAAGTCAGCGACAACCACTTCAAAACCATCGAAACCCTAATTGCCGAAAACCCCTCAAGAAAAATGACAGCTTCCCAGAGCAACGCCATTTTAGTCTTCCAAGCCATCACTCTCCAACAATCCTTCTCAAGTTCACCCTACGCATCCATAGAATCACTCAAAAAACGCCAGCAACGCTTCCCCATGGAAACTGATGCGACCAACAAACTAATCGAGATGGCCCAAAAAGTAAAAAGCGCAAAAATGGAGTTGCTAAAAAATGTTCTAAGAGAAGTTCCAAACGAACAAGCAGTTATTTTCTGTCTACGCAAAACAACCGCCCGCAAAATCAACGAAATGCTAAACGACCAATTTGGACCAGCTGCTATCTATGTGGGCGATATGAACCAAGCTGAACGTGATCAAGTGATTGCCAGCTTTAAGAGCGGCCAAACCAAATACCTCATCGCCACCGACGCCGCAGCAGAAGGTCTCAACCTACAGAATTGCTGTGTGCTGTTTAACTATGACTTGCACTGGAACCCCATGAAAATCGAACAACGCATCGGCAGAATACATCGCTACAAACAAGACCGCGATGTAACAATTTTCAACTTAGCCGTCAAAGACACTATCGACGACTACGTTTTGCATGTGCTCTATCAAAAAATCGATCTGTTCACCATGACTGTGGGCAAAATGGAGACCGTGCTAGCTGACCTCAAAGAGGGTGCACAAGACATACAAAAAACCATAGGCGACATTCTCCTGCGTAGCAACTCCCGACTCGACATCCAAAAAGAACTAGAAAAACTAGCCGAGAACCTAAACATAGTAAAGGAAAACCAAGAATTATCCGAACAATTCACACAGGGAGTCTTGGATTGAGCACCCAAGCCGAAGCAGATCTCTGCAAATTCTTTGAAACCTACGTCCAAATCAAAGGCGGCATAATTACCCACCAAACAAACGACACCCTAACAGTCGCCTATCCCGACGGCAACACCCAAGAATTTACCTACCAACCCAACACCGCAAAAGAAAAAAAAATCCCTCTGCTTGCCCCCGGAAGCCCCCTATTTCAACAGCTCCTCAAAGAATCCATAGACAACGGAGCTCTTTGCCAAATCAACCTCACAAACAACGGCCCCATAGAAACCCTAATAGAATCCCACTTTAACAACACCGATGCATGTTTGAGTTGCCAAAAAACCCAAACCATACAAGACACCCAAGTCTGTACCAAACTCGAACCTTGTTTTCACCAAATAAACAACGGCCAAATCACCTCGATAAAAATTACTAAAAAAGAAACCTTACGTTTCTTCCAGTTCTACTATGCACTAAACTTTCAAAACAAACTCAGAACAAAAAGCGAAGAAACCCTAACCATTCTACTCAACGAAGAATGCCACTGCATCGATGACACCTTCAATTTAGCATCTGTGCTGGAGAACAAAACAATACAAATCGAGAACTCGAAATCAAAAATAAAACCCGAACTCTACGACGAACTAAAAGCAACGGCAGACCAAAAACTAATAGCCTTTCTCAAAAACAAAGTCACACTCTTTGACCTCCCCTTGGTCAAAGAGAAAAAAATGAGATTACAAAGTTTTGAGCGCCGACTAAAACGAGAACGACGCGAACAAGTTATCTCCAAAAAACATGATTTCGACTTCCAAAAATGGCAATCCACCTATGAAGCGTTGCTACAGCGCGAAGAGGAATCCTGCCAAACAAACATAACCGTAAAACTCCATAATCTTCTCATAATCAACACCTTAAAAATCAAATTCGAAATCACCCTCAACAACAAAGCAACCATCCAATCCACCCTCATCATAGGCATCCAGAACCCCGAAGTCATCTGCCCTATGTGCAAAAAAACCCACCCCGAAGGCTACCCAACCGAAGACGGCTTCTATGTCTGCAAAGACTGCACCCGACAATCCATAGATACAGCAAAAATATACTCCAAAAAAGCAACCCTAACCCACGACGAAACCCTAAACGAATACTTTGAACGCGACAAAGGCTTTATCTGCACAGTCTGCGGCAAACGCCACAGCCGTCTCCTCGAATTCAAATGCACTCACGACAACACAAGTGTATGCATCCACCACTACGATATCTGCGATGTCTGCAACAAACCCTTCTCCAAACTCAACCTCACCCACACTGACGAATTCAGAAAAAAACTCTGCCCTCAACATGCAAAAAAGGAGCCCTAAGATGAGCCACCAAAAAAACAACACCTTAAAAAAAATCGCCGAACAACCAAAAAACAATGACCTAATCGAGTTACTAGCAGATGAACTACAGCTCCCCCTGGATAAAGCCGAAATACTAGCAAATCGAATAAAAAAAACTCCTAATCTAACCCCCCAAAAACCCAGCATAAAAACTCTTGTGGAGAAACACTCCAAACCCGAACCGCAAACCGCGAATTATTCGATCGGAGTTCTCTCAGATAAAGAGTTTAGACTATTTATCCAGTGGCTCTTTGAAACATTGGGCTATGAAATACAAAGTAGCTGTGTAGTTAACCACGGCGCTGATTTAGTCACCATCAAAAACGCTGAAAAGATTGCGGTTTTAGCACGGAAATATCCTCCCAGCTATACCCTTAGCGATGTCATAATTTTGGCCGCCCAACAAGCCCAAAGCACCCAGAAATGCGACCGTGCCCTTATCATAGCGACCACATCCTTTACCGAACAAGCTACCCAAGAGGCGCAAAGATGCAGAGTAGAACTGTGGAACAACACTGCCTTAACCACAAAAATCGAGGAAGCAAAAGATAAACTAACCTACGACAATCCCAAAATCAGCTTCCAACCCTATCAAGGCTCCCTTCTACTGAGCCTGCTCTCACTGGCAGAAACCAAAACTTTTCTTGTTGAACCCCGAACAGAAGGAAAATATGATCTGATTCTACCCGGCGTAAAGTATCCCCTCTTAACATTTGAAGCCCGCAACGGCACAGTTGTGCAATGCGTGTTTCGTATAGAGTACAACGAACCGGTTTCTGAAAGTGATGGTGAACAGTTGATTGGAACAGACGAAAACGGTAACAAAAAAGGTCCTGAGGACTTGGAAGCTTATGAGCTAATTACTCAATATCTAACCCAGTTCATAGAATAACCCACAATCAGAACCTCAAACAGCAACTAAGCTACCGCCTGCTTGAGACCCTATTTTTAAATCTAGTGCTTTGTAACATCTAAAAGTTTATAGTTTTGTTTGTTGTGTTGTTCTCTATTGGTAGTGTGATGTTATGAAAGGTAAGTATGTTGGTGTTGTGTTAAGTTCGTCTGATAGAGCTGAGCTTGAGCGGTTTAGTGCCAAAGGCAAACACAGTGTGAGGCTGGTTAATCGTGCAAAAATAATTTTAGCCCTAGATGAGTCTGAGGGGAGAAAAAAAGAAAAACAAACCAAAATCGCAAAAAGAATAGGCGTAAGCAATCAAACAATCAGTAACGTAAAAAACGCTTTTTTCGCTGCCCAAACAGTAACCCGTTTTTTGCAGCGCAAAAAGAGAACCACACCCCCCATAGCACCAAAAATAACAGACGAAACACAAGCTCACATCATCGCCCTAGCATGCAGCAAACCCCCTGACGGCTACGCAAAATGGACCCTGCGCCTCCTAGCCGATAAAAGCATCAAGCTGGGATACGTTAACACATTATCCCATATGAGTGTGAAGCGGCTTTTAAAAAAACACAATTTAAACCTCATTTAAAGAAAATGTGGTGCATACTTCCGCATCAAAATAGTGCCTTTGTCGCTGCCCTGGAGGATGTTTTAGCTGTTTATGCTTGCCCCTATGATGCTAAGAAATCGGTTGTTTGTATGGATGAGAAATTATATCAGCTTCTATTAGATGTATGTGAGCTGTTGTCAACGCGTTCGGGTTTGGTCCTTTGGGTTGATAATGAGTATGTGCGTATGGGTGTGTGCAGCATTTTTGTGTTTTGTGAGCCTTTGGTTGGGTGGCGTCATGTGGAGGCTTTGGTGTATCGAACAAAAGTAGATTGGGCGCATAAGCTGCGTTGGCTGCTTGAGGAACAATATCCTGATGCTGAGCGGGTGGTGTTAGTTTTGGATAATTTGAATACGCATGGGTTGTCTGCGTTGTATGGGGCGTTTGTTGCGGAGAGGGCGTTTGGTTTGGCACAGTGCTTAGAGATTCATTTTACTCCTAAGCATGGCGGCTGGTTAAATGTTGCTGAGGTAGAGTTGTCGGTTCTTGGGGTGCAATGTCTTGGAAAAAGACGTATTTCAAATATTGAATCGCTCAATGTTGAGTTGACCGCTTGGCATATTGAGCGTAATCAAACTCAGAAAGGTGTTGACTGGCAATTCACCACCAAAGATGCACGCATAAAACTGAAAAAACTACCCGGTCAAACTATAAACTTTTAGATGTTACAAAGCACTAGCGTATAACATTAGAACTAAAGGATATTTTGCCTCAGAAGACAGCTGGACTGAATGTTTTCGGTCTTCACAGGGATTTCCAGATCAAACCGACTCTCAATACACCGTGATAGCTTTTCGAGGAGGCAGTGGTGACTGGTTTGATGCGGGAATTTCCGGATCTGGCTTTCAAGCTTTTCCTGGATCAAAGATAGATTTTCAAGTTGAAGCAATGAATGGGGATGTTACACAAATAATCTCAAATCCCCTACCGACTATGTCTGGACAGGTGAAAAAAGCGGCTGGAGTAGCACAAAAACTCTAACTATGCCCACATATTCTGATGAAGCGCCAAATCAACCTGATTTAACTCCCAATCAAACTTCATCAGATCAAACTGGCGCCGTAATAGTGGGGTTTAGTTTGCCTGATTGGTATTGTGACGGCATTATACATCATAATAGCGGCGTTAACTATCATACTTCTATATAACCGAAAAAAGCTTACTCGTAGTGTCTAACCTTGAAATAAACTGACGAAATGCACTGGTTAATGCATTAACTCGATCTATCTTGTGATGTGCTGATTTCGGTTTGTAAGTTTGATTGTGTGCGCGTAGTTTTTGTTGTTTTACGTGGGGATTTTGTTGTTGTCTGTTTGGGGGTTTTGTTGTTGTGTTGTTGTTTTGTTTGGTAGTTTTTGTCTGCTATTATGGCGGCTTGGAGCAGGGCGGTTGTTGGGTAGGTGTTTATGAGGAATTGTATGTCTTTTGGGAGGCATTCTCCGCCTATGCCGTTGCGTGCTTCAGGCAGATCTACATTCCATTTTGTGTTGGCGGCGTCGCGTAGTTCGTCATAGTTTAGATTGTTTTCGTCACAGAGGAGTTTTAGTTCTTGGGCATATGCGATACGGAGATAGTAGTAGGTGTTTTCGGCTAGTTTGGTTAGTTCGGCGATTTCTAGGGAGTTAACGGGGTGGGTGGGTATGCCTAGGGTGTTGTAGAATTCAAGGGCTTTTGTGTGGCTTTGTTGGTTTAGTGAACCCAAGGCTCTTATTTGTACGACGCCGTGTTTGTCTTCTTCTTGTTTCCACCATCTGTGAGGGCAGACGGCTATGTTGGTTAGTTTGTATTTTGCGGCGAGTTTTCGTGCGGTGCCTATGGTTAGGGTTGATTCATAGCATATGAGCGCGTCGGGGTTGAGTTTGGCTGCTTTTTTTGTGCAGTCTTCGATGGCACTCATGTCGGGTTGGTTATTGCGGAACCAGGTGTTGACTGTGATTACATAGATGTCTGCATATGGGAGTTTGGTTGTGGTGTTGATTCCGTTTTGTTTGGCTGTTTTTATGGCTTGTTGGGATATGTCGTATCCTTGGGTTTGTTTGTATATTTTTGAGATGTGTTGGGCAACTGGTAATCCTATGTTACCTAAACCCATAATGCAAACATTTACAGCCATCTACCTTTCGCTCGGTTGTGATTTTTTTATTTGGAGGTCACGAAATTATAAAAACATTATCCCTAATTCAAAATAATTATGTTTTAAGTCATTTTATATATGATGCATGGATTTGGCTAAATTGTTGATATTCTAAATTGGTTGACAATTTGATTATATGTGCTCCTTTCAACAAAGGTGTGAAAGTGATAGTTGAGATTTTAAAACGCTAAAATGGTGGTATAGCTTGTGTATGTCGGCGTTGTTTGTGATTTTTGGACCAAAATAATCTGCTAAATTGAGCATAAAATTACTGGATGCTTTTTCTTTCTATATTATCCTTAGCGGTGTAATATTTTTGGTGTTTTCCATAGCAACTAACAGGTTGTTTATTTTTTTTGCCATATATGGTTGGTAAGAGTCTTGTGCCCCATTGATGTTTTATTCTTTCTTTTTTATAGGCGCTTTTGTAGCAGAAATAAGTCTAATATTGCTCAGCTTGGTTGTTGAGGGCTTTTTAGTAATTGAAGTACGTTTCTTAGTTTTAACAGGCCTAACTTTGGTGGCAATGCTTCTCTTTCTAAAAGAAGGCTTAGTGTTGAGCCGCAAACTAAGCGCAAAGAACCCCGCTGAGACATAGATGCTTGGTTATTGTAGAAAGTAGCGGGGGGTCTCTGTCCGCTAACATTTTACCTTATTTTTGTTCTTGTCTTTGTTTTTGGGCTTGTTGAAGAATTTCCTTCATTTTTCGGGCATCAACATCTAGAATTGGTGTCTCGCAGATAAATGTAGGATGCATCCCAAAATCTAAAATTACCTCTGATAGCATCCCAAAATCAGGTCCAAACTGCTCTTCATCAAGGGGGTGATGCTTTTTTTCTCCTTGGCTTGTGAATTCTATTTTTGAGAAATGGCAATGCATGTTGCGCAGGGTTTGAGTACCGAGTTCTTGCTCGATTTTTTCAGCTATGTGTCGCATGTCATCTACAGTTTTGAAGGCCCCATGATGTAGGGCATGGAGATGTCCCCAGTCAACGACTAGTTGCGTACCCTCAACTTCACGATTAATGGCTATGATTTCATCCAAAGTGCCCACTTGGGATTTACGTCCCATGGTTTCGGGCCCCAACTTGACCTTCAACCCCAAACTTTGCATCTCAGAGTGGATTTCTTTGAGTGCTGTAATAGAACATTTAAGCGCATAGTCTTTTTCAAACATCCCATAGAACCCCATATGAAACACCATAACCCCTGCGCCCATCCACTCAGCGCCCGTTGCACAGGCTATAATGCGCTGTTTGCTGGCTTTTACCACTTCAGGTTTGCCTGAGAGATTGATAAAGTAGCTGCCATGCATACTGAGCTTAACATCATTGCGCTTTGCCTCCTCCCCTAGCCGACGAGCATCAGCCTCTTTTATCTGCGGTTTGGGACCCCACCTTACCGCTTGATATTCAAACGCATCTAAACCTTCCTCACAAAGCAAACGCGGAGTATCAAACGTAGACGCCCCTAACAGCCGAAACATAGGCGGCACACCTGCAGGTCCAAAACGAGTACGCTCAGCCATAACATCACATCATGCTACTAATACTTCTATTAATCAAATGTTAAGGAATATTAGCTTGCCCTTTCCTTTACCGCTACTTCCCTGCCATTTAGCCTTTGGTTCCTGCACAAATATCTGTTTGGCTATCTGCTTTTTGTGGGTTCTATGCATCTTCTTTTTGTTGTTTGTTTGATTATAGTAGTAGCAAGCTTACAATCGTGGGAATTGACACATAGAAGTATGCATAGATTGCACCGATCACAATTATTGCCGTGATTCCCAGTAGCACATAGTCTCCTTTGTGTAGCCGTAGTGTATATAGGTTGGTGCGTTTTTTGCATGCTCCCCAAGCGCGTGATTCCATAGCTTCAGCGAGTTCAAGACTTCGCCGAATAGCACTCACAATCAAAGGAATCAAAATGGGTATGTAGTTGCGGATGCGTTTTAGCAGATTGCCCTTCTCCAATTCTAATCCCCTTGCTTTTTGAGCATCCATGATGGTTTGAGCCTCCTCAGCCAATACCGGCACAAAACGTACCGCAGTAGTAAATGCAAATGCAAACTCATAGGGCACCCGAGACTGCTCCAAAGCCAACCCCAGATGATCCGGAGAGGTGGTTAAGAAAAACACCGAAAATGACTCCACTAACACCACAAAGCGCAGAGTCATAGATAAGGCACCCTCAATATTGCTAGGCGTTACCGTGTAGTTGTTTCCCAAAAAGATTGTAACGATGTTTATAAAAAAGATAAACCCCGCCAAAAACGCTGCACCGCGCAAAGAACGCATCCACTGCCGCTGAACACGCGCCAAAAACACAAACGGTAACTGTAACAAAAACAGCGCCACAAGCGGAATTATCTGAAGAAACAAAAGCGCCGCAATGAAGACCCCAATAACATAGATAAATTTGATACGCGGATCCAGATTATGAATAATAGAGTTAACTCTGCGAAACTTTAAACCATCAAAAATACTCATTGTTTACGTTTCTCCAGGGCTTTTAGAAGAACCGATTTAGCCTCTGAGATATCAATAATATCTTTAGGCAATCCTGCGGCTGAAAGTTTAGTAAATACTTGCGCGATTTGAGGCAGAACAATCGAGGCCGCCTCAAGCATCGCAGGATCAGTTAGAATTTGATGCCCCTCGCCATCGGCCACAATTTTACCCTCCCGCATCAAAACCACACGCGGATTACACTCAGCCACAAACTCTACATCATGAGTGACCGCAACAACGGTTTTTCCCTGTTCCTGCAACTTTAAGATGAACTGTTGAAGCTTTTCTTTCTGCTCATGATCCTGCCCAATGGTAGGTTCATCTAAGACCAACATCTTGGGATCACACGCTAAAACCGATGCCAAAGCCACCCGCTTACGCTCTCCCCCGCTTAACAGAAACGGAGAGGTTTTACGGTACTGCGAAAGCGAAAGCAACTCTAACATCGCGGTAATGCGCTCCTCAATTATTTTTGCGTCAAATCCAAAATTTTTAAGTGCGAACCCCACTTCAGCCTCAACGGTTTCACTAAATAGCTGATGATCAGGATTTTGGAACACAAACCCAACACTACGTGCCAAAGCCGCAACACTAGACTTAGTCGTCTCCACTCCATCGACTTTAACGCTGCCCACAGAGGGTTTGAGTAGTCCATTAAAATGCTTAACAAAGGTGGACTTGCCTGCCCCGTTTTGTCCCATGATGGCAACAAATTCCCCATCTTTGATAGTAAGCGAAACCCCCCTCAGAGCCTCTATCTTGCTGGGATAGCTATAGTGAATATCTAAAATCTCAATCATCTACTAAGAGCCTCCAAAATTTGATCTGCCAGCTCCTCCGAACACAGAGGTGTTCTATTGCCCAAACTGCATCCTTCTTTTTTTAACATTTGATAGAGCAAAGTTGCTTTGGGTATGCCCACACCAATACGTTGTGTTTCTTCCTTGCTGAGAATATCACGTGGATCTCCCTCCAAACATACTCTGCCCTGATCCATAACGATAAGATGATTGGTATATTTCGCCGTTAAATCCAACCGATGCTCAATTAGCACAACCGTAATGCCCTGCTCTTTGTTGAGTTTGTAGATAACCTCAAAAATCTTCTCTGCACTCAGTGGATCCAAAAAAGAGGTCGGCTCATCCAAAACAATAATCTCAGGTTCCATTGCCAAAACTGATGCAATCGCCACTCGTTGCTGTTGTCCCCCGCTAATCTCATGCGGAGACCGATCCCTAATATCATAAATACCTGTCTGATGAAGCGCCCAATCCACTTTTTGGCGCATCGCCTCTCGAGAAGCACCCACATTTTCTAAACCAAACGCCACATCTTTCTCAATTGAGAGCGCAAATAACTGATTCTCCGGATTCTGAAAGACCAAACCCACATGTTTAGCCAACTCATAGGTGTGATGATCCAGCGTATTTATACCCGCAACCGTTATGTCCCCTTTAATCTCACCCTGATAAAAATGCGGCACCAACCCATTAAAACACCGACACAAAGTCGTCTTACCACAACCACTAGGCCCTGTGATTAAGACAAATTCTCCCTTCTCTATCTGGATAGACACATCCTCAATGGACGGCTTGGATATGCCCGGATAGGTATAGGTGAGATTTCTAGTTTCGATTAATGCCATATTTCGTGCCTGCCCCCTCTAAGCGTAAGTTTGCTCATTTAAGCGTAGCTACCCATTTCTGATTTTATACACAAATGCTTCGATATAATTAAAAATTCCCTAAACTTCTTACTGCCGATATGTTTGCATGTTACCAACAAGTCGGTCTTTACCTTATGGGGGTGGTCTGTGTTTGGCTTCTATGGTGTGGCTGTGAGGTTTATCTGTTTGCGGTTTTTGATGGGCGCGGGGTTGTGGATGCAATCGCTTGACCTTTTTTTGGCGGGTTATAATAAATCAAATGTGGTGATAGATTATGTGGACGTGTGAAATTGTGAGCCAATATGTACTATATTTCTGGAATCAAATCTGCTCAAAAAACGGTAAAAACAAACAAGCGATTTAAAAAAAGCTAACCCTTAAAGTTCTTTAGGTATCTTCAACAGTTTTATCCGTTGGTGGTTGCTCGGGTTTGGTTATTTTTTGTTTTAGGAGTGTTAGGCATTGTTTGAGTGCGTCTTGGATTTCTCCTTTGCCGCTCACACCTGATGCCATGGCATGGCCGCCGCCTATGCCTTGTAAGTACTCTCCAAGGGGGGCTGCGATGTCGGTTCCAAGATGGACGCCTGCGCCCTCGTTAAATTGACGGACGCTTCGGAGGCTGATTTCAATTTTGCCGCTCTTTTTGCCTGCAACCGCTGATACGTGTGCACCCAAATCTATCAGGGCTTTTGCTGCTGGAGCCTGAAAGGCGCTCACATGGGAGAGTGCAATTATCCAATTATCCACCTGAACTATTTTTGCTCGTTTACACGCTTTGAGTTTAGCAATACGCTCAGAGGTTTCGATGGGCAGGGCAAATTGAGCAAGCGTTTGCTGAGCATCTATACCCTCTTCTACCAGAGCTGCAAGAATACCAAATGTGGGTGAGTTTGCCAGTGCAAAATGGCGCGTATCAAAGGCTATGCCCACAAACAATGCCTTTGCTTCATTTAAATTGGGTTTAACTTGCGCTTCTGCATAGAGGCGATAGATAAGTTCACAGTTTGCCGATGCCTTATCATCAATTATGCAGAGACTGCATTGTTTTAGGGTTTCTTGATTTGGTGCATGATGATCAATGATTATTTTTGGCGCCGGAGATTTTTTAACCGCTTCGGTTGCTTCATCGAGTTGTTCTATGGTGTTCATGTCTAAAAGTACAATGACTTCTGCGGATTCAATGTTGGGTTTGAGGCTAACGGTTATGGGCAGATAATCCAATAGAGTTTTGGAGGGTTTGTTGATGCCTGCTGGACAGCCAATCTCTACCACAGTATTGGGTAAAAATCGCTTAATTAAGCCCTGCAGACCATAGGCTGAGCAAATTGCATCAGCATCAGCACTGCGATGACACATCAGCAACACAAAGCCTGCCTGCTTCTCTTCTATAATTGCCAGTAAATCTTTGAAACTCATTGTATCTTTCTCAAAAAGTTTTCAGCCGCAGCATGTCCTGCATCTACTGCTTGCTTAACCAATGCATCCGCATCAATAGCTTCTGCTTGTTTTGTGAGTACTAGTTCCACTTCAACAGAGACATTAACCGGTTTGGTGCCTTCAACCTCAACAAAGATGTCAAGCTGATTGACATTTTTACTGGACACTTGGTTTAGGATGTATTTGCGAACTCCATCTTCGGTAGTTTGGCATAAAAGTTCGATTTGCTCGGCAGTTAGCTCTGGAAAGCCGAGCTCATCCAACAACATCAAGTCCTGCTTAAGAGAGGGATTGACCTGAGACTGGGCTGAGGTCTTCCTGAAGTTTAGTTTGAATTTCTTTAACTTGAGCTTTTACGCGTTCTTCTTGACGAGCAATAACTGTACTGCGGGTCTCTAGAAGGGACTTGCGTTCGTTGAGATCTTCGTTAACTTTGGTTTTTTCTGCTTTAATTAGAAGTGAACCAGCAGTTTTGTAGATAACTGCATCATCAGCAGTTTTAGCTAGCTCTGCTACGGTCTGCTCAACCTCTACTTTTTCCATCTCAACCTGTTGCTTCTGTGCCATTATCGACTGTAGAGTCTGTTGAAGCTGTTGGAGTCTAAGTAACCTTTCTTGAACGTTAGGAGGCAACTTGGATAATTCATCACTCAAAGTTTATTCCTTCGTACCCAGAAAAGACAAACGCCCTTAATTAAGCATTTCCAACACTCCAACAAAACCTCAATACCCCAAAACCACCAACCTAAAAAACCTGTAACACAACTGACTGAAATTTGTAGTCAGTTGACATGTTTGGGGTGTAAAGTTTTTTTAAGCTGCAACTTCTCTTAGCCCTTGGGGAGAAAACTTGAGCGAGCGGGCCAATGTCATCAAAGAAGCAGTTGAACATCAAGATAATCTCTTTTTAGCTGTTTATGTGGAAACAAAAAACAGCATTATGATTATGCTAAGTGAAAAAGAAGATAAACTAGGCACTTTAGCGGTTGCAATTCCTAAACCCCGCGATAGTAGTATGGGTTCAGCCTCATCCTCAGTGCTTCTAGGAGACAAAAATGTAATTTCCGCTCGCATGTTTGCCGAGTACACAGCAACCAAAAAAGGCAAAACCGCACTAGTCTCAGTTTATCTCCAAAACATAAGCGAAAGCCAAGCTCAAGAGATCTTTATGTACCTCATCGATAAGGTACTAAAAACCGACAGCCAAAAAGAACCAACCGCCATCTACTAAACAACCCTCTCGCACACACAACCAATCCCCCTATAAACATCTCTTAGTAGCGTTTTGCTAGTTATCTTTGAGATTTTTGGGCAGAAACAAATAAGCTCTTAAAGAATACTGTGTATCCACGTAGTTAGCTCACTGATCAGGCGCCTAAGATGAAGACTCTTCTGATAAAAATCAATCCTCAATGCCCGGACCCAAAAAAAATCCAACCCGTAGCTGACATCATCAAACACGGCGGGTTAGTGGCTTTCCCAACAGAGACCGTTTATGGTCTTGGCGCAGATGCACTAAACAGCAGTGCCGTTTTACGCCTCTTTGAAGCTAAAGGACGCCCCTTGGATAATCCTCCAATCATACACCTAGCTGACCCCCAAGCGGTTTATCCCTTGGTACAGCAGGTTTCTCAAAAAGCCCAACGCTTAATGGAACAATTCTGGCCTGGTCCGCTAACCCTTATCTTTAAACACTCAAAGATAGTGCCCAAACAAACCGTTGCCAACCTAGATACCATTGCTATTCGCATACCCAACCACCCCATCGCCCAAGCTCTTATCCGACAAGCTAACTGTCCCATAGCCGCACCCAGCGCTAATCTCTCAGGTAAACCCAGCCCAACAACCGCCCAACATGTCCTAGATGATCTCGATGGAGCTATAGATGCCCTAATAGATGGCGGACCAACCGATATCGGCGTAGAATCCACTGTTGTCGACTTAAGCGTTGATCCTCCGATGCTTCTGCGCCCCGGAGGCACACCCTATGAGGCCCTAAAAGCAACAATAGCTGATTTAGAGCTTCATCCCTTTGTACAAACCGACATAGAATTAGCCCTTGAAAAAACGCCTTCCCCTGGCATGAAACACAAACACTACTCCCCCAAAGCAGACGTCATCCTAGTCGAGGGCAACCCGAAAGCAGTCACAACCAAAATCTCAATCCTAACAAATACCTATAAACAAAACGGTTGCAAAGTTGCCATTTTAGCCACAGACGAAACCCAAACAGCCTACCAAGCCGATATCGTAAAATCTCTGGGTAGCCGCACTAATCTATCAAGCGTTGCCCAAAACCTCTTTGGTCTTCTACGCGACGTTGACGCCCAAGGCATTGATATTATCATAGCAGAGGGAGTATCATCGGAGGGACTGGGATTAGCAATTATGAACCGACTACGGAAAGCATCAGGCTACCACATAATCAAAGTATAATGCACCAAGTACGATAGGTTGTAGTAGCGTTATCCATTTTTATCGTTCGTTATTTGTTTGTTTGTGGTGTGTGGGTTATTTGCGTATTGATGATAGCAGGTCTTCAAAGTTGATGGATGCGCCGCAGACTACGCTGTCAGCCCCGCCGTAGTAGAGAAAAAACCTATCGTCGATAACTACGTTGCCGCAGCTAAATACTACGTTTGGGACTTTACCGAAGCGTTCATAGTCTTCTTTTGGTGTTAAAATGGGTGTTTTTGAGCGGTAGAGCACCTGTTCAGGATGGTCTGCATCAAGCAGAACAATACCTAGCGAATATGTCTTCTCATCACTCACCCCATGATAGACCACCAGCCAGCCTTCACTGACCCTTATAGGCGAACCTGCAATCCCTACCTTCCAACTATCCCAGTCATCTGCTCGGGGCCCCATAATGGACATAATATCACACCACTTTTTGAGATCCTCCGAATAAGCAATGCATATAGTGGGTTCGATACGATGAAACATTACATATCGGCCGCCGATTTTTTTAGGAAAAACCACTGCATTTTTATTATAGACTCCGGGGAAGGGCAAGCGGCGTGTTCCCCAGTTCCAATTATGATCAAGAAAATCATTCATTGAAATCGTGGTTAGCGCAACTTGATAGGACTGCAGATGATTGTGCTCACGAAGGGCAGTATATGTCAAAGCTAAGGTGCCCTCAACATTGCTTATCCTTGGATCCTCACAGCCATCTTGCTCATTATCATTTTGCGGCTCTAAAACAGGCTCAGACAAACGCTCATCAATATGAACCCCATCCCCTGAAACAGCATAACCAATTCGAGAAATATTATCATTCCCTAAGGCCCTATAAAGCAGATGAACCTTACCCTGCAAATAAATCGCCGCAGGATTAAAAACCTCCCGCGACTCCCACGCATGAGCCTCAATGGGTTTTAAAATAGGATTTTCTAAAAAACGCTCCATCAATCCTAACTACCCGCACTTAACCCAGGCGTTTTTACACCCAAAACCTCATCAAAAAAAGCCCTAAGCGAAAACATCCCAATCAACTTATCTGTCTGATCTATGACTGGCAAATGACGTATGTTATGACTAAGCATAAGCCGCTTAGCCTCCTCAAAAGATGCCTCAAGAGATATAGTCACAACATGACTACTCATAATCTTACTAAGCGGCTCCGCAGGGGAATACTTGGCCGCAAAAACCCGTATGGCATCTCGCTCCGTAAAAATACCCCGACACCGCTCCTCCTCATCAATCACCACAATAGACCCAACATGCCGATCACTTAAAAGTTGCACAGCATCCTGAATAGAGATATCCTCTTTAGCAGTAATCACTTTTCTACACATAATATCTTTAACTCTAAGCATACATTCAACATCCTACACTAAAAACCAAAAACAGCAACTAATAATGAAAACTGATTCTTGCTTAAATCTCATTCTGACAAAACTCCCTGCCAAACTTCCTCAAGTTTAAGCCGAGCTAAAAGATAACAAACAGACGACTCCGCACCCTGATTAAGATTAACACAATGCTCAGATACACCATCATAACACCCCCCAGTCTGAGGATTATACACCATAACCCCCTGAGTATTTCTACCCAAAAACCACCCAAACGCACTCTCCGCCGCCTCAAGGTACTCACGCTTTTTAGTAACATAATAACCATCCACCGTTGCCTCCACAGTCGCAGCCGCCTCCAAGGGTTGCTGATCATAGAGCGGTCGCTTACCCCCCCGACTATACCACCCATCATTACCAATAGGCACAAAAACGCCATTCATCAGCTGTGTTTTAAGCAAAAACTCCATCGATCTCTCAGCAACCTCCAAAAACTGTGGTTCTTCAACCAACCGATAAGCCGCAAAAAGCGCCTGAGGCAACCGCGCATTATCATAGGTCAAATAAGGCTCAAACCATTGCCAATCCTCTTTAGCCTGATCTTGAAAACGCTGAACAAAAATATCCCCCAACTCCTTTGCAAAATCCCGCAAATAATCCGTTGCCACCGCCTGATGATACTCATACAACCCCAAAAGCATCGCCGCATGAAACCTAAGACAAACCGCTTTCCCCCTCATCGATAATCCCCGCTCAAAAAGATCCCTAGCAACCATCCGCAACTCCTCTGGCACCGAAGAATTAAGCGTACACCCACACGCCCAAAGCGCCCGCCCAGCCGAATCCTCTGAACCCTCCATATCCAAATAGGTCCGCTCATAACTAAGATAATTATGAAACCCTCCATCAGGCTTTTGCATATGGTTGAGAAACGACAAATAAACCCTTACAAGCGGGGTCAACTCTGCGCTATTTCTTAGTTGCTGATATTTAACAACAGCAATCAAAGCACGCGCATTATCATCGGTAGTATAACCCTCGCCTCTTTTGGGGATACTATATTTGGCATGTTGAAAAATGCCCGTATCATCAGTGAAGGCTTGGAGATAGTCGATTTTTAGGGGGGGTAGTTGTTGAATAATTTTTTTCCTCCGATTGTTGTGTTAACTCATTAAATAATCTGAGATATTTTTTGGCAACAGATTGCCAAGTAAATTTCCGACTATACCCGTAGGCTTTCTGTTCCAAGGATTCTCGTAGCGCTGGATTTTCAATAATCTCAGCAACCCGTTCGGCTATAGAGTTCGAATCGTTAAATCTGCAAAAAACTCCTCGTCCTCCACCCAAGGCTTCTATGGCATGAAGATATGACGTGGACACCACCGCTTTTCCCGCTGCTAATGCATTCACTAATGCACCGCTGCTTATCTGATTAGGTGAAACATAGGGAGTAATGTAGACATCTGTTGCTTGGAGATAATCATAGAGTTCCGGTTTAGAGAGGAACCGATTGAGAAACCGCACATGTCCACTAAGCCCCAGCCTCTTAACCATGTCATGTAGCATATTGCGATAGGCTTCTCCCTCATTTTTTTTAACCTGGGGGTGGGTAACTCCTAAAACATAGTAGATCAGGCGGGGTTCTTTTTTTATGATCTCGGGCAGAGCTGCAATAACCTGCTCAATGCCTTTGCCTTTACTTAGTAGCCCAAAGGTTGAGAGTACCACCTTATTTTGCAATCCCAATTTCGGCTTCGCTTTTGCGCTAGACACCAAAGGCAAATCCGGGCAACCGTGTGGAATTAGTTTTACTTTTTTTGCTGGAACCCCATATTGTCTGATAAGGGTGCGGGTGGTTTCATTTAAAACAACCAATGCCGTACTTTTTTCAACAATTTTGCTAAAAACTTCTTTGGATTTATTCTCAAAATTTGGCAGGACCGTGTGAAGGGTTGTGGCAACCGGGCGGTTTAGGTGGTCAAGAAAGGCACCGATATATTCACCTGCTTCCCCCCCAAAAATCCCAAATTCATGCTGAATATTTACCACATCAACTGATGACTGATTTAGAAAATCTGCCATAAGCACATAGTCTTCCAAAAAATCTCGGCCAATTTTATGCTCCATAGCCTCACAAGCAGGTTTAAAGAGATGGCGACCATCAATAGCGATAACCCGCTGATCATATAATTTGTTTAAACAAGTTATCGAATTAACTAAATCGGATGTAAAAGTCGCTATGCCGCACTTCCGAGGCGGAAAGGTACTTACATATGCAACTTTTCTAGCACCTGCCAGCGCAGGGTCGCCTAGCATATACTTTGCCAAACAAGTCACACCGTAAAATATGGTTCGGATTGCTTTAAGCCAATGTGATTGTATCCCGCCAATCACAGGCGATTTTCAAACACATTTCGCATCAAGTTTATATGTTGCCTTTGTACGTTGATGAGTTCGAAGGGAGAAGGGTTTATGAATCGTTTTATACATAATCCCATACTATCGCCAATATCGGATAGTTCTTGGCAATCGCGCTCAGTTTTCAACGCGGCCGCAATCTACCGTGACGGATTGGTGTATCTGGTATATCGGGCCCAAGGCAAAGACAACATCTCACGCCTCGGATTAGCTACCTCAAATGATGGCTTCACCATAAAAGAACGCTTTGACACACCCATTTTTAGTCCTACCCAGTACGCAGAACGCGACGGCTGTGAAGACCCCCGCTTAACCCTAATTGATGATCAATGTTATATGGCCTACACCGCTTTTCGCAATCATGACTTCCCCATAATTTTCCAAATCGCACTAACCTCGATAAACATCCGCGACTTCGTTAACCATAACTGGAACTGGAACGAACGTATCCTGCCATTCCCAGGTGTTCGCAACAAAGACGCCGTCATCTTACCCAACAAAATTAATGGCAACTATGTCATGTTCCACCGCATCGAACCCAGCATCTGCATCGCCTACTCCGAGGATCTCAAAACATGGCACGGCTTCAAATCCATCATGGAACCCCGCGACAAAATGTGGGACAGCCTAAAAATCGGCGCCGCCGGAACCCCCATAGAACTAAACGAAGGCTACCTATTCATCTATCACGGCGTAGACGCAAACAAACACTACTCACTAGGCGTAGCATTGCTTGATAAAACCAACCCCGAAAACATCCTCTATCGCACCGACCAGCCCATTCTAACACCTTGTAAAGACTATGAATGCATAGGCGATGTACCCAACGTAGTATTTAGCTGCGGCAACGTAGTTATCGACGATAGGTTTTTTCTCTACTACGGCGGGGCTGACAGCGTAGTCTGCGGCGCAAACTATGAATTAAACGAGCTTTTACCCAAAAAATAGTCTCTAATGCTAAAAACTATCTGTTTTTAGCAGTTTTTATATTTTTCAGGTTATGTTGGCGCAGTTTACACTCACATATTCTTAAATTGCCGCCAAAGAGAAATTAGAGAGTGAAGAAACGTGTCAAAATCCTACAAAAACGAAAGCTATAGCAAACAGCCTGACTACATCAAAGACATCTCAATGGACACTCATAGCTATGCCGAACAAGACCACATCGAAGTACAGACGCAAGAAGACATAGATGAGGGATGGACAGAAAACCAATCCCCTATGGCTGGACGAATCTCTGGAACCATGGCAGATCTTGAAGACATCCAAAGCTCCGAGATGATGAATAGTGACGAAGTCCGAGAAGGCATACAGGACTCCATAGACTGCTATCAAACTTGCACTGAAACCACGTTGCGTTGCTTAACTATGGGTGGTAAACATGCAGAATCAAAACACATCAACCTGCTCATGGACTGTGCCAAAATCTGCAACATCAACGCCGATTTTATGCTCCGAAACTCCACCTACTACCCCCAAACCTGTGGCATATGCGCCGATATCTGCGATGAGTGCGGTGATGACTGTGATAAATTTGAAGAGGATTTCATGAAAGAATGCGCCAGTACCTGTAGACGATGCGCAGAAGCCTGCCGCGAAATGACCCGCTAAAGAAAAAAATTCTTAAGTGTATACTAACCTATGTGGTGTCCCACAACGTCTTTGCCGTGGAATTCTTGATGCATCTTGCGTAAATGTTCCAAATGAACACCATGCAGATGTTGTTCAGCGGCATCTTTGATAGTAAACATTTTACCGCATTCGGGACACTTATACATATTCTCATTTACTGCTACTATTGCGGGGTCATGGCCCGATATATGATTGGGTTCCCCAGAAAAATTTGAATTCGAAGTGGAAGTCACAGATAAAACCTCAAATTCTTTAGGGTCATGCCGATGCTATGAATGTATGCTGTTGTTTGACTACAACCACATAACTGTTTTATTTTTTACTATGTTCAACAATTAGGCTCTCTTTTTGTTGGTGACTAAGCCTCTTAATTTCCCGTTCACGTTTCATCGCAGCACTACGGGTATTAAACTGCTCACGGTATGCCACACTCTGAGGCGGATGAGACTTGGTATATCTGGCCCCTCTGCCATTTTGATGTTGCTGCATTCGTGCCTCTACATCTTTGGTGTAACCCGTATAGTAGCTACCATCACAACACTGCAATATGTAAACATAAAACGTCATGCAAACTCGCTTTATCCTACCCTACATATGCTGTTAGATAGTTATAGCTGACCCCTTTCTGCATTGCCCTATCTAAATAAGTCTCGGGATCGATTTCCTGCACTAAACCATGATCCACATCAATTATGTATATCTCCTGAATACGCGCATTACGAATACCCTCAAGAGTCACAGGCGGCTTTTGATAATACGCATCACAAAGAGCTTTTATCACTTCAATTTCTTGTTTAGTACGCATCCGCGGCGGCTTAGCAAAGGTGTTGGGAAAAGGCAAAATATAGTGCGGCGGTACACCCAAAGCAAACTTGCCTGTAAAACCGCTATAGCGAACAATTTTACTTGCCAACCTTGCTGTAGTATATGTAAGAGGTGCAAGCGCATTCTCTGGGGGTATAAAGCCGGTCTCTATTTCAACTACGAGATTGCCTAACCCTTTTGTGCCATATAAGTCGCAGGTTAAAATCTCATTTAGGGGATATTCAAGTTGTATGTTGTATTCTTTTTCAATTAGATATTTGGCACATACCAGTTCCATAACGGAATGGTTAATTTTTACAATGTTTTCCCTATGTAGCTCTACAAGCCAGTTTTTGAGTTTGTCTAGGCTGTTTGCTACGTAGGGTTGGACTCCAGAAGCTATTCTGTCCAGAAGGGTGGTGAGATCGGTTTCAAATTTTTGGTTATTTTTCATTAAAAAAAAGTTGTATAGTTAACATTGTAGTTAACATTGTTAACTTACTTTTTAAGTGTGTCTATTTTTTCTTTAACTCACACTTGTGCAAGTATCAGGCGTGCGTTGGGCACATCTACCTCGATGATTTTGCAGCCTGCGAACTCCATGGTTTTTCCAAGGATGTCTTTCACTATAACTTTGTTTTCTTCTTTTTTAGCGTAGATTACGTCTCTCATCTGGATTTGGTCGTTTAAGATGACATTAAATTCGCACATAGCTCTTCATATAAGAAAAATGTTTCCCTGTTATAAAAGTTCACATTTGTTTTTTTGGGTGGGTGTTTACCAGTTTTTTAGGACTATCATGGTGTTGGTTTTTCTGATGCCTTCGACGCGGCGGATTTTTTCTATGCATTCGTTTACTTCGGTGACGTTGTTTCCGGTTATGACTGCTATTATGTCGTATTCGCCTGTGACTTCGTAGATGGTTTCTATGTTTGGGATTGTTTGGATTGTTTTGGATACTTCTTGGGTGGGGTAGGCGGGGTTGGTTGCTAGTAGGGTGATGGCTTGGGCGCTTTCTTTGGTGTCGATTTTGATTGTGAATTTTTTGATGGTGCCTTCGTCGGTGAGTGTTTTGATTCTTTTGCGTACGGCTCCCTCGGAGAGGCCGATTTTGTTTCCGATGTCTGCGTATCCTGCTCGTGCGTCGTCTTTTAGGGTTTTTATGATTTGTCGGTCTTTTTCGTCCATGTTTTTTGCCTGTATGTTGTTTGGTATGGTGGTAATTTAACGTTTTCTTTACTGGGGCGGGTGGTTTTGTGCGTTTTTAGTTGTTTTAGGGCGGTTTGTTGTGAGTGTTTTGCGCATTTTGTTTGCACCAAATGGGACATTATAGCTCCAAGTTGTAACAAATAGGTCGCAATGTTTAAAAGATTCTTGGAATACCCCAATGACGTTTCCTAACTAAAAATAAAGTGACGAACAAAAAATGATTAAACAAGCAAATCAACCAGATGAGGTGAAGGCTATATCTAAATCAAAGTGTCCTGATTGTGATGCAGAGCTTGATGTACCTTCTGATATTGAGGAAGGCGAAATTCTGAGTTGTCCCGGTTGCGGCCTTGAACTTGAAGTTAAAGGGGTTAAAGGCGGTTGCGTAGACCTTCAAGAGCTTACCATTGAAGGGGAAGACTGGGGAGAATAAACAACATCTCCATATCCCACCTTGTTAAATTACCCTTTTAAGCTAACTTTTTCGGGGGAGGTCTATCAATGAGTATTGCCCTCTTATATGAGCGCTCAGAGAGCGATGAGAACGGTATCAAACTCACTGCTCAACAACTAGGTCTTGACTTAACTTATATTCCCTTTCGTAAAATTGCACTCTCCATTGGTAGCAATGGGTTTAGTGCTAAGACCAAAGGTAAAGACTACACTCAAACTTTCCAGGATGCTAAGGTGGTTCTTAATCGCTCTCAGAGCAAGAATCGGCGCCTCCAAGCTTCCTATATCCTGGAGGTTTTGGGCAAGAAAACTCTGAACTCCTCCCAAATCGAATTTATGTGTTATAGCAAGTTGCGTACCCTGTTAAATCTTTACAAAGAAGGTATTCCCATTCCCCAAACGGTGTTTGTGCCCTGTGATGCCACTGACACCTTAAAAAACGGAAAAGAAATCCACAACCAAACTGATCTGGCTGATCTTTTTGAGCAGGATCTTTCTCTTGCTGAGGGTATTGTTATCAAAGCTGATGCTGGAACCCATGGCAAAATGATCATGCTCTCCAAAACACGCGAAGAATTGGAAAACAACATCAAAGAAACCAAACCGGGTCTCATAAACCCTGTTGGCGTTGTTGCCCAAGAGTTAATCCAGAAATGGTTCTATGATTTACGCATAATTGTCTCCAAAGAACAGGGCAAAGAACCCGTCTGCTATCCCGTTGCTATGGTACGAGCCGGGTTTAAGGATTTTCGTACCAATACTTTTCTGGGCAATTTAGTGTTTGACGCTAAACTACCCCAAAGTGTACAGGCCTTAGCGTTGAAATGCGGCAAAATCCTAAGCAAAGACAGCTCCGCCTGGATATTGGCTCTAGATGCCATGGTAAATGTGGGAAAAAACAAAAACGCTGATGAAGTCTACCTTAAATCCCAGCTGGATTTGGTTGCAGATGCCTGGGGGGCAGTGCAGAAAATAAAAAAAGACGACTCCCGCCTTACCAATTTCAACGCTTGGAACACTCAGCTTGAATCTCAATTTATGACATATAAGCACACTTCTGCGTACGAAAATATTAAAAACATAATCGAAGAAAACCTACAAACCAACAGCGACGCTTTGGTGTTTCATGAAGCAAATTCATGCCCCGAATTCTGGGAAAACACCCGACTCGCAACCGGACTCAACGTAGCCGAGCCGTTACTAAGAGGCGCTAAGAGTCTAATCGACCAATAAGAGAAGATAAACATGAGAATTGGAATAATTGGTGGTTCAGGATATGTCGGTAGCGAATTACTACGCTTGCTTCTTATGCATCCCCAAGTAGAGGTAACAGTGGTTACTTCACGCCAGTATGCAGGCGAATTTGTCTTCAACATGCATCCCAACCTGCGCGGTTTAACCCAGCTCAAGTTTGTACCCCAAGACTTAGCGGAACTTCAAAAAAACTGTGACCTAGTCTTCACAGCCACCCCCCATGGCGGCTCCCAAACACTGGTACCCACACTTCTTGATGCGGGTCTTAAAGTCATCGATATGAGCGCTGATTTTCGCCTCAAAAATCCTGCTGATTATGAAACCTATTATGGTTGGCAACATCTCAAACCCGAGATGCTAAACCAAGCCGTTTACGGTTTGCCTGAGCTGCACCGAGACGAAATCAAAAACGCCAATCTCATTGCCTGTCCGGGTTGTGAGGCAACCGCGGCTATTTTGGGTTTAGCTCCTATTGTCAAAGCAGGATTAGTTGACCCAGCTAAAATCGTTGTGGATCTAAAGGTCGGCTCCTCAGGTGGAGGTAGCCAACCAACAATAGCCTCCCATCATCCGGAGCGATCCAGCGGGGTACGACCCTACAAAGTCGTGGGGCATCGCCACATAGCCGAAGTCGAGCAGGAACTCACAATGTTATGTGAACCAGTCAAGATCTCCTTTACGCCCCATGCTGTTAACATGGTTCGCGGCATACTAGCAACCATTCACACCTTCCCTAAACAAGCCATAACAAGCAAAGATCTCTGGCGAGCATTGCGGGGTATGTATGGAAGCGAACCCTTCATTCGGCTGGTAAAATATCTCAAAGGCCCCTATCAGCTACCTGACCCCAAAATAGTTACCGGCACCAACTTTTGCGATGTCGGCTTTGAAATCGACGAACATGCCGGGCGCCTCATAATGTTCACAGCTCTTGACAACATGGTTAAAGGTGCAGCTGGACAAGGCGTACAATGCCTAAACATAATGATGGGTATCGATGAAACTACTGCTCTTAAGAGTACAGGATTCCACCCCATATAGGTGCATGCTATGCTGATAGTCATTAAAATGGGTGGATCTATCCTAAAAGAGGGCGCATCAAGTAGTCTTATTGCTGATTTAGCAGAAATCACCAAACAACATCAGGTAGTGTTGGTCCATGGCGGCGGAGTGGAAGTCACCGAAATCGCCTCCAAACTGGGCAAAGAACAAAAATTTGTTATGTCCCCTGAGGGCTTTCGTAGCCGCTACACCGACAAAGAAACAATCGAAATCTACACCATGGTTATGGCAGGCAAACTCAACAAACAAATCGTACTGGCCCTCCAAAACCAAAATATCAATGCCGTAGGCCTCAGCGGATTAGATGCCTCACTGCTAAGAGCCGAGCGCAAACTCAAACTAATTGTAGTCGATGAGCGAGGACGCAAAAAAGTAATCGACGGCGGTTACACCGGCAAAATCACCCAAGTCAACACAACCTTTCTAACCCTGTTGCTTGAACAGGGCTACATTCCAGTCGTTACGCCCATTGCTCTGAGCCAAGACCACGAACCGCTAAACGTGGACGGTGATCGCACAGCCGCCATCGTCGCAGGCGCCCTCAAAGCTGACAAACTCATCATGCTCACCGACGTAGAGGGCCTAATACTAAACGGTGAGTGCATCAAAAAAATCTCTTCAACTGAGGTCAAAGAGGTGCTCCCAAAAATAGGAGGCGGCATGAGCACCAAAATCCACGCAGGTCTTGAAGCCCTAAACCAAGGCGTCAATGAAGTCATTGTAACCATGGGCACCACAAACCAACCCCTCACCTCAGCACTCAATTATAAAGTTGGAACCGTGATAAAAAATGAATGAAGCCCAACAACAACAGCAACATATCATGGAAACTGAAAACAACTACTTAGCTAACGTATTCTCAAAAAAACCCGTTGTTCTCATACGCGGCAAAGGCACCCAAGTATGGGACATCAACGGCAAAGAATACCTCGACTGCACAAGCGGCTATGGCATAGCCGCCACAGGCCACTGCCACCCCAAAGTTGTAGAAGCCATAAAAACCCAAGCCGAACAACTCATAACCTGCCATAGTAGCTACTACAACAACACACGCGCCCAATTCATAGAAAAACTAGTCAAAATAACCCCTCAAGGCCTAAACAAAGCCTTTCTCTCCAACAGTGGCGCTGAGAGCGTAGAGTGTGCCCTCAAATTAGCCCGCAAAGCCACCGGCAAAACAGAAATCATCGCTCTAATGGGCTCCTACCATGGTAAAACCATGGGAGCACTATCAGCAACCTGGGACAAAAAATACCGCGAGCCCTTCCTTCCTCTGATCCCTGATATAAAACATATCACCCCCGATAACCCAGATAAACTCCAAGAAGCCCTAACGGACAAAACCGCTGCAGTTATTATGGAACCCATACGCGGCGAAGGCGGCATCCGCGTACCCCCACAGGGATATCTCCAAACAGTCCGTGACATCTGCAACGAACATGGTATTTTACTCATATTTGACGAAGTCCAAACCGGATTTGGACGAACCGGAAAACTATTTGGTTGCCAAAACTGGAATGTCACCCCCGACATCATGTGTATAGCCAAACCCTTCGCAGGAGGCCTACCCATAGGCATAACACTTGCAACCGACTCGGTTATGTCCACCCTAAAAACCGGCGAACACTCCACCACCTTTAGCGGTAGCCCACTGGTTTGCGCCGCTGGATGCGCCGCCATAGATGTACTAATAGAAGAACAGCTCGCCGACAAAGCCGCCTCAAACGGACAATACTTCAAAACCCAACTCGAAACCCTAGCCGCAAAACACAAAATCATCAAAGAAATCCGCGGACTAGGCCTAATGCTGGGCATAGAACTCCGCTACGACGTATATGGCGTAATCACAAAAGCCCTAAACCACGGCATCTTACTCCTAGATGCCGGACGAACCGTAGTACGACTCCTGCCCCCATTAGTCATAACCAAACCCCAAATCGACCAAGTCATAAATACACTAGATATTGTATTGGAGGAAGAAACAAATGAGCGAGCAAACAACAGCCGTACGGTTTCTAACTAATCTCTTAGGTATCTACAGCCCAAGCGGCAAAGAACAAGCCATAGCCTCATTTCTAGCCACAGAAATGAAACGCTTAGACTTTGAAGTCGGCATCGACACCATAGGTAACGTCATAGGCGTCATAGGTACCGGTAGCCCCGTTCTTTTGCTCTGCGGCCACATGGACACCGTCGCAGGCCACATGCCCCTGCGCGTCGAAGAAGGCAAAATCTATGCCCGCGGCGCAGTCGATGCCAAGGGCCCCCTAGCAGCCATGGTTATGGCAGCCGCCCAAGCCGCCAAAGAACCCAACTTTAAAGGCAAAGTTTTGGTCGTAAGCGTAGTTGAAGAAGAAGCCACAAGCAAAGGCGTTCGTCACCTCATAACCGAGGGCATACACGCCGACTATGCAATCTTTGGCGAACCCAGCGGAGTAGAAAACATAACGGTGGGCTACAAAGGCCAAATCCAACTAAAAATAACCCTAAAAACCGAAACCGGCCACGCCTCCACACCCTGGCTCTACGACAACGCATTAGATAAAGCCTACGAACTCTGGAAACAAATCAAATCCGCCTGCACCTTCCCCTCAATGGATCCCAACGAAACCCCCTTCACCTCCATAACCGTCTGCCTAGTCCAGATGATTGGCGGAGAAGGCAACTCAGTCATCCCCTATGAAGCCGAAATGATCCTAGACGTACGCGTACCTATCCAATTCACCACCACCCAAGTCTACGACAAAATGATAAAAATAATCGCCAACTACCAAAACACCAACCCCAAAGTCAACATAACCCCCACCATACTTGACACCGTCGAACCCTTCGAAGCCAACAAATCCTCCCCAATAGTCCACGTACTCTCCTCCTCAGTCCGACGCATCCTAAACAAACCCGCCACACTTCTGCGCAAAACCGGCACAGGAGACATGAACCTCCTAGGCAAAGCCATGAACCTACCCATAGTCACATATGGCCCCGGAGACTCACACCTCGACCATACCACCGATGAACACATAGAAATCAACGAATACCTCCAAGCCATAGCAGTATACAAAGAAACCATCCTGCGACTAGCCGAACTACATAACAACAAAAACCCAAATACAACCAATAAATCCCCCTAACGTGAGTATTTTAGAAAACAAAAAGCGCCCACTTATCCGCATTGTTGTGTGTTTCTTTTCATCACTTGTTGCTTGTTCGGTAGGTTGTTGCTTATGTACTATTCACTATATCGCAAAGTGTAGTAATCAATCGCTCGCGTTCATTGCTTCCATCGGTGCGAAATCGCACAATCGGCAGTCCATGTTTTTTAAGAATCTCGTTTTTCATCACGTCGCGTTCTGCTTGGCGTGTTCCCTCCGAGTGAACTGCTGTGCCGTCAACCTCAACGATTAGTCTAGGAGATTTCCCAATGGTATCAAAAATTAGAAAATCAACGTGTGTGAGAATGTTTGCAACATACTGTTTTTCAGATGGTGTAAGTTTGTTCATATCTCGGATTATCATTTTAAGTGGAACGTGCGCTGCGATGTCAAACCGCGTAAATCGTTCGTCTTTTAACACACTCGCAATAAGTGTGTACATAAGATTTTCGCTGTCGTATTCTGATATGCGTTTCTGGTTTTTGAGATACTCTTTTCTGCGTTCAGCATAACTCTTATACAAATAGTCAAAAACCGAGTAGACGGTACTTTTCACTATCATACAATTATTGTATTCAATATAGCGCACAAGATCTCCAATATTTGTGTCGCTTAGCGTATCCCACTCGTTTACAACAACTATCAGTTGCTCAATTGCCCGAGAAATTGCTACATTTAAACGATTAGCATTGTCAGCAAACGGTGTAATTTCATTGTCAACTGTTGAGAGAATAATAATGTCTTTTTCCTGCCCTTGAAATTTATCAACCGTATCCGCCTTGATATTAGTATCAACAAACGCTGTTTGTAGTGCGTTAGTTTGTTTGCGATAAGGCGTGACAATTCCAACGTTGCCGGTTTTTACATCAAGATTTTGCTGAGAAATAATCTCAGTTTTGATAACGTCAATTTGCCGCTGATTAATGTGATTACGTTCGTGGTTACCCTCAGCGGTTTTATATACGCACAACGGTTCACGGTCGGACTTTGGTGTGGTGAGTATAATTAACTGGTTATCATAGAATTTTTTGTTGCAGAACTCGATAATTTTTGGATGACAGCGATAATGTTCACGTAGCAAAGTTTTTGGTGCATTAGGGAATAATTCAATCACTGCTGACAGCAGACTGTGTTTTTTATAGCGATAGGTATCGGGTAAAGCAAATTCTGCGAAAATGGCATCGGTTATTGTGGCAGTACTTGAATCCACAACGTTTGGCAACTGTTTCAAATCGCCGACAACGACTGCTTTTCGAGCGCACGAGAGCGCAAGTGCACCGGTGCATAAGTCGACTTGCGATGATTCATCAATTATCACATAATCATACAATACGTGTCTTGACAGGCTGTTGCGCAGTGAGTATGTTGTACTTAGAATCACTGGATAGTTTTTTATAAAATTCGTTGAGTTTCTCCAGAGGTCGTCTATGTCATATTTCTCTCTTTTATGTTCATCAAATTTTTCTGAGAGTTTGTGGCGGAAAATCTTCATCGAAATCTCTGAATACTCTCGCATTTTTGCATCAAAATCAAATGTATCAAGCGCATTTGTCAACATAGAAATGCGTTTTGTCAGCTCGGCGGCTCTTAGTTCGTAGAACTGATGTTGAAATACTGTGATGATGTATTCACGTGGATACTGTTGGAGCAAATTGTTGTTTTTTTGTTTTATTCTGCTGGTGAATCCGCGTTGTTCGAGGATTCTTTTTATAAACGCGATTAGCCCTTTTGTGCGAGCGGATTCTTCATAGGTTTCGCTAAGTAGCCACATTTCAAGTGCACGTCGGGAGGTTTCAACAGTTTGTATCTTTGAAGAGGGGGTTGATGGTGGGTTTATTTGTTTAGAGTATTGTTGAAAATGTTTTTGTTCGGTCTCAATTGCTGATATTTCTTGTTTTAGTGCGGCAAGTTCATTTTTTTGGGCAAGCTTTTCACGTAAAAGACTGTAGAGCTGTTTTAAAGCCTGTTGAAGCGCATCAGCTGTTTCTACTTTGAGACGCCAATCCGATATGTCGGGTAGGGGTTTCTGTGAATTAATAAATTCTTTCTTGTTTTCTGAATTGCCGAGATAAGCCGCAATGAAATCAATATCGTATTTTTGCAGTTTTTCCAATACATTCATCGTTGCGGAATTGTTACTTGATACAACAGCAACACTCTCACCAAGCATGACTGCGTTTGCGATAATATTGAGAATCGTTTGTGTTTTACCCGTTCCGGGTGGACCCTCGATAATGCACAGCTGATTTGCGAGCGCTTTGTCAACTGCATCTTTTTGGCTTGCGTTAAATCCAAAAGGATATACTGGCTCAAACGCTTTCTCCATATTATTATGTTTTGTAGTTGCAACTTCTGGGAGTTTTCCGGAAAGAAACGCCCCAAGACTACTCTCCGGAGTGATAAATTTAATTTTTGAATAATTGTGTGAAAGGATATTTAACTCCTCTCCGTTATCCAACTTGACTTTCAGTCCGGTTTCATGTGCGATGCGTTTTAAATACTCAAAACATTCCTGGCCCTCTTTCTTATTCTGTAAGGTTTTGATGAGTTGCACATTGTTTGCGCTATATGTAAACGCTTTACCATTGTTAAAAATCACCTCATATTTCTCGCCAACAAGCCGCACGTCGCGGATGCTGTCGGTTTTGTCCTCGCCTTTGAGGTATATACAAAATTGCTTGTGCTTATCTGGCATGATTAATTTACATCAATTGACTGAAACCATATAACCTTTCATCATTATTGTTTTTGGTGGTTTTGTGTAAATTATATAAAAATATCATTCTGTTGTGGTGTAACTTGGATTTTACAACAGCGTGGCAATAGTGATGCGCACAGCCTGCCGAAACCTTATATTAACAAAAAAGTCTTTGATGAGCGGAGCTAAACCTTATGAAACGATATGAATATCAAACCAAGGTCATAGATGCTAAAGGCTGGAATGGTGGCAAAGTCAACATTGAAGACCTTGATAAAGTCCTAAATGAATTGGGCAGTCAAGGTTGGAGACTGGTTGAAAAAACTGCGTCTAATGAAGGCATGGGTAACACAAGATATATTCTCTGTGTGTTTGAGCGCGAATTAGAATAACCCTGCAAACAGTCGCCAACACACAATTGAGAACCTTCCCCTTTCATATTTATTAGAATTTTCTACATCCACATAGCGACGTTTGCTAAATTGCGGTATTCAAATAAAATTAAACATCTTTTATCATCTGTATATAGTCCAAGGTTTTGTATCCGAGTTTACAGTATAGCTCTATGGCTTTTTTGTTTTCTTTTTTAACCTCAAGGCGGAACCGTTTAGCTGATAAATATGTCTGCTCCATAAATTGTATGAATTTCTTTCCTAATCCCTTTCCTTGATGTGTTTCGCTGATATAGAGATCTTCAAGCAATACGACCATACCTCCTACTTCGGTCGCATAAGAAAACGCTAAAACAGCAAAGCCTGCTGGTGTCTCATTATCCTCTATAATAAGCACGCGTATAAACGGAGATTTGTTTACTGCAACCTCAAAGATTGTCTCAAGTATATGGTCGTCTAAATTGTGTGCTACCGCTTCTGACGCATAGAATTTTTTTGCCATTTCCAAAAATACTCTTTTGTCTTCTTGGCTTATATCCCGTATCCTGTTTTTGTCTTTCATACTTTTATTCTCCCTATCGCCAGCTCTGCTACCGCATATACATATGGTATCGACTAATTCAATCAGTCTTAAGGTGAAATAAAATGCCTATCAATGTCTCATCACAATGATTGGTTCGGATTTCTATTGACCTAATGGCGGACGGGGAGGGATTTGAACCCTCGACCCCCAACTTAGGAGGCAATTTCGTCATTATCGATGGTAAAAAGTATTCTATAACTCCATTGGAGCCGAATAATAAATCATTTGATACGCATATAGATTTTAAGGATTATGAGATTTACCTCAGTAAAAAGTATTCCAATAAGAAATATGCAAGAATACAATATAATCATGCACGAAACTATCAAGAACTGCTGATTAATCCGTCTAAGTTTCTAACAATTCCATCAGGGCAACGAAGAAACATTATGAAAGCTATGATGTGTTTAGCTAAGTATCTTGGATGTTATGAAGAGTACAAGAGTAAACTCAAGAATTATGGTATTAAATGGAGCAATGAGGATACAGCTTTCAAGGGATTCTTATCAATCTTTAACAAGAAACATAACACGTTGCCGGAATATCTCAAGAAAGTATGGTTACATTTGTCTAATGATGAGAAGATTCTGGTTAAATTCTTAGCAGTGACTGGTTTACGTGCTGGTGAAGGAATCAATTCATTCAACTTGATTATCTCTTTGAATTCTAAGAAGAAACTTGATGATTACTATAATAAAGAACTGAATGTATTGGAACATTTCAAGTTCGGAGATCTCTTTCTCAGAGGCACTAAGAACACATACATCAGCTTTGTTTCTCAGGAGCTTATCACTGAAATCTGCCATTGTGAACCAATAAACTACAATGCGTTACATTGTCGTTTCAAACGGAGAGGGTTTAAGTTGCGATTGAAAGAATTGAGAAGTTTTAACAATACTTTCGTTAGAAAAAGTGATGTGATTTCGGAGCTTACAGATATTCTCGCTGGACGTGTTCCGAAGAGTGTATTCTGTAGGCATTATTTAGCTGAGGATATGTTGAAGTTTAGTAAGCAAGTGCTGATGATTCAGGAGGGCTTAATGAATGCATTATTTGAGTCATAATGATACTTATTAATTGATTTTGAACGTATTCTTTTTTTCCCTTTTTTAGGACAATAATTTGGAGGTTTTTTTGTGATTTTGTGGTGATTTTGAAAGTTTTTCAGTGTTTTTCACGTGTATGTGTATCGTTAAAGTTCCGATATCATTTTTCTCTTTTTTTGGGTTTTTATCGTATATTTTACGATATCACACCTCAAATTGAGGTCTTTTCACGTTTTAAAGGCTGTTTTAAGCTCGGATTTCTGGGACAGTGGGGACTGTTGGGACAGGCTTTTGAAACTACTAAGAATATAATTTTTTAAATTATTTTTCGTTGTATTTGTAAAACCTTGTCCCAACTGTCCCATTTGTCCCAGACGTGTTTTATGTTGTTTTTTCCCTATGTTGCATTTTATACAGTTTTCACCCTCAGACCCATATCTTCACCAGATACACCCATGCTTTGAGTCACCCCTCTTGAATTCTTGCTTGAAATCAAGATACAGATAAAAACCACAACACCACAAAGAAACAGTATTACGAAAAAGAAAAAAGTAAGACTGAAGAAGCACCCCCCCTCTTTCCTCCGACATTCCAACCAGCCCCTCTGCCAAATAGTCAGCAGATAATGGAGACAGAAATGTCGGAGGGGGGGGAGAGAGAAAAAGTTTGTTGTGCCGTCAGATAGCTCTTCTTATATTAGCATAGTTTTCTCGATGTTTTTAAATAAAGACATATATCACATAGACATAGTTATTGCTTGGTGGGGTGGCAATAAAAAATGGCTTCCTTGTTGCAGTCTCCAGATGGCTTAGCAAAGAAACTCAGGAAAGTTTATCATGATTGCGAAGAGTCATTTTTGGACTATTGTAGTAAGTACAAAAAGCAATGTTTAATCATTATAGCTCTATTTATTGCATCCACTGTAATAGGTGTAGTTTATACTTTTTGTATTAGAGATCACGATATGTTTTTTTTGAATATGCTTGCTGCTTGGGGGGTATTTATAGCAATTATATTCACTGGATATTTCATTAGAGCAGTACACAAAAAGGATAAATGGCTTTTAGTATTGACTGTGCTACCTTTAGCATTTTTTATTTATGTTGGCATATTTTCCGGTACGTGGTCTGATGCGGCTGTTAGTGCTTTAACAGGTGTGGGTGCTACGTTTCTTGGCCTCTTTGGTGTTTTTGCTGGATATGTGATAATTTTTTATAATGATTTGGTTAACAAACTGGAGGCAAAACTTGAATTTGAAAGAAAAGGAAAGATCGAAAAGGCCAAAATTGAAATGGATAATGCGAGAAAAGAAAAGATGAAAACATTACGTTATATTGTAGGGATATTCTGGTGTCTTTGTTTGTCTTTGCTTTTATCGTTTATCTCTTTAAACTATTTGGCCTTAAAGCAGTCAGGAAACGATTTTGTAGGTGAAATTTCTGGTGGTCATCCGTATAGAGTTCTGTTTTTCGCAGTCCTTTGCTTGTATTATGGATTGTTAGGTACACTTTATTTGATATTACAGTTTAGTGTGAAAAATAAAACTGTTGGATATGAGTTGAATTCTAAACCTGTGTTAAGTTCCGAACCTGACTACTCAATTTGTTCACCACTGCCTTTGATGATAACGTTAAGTTCTGAATCTGAGTTAAAATCTGAATCTAACTCTCAAGAAATCGGAGAAGAAGAACGATAATTTAGGCTGTTATCAATCCTCGAAACTTAACAGGAAAGAGGTCACACACCATATCAATAAGGGTCACAATGCCCCTGTTCAATGATGTGTCTTCCTGTCCTTCTGAAGAGTAAGCCGGAAGCTTACAAATAAACAATAAAAATGTATTAGATTTAAGCCTTCTGGGGATTATCTCTTTCGAAACGAAGAC
>Ga0123354_10000052_pt1 | contig 88097 bp, 74 predicted proteins | sample TergutLab28metaG_2_FD_97872 | JGI IMG/M metagenome (GOLD analysis project Ga0123354, IMG submission 97872) | Labiotermes labralis P4 segment gut microbial communities from Petit-Saut dam, French Guiana - Lab288 P4 | ecosystem: Host-associated > Arthropoda: Insects > Digestive system > Gut ... | reverse complement strand
CGTTTTCCTTGTCGATGACGATGATGCAAGCCGGAATGCCTGTGCCGTAAAAAAGGTTGGCGGGCAGACCGATGATGCCTTTAATAAAGCCACGGTCAATAAGCGACTGGCGTATGGTGGCCTCGGCGTTTCCACGGAACAGTACGCCGTGGGGCAGGATAACCGCCGCTTTGCCCTTGCGCTTCAGGGATTTGATAATATGAAGCAGCCACGCAAAGTCGCCGTTCTTCTGGGGCGGCCGGTCGCCGTAGCCATCAAATCGTCCATACTCTTTCAAGCCGTGCGTCCAATTTTTATCAGAGAACGGCGGATTAACCACGGCGAAATCAAACTGGCGGATTGCGCTGTCGTCGGTTTGGCTCATCTGTGGGTCAGAGAATGTATTCCCGGCTTTAATTTCGGCGGTTGCGCGGTTATGTAAGACAAGGTTCATACGGGCAAGACCGGCAGTCGTGCCTTCCTTCTCCTGACCGTAAATGGCAACGTTTACAGGCGCGGCTTCAGCGGCTCGGATGAGGAGGCTGCCCGAACCACAGGCGGGGTCATAGAGAGTGGTATTGTTGCCGCGGGCGTGTTCGATACCCACAACTTTCGCAAGTATCCTCGACACCTCGGCGGGAGTGTAAAATTGCCCTTTGCTCTTGCCGCTTTCGGTGGCAAAGTTCCGCATCAGGTACTCGTAAGCGTCGCCGATAATGTCGTCGCCGTCGGCGCGGTTTTTGGAAAAATCAGGCATCTGGTCGCGAAAGATGCCCAATAATTCGCTGAGCTTGTCGACCATCTCCTTACCTTTGCCCAGTTTGTCTGGGTCGTTAAAATGCGCGTTATCAATGACTCCTCGGAGCTCGTTTGCCTTGGCAAGTTCGGCGATGATTTTGTCCATTTTTTCGCCGATGTTTTTATCGCCAATAAGCGCCAGCATGTCGTCAAAACTGCCGCCTTCAGGAACGTCAATATCGCCGTACGCGACTCCCTTGAACTTGTCCGAAACGTATTTCACAAACAAAAGGGTCAGGATGTAATCCTTGTATTGTGAACTGTCCATGCCGCCGCGCAAGCTGTCGCAGCTCGCCCAAAGACTGCTGTACAGTTCACTTTTTTTAACTGCCATAGGTTAATTACCTCCAAGCATTATTAGCCTACTCAATCTTTCATCATCCGGCGACTGAACCGTCATTCGCCATCGCCTTCCGTAATATCATCTTCCTGTTCATAGTAATAGGAGTAATCCACGCCTTTCATGAACATCTCGCGGTCGTTGATCTTGTCCGTCAAAGCCGACGCGAGCAGGGTTTTGATCTGCGCCGGATCGGCAACGCTTTCTTTCATTGCGTTCAGATAATCTTTCTTGTTGATCTTGCTCCAATCGACACACCGTTTCAAGTTCTTCTTCAAGATCAGGTCGAGCCAAATGCGCATGCTCCTGCCGTTACCCTCCATGAAGGGATGAGCGACGTTCATCTCTACATACTTGTCTGCGATTTCTTCAAACGTGCGTTCGGGCATGTCCTCGATCGTTTTCAACGTTCCGGGCAGGAACTGCGTCATGGCGAACTGGAAGCCGCCCTTGGCAATATTGAGCGTTCTGATCTGCCCGGCGAAATCATAAAGCCCGCCAAACAAATAACCGTGAATCTGTTGCAAACCCTTGACCGTTCCGATTTCCATGGTATCGAGCAATGAACTGTCAAAAAGAGCGTAAGCCTTGGACTTGCTCTTGCCGTCAATCGTCTCATCGCTGTAAGTGAACCATTCGATGAAACGGTTGGCTTTCTTGCTTGGAAAATTCTTCGCAAGCTCAACGATGCCATTGTGGTCAAGGACGTTCGCGGCGCGCTTTTTGCCGTCTGGCGCGGTGAATTTGAACTGGGTAGTCACACTACCCAGTTGATGATTTTCGCGTTTCAGCTTTGCTTTCAGATACTTCCAATAGTTTCGATTCTTCTCGTAATCGCTCTCGCCACGCAATACGCCGATAATATCAAGCGCCGAAAACCACCATTTGGAGCTTTCATCATCCCAAATGGCGCGAACTTCCCTGTCATCGAAAAAACGGATGGAAATTTTGTTTGCCATCACCGCGTTCCCCGCTTATTGATGCCTGATCCCTGGCTTTCCGCAAAACGCCAGCGCCGCTGTCGTCAAACTTTGCCAGACATCAACAGGCAACCCGCTCAGCGTCAAGCCTTTTGCTTGCGCGTCCAGTTTCGCCAGTACTCCCAGAAAACCGGGCAGCGCCGCGTTGGGCACCCGTCGCGCCGCTTTTTCCATTGCCGCTTGTCGCCGTCCCCAAACCCGCGCCTGCCGGATCGCCTGCGCCGCAGGCACGCCCTGCAAAGTCTGCGCCCGCACGGCGCACAGCGCGTGAACATCTTCGGAGAATTGCCACACCGGCAACGTCACCGCTTCGCCTTCGTCGCGCAGCGCTTGCAACAAACGCACCACCCGCGCCGCGTCGCCGGTCAACCACGCTTCCGACAATGCGAACACATCGTAGCGCGCTACGTCGGCAATCGCCGTTTCGATCATTTCCATCGTCAACGCGCCGGTCGGAAACAACAGCCCCAGCTTTTCAATTTCCTGACGCGCCGCCAGCAAATTACCTTCACAATGGTCGGCGAGATAAATCAACATTTCGTCTGTCGCTTGTTGCCCCTGCCGCCGCAAGCGTTCGCCGATCCAGCGCGGCAACGCTTCGCGTTCCAGCGGTTGCACCGGCACCACTGTTCCGACTTCTTCCAGCGCTTTGAACCAGCCAGTTGCCTGCATCGTTTTGTCGGCACGCGGCAGCGAGATCAGCGTCACCTGCTGCTCGTCCAATGTTTGCGCGTATTTCTCCAGCACTTTGGCGCCTTCGACGCCGGGCTTGCCGGAGGGAATGCGCAAATCGAGCAAGCGGCGGTCGCCGAATAAACCCAGATTGCTGTGCGCCGTCAGCAAACTGTCCCACTTGAAACCACTCTCGACGACGAACACTTCGCGCTCGATGCAGCCCGCTTCACGCGCGGCGCGGCGAATGGCGTCGCCCGCTTCCTGAACGAATAACGCTTCCTCACCATGAATGACGTACAACGGCGAAAGCGATTTCGCCAAATGTTTTTCGAGATCGTCGAAACGGATCTGCATGCGCGATCAACTCGGCTGCTGTGCTTTTTGCAAACGCCGCAAAATCTGCTGCGCCGCGTCCTGCTGCATCTCCAGCAAAAGATTCTGCTCTTGAATTTCACGCGCCAGCCGTTGGGTATCGTCGTAAGAATAAGAGCGCTGAGTTTCGATTTCGCCGGGCGGCATCCATTCGTTGCCGTCCTGGTCGTACAAACGAAACGCATAGACTCGGGTCAACACATATTCACGCGCGCGACCGCCGGAGGTCAGCGATAACACTGATTTGTCGTCAGACACCTGATTGAGATCGAGCGTCACCTGCGCGTCCTTGGGATGATCCATCACTTTCAAACCCGTGACGCGACTCAATAATTTGCGCAGGTTTTCGACCACCACCGGCGCTTCCGCGCCGTTGATCGCGATAGACTGAAACGTGTAAGTTACGTCGCCGCGCAACCTGAAGCCGCACGCCGACAGCGCGCCAACCACACCCAAGCACAGCGCGCCCTGCAACAGCGCGCGACGTTTCGCTTTCCCGTCAGACGACCACATTGATCAACCTCCCGGGCACCACGACGATTTTTTTGATCGCTCTGCCCTCTGCGTGTTTGGTCACTTCGGCACTGTCGCGCGCCAGCGCTTCCAGCATCTCGCGCGTCGCTGTCGCCGATGCCGTCAGCTTGCCGCGCAGCTTGCCATTGATTTGCAGCACCAGTTCGATTTCATCCTGCACCAGCGCTTTCTCGTCAACTTCCGGCCAGGGCGCGTCGAGCAACGTGCCATACTTCTTGTCGTAGCCCAATTTTTCCCATAATACATACGCTGTGTGCGGCACGATCGGATACAGAATGCGCAACAAAATACCCAAGCCTTCGCCGACCGCTGCCTTCGAATCTTCGTTGCTGCCCTGCGCTTCCAGCGCGTTCAACATTTTCATTCCGGCGGAAACCACGGTGTTGTATTGCAAACGCTCGTAGTCGAAGTTGGCTTGTTTCAAGGTACTGTGAATCTCGAAACGCAGTTGCCGAACCGTTTTGTCTTGCGTCGATTCTTGCGATGCTTCGACGCCATGTTCGCAAGCGTATTGCCACAACCGCCGCAAGAAACGATGCGCGCCTTCGACGCCCGCGTCCGACCATTCGAGCGTGGCTTCGGGATGCGACGCGAACATCACGAACAGCCGCGCCGTGTCGGCGCCGTAACGGTCGATCAAATCCTGCGGATCGACGCCGTTACGTTTCGATTTCGACATCGTGCCTATTCCGGCGTACTCCACCGCTTTGCCGTCATCCTTCGCTCGCGCGCCGATGACTTTGCCGACGCTGTCGCGCGTGAGATCGATTTCTTCCGGCGCGTAATAATCGATGCCGCCTTTTTCCGTGCGCCGTTGAAAAATGTGATTCAACACCATGCCCTGCGTCAGCAAGCGTTCAAACGGCTCGTCGATGTTGACGAGGCCGAAGTCGCGCATCACCTTCGTCCAAAAACGCGCGTAAAGCAAGTGCATGATCGCATGCTCGATGCCGCCGATGTACTGATCCATCGGCATCCAGTAATCGTTGCGCGCATCGACCATCGTCTTCGCGTCGGGGCAGGTGTAACGCATGTAGTACCAGCACGAATCGACAAACGTATCCATCGTGTCAGTCTCGCGCCGCGCCGCGCCGCCGCACTTCGGGCAAGTGCATTGCAGAAAATCGGCGCGCTTGTTGAGCGGATTGCCGCTGCCATCCGGCACGCAATCTTCGGGCAACACCACCGGCAAATCTTTTTCCGGCACCGGCACCACGCCGCAAGTCGGGCAATGAATGATCGGAATCGGCGTACCCCAATAACGCTGACGCGAAATGCCCCAGTCGCGCAAGCGATAAGTCGTGCGCTTTTCGCCGAGACCTTTCGCCGCCAGATCGGCGGCCACCGCGTCCACCGCTTCCTTGTACGGCAAACCGTCGTACTTGCCGCTATTCACACAGGCGCAGCGCTCTTTGTCCTCGTACCACGATTGCCAACCGTCCAGCGAAAACGCTTCGCCGGAAACCGCCACCACCTGCTGAATCGGCAGCCCGTATTTTTTCGCAAACTCGAAATCGCGCTCGTCGTGCGCCGGTACGCCCATCACCGCACCGTCGCCGTAACTCATCAACACATAATTACCGACCCACACCGGCACCTGCGCGCCGGTCAGCGGGTGTGTGACGAAAAGGCCGGTCGGCATGCCCTTCTTTTCCATCAACGCCATATCGGCTTCCATCACGCTGCCGCGCTTGCACTCGTCGATGAACGCCGCCAGCTTCGGATTGTTCCGCGCTGCCGCCGCAGCCAGCGGATGCTCCGCCGCCACCGCGCAAAAAGTCACACCCATGATGGTGTCGGCGCGCGTCGTGAACACATACATCCGGCCGTCGTGGATCAGATCACCGTCGGCGTTGCGAATGTCGTGCGTGAACGCAAAACGCACGCCGAAACTCTTGCCGATCCAGTTCGCCTGCATCGTCTTGACGCGCTCCGGCCAGCCCGGCATCTCGTCGAGCTTGGCAAGCAACTCGTCGGCATAATCGGTGATCCGCAAATAATACATCGGAATCTCGCGCTTTTCGATCAGCGCGCCCGAGCGCCAGCCGCGCCCGTCGATCACCTGCTCGTTGGCCAGCACCGTTTGATCGACCGGGTCCCAGTTCACCGCGCCGGTTTTCAGATACGCGATACCCTTCTCCAGCATCTTCAAAAACAGCCATTGATTCCACCGATAATATTCAGGCCGACACGTCGCCACCTCGCGCGACCAGTCGATCGCCAGTCCCATCGCCTGCATCTGCTTCTTCATGTACGCAATGTTTTCATACGTCCAGCGAGCCGGCGGCTGACCGCTTTTCATCGCCGCGTTCTCGGCGGGCAAGCCGAACGCATCCCAACCCATCGGCATCAAGACATTCAACCCCTTCATGCGCAGATGGCGGTACATCACATCGTTGATCGTGTAATTGCGAACGTGCCCCATGTGCAACTTGCCGGACGGGTACGGCAGCATCGACACGCAATAAAACTTCCGGCGGTCGCTGCGCTCATCGCTGCGATAAACGTCACCGGCATTCCACGCCGCCTGCGCGGCGGCTTCGATCTGATTGGGCTGAAACAGTTCTACAGTCATTTTTTTGAAGACTTGATTGAAAGGGCTTTGCTGAAGGAGTAATTATAGCCCGCGCAGGGCAAATCTTCCCCCCTCCCGCCCTTCGGACAGTATCAAAGGCAAGGCGTTATCCGTGCTTGTTGTCACGCTGGGAAAGCGAAGCGAGATTTAGCTGTGAAAGTCAATGCGTCTTGTCGTTTCCCGCGAATTTGGGCAAAATGAATGACCTTGACGACGCGCTTTTAAAAGGCCTGCCCTTGCAAAAAAGCGCCTTCTACCCCATCTATAACACGTCATCAGGCTTACCACCTGTTTTTTGATTCTGGAGATGATTGTGCCCATTTACGAATACCGTTGTTCTGCTTGCGGGCATACGCTTGAAACCCTGCAAAAAATGTCAGACCCTGCCCTGACTGATTGCCCTGCCTGCGGCAAGGCGACGCTGACCAAGCTGGTCTCCGCCGCCGGTTTTCAACTGAAAGGCAGCGGTTGGTATGCCACGGATTTCAAGAACAAATCCGCTCCCGCCTGCCCGCTGAAGCCCGAAAACGACAGCACGCCGCCGCCGGCCTGCGCCGCCAACTGCGGCTGTCATCACTGACGGTTACCGCTGATGAAACGTTATTTGATCGCCGGACTGCTGGTTTGGGTACCGCTCGGCTTCACGCTCTGGGTGCTGTACCTGCTGATCTCGACGCTGGATCAAGGGATGCTGCTGATCCCCGATGTTTGGCAGCCCGAGCATTTGTTGGGCTTCAAAATTCCCGGACTTGGCGTTGTCATCAGCCTGCTGATTCTGTTTGGCACCGGCGCCATCGCCACCAACATTTTCGGGGCAAAGCTGATCTCCGCTTGGGAGAAGATTCTCGGACGTATTCCGTTCGTCAAGTCGATTTATTCCAGCATCAAGCAGGTCAGCGACACTATCCTGTCCAACAACGGCAACGCTTTTCGCAAGGCGCTGTTGATCGAATTCCCGCGCAAAGGCTCGTGGACGATCGCCTTCCGAACCGGCAGTCCCGCCAGTGAAATCGCCGAATTCCTCGACGAGGAATACGTCAGCGTGTACGTCCCGACCACCCCGATTCCGACTTCCGGCTATTTCGTCATGCTGCCGAAATCGCAAGTCCATGAGTTGCAGATGAGCGTCGAAGAAGCGCTGAAATACGTCGTTTCGATGGGCGTGCTTGAACCGCACAGCCACGCGCTGCCCGTCGGCGACACGCCTGTCATCCCTGCCCCGCCGCCCATTGTGCCGCCGGCGCCCTGATTTTTTCCGACGCCACAGGTAAATCGCGCCTTCCATTTCGTTTTAGAATATACGTTTGTGCGCGGCGCGTACCCCGCCCGGCGCGCGTTTTTCAGCGGAGACTATTTTGAAGCGTACCAATTATTGCGGACTGATCGACGATCATTATTTGAACCAAACCATTACGGTCATGGGCTGGGTGCACCGTCGTCGTGACCACGGCGGCGTGATCTTCATCGACCTGCGCGACCGCGAGGGCTTGTTGCAAATCGTGTTCGACCCGGATCGTCCCGATCCGTTCGCCACGGCTGAGAAGCTGCGCAGCGAATACGTCGTCCGCGTCACCGGTTTGGTACGTCGTCGTCCGGAAGGCACCATCAATCCTAATCTGACTTCCGGCACGATTGAAGTGCTGGCGCACGATGTTGTGCTGCTCAATGCCTCGCTGCCGCCGCCGTTCCAACTCGACGACGACAATTTGTCGGAAACCGTGCGTCTGGAAAATCGCATTCTCGATCTGCGGCGGGCGCCGATGCAGCGCAATCTGAAGTTGCGCCACAAAACCGCGATGGCGGCGCGTCGCTATCTCGACGCGCACGGCTTCATCGACATCGAAACGCCGATGCTTTACAAGTCCACGCCGGAAGGCGCGCGCGAATTTTTGGTGCCGTCGCGGATTCATCACGGCCATTTTTACGCGCTGCCGCAATCGCCGCAACTGTTCAAGCAAATGCTGATGATGGCCGGCTTTGATCGTTACTATCAAATCGTCAAATGTTTCCGCGACGAAGATTTGCGCGCTGACCGTCAACCCGAATTCACCCAGATCGACATCGAAACGTCTTTCCTCGACGAGCACGACATCCGCGAGATCATGGAAGGCCTGGTGCGCACGATGTTCAAGGAAGCGCTTGATCTCGATCTGCCGCCGTTCCCGATTCTCTCTTACGCCGAAGTGATGCGCGATTACGGTTCGGACAAGCCCGACTTGCGCGTGCCGCTCAAGTTCACCGAACTGACCGATTTGATGAAGACGGTCGAGTTCAAGGTTTTCCGCGCCGCCGCCGACATGGCTTATGGCCGCGTCGTCGCGTTGCGCGTGCCGGGCGGCGCCAAATTGTCGCGCAAGGAAATCGATGATTACACCGCCTTCGTCGCCATCTACGGCGCGAAGGGCTTGGCCTACATCAAAGTCAACGATGCCACGCAAGTCAACGAAACCGGCTTGCAATCGCCCATCGTGAAATTCCTGCCGGAAAATGTGCTGCGTGAAATTCTGCAACGCACCGGCGCGCAGAACGGCGATCTCATTTTCTTCGGCGCCGATCACGAAAAAGTCGTCAACGACGCGATCGGCGCGCTGCGCGCCAAAGTCGGTCATCAACTCGGACTCGCCGAAAAAGGCTGGAAACCGTTGTGGGTGGTTGACTTCCCGATGTTTGAATTCAACGAAGACACCAAAACCTGGTCGGCGCGTCACCATCCGTTCACCGCGCCGAAAGACGGCCACGAAAATCTGTTCAGCACCGATCCTGAAAAAGCGCTGGCCAAAGCCTACGACGTGGTGTTGAACGGCTGGGAAATCGGCGGCGGCTCGGTGCGTATCCACCGTGAGGAAGTTCAGGCCAAAGTTTTCGACGCCATGAAAATTTCCAAAGAAGATCAGGAACGCAAATTCGGTTTCCTGCTGAAAGCGCTGCAATACGGCACCCCGCCGCATGGCGGCATCGCTTTCGGGCTGGATCGCATTCTGACGCTGATGACCGGCGCCGAGTCGATCCGCGATGTGATCGCGTTCCCGAAAACCCAACGCGGGCAAGATTTGCTGGTCGAAGCGCCAACGCCGGTCACCGAACAACAACTGCGCGACTTGCACATTCGCGTGCGCGCCAGCGATGTTTTGAAAAGTTGACATGATGACGCCCGCTTTTGGCCGCGCATGGGGTCGTTTTGGAGCCGTCGTCGCTCTGGCGGTAGTGCTGCTTTTCGGCGCGAACGGCCTGACCGCCTGCGCGAAAAAAGCGGCGCACCCGTCAACCTCCGAAACCATTGCGGTGCACCGGCTTCCGCCCGAAGCGCAAAAAACCTTGGCCCTGATTCATCAAGACGGGCCTTTTCCCAACAGACGCGACGGCATCATCTTCGGCAACCGTGAAAAACAGTTGCCGAGAAAACCGCGCGGCTATTATCATGAATACACTGTGCCGACGCCCGGCGCCCGAGATCGCGGCGCTCGCCGCATCGTCTGCGGCGGAGAGAAACCGTCGGCGCCCGACCACTGTTATTACACTGCCGATCATTACCAGAGCTTCCAACTCATTCGCAATGAAACCGCTCAACCTTGACGACCTCAATCAGGTCGGTATTCACACCCTCAAAACTGCCGAAGCCACCGCGCGCCTCATCAAAACGTGCGAAAGTTCGACGCAGCATTACTTCGTCGTCGATATCGCCGACGTTCACAACAAAGCCCAACTGCTCGGGCGTCTGGCCGAAGCGCTGGAGTTTCCGGATTACTTCGGAAACAACTGGGACGCGCTCTACGACGTGTTGTGCGACGATGCGTGGTTCGGTGACACCGGCGTCGTGCTCCACTTGAAACACACCGCGTCCTTCGAGAAACTCGCCGCTCACGATTGGGTTACCTTGCGTGAAACCCTCGAAGAAGCCATCGACTATTGGCGTTCGTCCGACTTGCCGTTCTGGGTGTTCATCGATCACACGCGCCAAGACCCGGGGCGGTGATGCCGCGCTACAAACGGCCGGAGTCGGTGCTGGTCGTCATTCACACCGCGCGTCTCGACATCCTGCTGCTGGAACGCGCCGACTTCCCCGGCTACTGGCAATCGGTGACCGGCAGCCTCGAACCCGACGAGACGCCGCAACACGCGGCACAACGTGAACTCTTTGAAGAAAGCGGACTCAATGCCGCGCGCGACGGTCAGCTGCGCGACGCGCATTTTCAAACCACTTATCCGCTTTACGAACACTGGCGCCATCGCTACCCGCCCGGCACCGTCCACAATACCGAGCACCTTTTTACCTTCCTCGTTCCCGCGCCGCGCGATGTAACCCTGTCGCCGCGTGAGCATCTGCAAAGCTTGTGGTTGCCTTGGCTTGACGCCGCCGAAAAAGTTTTTTCGCCGTCGAATCGGAAGGCGATTTTGATGTTGGGCAGCAGCGCGGTATAGCGCAGTTAACCTTTTAGACTGACCTTGCCGAAGCCCCGGGAATGTATCATTCCCTCTTTGGGGTTCCCTTTGGCAAGCTCAGGGCGGATGATATAAACCCTCATTTTTTTACCCTCCCGTTTTTTGATGTTATCCTCTTGACAATACTTCAATAATCGTTGAACATTCATTCCATGAAAACTGAAAACGCTACTCTTGTCTTTGAAGCTCTGTCCTCCAGCGCGCGGCTGGATGTTTTTCGTTTGCTGGTACGCTACGCGCCCGACGGGTTGGTGGCCGGGGAAATCGCCCAAAAACTGGATATTCCCTCGACCAATCTTTCGTTCCATTTGAAAACCCTGCTGCACAGCGGGCTGGTCGAAATGGAAAAGGAAGGTCGCTTCTGGCGCTATCGAGCCAGTGTTCCGCTGATGCTGGAAATCATCGCCTACCTCACAGATCACTGTTGTTGCGGAGATGGCGACAAAAAAGTGAAAAGAACTCGTAATTGTTAACCCCAAACATGAAAGGAGTTTTTCATGACTCAACAAAACAATCCCTCATCGAGTGCTTCCATCAAAGAAACCGTACGCGCCGGATACGCAGCCATCGCAACGGGGCAACAATCTTCCTGTTGCGGTAGCGGCGGCGGATGCTGTGGTAGTCAGCGCAGCAATCAGGCTGACCCTGACCGATTGGCGCAAGCCATCGGCTACGATGCGGAAAGCCTCGCCCATCTGCCGGAGGGTGCGAATATGGGACTTTCTTGCGGCAACCCCGTCGCCATCGCGGCTTTACTGGAAGGCCAGACCGTGCTTGATCTCGGTAGCGGCGGCGGTTTCGATGCATTTCAGGCTGGCGTAAAGGTAAAGGCCTCCGGGCGGGTCATCGGTGTGGACATGACTCCCGAAATGCTTGCCCGAGCGCGCGAGAACATCGAGCCCTATCGGCAACGCACCGGCTTCGACAATGTCGAGTTTCGCCTTGGCGAGATTGAAAATTTGCCCGTGTCGGATGCCAGCATTGACGTGGTACTTTCCAACTGTGTCATCAACCTTTCACCGGACAAGCCTCAAGTCTGGCGGGAAATTTTCCGTGTGCTCAAACCCGACGGCAAGGTATCCGTTTCGGACTTGGCTTTGTTGAAGCCCTTACCAGACAACATTCGGGAAATGGCGGCGGCGCTGGTGGGTTGCGTGGCCGGAGCGGCGCTGGTTGAAGAAACCAGAGCCGTGCTGGAAAAAACTGGCTTCAACTCCATCGTTCTGACGCCCAAGCCCGACTACGTGCGAAACATGCAGGACTGGAACGACCCCTTGTACAGACAAATCGCCGAAGCTTTGCCGAAAGGCGAGGAAATCGCGGATTACGTGGTAAGCCTGTCTATTGAAGCGCGGAAACAGGGAGCTATGTGATGAGTAAAAGCAAAGTAAATGACGCTGTAGCTTGTTTCAAGGAAGGCTTTAACTGCTCTCAGTCCATATTGTCCACATATGGCGAGGAGTTTGGCCTAGATAAAAAGACTGCGCTGAAAATCGCTTGTGGTCTTGGAGCCGGAATGGGTAGGCAACAGGAAACATGTGGAGCCGTGTCAGGAGCTTATCTGCTCATAGGGTTGAGGTATGGCAACTTCTTGAAAGAGGATAGCGACTCTAAGGAAAAATCTTATGCTTTGATACAGAAGTTTTCCGCACTATTTAAGGAAAGAAACAAAACAACAAACTGCTTCGAACTTTTGGGAGTCGACTTCGTTAATGACGACAAAAAAATAGCATCGGAGCGGGTAAAAACGCTTTGCCCAAAGATGGTTCAAGATGCCGCTGAAATCATAGAGCAAATAATATGAAATGGGGGGCGCGGCGCGTATGAACATTCTTTTTCTCTGCACGGGCAATTCTTGCCGTTCCATCATCGCGGAAGCCTTGTTCAGATCGATGGCTCCGGCTGGCATGACCGCGCAAAGCGCGGGCAGCAAACCCGCCGGTTTTGTACATCCCCGCGCTTTGGCCGCGCTCAAGGAGGCCGGGATTGCCACGCAAGGCTTGTTCAGCAAATCATGGAACGAGCTGACGGAAAAACCGGAAGTGGTAATCACCCTGTGCGCCGATGCTGCGGGTGAAACCTGCCCGCTGTACTTCGGCAAAGTCGTGCGCAGTCATTGGGGAATGCCCGACCCGGCCAAAGTACAAGGCGGCGAAGAAGGTATCGCCGCTGCTTTTTCCGAAACCCTTGACGTGTTGCGCAAGCGGATAAACGTTTTGTTACGACGACTCGAAGCGAAGCCGGGCATGAACGAAACGCAAATTCAGGTCGCTCTCGATGCTATCGCCGCCATGTGAGAAACCCTTGAACCCATCGACGCTGCAGCGGCTTTCCTTTCTCGATCGCTACCTGACCCTGTGGATCTTCCTTGCCATGTTCGCAGGCGTGGCTTTGGGGTGGTTCGCGCCGGACGTAAAGAATGTTATCAACTTTTTTCAGATAGGGATGACCAACATTCCCATTACTATCGGACTTGTCCTGATGATGTACCCGCCTTTGGCAAAAGTGAAATACGAACAATTCGGGCAAGTGTTCCGTAACGGAAAAGTGTTGCTGCTTTCATTGGTGCAAAACTGGATCGTCGGCCCTGTTCTCATGTTTTTTCTGGCGATTGCCTTTCTTTCTGGCAACAATAGCTACATGGTCGGCCTTATCCTTATCGGCCTCGCTCGTTGCATTGCCATGGTGATCGTTTGGAACGACCTCGCTGGCGGCGATCGGGAATACTGCGCCGGGTTGGTTGCCTTCAACGCCATTTTCCAAGTGCTTTTCTTCTCCGTTTACGCTTGGGTCTTTATCACCGTGCTACCGAGTTGGCTGGGCCTGTCCGGCGCAGTAGTGGGCGTGAGCATGGGGCAGATTGCCGAAAGCGTCTTCATTTATCTCGGCATTCCTTTTCTTGCCGGCGTAGCTTCGCGCCTCTTCGGCTTGAGGTTCAAAGGTGCAGAATGGTATGAAAAAACTTTTCTTCCGCGCATCAGTCCTTGGACTCTCAGAGCGCTACTTTTTACCATTGTGGTCATGTTCTCCCTCAAGGGAGAATTCATTGTGCAACTCCCTATCGACGTGTTGAAAATTGCCGTTCCCCTGCTGGTTTATTTCTTTGTGATGTTTCTGTTTTCGTTTTATCTCTCCAAACGGGCAGGAGCAAACTACGAGCAGTCGGCCACTCTTTCCTTCACTGCCGCTTCCAATAACTTTGAGCTTGCTATCGCCGTTGCCATCGCCGTGTTTGGTCTGAATTCCGGCGAGGCGTTTGTTGCTGTTATCGGGCCGCTGGTGGAAGTGCCAGTGCTGATAGGGTTGGTGAATGTCGCTTTATGGTTCAAAAAACGATGGTAAAGTTTACGGCACCAACTCCACTGCCACCGTTCTCGTATCTGTTCGCCCGTGATCATCAACCACGCGCAAGGTGTTGCGGCCGGACGGCGCGTCCTTCCATGAAAAATCCTTGCCCGACGCGCTGCTGCCGAGGTAGCCGGTGCCTAAAAACCAATACAGCGTTTCAACGTCGCCGTCGGCAATCGCTTGCAACGTGATGGCGTCGTTGTCATCGTCGCCGCTGCGAGAAAGGCGTCGCTGATACGTCACGCCGGTCAGCGGTGAAATAATCCTCGGCGCAGTGCCGGCCACGTTGCTATTTTGTCCGCCGCAATCGACTGGCGGCGGCGGCAAACGTCGCGGCACCCCCGCTTGCGCAAACAAGCGCCGCAAATCGGATGACCAGAATTCAAAAACTTCGCGCTTGACGAAACGCGGGTCGTAAGGTGGGCACGCCATTTTTCCGGTTCGCGTATCAACCATCACGGCACGATGCAAGTCAGACACTTTGATCGGCGACACGCCTGGAATGAACCACGTTTTGACCGTGCGCGGGCAATCGGCGTTCGGCAAATCGCCGGAGGCCTGACAAACATCGAGCCGAATCGCGTTACTCGGTTGACGGCGCGCAATGGCAATCGTGTTGTCGGTCGCCATCAACGCATCGGCAATGCTGAAGAACAACGGCGCCGCTGCGTCAACGCCGACCAGCGCCTGATTGCTGCTGCCGTCGAAATTGCCCAACCACACCACCAACACATAGCGACCGAACACGCCCGCCGTCCACGCATCGCGAAAGCCCCACGATGTTCCCGTTTTCCAAGCCACCGGCAACGGCATCACCCGACCGGCGTAAGCCACATCGGGGCGCGGGTTTTTTTCGAGCATGTCGAGCGTGATGAAGGCTGCGTCGTCCGATAAAAGTTTCTGCGACGGCGCCAATGAACCGGCGTTGTCCTTGCGCGCCACCAGCGGCTGCCAGCGCCCCTGATTGGGCAGGATCGAATACAAGGTCGCCAATTCAGCCATCGTTACTTCGCCACCGCCCAGCGTCAACGCCAAACCGTAGTGCGCTTCGTTCGCCAATTTGGCAACATGCGCGTTCCAGAGAAATTCATAGAGCGACGGCCGCTTGAGTTGCGCGTTGACGACAACCGCCGGAATGTTGCGCGAGCGAATCAACGCTTGCTGCGCGCTGATCGGCCCGACGAACGTCCCGTCGAAATTTTCCGGCGTGAACGGGCCGAAACTCTGCGGCGAGTCTTTCAGTATCGTCATCGGATGCAGAACGCCCTGATCGATGGCCAACGCGTAGATGAACGGCTTCAAGGTGGACCCCGGCGAGCGCTTGCCGAGCACACCGTTGACTTGCCCGTCCAGCGACGCATCGAAAAAATCCGCCGAACCGAGCCAGGCCTTGACCTCCATCGTTGTCCAGTCCACCAGCAACGCGCTGCCGTTTTTCAACCCTTGCCGCTGCACCCGCGACAAATAGTGCCGCATCTGCCGCTCCAGCAATTTTTGCAAACGCAAATCAAGCGTCGTTTGAATTTCCGTCGATGCCCGCGCGTCTTCCATTAACAACATCGTGGTAAAATGCGGCGCTTCAAACGGTAATCGAATTTTTCCGCGCAAGTTTAACGGCGCCGACACCAGCCCTGCTTGTGCGCGCGCTTCCGGATGTTTTTCCAACCAACGTTCAAACAAGCGCATCCGCGCTTCGCTCAATCGCGTTTGTGCTTCATCGCCGGGTGTGCGCAACGACGGGCTTTGCGGAATCACCGCCAGTGTCAAAATTTCCGGCAAGCTCAACGCTTGCGGTCGCTTGCCGAAATAAATCAGACTGGCAGCGGCCACGCCTTCGATGTTTTGTCCGTAAGGCACCGCGTTGAGATACGCTTCAAGAATTTCGGCTTTGCTGTAACGCGCTTCCAAACTCAGTGCCAGCGCGATTTGCTTGATCTTTCCCCACGGCGTGCGCGTGTTGAGTTTATAGATGAGACGCGCCAGTTGCATCGTCAAGGTCGAAGCGCCTTGTCGCGCTCCGCCGCTGTACGTTCTCGCAGTAGCGCGCAATAACGCCCACAGATTGACGCCAGGGTGATAATCGAAATACTGATCTTCGTGCAACTGCACCGCTTCAACCAGTTCGGGAGGAATTTCGGCCAGAGGCAACCACAAACGGTATTGCTCATCGCGCGCCAGCGTCAACCGCAACAACGTGCCACGCGCATCGTACACCGCCACCGACGACGGAATCGAATCGCGCAACGGCGGCTTCGGCCAAAGACGAATGGCCACGACAGCGACAGCCATCACCGTCAGCACCAGCGCCACGCGGTAAAGCACCCGAAGAAAACGTGACTGGCGAAACATGTTCATCAATGGTTAGCGTTCAGCCACAGTGATCAACAACGGCGACTCGAACATGGCTTGCGGCGAAATCACGGTTTCATCCAGCGGCACCTTGTCGCCGTAACGCTCCCGAAGTTTCTGTTTGACCGCCGGAGCATCGAGATGAAACTCACGGATTTTTTGCAGCTTGCCGATCTGAATGCCGAGCGCGCGGTCAACCATTTTCCAAACCAGTTCCGAGCAGTAGATGCGATCATCCGACCATTCAAAAGTCAGGTCATACGGCTTGTTGACAAAAGCGTCGGCGGCGTGATGCAACTTTTTCAGAGCCTCCGGCGTCAAGGTTTGCTGCGCGTCCTTCAACCGTTTGGCTACATAATGACCACCGTCGCCGCGGGCAATCCATTGAGCCAGCGGCGTATATTTCACCGTGGCGACGGCTTCAAAAACGTAAGGCTTGCCGTTTTGAAACAGGATGATGCCCATGTGACTGTAACGCGAGCCAGTGGCTTGTTGAATGCCCTGACTTTGCGCCGAGCGCGAAGTTTGAAAAATCAAATCACCTTCGTTGACGGCGGGCAGCGCTTGCGTACATCCCCCGACACCGACGCCAAGACAGGCCAAAAAAGAGGCGATCAGCCCGACGCTGGCGAAACGATATAAGCGGTGTACTTCGTTCATGTAGCGCCTTTCCTGTTTCAACACGATCGCTTTCCATCGCCCCGTCCCTCTCCCGCAAGGGGAGAGGGACGGCTTTTCAACACGATCCATCAGAGCATCACTGCTTCACTATTTCTTCACCGGCACGACGGTCAGCTTTCCTCCCGGCAAGCTGCGCGCGCGAATGTCGCGGCGATACAAGCCTTCGGCGTAAGCTGGCGGCAACGTGTAAGTGCCGACGTTGGTGGCGCGAATCTTATAGACAAATTCGTTGGACTTGGACTCCAGAACACCATACAACACGATGCGATCTTCGCGCACATCGGCGTACTGAGCCCACCAGTTCGTCGGCGAATTGCCGAACGGCGGCGTCCAATGGCTCTCCTCGTCATTCGACGAATTGTCTTGCCCGTCGTCGCCTCCTTCTGATTCAGCCTCTTCGTTATGCGCATCGGCACGCAACGCCTGTTGCGAGTCGTTGCTGTTCGCCGCCGCGTTCGGCGGGTTCAGCACGAGGTCGAAACCTCCCGGCAGCAAATCGACGATTGCCATAAGGTTGCCGTCGAAGGTTCGGTTCAACCCACGGAACTTGAGATGAACGTACACGTCATCGCCTTGCGTCACCGACGTCAGCAGCTTGCCGGAAGCGTCGGTATATTCGCGCAGGATTTCAGCACCTTCGCGCACATCACTCGTGGGCGGCTCGACATCGAAGCCAGAAGCTTCGGCCACGTAAAAGCCCATCAAGTTGCCCTGATTGCGAATGGCCAATTTCAACGCTTCGGGAGTGAACGAAGCACGCTGCACCAATCCCTCCGAAAGCGCCAGTTCACGCGCGGTCTTGTCCTTCAAAATTTCGTTGACGCTGAATTTGGCGCTGGCCGACGTTTCCGCCAGATTCGTCCACGCATCGAGCGCCAGCAATAACCCCGCCGAAGTGATGGTGGTGTTCTGGTACGTCGTCAACGCGGTGAGCATCGGTGTGAAGGCGTCCCCCGGCAATGCTTTGGCGCGTTCCGGGAAATGCTTCGCCAACAGATACAAAGCGCCGGCATCTCGACATACGTCGGCACACAACCACCACTCGTTGTCGCGAGCGCCCGCCAGCGGATCGTTGCGTTCATCCTCTTTCTTTCCCTCGGCGCTGATGTTGAAACGGAAATCGCTCAGCACATCGTCGGCAAGGCGATCCTGCTTCAACATCTTGTACGTCGCTGCCAGATACACCGCCGCCAAATCGTTCTTCCAAGTTTTGGCGTCGCGTTTTTCGAGGCGCTTCTGAATCGTCGCCGCCAGAGAGGAAGTCTGTGTTCCCTGCCGCGTCAACAAATACACCGCTTGCGCCCGCAGCCGATCGGCGAACAAGTCATCACCCTCGCTGGTGGCGAAATCCTGCAACCATTCGTTGCCTCGCTGCAGCATATCGGCCGGCACCACCTCGCCGCGATCTTTCGCTTCGACGAGGAATTGCTGCGCCCACACGCTCGCCGGTTCCGAGATGATGGTGTTCGCCGCCCACAACCCGTAAGCGCCCTCAGCGTTCTGCCGCGCCCGCAACGTGGTCATCAAACTGGATAGCGTTTCGCCGCGCTTCGTCTTGATCTCGCCGAACCCCGGTCGATGGCTCAATACCAACGCCGGTATCGCCTGCGAAACGATTTGCTCGGTGCACGAATACGGGTACTCGCCGAGATACGCGGCCAAGCCATCGGCCATCACCATCGGCGATGCCGACACATTCACTGCGAGCTTGCGATGATCGGGGAACAAGCGACGGCTCATCGGCAACTCAGCCTCTTTGCCGGCGGCCACCGTTCCGGCCTGAAACTCCTGACGGTACGGCGTTGCGGGTCGCACGCTCACCGCTGTTGCCAGACGCGATTTCTTGTCGCCGATACTTGCCGTCAACGACAACGTTCCAGAACCCAGCAACGGTTTAGCGCGCACGCGGAAATGCACGATACCTTCCCGATTTTCCGAAATCGGCACGTCAATGGCTTTGTCGCCGACCACTTCAAAATAATCGCCGGTATCGAGCGCGATTTTCACTTTCGCATCCTTGCCGGAACCTTCCAGATTGTTCGAAACACCGACCGGCAAATCAAACTCATCGCCCGGCGTCACCGACAGCGGCGCGTTTGGCGACAGTACAAAATCGCCGCGCACAACGGTGTGCCCTTCAAACGTGCCGATTGTTTGCGGCGACACCGCCACCGCCATCACGCGCAAGCTGCCGTTGAACGATTCGGGCACTTGCCACGACAACGATTTGCCGTCCGGCCCGACATCAACGATGCCCGACCAGTATGCCACCGCCGGGTCGCGTTTGCGCTTGAACGGATTGAGGAATTTTCCTAGCGCGCCTTCACCATCACCGCCCGGCGCCGACGCCATCACCCGCGAAAACTCCGGCAGAATCATATCGAGCAACTGGCTGGTCGCTACCTCGAGCGCCCGCTTCTGGAAGAAATATCCGAGCGGGTCGGCCATCTTGTAGCGCGCCACTTGCAGAATTCCTTCGTCAACGGCAAACACCACCGCTTTCGTCGGCTTGCTGCTTTTCACCTTGAACGCCACCGTGTCGCCCGGCTTGATCTTGTCCGGCGTCGTCACGTCGAGCTTCGTTTGATAACGTTCGCGGCTGATCGAGAACGGCGCCACGCCATACGACAGCGGGCTCATGTAAATTTCGTCCGAGCCCGGATCGCGCACGAAAGTAATCGTCAAATAGGCGTTACCATCAACGTCGTTCGGCAACTTGATTTTCTGCACCGTGCTGGTCGTCTTGCTGGAGAACCAGCGATAAGCGTAAATCTTGTCGCGCTCGATGGTGATCAAGCCGCTGCCGGTATAAGGCGCTTCGATCTGTACCTCGATTTCTTCGCCCGGCGCGAAATCGCCTTTCGACAGCGTCAACTTCAATTCGGCGTTCTTGTCGAGCGAGCGCGTCAAGTTGGCTTCACCGGCAACGCTGTAGTTGATGTGAGCGTATTCGAGCCCGTCCTTGTCACGCACCACGTAACTGAACGCGCCCGGCGTTTCGGTTGCCAGCTTTAACGGCTGACCGGCCGCCGCAATCGTCAGTGGTGTTTCGTCGAGCAGAATTTCTTTTTCTTTCGACAGATAACGGTAAGTGCCATCATCTTGCTTGGTCAGCACCGAGACAAAGCGACGCTCGACACGCTGCAACTTCAACCCATCAACGGCGCGTTGTTTACCATCGCGACCGATTGCCAGCAAATTCACCTTGCGTTCGCTATCGCGACGCACAAACTCCAGTTTGCCGTCCGGTTTGTAGCCGACCAGATAATCGAGCGACGACACCAGCACCGCCGCTTCGGACGACACACCGCGACCGCCGTCGGCCTCGTAGCCCTGCACGACGACTTGCGCGCGGTACGTCGCTCGCGCGAAGCGTTGCAGGTCGAGTTTCAACGTCGTTTGCCCCTGCACATCGGTTCTTGTCTCGGCCAGTTCTTCCGATACCGTCTCCATGGGATGCTTCGGATCGTTGTAGGGATCATTGAATAAATAATCCTTGTAGTGCGCGAATTTCAACACGCCCGGCGTTAGCGACATGAAGCCGCGAATGCGGCGATCTTCCGCCGGTGTCGCAAACAAATTCTGCAACGACACTTGCACCGCCAAATCGTTTGGCGTCACCCAGCCGTCGTTTGACGTATCGCTGAAATGCACGTTCATCCGCAAACGATCCGGCTCGAAATCCTGCACGCGTACCGTCGTGGAGCCGATCACCGTGTCAGCGCGATCTTTTTTGATCAGCGATAGGTTGATCGTGTAAGTGCCCGCCGGCGCCGTGTCGAGCGTTGGATGGCGCAACTCGCCGAAGCCGCTTTCCGGCAATTTGATTTTGTCGCGCCGCACCGTCAAACCGCGCGCGTCAATCACTTCCAGTTGTAACGGAATGCCCGCCACCGATTGCGCCCAATCGGTCGGGCGCACGATCATCCCGACGCGAATCTCCTCACCCGGCCGATAGATGCCACGGTCCGAAAAAAGATACGCCGACAGTTGCTTCGCTTCCGTCGCGTTGACCGCGCCGCCGACATCGAAGCGCGAATAATTTAAATTACGGCTGTTATAGGGGTTGTACGGCAAGAAACTGCTGTCGCCGTCCTTGCTGGCCAGGAAAAATATCGGTTCACGTTCATTTTTGAAATTGTCGATCCGGGGAAGCGCCGCATGCCCACTGGCGTCAGTTTTTACTTGCAGCACCGACAAACCATTGCGACCGATCACATCGATCGAAGCGTTGGCCACCGGGCCGCCGTTGTGAATGGACTGCACGAAAAGATCGTGGCTGCCATCGGACGCCTTCTTGTCGATCATGCCCAGATCGCTCACCATAATCAGGCGATTGTCTTGTTCCCCGATGGGGAGTTTCGTCTTCGGGTCGTAGCCCTGCACATGCAACACGAAAATACCGCGTTGCGTCTTCAGGTATTCGTTCAAATCCAGCGCCTGATACTGCGGTTTCCCCGGTTCCAGTTTTGGCAACTCGATGATTTTTACAAAGCGCTCAGAGATATCGTCTTCGGTAATATACCCATAATTTTGGAGATTCGGATTTGCAAAAAAATCATTGTTGTATCGTACATCATTACGCTTGACCAAAAGCTGCAACTGTTGCGGCAACACGCGGCTGATCGTATAACGAATCGCCGGAATATCGCGCGCCAGCACCGACAGTTTACGCTCGCCCGCCAGCGACAATAACGAGCCTTCCGACATGATCTTCGCCACCGCCGGATAATCCGGCACCTTGAAAACACGAATCACGTCCTTACCCAAGCGATAGCCGCCGAACGCCATCAGCCCTTTGGGTATCTGCACATAAAGGTAGCGGCCGGGCGTTGCATGATAACGGTAGCTGAACGTATCGGCCACGTCGTTCTCGCTCGGAATCGCTTCCAGTTTCACGACTTCGCCTCCCTCGAGCGTCGTCGGGTCGATGAGCGACACGTCCCCATCGCTCCACGGATACGGTTTCTTTTTGTCCCAACTGATTCGCAAGTTGCGTTGTGGCGCGCCTTCCGGCGGCTGCTCCGGCAACAGCCACGCCTTCACCGCGTTCTTCGCTTCCCGCTCTTGCACCAGCATCGAGGGTTGCAAGGTCAGCACCTGCTCCGGCTGAAATTTTTCATTGGTTACCACGATCGGTCGAAGATCGTTGATTCGCAAACTGTCGATGCCGGGAATGTCTGCGGTAGCGCTCATCGCTTCGCTCGTGGCGTTGCCGCCGCCGGCAGCGTGTACGCCTTTGTCAATCGTCACCCGCATCGTTTGCGGTTTCTCGGGAATCGGCAACCGCGTTGAATGAATGCTGGCGCTGAGTTTCTTTTTATCGTAGCTTACTTCAAAAGCCGTTTTCTTTTCGCCCAAGCCGAGCACGCCTTTTTCCTGTCCGCCCATCACCAAACTGATTCGCTTCTCGAAATCGGCCGTGTCCACCGGGTGCGAGAAATCGATCGTCGCCACGACGATTTTGTTTTTGGGGTCGGTCGGGCTTTGATCGAAACGCGCGGTCAACGATCTCATTTCAAAAAGCGGCGAATGAAACGTCGCTTTGTAGCTGTCGAAACGCGCTTCCGGCCGAAACATCTTCGGCGAAAACGTCACGGTGTAATCGGTGCCCACCGGCCAATCGGGATCGGGCATCAAGGATAACACCGTGTCGCCTTGCCATTTCCACTTGCCTTTCAGCGGCGGCGACACCGTGATGCTTTCGCTGGCGACTTCCTTGTCAACACTTTCCAGAATTGCTACCGGCGCCGAGAACACGATATTCAGCGGAAAAACTTTCGGCTTCTCGTTGTCGGTATTGTAATTGGTGTATTCGGGATTGACGACTTGCATTTGGACCGTCACCGGTTTGGGTTGCGCTTGCCACCAGAACCAGCCGCCTATCAGCGCCGCCAACACCGCCAGAATTCCGATGAGCCAGGCCGGATGCCGACGCGCACATCCCGATGCCGCGCCGACGCCGCGTCCGGCAAACGCTGCCCAACGCGGCGGCCGCCAAAACAATTCACCGAAAAGCTGGTGAATCAACCAACGCAACGCTTGAAACGGCAACAACAAAGATTTCAACCATCTCGGGCACTTCGAAGCCATGCGGTCGGGGGCGGTCATCACGTTCTCCTGAATTTTGATGTCGAAAGTGGAAAAGCAATGTCACAATTATAATCTGACTGATGCCGCTTCTATAGCGCCTTTCGGGCAATTCGGTGAAAGATTCGGACAAAATCATGGCAAGCGAAATTTACCGTCGTCGCTTACAGGCGACAAAAGTGCGAAGGCAAAAATTTGAAGATAACCGCACGGAAACGAAAGCACGCGCTCTCACCCGCGTCGGCTTTACCAGTAAGTCTCAACCGTGATTTGACCCGGCGCACGCTTGCGATGCCGACGCATTCCCCGTTCGCTGAGTAAGCGCTGCACGTCTTCCACCATCGCCGGATTGCCACACAACATCACTTGCGCCGTATCTTTGTCGATGGTGAGGCTTGCCGCTTTTTCCAGTTGACCGTCGGCCAGCGCTGTCGTGATCCGCCCCGAAAAACGCCCGTGATTTTTGGAGGTAATGGTTTCACGACTAACAAAAGGCGCGTAAAAGAAACGCTCGCCGCGTTCCAGCCGCACCGCTGAGATCACCTCCGGATACACCAGTTCCTCCGTTTGTCGCACGCCATGTGCCAGCACGATGCGCTCAAACTTCTGCCACAGTTCCTCGGTACGCAGCATCGACAGAAACGGCGCGATGCCCGTGCCGGTCGCCATCATCCACAGCGTCGGCGCGGAGGGTATTTCGTCGCACACGAAAAAACCGTAAGCGTTGCCGATCCAGATGGCGTCGCCTTCGCGCAACCGCGCCAAGCGCGGCGACAAAGTTCCCTGCGACAATTCGGCGATGAGAAATTCGTGCGGCGCCTTCTTGCTCAACGCGCTGTTTGGTGCGTTAACGAACGAATAAGGTCGCGCCATCATCGGCTCGGCGCTTCCTTCCGGCGCCGGCAACGCCAGCGAGACAAATTGCCCGGCGGTGAACCGAATCTCCGGCGCGTCAACCCGCAACGAAAAAAGGCGGTCCGACCACGAGTGGCGACCGGTCACGCTCGCCTTTCTCCAATGCGATGCTTCGGTCACTTCAACGCTTCGCTATCTTCGTGACTCAAGCCACGTCGGCCAGCGCCCAATCGCAAGCGCTTTTCGCATGCAACTCCGCCGTATCGAACAAAGGCACCGACGCATCTTCCGGCTTAATCAGCAACGGGATTTCCGTGCAGCCTAAAATGATTCCCTCGGCGCCTTGCGTCGCCAGTTTTTGGATCACGTCGCAAAAAAATTGTTTCGATGTCTCCAAAATTTCGCCGCAACACAATTCGTCAAAAATAATCCGATGAACCTTCTCTCTGTCTTCGACGTTGGGCAACAACACGTCAACGCCGCATTGGCTGCGCAAGCGATCCTTGAAGAACGGGCGCTCCATGCTGAAACGCGTTCCGAGGAAACCGACTTTGTGCAGCCCTTGCCGCTTGATCGCCGCCGCCGTCGAATCAACAATGTGCAGAAACGGAACGTCGATCGCCGCTTCGATAATCGGCGCGATGACGTGCATGGTGTTGGTGCACAGAACGATGCAGTCCGCGCCTGCCTTGCACAGCATCGCCGCCTGTTGCGCGCAATACTGACCGGCTTTCTCCCATTCCCCTTGCCGCTGCCACGCTTCGATTTGCTGAAAATCAACGCTGCAAAGCAGAATCTTCGCCGAGTGCAATCCTCCCAACCGCTCGCGCACTTCTTTGTTGATTATCTGGTAATACGATACCGTGGATTCCCAACTCATTCCCCCCAACAAACCTATTGTTTTCATACATCCCCCTATGATTTTTTCAATGAATCGCGTATTTCCCTCAACAACAAAACGTCTTCCGGCGTCGGCGCGTCGGCGGCCGGTTCTTCCGCCGCAGACGCATTTCTCTTGAGTCGGTTGACCTGCTTCACCATCAGAAAAATCACCAACGCCAGAATGATAAAGTTTATCAGAATCGTGATGAAATTGCCGTAAGCGAACAGCGGCACCCCCGCTTTGGTCAGCGCTTCATAGGTCATCGACCCACTGTAGTTGTCGGGGATTTTCCCGAGAACGAAAAACCAATTCGTGAAATCGAGGCCGCCCAAAAGACGGCTGACAATCGGCATCACCAAATCTTTTACCAGCGAATCGACGATTTTCCCGAAGGCTGCGCCGATGATGATCCCGACCGCCAGATCGACGACGCTGCCCTTGACGGCGAATTCCCTGAACTCTCTGAAAAATGCGTTCATGATTTTTTCCTCGTGTTTGATCAAACCACTCGCGCTCCGTCAGAGTGCGATTTCACCTTCTTCGCCGGTGCGAATGCGAACCACTTGTTCCATCGGCGTGACGAAAATCTTGCCGTCGCCGATTTTGCCGGTGCGCGCAGCGCGAATGATCGCCTCGATCGCTCGCTCGACCAGCGCATCGGGAAGCACCACTTCGACTTTGATCTTGGGCAGAAAGTCGATAGCGTACTCTGCCCCCCGATACAGCTCGGTGTGTCCTTTTTGACGACCGAACCCTTTGACCTCGGTCACGGTCATGCCCGATGCGCCCAACTCCGACAGCGCTTCGCGCACTTCGTCGAGTTTGAACGGTTTGATGATGGCTTCAATGCGTTTCATGATGAACCCTGCTTCCCCTCTTCGCCTGCGGAACAAAACCCTTTATAGATGACTATAACACAGGCTTTTCCCGCCGGTTTTTCTGCAACCATTTTCTTCTACAATTCCCGCCACTTGGAGGTCATCGGATAGCGCCAATCTTCGTCGAACGCACCCGCCGTCAGTCGCGGGCCGGGCACCGCTTGTCGCCGCTTGTACTCATTCACTGCCAGAAGTTGCAGCGTTTCCTTGAGATGTTGGCGCGAAATGCCTTGCTCCAACAGCGCCGCCGCATCCTCGCCCCGTTCGACGTAACCCTCGATGATGGCGTCGAGCGTTTCATACGGCGGCAAAGCGTCCTGATCGGTTTGTCCATATGCCAATTCGGCGCTCGGCGCGCGCGTCAAAATTCGTTCGGGAATGATCCGCCCCAGCGTATTGCGATAACGCGCCAAGCGATAAACCCAGGCTTTGGTCACATCTTTGAGCGGCGCAAAACCACCGGCCATGTCGCCGTACAAAGTCGAATAACCGACCGCCGCTTCCGATTTGTTGCCGGTCGCCAGCAATAACCAGTTGTGTTGGTTCGACAAGCCCATCAACAACAGCGCGCGCAACCGCGCCTGAATGTTTTGCGCCGTCAGCGCGCCGGGGGCGCCATCGAGCCACGGCGTCAGCGTTTTCGTGACCGCGTCCATCAACGGCGTCAGCGTGATGCTTTGATGTGTGACACCCAGTTCTTGCGCCATCGCTTTAGCGTCGTCCAGGCTCATCGCGCTGGTGTAAGGCGATGGCAACATAAAGGTTCGCACCTGCTGCCGCCCCAGTGCATCGACAGCCAGCGCCAACACCAGCGCCGAATCGATGCCGCCCGACAAGCCCATCACCACGCCGGGAAAACCGTTCTTCTTAACGTAATCGCGCACCGCCGTCACCAACGCTTGATAAACGTGATACTCGCTCGACTCTTGCGCTTGATTGCTGCGCGCTTCCGGCTCGCCGCGCTTGTTGAGGCGCACCGACGCCAACGCTTCATGCCACACCGGCAGCGGTTGTGCGCAAGCGCCTGTCGAAGCCACCGCCATCGACGCGCCCATGAACACTTGTGTATCCTGCCCGCCCACATGCTGAGCAACGATCAACGGCAAGCCCAACGCTTTCGCTCGCGCCGACAACCAGGCCGGATAAGCCGTTTCATCGTCCATCTGATAAGCGCGCGCGTCCGCGACCAACCCGCATTGCGCGCCCGCCGCCAACGCCGCTCTGGCCGACCCGGGCTTGATGAGATCGTCGCCGCACAGAATCGCAAACCATGTTCCGTCCTCTTTGAAAAGCCCTGAGGCCGCATCTTCGGCGCTGCCCTTTTCAAAGTAACGCCTGTCTTCCGATCGCAAAACCTGCTTGCGATAAATCTGTCGCACTTTGCCGCGACGCAACAGCGCCACCGCGTTATAGCAGCGCGCCCCGTCAACTTCCGGAAAGCCCACCAGCAAAACACCTTGATCGACTTGCGCCGCCAGCGCTTGCAAACTTTTCGTGCAATCGTCAAGGAACGCTCGGCGCAACAGCAAATCCTGCGGCGAATAACCGGTCAACGACAATTCCGGCGTCAACGTGATCCGCGCTCCGGCACGACACGCCGATTGATGCGCTTCCAACAAGCGTCGCGCGTTGGCGTCGAGCGCGCCCACAGTCAAATTGAGTTGTGCTACCGCTACTTGCATTTTCCTTCCCTTTGATCTTTGCTTCTTTGCTTTTCTACGCCGCCGTCAATTCGGTCAACGACCAGCGTGGCCGAACTTGAAAACCATAATCGCGCGCCTTCTGCGTCATTCTCAGCGCGCCGACCAGCGCAATCATCGCGCCGTTGTCGGTGCAAAATTCCATCTCGGGAAAATAAACGCGAACTCCCGATGCCGCCGCTTCTTTGAACAAACGCTGTCGCAACGATTGATTCGCGCCGACACCGCCCGCCACCACCAATTGTCGATTCTGCGTTTGTCGCAACGCTGCAAACGCTTTCGCCGCGAGAACATCGACCACCGCCGTTTCAAACTCCAGCGCCACATCGGCACGCGCTTGTTCGTCGAAGCGTCCTTCGTGCTGCAACTGCCGCACCAAAGTCAGTACCGCCGTTTTCAATCCCGAAAAACTGAAATGAAGATGCGGCGCGTCGATCAACGGACGCGGTAACCGCATCACGCCGCTCTTTCCTTGGCGGGCCAACTGCGCCAGCGCCGGCCCGCCGGGGTATTGCAAACCGAGTAACTGCGCCGCTTTGTCGAAGGCTTCACCGGCAGCATCGTCGAAGGTGTCGCCGAGCAGTTCATACTGACCGACGCCGCGAACAAAAAACAACTGGCTGTGCCCACCCGACACCAGCAACGCGACAAACGGAAACGACGGCTTGTCAGCAGAGAGCAGCGGCGACAACAAATGCCCTTCCAGATGATGCACGCCGAGCAGCGGCTTGTCGAGCGCCATCGCCAACGCGCTCGCCACACTGGCGCCGACCAGCAACGCGCCGGCCAGCCCCGGCCCTTGCGTATAAGCAATGCCGTCTATCGCCGCCAGCGTTGTTCGCGCTTCGCGCATCACCGCTTCGATCAGCGGCACGATACGCCGCACATGATCGCGCGACGCCAACTCCGGCACCACGCCGCCATACGCCGCGTGCAGCGCGACTTGCGAGTGCAGCGCGTGTGCGCGCAAACCGCGCTCGGTGTCGTAGAGCGCGATGCCGGTTTCGTCACATGAGGTTTCGATGCCTAAAACTTGCATTCAAACTTCAAACGCCTTTCTTCTTAAACCATTCCAACAATCGCTTCCAACCATCTTCCGCCGCCTCGCGTCGGAAACTGGGACGATAATCAGCGTGAAACGCGTGCGGCGCGTCTTTATAAACGATGATCTCGGATGCTTTCGCCGCAGCGCTGCCTTGCGTCAACGCCTTGCGCATTTTTTCGACGCTCTCCTGCGAAATGCCCGCGTCGGCGCCACCGTACAACCCCAACACCGGCGCTTTCAATTCGCCGACGACATCAATCGGATTCTGCGGCGTCAACGCCGTTTTGTCGCCCTCCAGACGACCATACCACGCCACGCCTGCCTTGACTTTCGGATGACGCGCGCAGAACAACCAGGCAATGCGCCCGCCCCAGCAAAAGCCGGTAATCCCCAAGCGCTCGGGGTCGCCGCCCTGCTGCTGTGCCCACGCCGCGCAAGCGTCGAGATCGGCGAGCACTTCGCCGTCGGGAACCTTCGACACCAGTTCGCGCATCAACAGTTGAATATCGTCGTACTTGCGCGGATCGCCATAACGCGCGTACAACTCCGGCGCAATCGCTTGATAACCCTGGTGCGCCAGTCGCCGACAAATGTCTTTGATGTAATCGTGCACGCCGAAAATTTCTTGTATCACCAAAATCGTCGGCCAGTTTTTTCCCTTCGACGGCCGCGCCCGATACGCCGGCATCTCGCCGCCCTGCGCCGGAATTTTGACATCCGAGGCTTCCAAGCCGTCCGTGCCGGTCTTGATCGCCGTCTGCGCCATCACCGGCTGTACCGCCAGCGCAAATCCCGCCGCCAGCGAACTGACCACAAAGCCCCGCCGCGATATTTCGCCTGTCGGCTGCAAACTGTTCCATTCAGCTTTCATCGTTTCACTCCATTCACGTCCTGCGTTCATTGTTGCCTCCATCCCAGAGTCTGGTCTCGCTACAGAAAATACGTCCAACAAAAAAACACAACGCCATTATACGGCGTGGATGAGTGAAACGGGATAAGAACTAATGTCGGAAATCTGTCACTTTTCACCACGCACGAAAAAATCGAAGGAGCAACACGATACAATCCCAGCCCTGATTCCAGATTCCGAACATGAAACGCCCCGAACTTCTCTCTCCCGCCGGTTCGCTGAAAAGCCTGCGTTACGCCTTCGCCTACGGCGCTGATGCCGTCTATGCCGGGCTGCCGCGCTACAGCCTGCGCGTGCGCAACAACGAATTCCGCAACACCGCCGCGCTCGCCGAAGGCATCGTCGTCGCGCACGAGGCCGGCAAAGCCTTCTATCTGGCGGTCAACGTCATGCCGCACAACCGTAAAATCGAAACCTTTCTCGACGATCTGGCGCCGGTTGTTGCGCTCCGACCGGACGCGCTGATCATGGCCGACCCGGGTCTCATCATGCTGGTGCGCGAGCGCTGGCCTGAGATGCCGATTCACCTCTCCGTTCAAGCCAACGCTGTCAACTACGCCAGCGTGCGCTTCTGGCAGCGGCAAGGCATCGCCCGCATCATCCTGTCGCGCGAACTGTCGCTCGACGAAATCGCCGACATTCGCCAGCATTGCCCCGATATTGAACTGGAAGTTTTCGTGCACGGCGCCTTGTGCATCGCTTATTCGGGACGCTGCCTGCTCTCCGGCTACTTCAACCACCGCGACGCCAACCAGGGCGCCTGCACCAACGCCTGCCGCTGGCGCTATCGGTTAGCGCCCGGAAACGAAACCGCCGAGGGCGTGCTGCTACCCCATGAAGAATCGAACTCACCGCCAGCCGCCGATCAGGTTTACCTCATCGAAGAACCCGAGCGCCGACAAAATGAATGGATGGAAATTTCTGAAGACGAACACGGCACCTACCTGATGAACTCGCGTGACCTGCGCGCCGTCCGCCACATTCAGCGGTTGATCGAAATGGGCATCAACAGCCTCAAGATCGAAGGCCGCACCAAATCGCACTACTACACCGCCCGTACCGCGCAAATCTACCGGCGCGCCATCGACGATGCGATGATGGGACGCGAATTCGACCCCGACCTTCTGAAACAACTCGACAACCTCGCCAACCGCGGCTACACCGAAGGCTTTTTTGATCGCCACGCGCCGGACGACACCCAGAATTACGCCGACGGAGCTTCCTCAAACTTCACCCAGCAATTCGTCGCCGAAGTCATCGACTACAATCACGTCACCGGCCTCACCACCCTCGAAGTCAAAAACCGCTTCGCCGTCGGCGACACGCTGGAAATCATTGCGCCCGAAGGCAACCGCGTTTGCACACTGGAGACACTGTGGAACTTGGACGGCAACGCCATCACCACCGCGCCCGGGAGCGGGCATGTAGTGAAAGCCGCCATTGGAAAAACAACTGCGATGACTCTTGTTGCAAGATACCTCTCGGCGAGACCCAGTTTGTTTCAAGCCGCCATGAATAATTCCAAAAACTCCGCTTAAAGAAGAATAAAACTCTGCGCGAAAGAAACGGTATTTTTCGGTCCATCGACGCGCACACTGACGCGGTAATACGCCATGAAGCCGTGCTCGTCCTCCGGAGAACAGTCCTTTTCATCGGCTTTGCAGCTTGGCGGTATCTTTCCGCCCTGACAAATCTTCTCGTTGGCCGCGCCGGGCACATTGCACATTCGCTCGATCACGATTCTGGCTCTGTTTCCCGCGCCATCGGGTCCGCTCAAGATGAGATGCGCGTCACTCGCGGGCGGTCGCGCTTGCAGCAGCGCCGGAATTCCCTCGACGCTTTCATCAGGCTGAATCGACGCGTAATAGCCCACGCCGCCACCAAAACCCACTGCGCCGTCGTGATCCAGAAACTCTGGATGGTCGGTCAACTGAACCGTCCAATTCGAGACGACCGTCTGCAAAAATTGCTGTATCGCGGCGCCCGCCGCTTCGTCGGCCGCTTGCTTGAACGCCATATTGCCCACCGCCGCCACCGAAGTGTCCACCGATCTCATGATGCCCACCGACGCCAGCATCATCACCACCAGAATAACCAGCGTTATCAGCAACACTACACCGCGCTGGCGCTTCGAAGCAGGAAGGTGCTGTTTGATTTTTTTCATGAAGCATTGAATCTCTAATTCTGTATGGTGTTGACCAGCGGAACCACGGTTTCATACATGCGATAGCGCCAGCCCGTCGGCAGTGTCACGGCAACGCTTGGCGGGCATGCCGTTCCCTTCGGGCAAGCGGAGAATGGCGTCAATGTTGTCGGCAATGTCGCCGCGACGGCGCTGTCAAGCTCCGGTTCATCGGCTTGAACGATGATCGACAACCACACCGCTTTGATTTGCCGAATCGTGTCGAGCGGCGCCGACAAAAGCGCCGTTGAATTCCACGGTGAATTTGCCGGCAACCACTGCTTGACCGGCCCAATCACACGGTTACCGTTTACATCAACACTGGCGGTCACGTCGCCGATTCCGTACATCGCCCGTAAGCCGACCACGCCGAAGACGAGCGGGTCGGTGCGGGCCGGTCTCCACGCGGTGACGCCGTCTTTGTCGGTGTCGAACCGCCACTCTTCCATTTGTAAAGTGTTCTTGCTGTCAACGTAAAAGTGGCGACGCACCGGCACGCCGAGATCGATCAGCCGATCCTTGACTTCAGGCTCTTTTGCCGCGCCTTGAAGATGCAGCGTCACCGTATCCGACATCGTATCCGCCGGAAAATTGCCATTGCGGTCGAGTGAATTTTTCGGAACAACATACGTCCGGCAATCGCGCTCCGACGCTTCCGGCTTTCCCGCCTGCGCCATCGAATCCACCAGCACATCGCCCTGCTTGAAACCGAAAGGTGTAGCGATGGTCGTATAGCTGCCGTCGGAAGCGGTCACGGTTACCGGGTCCAGATGAAAAGAGGAATTGCCGAAAAAAATAAAGATGTCGTCAAAGTTGTTCCGGTTAGGAACGATCAACACGGGAATGGGGCGAAGGCTTAACGTCACTTTCGTTTTCGATGATGAGCCCATCGACCCGGGCTTCGTCGCCCAGACATTTCCTGCATTGGAGCAATGGGCGAGCAAAGCGCCGTTGCCCGGCTCGCCACTCGCATCCAATGGCGTCATGATCCGCGCGCCGGCACTTTTGAGATCGTGCTCCAAAACAAAAATCGAGTACAGCCCGGTGATTTGAGCATCGCCCACGGAAATCGCCGTGCGCTTCGTGCGCTCCGTTCCTTCGTAAGCGCGATACACCGCGTACAGCGAAAGCAGGCCGATCAACACGGCCACCATCAATTCAACGAGCGTTACCCCTTTTTGTCGAAGCGTCGCGTTTGCCATGAGCGTCCTCATGGAAAAATATTGATGGCCGACGCTTTGGAATTATAGGAAACAGAAGACGTTTGCGTGTAGGAATGGATCGCGTGTTCGTCTTGACGATCCTGCCAGCGAATCGTGATTGTCACCATCGCGCCCGGAATGTTGAGCGGCTGCGGCGGTGTTGTCGCCCGATTCACCCACGTGAACGTTGAAGGAAGAAAGGTGACTTCCGGCGGACTTGCGCCCGGAATGCCTGTCGTCACCTGATGAGAAAACGCCATGTAGCCCAGCCCGCCCACGCCTCTGGCGCCCGAAAATTGTCCGGCAAGCGCTTCCCCTGTCACCACCCCGCTGCTCGGCACCCCGGCTGCCGCCCATATCTCGCCGACGTAAGCGTTGGCATAGTTCATGGCTTCGGCGCGGTGCTGTGCATCGTCCGTCACCCCCAACGCGCGCGCTTGTAAACTGACGAGCGACGCAATCCCCAGCGCAAAGAGAAGAATCGACACGAGAACCTCCACCAGCATGAAGCCGCGCACATTTTCCCTCTTCGACACTTGATGCCTCCTCACTACCCGACTAACATAAAAGTCGCATGTTAACGCGATATTCTGGCGAAAACAATAATTATGTATTGCCACGACACATTTGTGTTGTAAAAGTGCAATGGAAGAGAGGAAAAGGTGTTGTAGGGACGGGTTTCAAGTCCGCCCTGCGGTATCGTGCCCTTTCATTCCGTCAACAAGAGCCGTCCTTCTTCAAAATCCAGCAATTGACGCTACTCTTGTTCCAGACGCCCGTCGAAACAGTGACTTTGACGTTCTTGTTATCTATCGTATAAACAAAACCGTCAACACGCCCGCTTCCTGTTGCCGTCAACTTGAAGGCGCCGGAATCGAACGAAGCCGGCGGCGTTACAACGCAAGAAAAGGTGAACTTGCCTGCGGTGACACTGTTGATATTGGTGCATGCTTGTCCCTCATAGCTTCGATGGTCCATGAAGTACTGTTCCATTTTCACTTTCTGATTGGAAAGCTCGGCAAGCCCCGCCGGAATATCGCCTCGCCGCAAATAGTCGATATAGCTTGGCGTGGCAAGCGCCGCCAGAATTGCGACGACCACCACCGTGATGATCAATTCGATCAGAGTAAATCCTTTATCCATCGCCTTCACTGCCAAATTCCTTTGCTCCAGAACAATAAAAATATAGGGGCGGGTTTGAAGCCCGCCCCTACGACATCATGCCACGTTTTCTCTCATCCACTTGCAGGACAGAAAACAAGCGCGTTTATTTGTCCCAACACTTCTGCACGTCACCTGTGGTGCTACTAATCCCTTGAGCGCCGGTTTGGTTGAGCGCAAGCGTTCCGCATTGCGTGTCCTCCGTTTGGTTTCCTTGCGGCACCGCTTGAAGCTCATAAGCCACCTGATTCGGGTTCGGGCTTGGCGCCGACATCGTCGCCGTCATCCCCCGGAAACTGCCCTCAGAGGGGGCAAAACTAAAATTATAGCTGGTGGTTTGCGAAGTGCATGTGAGAACCGGTAATATTATTTTAACGGGCGGCGTACTCGTATCCTGATCGTAACGCAAGTTGGTGGCGTAGTAGCGTTCCATATAATTGGAAAGTTGCGACAAACACGCTTTGGCCGCCGCTCGGTTGCTCTTGATAATATAGTAACGGTACGAAGGAATGGCTATCGCCGCCAGAATGGCGATAACGGCAACCACGATCAACAACTCGATCAAGGTGAAACCACCGCCGGTCGCACCCGTAAAACGTCGGAACGTTTGCTTTTTGTTCATGACTGGCCTCTTCGCTGTTAATGCCTCAATTCACGCCACGACACCCGCGCCGGATTGATGCTACTGATCGGGGGCGGATTTATCTGGTCGAAGAAACGGCTGGTGGCATCCGACGATTGCGAGTAGAAATAAGTCTTCCCGTCATGATTGAACCGCCCCGGGGTGCCGACTGCGTTCTTCCTGACGCCGGAAACCGGCATTCCGCTTGCGCTAAAGCCGCCACCCGAATTACGGAAGAAGTCCTGAGGAAAACCTCCGCCTGTGGTGGGATTGAAAGCCATCGTCCATCCCTGTTGCTGCCCCGGATCGCAAGCCGACGAATTGGTTGGCGGTTCCGCTGTGTTGACAACGATCGCGCCGGCCATCGCCATCGGGTTATAAATTACCTGCTCCTGAGAATCCGGGAAATTGTATTTCCAGCCGTAATAAGGCGTGCTGCCGCATGCTGCCAGATCAGCCCAGCACACTTTATTGGTGTTGCTCAATTTGCGATAACCCGGAGGCGACTCGGTGGACGATTGAAGAAATAGAGGCATTGCGGTGGGGCTAGGCCCGGACGTCAAGCTGGCAAACAGTCCCGCCCAATGCGTCCCGGCCCAGTTCCAGTCCCAAATACCGTAAAACGATTGGCTGCCTGACGCATAATTCGCCGTGCTGCTGGTGGGAGATGGCGCCAATCGACCTGTGCCGAAGTAAACCATCATAAGCGGCTTCGGCGAGTTTCTGGTGGGATCGGTCACCGCAGCGACGATCGGCGCCGTGGTAATGGGCTGCTGCCCATTGACGGAGGTTTGGAACAACTTCGTCGGAGCGGTTGTACTCCATGTGTTCGGATCGCTGCTGGTGAGGTCAAAACGCCAGAGATTGCCCAACACATCGCCGGCATACACATAATCGGTAACGAAATCGCCATCGACATCCACCGGGCTGACATAGGCGATGCCGTTGGGCGCGGCGGTTGTGCCGACGGCGCCCGTATCGATCCATTGGAAAGAAGCCACCTTACCGGTGGAGGAGTCGATCACTCCGACATAAATGCCTGCGGTGGTGCCCCCCAACGTTTGTCTGCAACGTGCGAGCGGCACATCGGGCAAACCATTGCCGAAAATAATGCCCCATTGCCCATTGTGGAGCCGCTTGATCATCGGCGAGCCCACCGTGCAGTTCAAGTGATTGAGTGCAAGGGGAGTACTGGTGTTGGCAGGCGTCCAGTCTCCCATCACGATGGCTCCCGCCTGACTTGCCGAAAAATTGTCGGGGTTGGTTACATCGAGCGCATAAATTTCCTGTCCGGTCGAACCCACACCGCCGACCACCCAGGTATGCCAGGCGCCGCCGTAGAACAAATCGTCTGCGGTGGGCGTCGCATCCACCACGTAGCTATGCTGATACCCCGGACTGGCGATTCCGGCAGCGTAATTGATGAGCTGCCCCGCCGGCATGAAGCCCAGAACTTCCTGACCGTCGTTGGGAAGGGCTGTGCTCAGGCTGTCAACACCGCCCGTACGAAAAGCGTGCAGAAAACCATCATTGCTGCCCGCGTAAACGACCGGCTGACGCGTCGCGGCGGAACCAGAAACATAACCACTGAAGGGCGTTTCAGGGGGCGTGCCGGTGTAGAGAAAATCACTGAAGCCATCGGGGAAAGCGCCGCCCTGAGGCGGGCCGACCCATGTCGGGCTGGAATTGATGATATCCCCCAAGATGCTCGCGCGAGCGCGCAGAGTGCCCGGCGTGCTTCCCCACGACAGTTCGGTCGAACGATCACCGCGCAACCAATTCACGGTGTTGGTGGCTACGGCAGAAGTCGCGCCCAAGGCACTTTGTTCGGCTGTATTCAGAGGAGTGTATTGAAAAGCCAGCCCGGCTCCCGTGGTCGAGTTGCTCGTCAGCAAGACGCGAGCCGAGCCCGTGGTATTGCTGCCGGGCAGAGGGAGAGGCGTTGCGCTGCCCGAAGCGTTCGTCGTTCCCGAGCCCGCCCCTGTCGATGCGCAGTAACCGCCGGTCAGCACGCAGTTGGCGTCCCAGTTAGGCGTGGAAGACAAGCTGAGATCCCCGGTAACGGAGTTGATCATTACGGGGATGGCCTGTACCGTGCCCGACCAGTCGTTCGCGTTGTAGTTGGCCAGATAAAGCTGCGAGCCGATCTGCACCTGACCTGTGGTGGTATTGGCGCCCGCGCTGCTGTTGGAGGCCAGCGGCGCGGCCACGAAACAACCGATTTCATGAACATTGTTGGCGGCGCCGGTACCGGCGGTAAAACCAAAACGGAGCTTTGCCGGCAGCGGCGGATTCCGTGTCGTAATATTTGTATCGGTAGGCAGCACCTGCGTATAGGGTCCGTTGCCGATTTTGAAGTAAAAATTCAATTTGTTTGCTGTCGATATGGTCAGTTTATAAGTAAGAGCGGTGGCTTGGCTGAGGCTTGCAACCGAAGAGACAATCTTCTGAGCGCTGGGCAGCACATAATAGGCGTCGCTCCAGGTGTCGTAATGGCCATAAGTCTTGCCCGTAGCATCTTTATAATAAATTGCGGTGTTGCAAGCATTACGAAGGGCGGCATCAGTTGAGTATCCGCTGGAGGTGATATTGCCCCCACCCCGGATACCGATCCGGTTGGCCTGATACTGTGGCCCGTTACCGCTTCCCTTCGGGCCCGTTGGAACATTCGTCAAGTTATTGGCGGAGGTGATGTTGATACCGGAAGTGGATAAGGTCGGCCCATTGTCGCCGGAATTGAGAAAATTTCCCCATTCATCCGTTCCTACGCCAAGATAGGCATTGGCAAATCCTGCATCCGGACTGTCTCCGGGTCTTTGATTTCCAATGCAACTGTAACCCAGCGCGCCGCCCTGGCCGCCGGCGACGCTAGGCATCGGTGCGGTACCGTCGCTGAGAATGAAGACGATGCCATCCGCGCCTTGATTGATCGAGCCTACTTTGTAGCCATTGTTGGCTGTCAAACCGTAGGTGTAGGTGGTGTAAACCAACGACAAGCCTTGGCTGGCGTCGAAAGTGAAATTGGAAATAACGGCGCCCGTTTGAGAGACCAGTGCGGGCGTCAACATCAGTGCGCCTTTGCCGGCCGAGTCTGGGCCGGTGGTGTTTTTAAACATCGTTGTGCCTTGCCCGTTCATTGGCGTCTTGGTACTGCACTTCGGAATATCTGTTTTGGAGCCGGTGTTATTGGAGCCATTGCCTGAGGCCGTCAGACAGGCATCGTTCAGAGCCTTCCAGCTTAGATTCGTAGAGGTGCCGCTGAAATCTTCCTTGTACGTTGCCACCTGCGCATTGGCTGCGCTCAGCGCCAGCAGCCCCGAGGCCAGACATATCCATTTCGTAGCAATTTTGGCAGACATGATTTTTCCCTTTCCACCTTCGATCAATCACCGGCGATAAACCGTTTGAAGCGTCACTGTTGTGGCGCGACCACTCGTACCGGTCGGCCCGCAGCGAGCCGTAATGCGATAAAACTCCGAAGCCGTGCTATTTGAATCGCCGCACTGTTCATAATTGGAGCACTGGTTCATGAGGTTGAAACTGCTGCTGGTCACTCCACCTGCCGCCGAGTTAAACGACCCCAGATATTCCACGACGTATTGCAGTTGTTGACCATCCAACAGCGCGGCGGCAGGCGTTCCCGCATAAGTCCCCGTGAAGGCGCTTGGAGTCAATAACTTCGGCATCACCGAACTGTCGGTAAACGGGTCAGGCAGGCAATTGTTGCCAGAGATGGGAGAGCAGTCCCGGAATCCCCCCACGCCGCCGGCGCTGAGGTCAACGGCGTTTTCGCCTTGACGCAATGCCGCTTGCGCGCACTGAAAAGTGATTTGGCGGTCGTAGAAATTGGCAGACATTTTGTCTTGCATGAAGCTGCTGCGCGACACGGCCAACCCTACGATCGCAATCAACAGCAGGATGATGATGGCCACCTCCAGAACAACGCCGCGCTGAAGCCTTGTCAGCACTGCTTGTACAGAGGATTGATGCATTGGCAAGCGATATTTCATGTCAGTTCATCCGGTTGTAAAGGGCAACGACAGTGGAGTAGTTGCGGATCAGAGGCTGTGCATCAGTGCCGACACGCCGGAAAGAGCTTTGTATCGCCAGTGTGATTTGCACGGCAGAAACGGCAGACCAATCGGTGACTGCGTTGGCTGCCACGAAGTTAGCAACGCCCGATTGAAGATAAAGCAGACTCATGCTGGTAATGTCCCGCACCATTTCTTGCGGGTTGGGGTCTATCATCGGCACGATGCGGTAAAGCGATTTACCGCCCACCGTGTTGTTGCCGATGTACCAGTCCACGGCGTACAACGGCGCAATTTGCGAGTTGGACCCGAACGTATAACCGCCATCACCACCGCAACTGCCGGGGAAATCCAGACTCATTCCGCAGTTTCCCGTGTTGTTGTAAACGAGAGGCGGGCCGACGGCAGCAATTTGCAAAATCGCGGCATGATCGGGGTCGCATACGATGACGGTGTCGCCGTCCTTGAGATTGCCGATGTCTCCGTTGATAGCAAACTGCCCGGGGGTATGAAGCTGAACGCTCATGGCGGTATCGGCGGCAGCGAGCACTTGGATGGAATCGGTATTAGCAGCCTGACTAAACGCCAAGAGCGCCGGGTCGTCAACCACGCCCTGACTGTAACCCTTGAGTGCATTGCCCCAGTCGGCATTCCAGGCAGCGTCGCCGGAAACAGCGGTGGGGCCATTGGCGAGAATGTTGGCCACGCGCCCATCGTTATTGCAGCCGGTGAGCCCCGCATCGCGGATGTCGTGCGCCAAAAGTTCAAAGGCCAGCCGAGAACTGGTTTGCACATCGCTTACCGCGTTGTTGGTACGATACCCCTGAAGAATTTCCAGAAAAAAACCCAAAACAACGGCAACGATGATCAGCCCCAGCAGGATAGCGATCATCAGTTCGACCAGAGTAAAGCCGTCAGCGCGACGGGTGGATCTGAGCGTATTCATAACATGCCTACGGTAGTCACTGTCTGGGTGGTGCTGCCGCTGACCGTGCCGTTACGGCTGTCGTCCCAAGAGATGGTGACCATGCACACGCTATTCATGCCGATATTGGTGCATTGAACGACGCCGGTAGCAGCCGTGGCGCCGTTCAATACCGGGTTGGAAAGCTCGGCGCACCACTGGCCAAGTTGCAACTGCGCCACGGAACCTGTCCCGATAGAGCAACTGCTGGCGGTGACTGTCCCGTTGTAACTGCCGTTCGCGGCGTTGGTTCGATCAGCGCGCATGGCATCCTGAATGGAATATGCTGCAACCGTTGCCACGCTGCGCGCCATGGCCGTACCGTTAGTGGAAAGCGAGCGAACCACCATCCCGGCCAAGCCGAGAAAGCCTATCGACAAAACCAGTATGGCCACCATGACCTCGATCAATCCGAAGCCGGATGAATGGCGAGATGAGGATTTTGATTTCATGGGCAAGTTCCTGTTGATTTGGTGACATCAAGAATAGAACCGTTCGTCATGTTGATGGTGTAGATGTTGTTTCTGCTCAACTCATCGACGCAGAGTTCGGCCACAACATTGTTAAACGGAACGGTATTACTCACCGAAGCGATACCGGTAGCGGCATTGACCGTGGCGTCGGTCATCGCATGCCCAATTCCCTGCGAATCGAAGCGAAGCGCGGCGATATTGGTATTGGCCGCTGTCAATTTCACGGATGTTCCCAAGCCGTTTACCGTGTTGAGTACTTGCCCGATATTCGGAGGGATTGCGTTGTCGGCAGCATAGACGGCGCCGACATTGGCGTCACAGGCAACGCCTAGCGAATCGATGTTGGTATTGAGCGACGAGTTGTCGCTGCAAAATTGAACGTTGCCGTTACGTTTGATCGCTTCCATTCTGGCGGTATTGATGGCAATCGCCAAGTTGTCACCCGCCGTGGCAAGCCTTTGAGCGAGGATCATGTCACGAAAGCTGGGGACAGCAATCATCAGCAGAATAGCGCCTACCACGATGACCACCATCAGTTCGATGAGAGTAAATCCTTTGTTCCTCGCTTTCACGTCTGCCCCTTTTTCCAAGTTTTACTCAGTAACCGGCTTGGCATTACCTTAGCCCTCTGCTATCCCCCACCCAACAAGGAGCCGATAAGCGGGCGGCAAACTGTAATAAGTGGAATAGATTGTTGCAGCTTAATAAATACGCTGTAAAAACAGTGGGTTACAAGCATAAAAGTGACGTGCTTTCTTTGTTCATCGCGCCTTTACTCCTCCCTTTGCCGCCTATCGCATGAGCAGCCCCGCCCTTTGGAACGGGCCGCAGAATGCCGCCTCCCACCCTCGCCGACCCATCGTATGGATGCTCCGCCTGTTCTACAGCCAATTCCGGCCGCTTCGCGTAAAATACGATTTGCCCTTCAACGAGAACGGAGCTTGATGGATCGCTCCCGTTTTTTCGCTCGTTCAAGGCGTGATTCAATTAAAAATGTTTTCGTTTTCGCTTTTTTATCTTTTCACTTTTTTGCCTATTTCATGTCCGCGCCTGTCCGCATTCGTTTCGCTCCCAGCCCCACCGGTTTTCTGCACTTGGGCGGCGCCCGCACGGCGCTGTTCGCCTGGGCGTATGCCCGCCATTTTCAAGGAGCGTTCGTGTTACGAATCGAGGACACTGATCGCGAGCGTTCGACACAGGCGGCCACACAGGCAATTCTGGACAGCATGGCTTGGCTTGGCCTGAATTATGACGAAGGGCCGTTTTACCAGATGCAACGGATGGCGCGTTACCGCGAAGTGGCCGAGGACATGTTGGCGCGCGGGCAGGCTTACCGTTGTTACATGCCGGCCTCGGAGTTGGACGCGCTGCGCGAAGCCCAGATGGCGCGTGGCGAGAAGCCGCGTTATGACGGTCGTTGGCGGCCGGAAAACGCCGTCGGCAAAACGCCGCCCGCCGGAGTAGCGCCGGTGATCCGTTTCCGCAATCCCGATGGCGGTACGGTAGCTTGGGATGATCGCGTCAAAGGGCACATCGAATTTGCGAACGACGAGCTCGACGATCTGGTGATCGTTCGCCCCGATGGCACGCCAACGTACAATTTTTGCGTGGTGGTGGACGATGTTGATATGCGCATCACCCACGTCATCCGTGGCGACGATCACGTCAACAACACGCCGCGCCAGATCAATATTTTTCGAGCGCTCGGTTTTGAGCCGCCGGTATTCGCGCATGTGCCGACCGTACTGGGCGAAGACGGGCAAAAGTTGTCGAAGCGGCACGGCGCGGTGAGCGTCACCGAATACGATGTTGCCGGCTATTTGCCCGAAGCGATGACCAATTTTCTGGCGCGGTTGGGCTGGGCGCACGGTAACGATGAGGTGTTTTCGCTGCAGGAATTTTGCGACTGGTTTGATCTCGATGCAATCAGTCCGGCGCCGTCGCGTTTCAATACCGACAAACTGCGCTGGCTCAATCAGGAACACATGAAGCGGTTGTCGCCCGAAGTGTTGGGACAACGGTTGCTGCCGTTTCTCGAAAAGGAAGGCTTGAGTATTGCCGCCGGTCCGGCGCCGGGAGCGGTTGCCGAGCTGTTTCGCGAGCGAGTGGGCACGCTGGTCGAAATGGCACAGGCTGCCCGCTTTTTCTACGCCGACGTTGCGCCGGACGCCGCGCTGCTGGCCGAACAAATCACCCCCGCCAACCGCACTGCGCTCGCCGAGTTGTTCGAGGCTTTTGAAGCCCTGCCCTGGAATCGCGAAGCGCTGAACGCTGCGCTCAAAGACGCTGCCAAGCGGCATGGCCTGAAGCCGCCGCAGATCATGATGCCGGTTCGGGCGCTGGTGGCCGGGACGCTTTCGACCCCGGCGATTGACGCCGTGCTGACCTTGCTGGGGCGCGAGAAAACGCGAGCGCGCTTGCAAGTCGGGCTGTAAGCGTTTTATGATGTCTTCGGTTCGCGCCCGCCGTTTTACTATAAAATACGATTTTCTCTGAACGGTCGCCCTATGACGAAGTTCGTCTTTGTTTCCGGTGGTGTGGTTTCCTCGCTGGGGAAGGGCATCGCCGCCGCTTCGCTCGCCACCATTCTCGCTTCGCGTGGCCTTCGCGTCACCAACATGAAGCTCGACCCCTACATCAACGTCGACCCGGGCACGATGAGCCCGTTCCAGCACGGCGAAGTGTTCGTCACCGAAGACGGCGCCGAAACCGATCTCGATCTCGGTCACTATGAGCGCTTTACCGACGTGCGGATGCACAAGCGCAACAATTTCACCACCGGCCAGATTTACGAGAGCGTGTTGCGCAAAGAGAGGCGCGGCGCCTATCTGGGCGGCACGGTGCAGGTGATCCCGCACATCACCGACGAAATCAAGGAATGGATCATGCGCGGCGCCGGTGATGCTGAAGTGGCCATCGTCGAAGTCGGCGGTACCGTCGGCGATATTGAATCGCTGCCCTTCCTCGAAGCGGTACGGCAAATGGGCATCACGCTCGGCCACGACAATTGTTGCTACATTCACTTGACGCTGGTGCCGTTCATCGCCACCGCCGGTGAAATGAAAACCAAGCCGACGCAGCACTCGGTCAAGGAATTGCGCAGCATCGGAATTCAGCCGGACATCGTGCTGTGTCGCGCCGATCGCCCGCTGCCGGAAGGCGACCGTCGCAAGATCGCGCTCTTTACCAACGTCACGCCGGAAGCCGTCATTCCGATGCTCGACGCCGATTCGATTTATAAAATTCCGCTCAACCTGCATCACGAAAAGCTCGACGAAATCGTCTGCAAAAAACTGGCGCTCAACACGCCGCCCGCCGACTTATCGAAATGGCGCGACGTGGTTGACGCGCTCGAACATCCGCAACACGAAATCACCATTGCGATGGTCGGCAAATACGTCGATCTGACCGAATCGTACAAGTCGCTGACCGAAGCGCTGATTCACGCCGGCATTCACACGCGCACCAAAATCAACATCGAGTTTTTTGATTCCGAAGCGTTTGAAACCAGCAAAGACGTGTCGTCGCTCGAAAAAGCCGACGCCATTCTGGTGCCGGGCGGTTTTGGCAAACGGGGCGTTGAAGGCAAGATCGCCGCCATTCGTTACGCGCGCGAAAACAATGTTCCCTATCTGGGCATTTGCCTCGGTATGCAACTGGCGCTGATCGAATTCGCGCGCCATCAAGCCGACATTACCGACGCTAACAGCACCGAGTTCGACGCCGACACGCCCAACCCGGTAGTCGCGCTGATTACCGAATGGCAAAACCGCGACGGCAAAATCGAACATCGCTCGTCCGAATCCGATCTCGGCGGCACCATGCGGCTGGGCGCGCAAACCTGCCGCACTCAACCCGACACTTTGGCGCGCGCCATTTACGGCGAAACCATCGTCGAGCGTCACCGTCACCGCTACGAAGTCAACAACCATTACCTGCCGCGTATCGAACAAGCGGGGCTTGTCGTCAGCGCCCGCGCCGCCAGCGATCGCGTCGGCGGCGGACTGTGTGAAGTGATCGAGTTGCCGCAGCATCCGTGGTTTTTCGCTTGCCAGTTTCACCCTGAATTCACCTCCAGCCCGCAACGCAGCCATCCGTTGTTCCTCTCGTTCGCTCGCGCCGCGCTGGCGCGTCAGCACAGTCAAAAAACTTCGGGAGCCTCCGCATGAAGCTTTGCGGTTTTGAAATCGGTATCGACCGTCCCTTTTTTCTGATCGCCGGACCGTGCGTGATCGAATCGCTGACGCTGCAAATCGATGTCGCCGCTCAACTCAAAGAAATGACCGACAAACTCGGCATTCCGTTCATCTTCAAATCGTCGTACGACAAAGCGAACCGCAGCTCACACGCCAGCTTTCGCGGCCCCGGCCTCGACGAAGGCTTGCACGTTCTCTCCGAAGTCAAACGCCAGCTAGGCGTTCCGGTGTTGACCGACGTTCACGCCATCGAAGAAATTTCAACCGTCGCGCAAGTCGTTGATGTGTTGCAAACGCCGGCGTTCCTGTGCCGACAAACCGATTTCATTCAAGCGGTTGCCAGCGCCGGTTTGCCGGTTAACATCAAGAAGGGCCAGTTTCTGGCGCCGGACGATATGAAACAAGTCGTCGCTAAAGCGCACGCCGCCAGCGGCGCCGACAACATCCTCGTGTGCGAGCGCGGCGCTTCGTTCGGCTATCACAATCTGATCTCCGACATGCGCAGTCTGGCGATCATGCGGGAGACGGGTTGTCCCGTCGTTTTCGACGCGACGCATTCGGTACAACTTCCCGGCGGGCAAGGAACCTCCAGCGGCGGCCAGCGCGAATTCGTGCCAGTGTTGGCGCGAGCGGCCATCGCCGCCGGTATCGCCGGGCTGTTCATGGAGACGCACCCAACGCCGGAAAAAGCATTGTCCGACGGCCCCAACGCCTGGCCACTGCCGAAAATGGCGGCGCTGCTCGAAACGCTGAAAGCGCTGGACGAAGCTGTCAAGCGCGCGCCTTTCGCCGAAAGCGCCCTCTTGTCGTCGTTACCTATTCATTGACCAGCGAATGTTTTTTATTTTCTTCAACCAAAAAACTCAGACAGGTACTTTCTCATGAGCGCCATTGTTGACATCATCGCCCGCGAAATTCTTGATTCGCGCGGCAATCCCACTGTTGAAGCCGACGTCGTTCTCGAATCCGGCGTCTCCGGTCGCGCCGCCGTGCCGTCCGGCGCTTCGACCGGCACCAAGGAAGCCGTCGAATTGCGCGACGGCGACGCCAACCGTTACGGCGGCAAAGGCGTATTGAATGCCGTCAACCACATCAACACCGAAATCTGCGAAGCGGTGATCGGACTCGACGCCAGCGAACAAGCGTTTATCGACCGCACGCTGATCGAACTCGACGGCACCGAAAACAAATCGCGGCTCGGCGCCAACGCCATCCTCGCCGTCTCTTGCGCCATCGCCAAAGCGGCGGCGGAAGAAACCGGTTTGCCGCTGTACCGTTACCTCGGCGGTATCGGTGAAATGAAATTGCCGGTGCCGATGATGAACGTCATCAACGGCGGCGCGCACGCCAACAACAAAATCGACCTTCAGGAATTCATGATCGTGCCGCTCGGCGCCGGTAATTTCCGCGAAGCCTTGCGTTACGGCGCTGAAGTGTTTCACGCGCTGAAAAAATTGATCGACAGTCGCGGCATGCCAACCACCGTCGGCGATGAAGGCGGTTTCGCGCCTAACCTGCCGTCGAACGAAACCGCGTTGACGTTTCTGCTCGAAGCCATCGAGCGCGCCGGTTATCGTCCAGGCGCCGACATCGGCATCGCGCTCGACTGCGCCGCCAGCGAATACTACAAGGACGGCGCCTACCATCTGGCCGGCGAAGGTCGCCGCTACAACGCCGCGCAAATGGTTGACCTGCTCGCCGGCTGGTGCAACAAATATCCGATCCTCAGCATCGAAGACGGTATGTCCGAACATGATTGGGAAGGCTGGAAACTTTTGACTGAAAAACTCGGCGACAAAGTGCAACTGGTCGGCGACGATCTTTTTGTCACCAACACACGTATTTTGAAAGAAGGCATTCGGCAAGGCGTCGCCAATTCGATTCTGATCAAAATCAATCAAATTGGTACGCTGACCGAAACTTTCGCCGCCATTTCGATGGCAAACCGGGCGCGCTACACCGCTGTCGTCTCGCACCGTTCGGGCGAAACCGAAGACAGCATGATTGCCGACATCGCCGTCGGCTCCAACGCCGGTCAAATTAAAACCGGTTCGCTATCGCGCTCCGACCGCATCGCCAAATACAACCAGTTGTTGCGCATCGAAGAAGACCTCGGCGATGCCGCACAATACGCGGGCGTCGAAGCGTTCTTCAACGTTCAGCGGGCCTGACTCGAAGAGCCGCGCCTCAGTGAGGTCTGTCAGCGATGAAAACCCTCTCCTTCATTTTCCTGCTGCTGATTGCTGTCTTGCAATACCCGATCTGGCTGGGTAAAGGCGGCTGGCTGCAAGTGCACGCCTTGCAGCAGGAAATCGACAAGCAGCAAACCGCCAACGCGCTGCTGAAAGCGCGCAACGATGCGCTTGCCGCCGAAGTGACCGATCTCAAATCGGGATTGGATGCCGTTGAAGGACGGGCGCGTGCCGAATTGGGTATGGTTAAAAAAGACGAGATTTTTTTCCAGTTCCAGGCCGCGCCGGCGGCGGTAGCGACGACGCCCGCTGCGACGCCAAACAGTGCTTCGCACTGACGCCCTCTCCCGTCCTCCGAGCGCCCTCTTCCACAAGCGGGAGAGGGAAACAAGGCACAGGATGAAATCAAAGCCGCTCTCACCAACGTAACATCAATTCCATGTTACCCATCACCTCCCCGCACAACCCCCAACTCAAAGACGCTGCGCGCCTGATCGCTTCTGCGCACGAACGGCGCAAAAGCCGACGCTGCGTGCTGGAAGGCGAACATTTGATCGAGATGTACGTTGCGCGTCATGGCTTGCCCGATGCCTTGATCGTCACTGAAGAGGCAGCCCAAACGCCGTTCGTCAAAAAGCTGGCGTTGCAGTTTGCGAAATACCGACTCGACGAACATCGCCTCCTGTGCGCCTCCGACGCGCTATTCAAAAGCATCGCTTCGCTGCCGCCGTCCATCGGCATGTTGGCGATCATCGATCAGCCTTCGGCGACGACGACATCGGGCACTTTCTGCATTCTGCTTGAAGACATTCAAGACCCCGGCAACGTCGGTACGATCTTGCGCACGGCTGCTGCTGCCGGAGTGACTCACGCGGTTTTGTCAACGCAAAGCGCCAGCGCTTGGGCGCCGAAAGTGCTGCGCGCCGCGCAGGGCGCGCATTTTTTGCTGGAGATCGTCGAAGAAGTCGATGCTTGCGAATGGGCGCGCGCTTTTCGCGCCGACAGCGGTCTTCTCGTCGGAACCTTTGCCGCGCAAGGACAAAATGTGTTCACGGCGTCACAGCTTCAACGCCGCCCTCTGGCGTTGGCACTCGGCAATGAAGGGGCGGGATTGAGCGAGGCTTTGGCGCGGCTCGTCGATATCGCCGTCACCATCCCGATGCCGGGGCGCATGGAGTCGCTCAACGTCGCCAGCGCCGCCGCCGTCGTGCTTTTTGAATGCGTGCGTGTCGGGGAGCAGGGATCAGGAATCAGAACTGCAAGAACGTAAATGGCAATGGCGCAGCGGTTGTTTGCATTTTCATCATGTCTTTTTATTTTCGACAACCGATGCCTTATATCCCCGCGCCCATAGCAGAAACATACTCTAAATCAAAACCGCTCTAATGCTCCCCCGCCTTTTGCGGAAAGATGCGGATGCAAATCACGATGAACACGACCAGCGCCAGAGTCGCATAAATGCGGCTGAGCGCCAGTCCGCCCATTGCCAGCGGTTTGTCGAGAAAATCGCCCAGCGTCGCGCCGAGCGGGCGCGTCAGGATGAACGCCGCCCAGAACAAACCGGCGCGAGACAGGCGGGTGCCAAACCACAAAACCGCCACCACGGCCAGCCCGCCGCAAAAAATCAGCGCGCTCCACTCGTAGCCCAGCCCCAAGCCATGCAAATCATCGTCGGCCATGAAATCGCCCAACGCCGTACCCAGCGTCTGCGAGAACAAGATCGTGATCCAGTAGTATTTTTCGATCTGCGGAGAGTTCACGGTTTCTACCGCCACCGACCCGGCGCGCCAATACCACAGCGCCAGCGAGAGCATCAACAGAACGAAGAGCGCGCTCATTCCGGTGAAATAGCCTGCGCCGAGCGAGCGATCGCAAAAATCCGCAAGCGTGGTGCCCAGCGTAGTTGTGGCGATGATTGTCGCCCAATACAGATAAGGATGGAATTTTTTGACGGAAACCTGCGCGGCGACAGCGACTGCGAAGATAGCCAGAAAGATCGCACTTCCGGCCAGATAGCCCAAGTCCAGCGACATCGTCACCCAGTCGCCTCCGGTCTCGCCCAAAGTCGTCGCGGCGATCTTGATGATCCAGAATCCGAGCGTGACGGCGGGGACTTTGCTCAAGGTTTTTTCGACGGGGGTGCTCATTTTTTCCGACTCAGACGGTTTACGCTGTGAACGCGCGAAGGGCGGTCGTTGTTGTTTATATTTTCATCAGGCCTTCACTTCCGGCAACTGATGCCATATATCCCCGCGCCAATAGCAGAGCTAAAACAAATACGTTTCACAATCGTACTCTCTGTTCCATCGAGTTTGTTTACTGCACCGCTTCTTCAAGCTCGGCCTGCTCTTCGATCACCAATTTGACGCCCGCTTGTTCATCGTAATCGACCAGCACTTTGCCGCCGTTGGCCAGCTTCCCGAACAAAAGTTCTTCGGCCAGCGCGCGGCGCACGGTGTCCTGAATCAAGCGCATCATCGGGCGTGCGCCCATCTGCGGGTCGAAGCCTTTATCGGCAAGGTAAAGCCGCAACGTCGGGCTGAAGGACGCTTCTACTTTCTTTTCAAACAACTGCGTTTCAAGTTCGACCAGCATCTTGTCAACCACTTTCAAAATGACTTCGCGGTCGAGTTGTTTGAACGAAACAATCGCGTCGAGCCGATTGCGAAACTCCGGCGTGAACAGCCGTTTGATTTCACCCATTTCATCACCGGCCTGCGCGACCGCCGAGAAACCGATGGAGGAGCGCGCCAGTTCCGCCGCGCCGGCGTTGGTCGTCATCACGATGATGACGTTCCTGAAATCGGCTTTACGACCGTTGTTGTCGGTCAACGTGCCGTTATCCATCACTTGCAACAACACATTGAAAATGTCGGGATGCGCTTTTTCGATTTCGTCGAGCAACAGCACGCTGTGCGGCGCTTTGACAATCGCTTCGGTCAACTGCCCACCCTGATCGAAGCCGACGTAGCCGGGCGGCGCACCGATCAAGCGCGACACGGCATGCCGCTCCATGTATTCGGACATGTCAAAGCGCAGCAGTTCAACGCCCAAACAATACGCCAACTGTCGCGCCACTTCGGTTTTGCCGACACCGGTCGGGCCGGAAAAAAGGAAACAGCCGATCGGTTTGCGCGCGTTGCCCAATCCCGAACGCGACATCCGAATCGCCGCCGCCAGCGCATCGATCGCTTCGTCCTGACCGAACACGATGTTTTTCAAATCGCGGTCGAGACGTTTCAGCACTTGCCGGTCGTCGGTTGAAATGGTGCGCGCCGGAATCCGCGCCATTTTGGCGACGACTTCTTCGATCTCAACGCGACCGATTTGTTTTTTGCGGCGGCTCTTCGGCAACATTTTCTGCGCCGCCCCCGCTTCGTCGATCACATCAATCGCTTTGTCGGGAAGAAAACGATCATTGATATAACGCGCCGACAGTTCTGCCGCGCTGACGATCGCCGCGTTGGTGTAGCGAATTTCGTGATGCGCTTCAAAGCGCGACTTGAGTCCTTTGAGAATGGCTACCGTTTCAGCAATCGACGGCTCCGGCACATCGATCTTCTGGAAGCGCCGCGATAGCGCATGATCCTTCTCGAAAATCTGCCGGAATTCGTTGTACGTTGTCGCGCCGATGCAACGCAACTCGCTCGTTGACAGCACCGGCTTCAACAGGTTGGACGCATCCATCGTGCTGCCCGAAGTCGAACCGGCGCCGATCAAGGTGTGAATCTCGTCGATCAACAACACCGCTTTCGTCTGCGCTTTCAATTCGCGCAACACATCTTTCAGACGCTGCTCGAAATCGCCGCGATACTTGGTACCCGCCACCAGCGACGCCATATCGAGCGCATAGACCCTGCTTTGCGCCAGCAATTCCGGCACCTTCCCTTCGACGATGCGCATCGCCAGCCCTTCAGCAATCGCCGTTTTGCCAACGCCCGCTTCGCCCACCAGCAACGGATTGCTCTTGTGGCGACGACACAAAACTTGCACCACGCGATCGAGCTCGTCCTCGCGTCCGATCAGCGGATCGAGCTTGCCTTCTTTGGCGCGCTGGGTCAAATCGGTGGTGTACGACGACAGCGCCGTTTCATTCGTCGGCGCGTCTTCTTTTTCACTGCTGCTTTCAGGCGTCGGTTCCGCTTCGCTTTTCAAACCGTGCGCCACACAGTTGACGAGATCGTAGCGCGTCAAGCCGCGCTTTCTCAGGAAGTGCAGCGCATGCGTATCCTTCTCGGCGAACAGCGCCACCAGCACATGCGCGCCGGTCACTTCCTTCTGCCCGGACGATTGCACTTGCAATACCGCCCGCTGCAACACCCGCTGAAAACTCGGCGTCGGTTGCGTTTCAACCTCGGCGTCTTCCTGATAGCGCGGCGTGTGCGTTTCAACGAACACGCTCAACTCCTCGCGCACTTCATCGACGTTGATCCGGCAGGCGCGCAACGCCGCCGACGCCGACGGATTGTCGAGCAGCGCCAGCAGCAAATGTTCGGCCGTCACAAATTCATAGCGTTTCTGCCGCGCATCGACCAGCGTCATGTGCAACGAAACTTCCAGCTCTTGGGCGATCATGATGCCTCCTCGTCCAAAAAGAGAAACTTGGGGATGTGCTGGGCAAATCGCCTCAACGCACCCCCTTCAGGATACCGCGATTGCCTCATTAATTCTATCAGTCTTCCCGCATCACGCAGCGTAACGGATGGTCGTGTTGTTGCGCCAGCGCCTGTACTTGATCGACCTTGATTCTGGCAATTTCGTAGGTGTACACCCCGCACACGCAAGAGCCGCTGTGATGCACTTGCAGCATCACCTTCGTTGCCAGCGGCAGCGGCATCGAAAACACCTGCCGCAACAAATCCACCACAAAATCCTGCGGCGTGAAATCATCGTTGAGCAGAATGACGCGATACATTGGCGGTTTCTTCACCACCTCTTCGGTCTCCAGCTCAGGAGCGTGTTGGTGTTTTAATGACATAAGGCAGGAAACGGATCGTTCACGGGGCGCTTTGCCCGATGGTTGGCTGACTGTTACCTTACCCCAAAAATCGACGGCTGACACCCTCCGAAATCGAGTTTGCAACAACGATGTCATTTTTATGTTGTTAGCTTGTTTTACAATTACAACAAAACGCACGAAGCTCCATTCCCAATGCGTAGCCTTCTTGACCCTCTCACTTTTTGTGCGTAAAAAGGATTTGTTTGGAAGAGGTTCCCGCTGTTCTTGTGTGCTGTTGCCGTTGTACCATGTTGTACGCCGTCGTAGTGCCCGTCTGCCGGAAGACCGACCAAACACATGTTCGTAATTTTAAGAGGATAGTTTTATGGCAACCGGGACCGTCAAATGGTTCAACGACGCGAAAGGCTTCGGCTTCATCTCTCCGGATGATGGCGGAGAAGATCTTTTTGCGCATTTTTCAGCTATTAACATGCAAGGCTTCAAGACGCTCAAAGAAGGACAACGAGTCAGCTTTGAAGTCACGCAAGGGCCGAAAGGCAAACAAGCATCAAATATTCAAGCTGCTTCCTGATCACTTTGTTCAGTAAGCGTTGAGTCTTAGACTCGAATGTTTGGAATTCAGCCCGCCTCGGCGGGCTTTTTCTTGTCTGGAAATCACAAACCTCCGCCTGCGTTCAGAAAGAGGCTTTCAATCCGCTTCATCTTCTTTCCGGTTGAAATCCCTCAACCGAAAACCCAGCCCCCACAGCACGGCAAAATACACCGCGCCGCCGCCCGCCATCACCATCAGCAAGCGCGTGATCTTCACTCGCAGTGATGCTTGCAACCACAGTTCCGCGTTGTCCGCCAAAAAATGCAGCGCCACGCCGAACACCACGAGCGCCACCACGATCTTGCCGAGAAACTTCCACCACCCCGCGTGCGGCGTGTAAGCGCCCTTCCGGCGCAGCAGATAAAACAGCAGCGCAGCGTTGCAGGACGCGCCGACGCTGGTCGCCAGCGTCAACCCGGCATGGCCGATGTGAAACATCAGCGAGACCGCCACGATTTGCGTCACCACGATCGAGCCGATGGCGATACGCACTGGCGTTTTCATGTCCTGTCGCGCGTAAAAACCGGGCGCCAGAATTTTAATCAGAATCAACGCCGGCAAACCGATGCTGTAGCCCAGCAGCGCCGCCCGCGTCTGCCACACGTCCTGCACCGAAAAGTGGCCGTACTGGTACAGCGTTGAAATCAGCGGCACCGCCAACAAACACAACGCCAGCGCCGCCGGTAACGCCAGCAACAACGCCAGCCGCAATCCCCAATCGAGCAACTCCGAATACCGCTGCGGATCGGCGTCGCTGTGATGACGCGCCAGCGACGGCAGCAACACCGTCCCCAACGCCACGCCCAGCAGCGCGCTGGGAAACTCCATCAAGCGGTCGGCGTAAGTGATCCACGAAATACGCCCGTCACCCAGCCACGCCGCCAGTTGCGTGTTGATCAAAATCGAAATCTGCGCCGCCGACACGCCGAGAATGGCCGGCCCCATGATCTTCAGAATGCGGCGCACGCCCTCGTCCCTGAAATCAAAGCGGGGGCGCACCAGCATGCCGAGCTTGAACAACGGATAAAGTTGCAGCGCCAGTTGCGCCAGCCCGCCCAGCGCTACGCCCCAAGCCAGCGCCAACACGGGCGGATCGACATGGGGCGACAGGAAAAGTGCCATGCCGATGATTGACAGGTTGAGCAACACCGGCGTCACCGCCGGAATCGCAAAGCGGTGATAAACATTCAGTACCGCTCCCGCCAGCGACACCAGCGACACAAAGAAAATGTAGGGGAATACAATGCGAATCATCATGGCGGTCAATTCGACCTTCCCCGGCGTCTTGGCAAAGCCGCCCGCCAGTACATAGACGAGCCACGGCGCCGCTACCACGCCGACCACCGAAACCGCCAGCAACGCCAGCATCAGCAAACCGCTGGTCTTGCTCACCAGCTCCCGCGTGGCGTCGAGACCACGCTGTCGCTGGTATTCCGCCAGCACCGGCACGAAGGCTTGGCTGAACGCTCCCTCGGCAAACAGCCGCCGCAACAGATTGGGCAGCCGGAAAGCCGCCTCGAACGCATCCACCTGCGCACCAGCACCGAACAGTACCGCCTTCAACGTTTCACGAACAAGCCCGGCCACGCGCGACAAAAGCGTCATCGCGCTGATGGTCGTCATGGCCTTGAGCAGATTCAACGATCATTTCCCGAGAAAGTGTTGGCGCAAGGATAACGCACCCTTGCCGTTTCGTGGTGTCTATCGTATTGCTTGTTGTCAGAACATCATGACAAAAAAGGGCTTGGGCGCTCCCCGCTTTTTAGGTATCCTTCGGTTCTCATGAAAGCCTATCTCGACGTATTGCGCCGCGTGCGCGAAACCGGAACCCCCAAAGACGACCGTACCGGCACCGGCACGGTATCGCTGTTCGGCCAGCAAATGCGGTTTGACCTGGCCGATGGCTTCCCGCTGGTGACCACGAAAAAAGTGCACCTGAAGTCGATCATCTACGAATTGCTGTGGTTTTTGCGCGGCGAGCACAACGTGCGCTGGCTGCAACAACACGGCGTCACCATCTGGGACGAGTGGGCGGATGAAAACGGCGAACTGGGCCCTGTTTACGGCGCGCAGTGGCGCAGTTGGCAAGCCGCCGACGGCAGACGCATCGACCAAATGGCGCAGTTGATCGACACCCTCAAGCGAAACCCCGATTCGCGGCGGCTGATCGTGTCGGCCTGGAACGTCGGCGAAATCGACGCCATGCGCCTGCCGCCGTGCCACGCCTTTTTCCAGTTCTACGTCGCGGCGGGAAAACTGTCCTGCCAGCTTTACCAGCGCAGCGCCGATTTTTTTCTGGGCGTGCCGTTCAACATCGCCTCTTACGCGCTGCTCACCCACATGGTCGCGCAGCAAACCGATCTGGACGTGGGCGAATTCATCTGGACCGGCGGCGATTGCCATTTGTACCGTAACCATTTTGCACAGGCCGACGAACAATTGACGCGCACCCCGTTCCCGCTGCCGACGCTGGCGATCAAGCGCCGACCGCCGACCTTGTTCGACTACACGTTTGAAGATTTCGAGATCGTCAATTACCAGAGCCATCCGCCGATCAAGGCGCCGGTAGCGGTGTAAAAGCGCTCGACCGCCTGTAGGAGCGGCGTCCTGCCGCCCGCAGCGGTTGCCGCGCGCGCTCCAACCGAAACCAGCGGCTCACCCGACTCATACAAAAGAGGTAATACTTTTGGGTGATCGTCAAGAGTAATCGTTCTATTCCCATGGCTAGTTTATTGATCCATATCAAACGATAAGTTATTTTTACCAACAGGCATCAATATTTATCAGCAAAACATAGATAGAAAAGCTAATATGTAGTAACATTTAGAAATATTAGAAGAGTTTTTATGGAAACCTTAGTTCGCTCCTTTTCTGACATCACACCCAGCGTATCTGACATTCTGCTCAATGAATGCCCGGTAGCGCTTGACCAGAAAACCGGTCGTCCCGACACGAATTCCCCTGAACTCATCAAAGTTTTCAACGCGGTCGCGCGTTATTTTTCGCTGCTCTCCGACCCGACCCGCCTCAAGATTCTGCACTTCGCTTGCCGCGAACCGCGCTCGGTGTCCGAGATCGTTCAGGCAACCCATGCGACCCAAACGAACGTCTCGCGCCATCTGGCGCTGCTTCATCAGGCGGGGCTGATGCACCGCCAGCGTAACGGCAAGCGAGTCCTCTACTGGACGCGCGACCCCGACTTTATCAAAACCTGCTGCCACTCCTGCGCGCACATGGTGCACCGGATCGAAAGCGACGGTTCATTGCAGGAAAACTGGCTGGAACGCTTGAGCGTTGATTGATCGGCGTCGGGGCAACTTTGAAAATTTAGCCCTAAAAATTTCCCTGCCTGATAGGAAAAAATAACAAAATCCGCCTGCCACGGTGGGTTTTCTTTTTCAAAATGAACCCTACCCGCCCCTCGTAATCTCCACCCCGATCTCCTTGACCCCCGCCAACAACGCCGGCTTGCGTACCCGTACCCGTACCCACGGCGCCTGAAACTCATTCAAGACCATCTGCGCCACCGCCTCGGCGAAACGCTCCAACAACAGATAATCGTGCTTCTTCGCCAACGTCTGCAAACGTGCGACGATCTGCGAGTAATCGAGCGCATTTTCCAGCATGTCGCTTTCAAACACCTTCTTTGACGCTATGCCGATGTCCATATCGAGCAACACCGTTTGCGGCAATTTTTTCTCCCACGCATAAACGCCGATCAAAGTTTCAAGCTTGAGATCGCGAACCAAAATGTGGTCGCTGTGGTTGTTTTCCATGAAAGACTCCAAATCAACTACAATCCCGAACATTCTAATAGAACCCAGCGCTCATGCTCATCAGTTTCGCCTTCGTTATCGCCGCTTATCTTCTCGGCTCCGTCTCATTCGCCGTCATCGTCAGCAAAGCGATGAGCCTGCCCGACCCGCACTCCTACGGCTCCGGCAACCCCGGCTCCACCAACGTGTTGCGCACCGGCAACAAAACCGCGGCAGCCCTCACCCTGCTCGGTGACGCGCTCAAAGGCTTCATCGCCGTCTGGGCAGCCCTGCACTTTCAGGCGCCGCTGAATCTGGCCGAATGGACGGTTCCGGCGGTCACCTTAGCCGTCTTCCTGGGACACATCTTCCCGATCTTCCATCGCTTCAAGGGCGGCAAAGGCGTCGCCACCGTCGCCGGCATCGTGCTCGCGCTGCACTGGCCGCTGGCGCTGGGCTTGATCGTCGTCTGGCTGATCTTCGCCGTCGGCTTCAAAATCAGCTCACTCGCCGCGCTTGTCGCCGCGCTGTGCCTGCTGGTCGGCATGTTTTACTTCTTCGGCAACGCGCTCATCAGTTGGACGATGGTCATCATCGCCCTGCTGCTGGTCTGGCGACACAAAAGCAACATCGAACGATTGCTGAAAGGTAAAGAAGGAAAAATCAGCGCGTAAAAAAAGCGGAGCTTGCACCCCGCTCGTGCAGCCTCGCCAACTCAATGCGCGGCGATGTACTCGAAAGTTCTTTTGTAATTCTCCGTCGTCGTCCCGAAGCCCCCTGGAGAATCGAAGCGCAATGTTATTGTCACATCAACCGCTGTGGGGTAACCATCTTGATCGTATGTATAGCTATAGTGAATTTCGTTTGATACGATATTAGCATATGTCCGCCCACTACAAACAGAACTCAGCGGGTTGTTGGTGTTGCTAAGGAGTTGACCAAGACTATCCGACCAATCCCACTCTTCGCCATAGCCCCGCCAAAGCCACCACTGAGGCGTCGCCATTCCTGATGCTGGATTTTTCTTGTCGTCGTAAGTGTATTCGCAAGTAATAATGGTAGGGCCTCCTGTAAAAACTCCGACGGGATGTATTTTTTTCTCGACCAAATTGCCATTGTCGTCATAGGCGAGAGATTCGCCGCCAGAAGGATAAAAAACATCTGAGCCGTAGAAGGGGTCGTTGGCTGGGCCGAAGGCCAAGCCATCGTCAATTAGCCGATCATCTGAATTCAGATAATAACGAGGATAACTAAACGTTTGCAAGAAAACGTTTAAATCAGTACACGGTTTTTTGTTTTGATCCAAAGTCCGCGTTTGATAATATCTTGTGGGAACGCCGTTCAATAAACTGTCCTCGCCATACCGATATTCGGTATAGGCGCCCGACACCAAAGAAGCGTAGTCGCAGATGTCCGCCGTTCCGGTCACCAGCGCGGGGCGAGAATCGTCGCCTTCATATTCGATTTTATTGCCCACTCCCAATGCGCTGTCCGTGATGAGGCGATTTTGGCTGTCGTACTGAAAAGTTCTGTCCTCCACTCCCTCCGTCAGAACCCGGCTCAACAACTTTTTGCCTCCGGCGGCATCGCCGCCGCCGCTGCCATCCCCACCACTGCCACCCCCAGCACCACCCCCACCGCCGCCGCCACATGCCGCCACCGTCAAGGCAACGAGCACACAAACCGAAAGTCCTTTCAGATTTCTGTTTTCCATAGCGTTTAATCTCCAAAAACGTCAATCATGCGACAATGATGCCACTTCAAAATATCCTACCCCCGCCGCGTTTGTAAATCAAGCAAGTGTCAGGCAGATCATTTCTTTGCCAACCCCTACGGCGCTGATGCAATTTTTAGCAGCAACGCATCAATCTCACGACGAGAAAAACGCCTTCATCTTCTCCATCCAGCTTTTGGCGCGCGGGTTGTGTCGCCCGGGGTCTTCCTGCGAGATGGTTTCAAATTCACGCAGCAATTCTTTTTGCCGCGCGGTCAATTTTTGCGGCGTCTCGACGATCACATGGCAGAAAAGATCGCCCGTGCGTTGTCCGCGCACCGGTCGAATGCCTTTTTCTTTCAGTCGGAAAACTTGTCCCGTTTGTGTTTCGGCGGGAATCTTGATCTTGGCGTGACCATCGAGCGTTGGCACTTCAATATCGCCGCCGAGCGCCGATGTGGCAAAACTGATCGGCATTTCACAATGCAAATCGGCGCCTTCACGCTGAAAAACCGGATGCTGTTTCAGATGCACCACCACGTACAAATCACCCGACGGGCCGCCGTTGATGCCCGCTTCGCCTTCGCCGGACAAACGAATCCGATCATCCTGATCGACACCCGGCGGAATTTTAACCGACAGTGTTTTTTGTTTTTTGACGCGCCCCGCGCCGTGACATTCGGCACACGGCGTGGTCACGATCTTGCCGCGCCCGTGACATTGCGGGCACGTTTGCTGCACTGAAAAGAAGCCTTGCGAAATGCGAACTTCACCGTGACCGTGACAGGTCGGGCAGGTTTGCGCTTCGGTTCCCGGCTTCGCGCCGCTGCCTTTGCACACTTCGCACGTTTCTTGCGTCGGCACGCGAATCTTCAATTCGGTACCGCGTGCCGCATCTTCAAGCGACAACTCCAAGTTATAGCGCAGATCGGCGCCACGATAAACAGCGTTCGCTTGACTGCCGCGCCCTTGTCCGAAAATATCGCCAAAAATGTCCCCGAAGGAACTGGCGAAACCTCCGCCGAAGCCCGCCGCGCCCGCGCCGCCGAAGCCGCCCATGTTGGGATCGACGCCGGCGTGACCGAACTGATCGTAAGCCGTGCGCTTGTTGGCGTCGCTCAGTATTTCGTACGCTTCTTTGGCTTCCTTGAATTTTTCTTCTGCGTCTTTGTCGCCGGGGTTCCGGTCGGGATGGTATTTCATCGCCAGTTTGCGATACGCTTTCTTAATATCGTCCTCGGACGCATCGCGGCCCAACCCCAATACGGTGTAGTAATCGCGTTTGTTCGATGTGGCCATGTGTGGATCGCTTTCTGCTTTGTTTCTGACGCTTTTAAGAACACTTCAAAAAATGGTTCGGGCGGCAGAGCCGCCCTAACCTGCTTTTTTCTATCCGCCAGAGAAACCCTGATGACTTCCATCAGTGTTTCTCCAGCGATCGACATCAGTCTTTCTTGTCTTTCACTTCGGTGAACTCGGCATCAACCACCTTGGCGTCGTCGCCGGGTTTACCGCTACCGTTGGTTGCGCCTTGTGCGCCGTCGGCTTGCGCCGTTGCCGCTTCCGCTTGCGCGGCGGCGTAGATCGCTTCGCCGAGTTTCTGCGACGCCGTTGCCAGCGCTTCGCTCTTGGCGCTCATCGCTTCCTTGGTCGCGTTTTTCTCTTTCAGCGTCTCTTCGGCGTCTTTCAACGCTTCTTCGATCTTGGCTTTCTCATCAGCGCCGATCTTGTCGCCGTATTCGGTCAGCGATTTCTTGACGCTGTGCACCAAGCCGTCCAACTCGTTGCGCGCTTGCACGGTTTCCATCACTTTCTTGTCTTCGTCGGCGTGCGCTTCGGCGTCTTTCACCATCCGATCCACTTCATCATCGGACAAGCCCGAATTGGCCTTGATCGTGATTTTGTTTTCCTTGCCGGTGGCCTTGTCCTTGGCCGAAACATGCAGAATACCGTTTGCGTCGATATCGAAAGTCACTTCGATCTGCGGTACGCCGCGCGGCGCCGTCGGAATTCCTTCCAGATTAAACTGGCCGAGGCTCTTGTTACCGCTCGCCACATCGCGCTCGCCTTGCAACACATGCACAGTCACCGCGCTCTGGTTGTCGTCGGCGGTCGAAAAAACTTGCGAGGCCTTGGTCGGAATCGTCGTGTTCTTCTGGATCAGCTTGGTCATCACACCACCCAGCGTTTCGATGCCGAGCGACAACGGCGTTACGTCAAGCAGCAACACGTCGCGCCGCTCACCGGCCAGCACCGAACCTTGAACCGCCGCGCCCACCGCAACCGCTTCGTCGGGGTTCACGTCTTTGCGCGGCTCTTTGCCGAAAAATTCCTTGACCTTCTCTTGCACCTTCGGCATGCGCGTCATGCCGCCAACCAGAATCACGTCGCCGATGTCGGAAATCTTGACGCCCGCGTCCTTGATGGCCGTCCGGCACGGCGCAATCGTGCGCTCGATCAAATCTTCGACCAGCGCTTCAAACTTGGCGCGAGTGATTTTCATCGACAAGTGTTTCGGCCCCGACGCATCTGCCGTGATGTACGGCAGATTGATTTCGGTTTGCTGCGAGCTTGACAATTCGATCTTCGCTTTTTCCGCCGCTTCTTTCAGGCGCTGCAACGCCAGCACGTCGTTTTTGAGATCGACGCCCTGATCTTTCTTGAATTCGGTAACGATATAGTCGATCAAGCGTTGATCGAAATCTTCGCCGCCGAGAAACGTATCGCCGTTGGTTGACAACACTTCAAACTGATGCTCGCCCTCAATCTCGGCAATTTCGATGATCGAAATATCGAACGTGCCGCCGCCGAGATCATAGACTGCGATTTTGCGATCGCCTTCTTTCTTGTCGAGACCAAACGCCAGCGCCGCCGCCGTCGGCTCGTTGATGATGCGCTTGACTTCGAGGCCGGCGATTTTTCCGGCGTCTTTGGTAGCTTGCCGCTGACTGTCGTTGAAATACGCCGGAACGGTGATCACCGCTTCAGTCACTTCTTCGCCAAGATAATCTTCCGCCGTCTTCTTCATCTTGCGCAGAACTTCCGCCGAAATTTGCGGCGGCGCCATCTTCTTGCCGCGCACTTCGATCCAGGCGTCGCCGTTGTCGTTCTTGACGATCGAGAACGGCATCAGACCGATGTCTTTCTGCACTTCTTTTTCTTCAAAGCGACGCCCGATCAAACGCTTCACCGCAAACAAGGTGTTGCGCGGATTGGTCACCGCTTGCCGTTTGGCCGGCGCGCCACAGAGGATTTCGCCGTCCTCCATGTACGCTATCACCGACGGCGTTGTCCGCGCGCCTTCCGAATTTTCGATCACTTTCGGCTGACCGCCTTCGATGATCGCGACGCAACTGTTGGTTGTGCCCAAATCGATACCAATAATCTTGCTCATGTTGTGTGTCTCCGTGCTTTCTTGAATGGGATGGGTAAATTCCGATGACCGTTAAATGGGGACCGTTTGCGCCAAATCAAGCCCGTCATGACGTTATGCGGCTTTCTTAAGCTGTTTTGTCTTTGGCGACCACCACCATCGCCGGTCTGAGAACGCGATCATGCAGCAGGTAGCCCTTCTGGAACACCTGCACCACCGTATTGGCGGGCGCATCGGCTTCGACCATCTGCATGGCCTGATGTCGATGCGGGTCGAACGGCTGCCCCAACGGGTCGTCCGCCTGAATGCGTGATTTCTCGAAGGCGAGGTCTAATTGCTTCAGCGTCAGCGCCACGCCCTCTCGCACTTGCTCCGGGGAAGCATCCGCCGTCAGCGCCAGTTCCAGCGCGTCCTTAACCGCCAAAAGATCCGCCGCGAAACGCTCGATCCCGAATTTCCCCGCCTTGGCAATCTCCTCGCGCGCCTGTCGCCGCACGTTCTCCGTTTCAGCCCGCGCCCGCAAAAAAGAGTCGCGCAGTTCTTGGGCTTCCGTTTCGGCTTTCTTCAACAGCGCGGCCAGATCGGCGGCGACATCCGCCGGAGGCGGCGGCGCGACTTCCGGCTCGGCCTGCGCCGAGGACGCCAATTCAAGATCCTTTTGCATCGGTTCCGGGTGTCCGTGTTTCGTTCTGTGTGGCATCGTTTGTCTTCCTTCGTCAGAATTTTTTGAAGATGGAGACAATTAAAGCGTTTTCAAGGGGGCGGCTAACGACTTTCTTGAAATGTCGGGGCGGGTTTCAAACCCGCCCCTCGGCCACCGCTGTTATTCCAGATACCGCGCCTGCAGCGCCGCACGGTCGGCGGCGACAAGCCCGTATTCTTCGTGCAAATAACCGGCAACGCCGCCGTAGTAGGACTCGATCGCGTCGAGCGTCGCGCCGATGAATTCTTCATGAGCGGACATCGCGCAGAACATCGCCTCGTATTTTGTGCCCATCTGCTGCCGATCCACCGTCGCCAACCAGCGTTCGCGATGCGGCGCCAGCGCCGCTTGCGTCAGCATGTAGTCCTCGATCACCATCTGTCGGGACGCGCCCAACGTCAGCAAAGTGATCGCGCTGCCCACGCCGGTGCGATCCTTGCCGATGGCGCAGTGCTGCAAAAGACGCAACGTTTTCGGCGTGCGCAACAAAGCCAGCAAACGCCGGTAAGCCGGATTATTGAACGGCAACTGCTGGTACAACCCTTTCATGAACGTGATCGCGCGGGTTCCGTCCGTCGCATGCGAAAGCAACAACTTGAGCCAAGTGCTGCTGACGCTGCCGTTGCTGCTGATGTTGGCCGGAACACATTCGTAGGACACGTCCTGCCACAACTGATCCGGTCGGCGCTGTGCTTCCGCCTCATCGCGGTAATCGAGCACATGCGTCACCGGCAACGCCGCCAGCGTTTTCACATCGCTCGGGGTCAATTCATCGAGCGCGCCGGAGCGAAACAGCAGCCCTTTTTTGAGCGTTCGCCCGTCTGCCATCCGGCAACCGCCGAGATCACGGAAATTGATGCCGCCTTGCAGATGAACCTTACGCGCCAAGATACGCCCGTCGCACATCATCGTTACGCAACAACGCCTGCCCGCTGTCGGACAACACGATTCTGCCGTTCTCCAGCACATAGCCGCGATCCGCCAGCGCCAACGCCTTGTGCGCGTTTTGCTCGACCAGAAAAACGGCGATGCCTTCGTCGCGGATGGCTTGAATGATCTTGAAAATCTGAGTGATGATCAACGGCGCCAGCCCCAGCGACGGCTCGTCGAGCAACAGCAACTGCGGCCGACTCATCAGTGCTCGTCCGATCGCCAGCATTTGTTGTTCGCCGCCCGACATCGTGCCGGCGCGCTGATCCATCCGCTCTTTCAAACGCGGAAAGAGATTGAAAACTTTTTCGAGGCCGTGCTCGATCTGCGCGCGACTTTCAAAAAAAGCGCCCATCTTCAAATTTTCGCTGACTGTCAACGCCGGAAACACTCGCCTTCCTTCCGGCGCAATGCCGATGCCGCTCTGAATGATCTCGTGCGTCGGCTGATAAGTGATATCGTCGCCTTCAAAAAGAATGCGACCGCTGCTGGCTTTCGGCGACCCGCAAATGGTCATCAGCAGCGTTGTTTTTCCGGCGCCGTTGGCGCCGATCAAGGTCACGATCTCGCCGCGCCGAACCTCCAGCGACACGCCTTTCAGCGCCTCGATTTTGCCGTAGTGCGTATGAACGTTTTCCGCTTGCAACAAGATTTCGCTCATCATTCGTCTCCCAGATAAGCGCGAATCACGTTGGGGTCGTGGCGAACCTGCTCTGCCGTTCCTTCGGCAATCGGTTGCCCATACTCCATCACCAGAATGCGGTCGGAAATTTCCATCACCAAACTCATGTCGTGCTCGATCAACAGCACCGACACGTTGCAAGTGTCGCGCAGATCGCGGATCAGCGCATCGAGCGCCGCCGTTTCCTGCGGATTCAATCCGGCCGCCGGTTCGTCGAGCATCAACAGCTTTGGTTTGGTAATCATGCAGCGGGCGATTTCCAGCCGCCGTTGTTGACCATACGACAAATTGCCGGCGCCGCGATTCGCCACTTCACGCAACTGCACTTTGTCGAGCCAGAACGCGGCGCGCTCCAGTGCTTCCTTCTCCGATTGCCGATACGCTTTCGTGTTCAACAAGCCTTGCAGCAATCCCGTTTTCAGTTGCGTGTGTTGCGCCACCAGCAAATTTTCCACCACGGTCATGTTGCGAAACAGCCGGATGTTTTGAAACGTTCGCACAATGCCGCGCCGCGCAATCTCGTGGCTGGTTCGTCCGGCGATGTTGGCGTCGCCAAACAGGATATCGCCGCCGGTCGGTTTGTAAAAACCGCTGACGCAATTGAACACCGTCGTTTTACCGGCGCCATTGGGGCCGATGATCGCGTAGATTTCTTTCTCGACCACATCGAACGTGATGTTATCGACCGCCATCAAACCGCCGAACCGCATCTGCAACTGTTTGACGCTCAAAATCGGCGCGCTTGCGGCTGCCGTCACAGCTTCCGCCTTATCTATGATTGCGTTCTCACTCATGACGGCAATTCCACCCGACGGCGCGATGCCGGCCACAGGCCTTGCGGCCTCCATATCATCATCAACACCATCACGGCGCCGAAAACCAGCATCCGGTATTCGGCGAAACCGCGCGCGAATTCCGGCAACAAGGTCAACACCAGCGCCGCCAAGATAACGCCGCGCTGCGATCCCATGCCGCCGAGAACGACAATCGACAAAATGATCGCCGATTCGATGAACCCAAACGAGTCTGGTGTGACCGATCCTATAAACGCCGCGTAAAAAGCGCCGGCAAAACCGGCGAACATGCTGCCCAGCGAAAACGCCGTCAGCTTGATCACCGTCGGATTCAGCGCCAGTGAGCGGCAAGCGATTTCATCTTCGCGCAATGCTTCCCAGGCGCGACCGATCGGCATTTTGACCAAACGGTTAATCAGAAACGCCGTAATCACTACCAGAAAAAGCGCGATGAAATACAAAATGATTTGCTGATACACGTTGCTGTAATCGATCCCCAGCGTTTGCCACAACGTCGAAGCGTCTTCGACCCGCGCCCGCTTGGTGATTTCAAAACCGAACAAGGTCGGCTTGGCGATGTTGTTGATGCCGTCCGGCCCGTGCGTCAGGCTGTCCCAGTTGTTCAACAAAATGCGAACGATCTCGCCGAACCCCAGCGTCACGATGGCCAGATAATCGCCGCGCAAGCGCAACACCGGAAAGCCGAGCAGGACGCCAAACAACGCCGCCGAGAGACCGGCCAGCGGCAACGCCGCCCAGAAGCCGAGATCGAAGTTAGCGTTGAGCAGCGCGTAAGTGTAAGCGCCGATGGCGTAAAACGCCGCGTGCCCCAGATCGAGAAGACCGGCGTAACCGACAACGATGTTCAGCCCCAACGCCAGCATGATGTAAACCATCGCCATCGTGACCGCCGTCAACATCGAGCCGCCGCCGAGCAGCGTGAACGGCCATGCAATCGCCAGCACGATGAGCGCCCCCACCCACCACTTTTTATAATCACCGGCCTTCTGCGTCCACGCTGCCGGCACGGACACTTTGGGAATGAGCACGAACGGAATCACCAGCCGCGCCACAAAAACCACCGCCGCCGCAACCGCCGGCCACAGGAAATTTTTGTGCAGCACCAAGCCGGTGCTCTCGACGTTGAGCCGCAACCCGATCATCGGCACCGTCAGAATCGCAGTGACCGCTGCCGCGATAAAAGCGTCCTTGAGAATTTTTGTTTTGATTTGTTCGCGCATCACACCTTCTCCACTTCAGGTCGTCCCAGCAATCCCGACGGACGAATCAGAAGGATCACGATCAACAAACCAAACGATACGATGTCCTTATACTCGGTCGGCAAAAATGCCGACGCAAAAGTTTCCACCAGCCCCAGCAACGCGCCGCCCAACATCGCGCCGGGAATGCTGCCGATGCCGCCCAGCACAGCCGCGGTAAACGCTTTGATCCCGGCGAGAAAGCCGATGAACGGATTGATCTTGTTGATCGATAAGCCGATCAACACGCCGCCGATGGCCGCCAGAAAAGCGCCGAGCACGAAAGTAAATGAAATTACTTTGTTGACGTCGATGCCGAGCAGTCCGGCCATCTGAATGTCTTGCGAACAGGCGCGACAGGCGCGTCCCATGCGAGCGTGACGAATGTACAGCGTCACCGCCGCCATCAACACCACCGTCGCAAACAAAATCAGCGCTCGCGAGTTGGACATGCTGACTTCAAAGCCGCCGATGTCCACCGAAAACAAGTGGCCGGTAATCAAATCAGGCACCGGCAAATCGCGCGATGTGTGCAAAACCACCACGTAGTTTTGAAAGAAAATCGACATGCCGATGGCCGAGATCAGCGGCACCAGTCGCGGGCTGTTGCGCAAGCTGCGATAAGCGCAACGCTCGACCGCCCAACCATACGAAGATGTGACGATGACCGCCACCACCAACGCCGCCGCCACCAGCATCCACGGCGGCAAGCCCGACGCCGCGCCGATCGCGGTCAACGTGATCAACCCGACGTAGGCGCCGATCATGTAAATCTCGCCGTGCGCAAAATTGATCATGCCGATGATGCCGTACACCATCGTATAGCCGATGGCGATCAGCGCGTAAATCGCGCCGAGGCTCAGGCCATTGATGAGTTGCTGCAGAAACAGCGGAAGAAAAGCATCCATTCAGAAAAGTCCATCCCCAACACTCATTATTTTTTCGTGGGCTTTTTTATCATGCGCCCATTCGTCCAGGATTTTGCAAAAACGCCGGACATCCGCAAAGATGTCCGGCGATTGTTGCTCAAAAATCAGGGAGCCAGTGTTTTGCTGGCATCTTTGTGCCAAACAAAAATATCAAACCGCGCCGTTGCCCAGTCGCCTTCCGGTGTGAATTCAACATCACCCAGCACCGTCTTGAACTTGTTCTTGTGCATGTACGCCGCGACTTTCTTCGGATCTTCCGACTGCGCGCCCTTGATCGCTTCCATCAGCACTTGCGCCGCCGCATACGAAGTCATCACGAACACGCCCGACGCATCTTGCTTCTTCGCCTTGAACGCTTCTACGATCTTGGCGTTGCTCGGATCTTTCGAGAAATCCGGCGGCAACGTGACCAGCAGTCCTTCCGCCGACTCACCCTTCACGTCCGACACCGCAGCGCCTTCCGGCCCCATCCAGCGCGCGCCGAGGTTTTGATCGCGCGCTTGCCGCAAGAGAATGATCAATTCAGGATGGTAGCCGCCGTAATAAACGAAGTCCACGCCTGCCTGTTTCATCTTGGTGATCAACGCCGAAAAATCGGTATCGCCTTTGTTGATGCCTTCAAACATCACCGGCTTCATGCCGTGCTTCTCGACCGTGTTTTTCACCTGCGTCGCCACGCCTTGACCGTAAGTCTGTTTGTCGTGAATGATCGCCAGTTTCTTCGGCTTGATCTTGTTGATGATGTAATCCGCCGCCGCCGGCCCTTGCTGACTGTCCTTGCCGATGGTGCGGAAGAACGTCTTGTAGCCGTAAGTGGAAAGATCATCGGATGTGGCCGACGAGCTGATCATCAGAATATCGTTTTCATCGTAGATTTGCGCGGCCGGTTTGAACGCGCCCGAGCACACATGCCCCAGCACGAACTTGATCTTCTCGCTGACGACTTTGTTGGCCACCGCCGGCGATTGCTTCGGTTCGCAAGCGTCGTCCATTTCGACCAACTCGATCTTCTTGCCGAGCACGCCGCCCGCTGCGTTGGCTTGCTCCACCGCCATATGAATGCCGGCGCGGTGCATATCGCCATACTGAGCCACCGGCCCGGTAATCGCTGACGCTACCGCCACTTTGATCGTGCCGTCCGCCGCCAGCGCACTGCCGCCAACCAGCATCATTCCCACTGCCAATGCGGCAGCCACTACGGTTTTCTGCAATTTCATCATCAACCTCCTTGATTCGTTAAAACATTCATCAAAAATCACGTTGTCTCAAACCATCAACAACGCCCATTCGTCTCCACCCCGTTGATACGGCAACCCCGGTACATGAATATACATCAGAAGCACAACAAGAGCCTCGATCTTTTCTGTTTTCTTTGACGGCGGGTCACCGCAAGCCCCCGAAACGATCCCCATGACGTATCGGAGCGTCGGCTCCCACCGCCATCGGGGATGCTGCTTTGATGAAGACGCGCCCTTGTGCGACGCGTACCATTCGGCTTCGATAAAAGCCGAACGCATAAGAAGGCGTGGTCAGTATAATACAAAAATTGGCATGGCTACATAGGGGTGCTCTGAGGCCGCTTTCGCTTCAAAGGCACCGCTGTGGTTTCGCCTCGGTCTTCTCCTGATTTCTGTTCCTTTTTTACGCGGCTTGCGCGCTCAGGTTAGGCCGTGTTGACACCTATCATTCTGACTGAATTTTCGGAACCGCTTCTTAAATCAGCGCTCTGGCGCCTCGAAGATCAAAAAAAGAACCCGCCATAAAGGCGGGCTCTTTATCCTTAAAAGTTTTTTTGAATCGACTTGTCAATGCACGCCTTTCATCAAGGCTTCACACCGCACATGCCTCTATAGCACACAGCCGCACCATAACTGGTAGGATATTTGCCGTCACGGCCATCGTCATAACCTGTAAACATCCTGACAGACGATCTGGAGGACCCGCTATAGTAAGTTCCCGCAGGGAAAGTTCCGACACAAAAAGGCTTGCCTGTTACATCCACCCAGTCTTCGTAGGGAATCCGATAGCCCCCTGAGTAGGGAGAAAGATTCTCCGGAGTGTTTCCGGTAAACCAGTTCATGCTGTTCTTATTCTCCCAGTTGTTATAATACCAATCCCAAGATGTGTTGAGGTTAGTGTCAGGACAAACATTGATGACCCCTTGGTCGTTATAGCCAACGCCATAGAGCCGGTTGTCGTCAGTCAAATAGAAAACCGCTTCTTTCGTGGCGCCGAGGCTTTTGAGATTCCCCGCCAATTGGTGCTTCATCGGTTTGTCGCCATAGACTTGAGAATAAGCGCCTATCGTGGTGTCGCCATACCCCCCCCACGTATAAATAGACTGAGGGTCGTCCTTAAGAGCAACAACACCGCCTATGTAGCGAACAATCAACTGCGATACCGCCGGGTAGCCGCTGTTACCACCCATGATTAACACGGGGTTATAAGTAAATACGCTATCATCCGTAGAACCATTACCTTGTCCCAGTTGCCGCAACAGCCCTGACCCATAAACACTCCCATCATTCAACAACACCCCCGTCCAGCCATATCCGCCGTTGACATAAATAATCTTGTCGGCGTATTGGTCATACTGGTGCATCCGAATCGGTGCAGGAACGGCAAAATCATTAATGGTCCCGCAGACTTGATAATCATCCACAGTGGGGTTGAGGAGTGAGGCGTCGGTGAGCGAAGATCCAAAGCTTCTTCCCCACCCCCATAACGTATATTTTTTCGTTGATTTATTCTGGGTTACCACGTATTGCTGCTCATAACCACCGCCTATCACGACGACTGTTTCTGGTTCGCCCGTTTTGTCATCCACGAAATAATGCGTGATATCGAGCGGCACTCCTTTGGCTAAATAATCATAGGGAGTACAACCAGGGTCGGTTTTAACGAGCCGCGTCGTTTGATGAAAGTAATTGTGTCCCCAGGTATAAACTTTTCCCTCGGTTGTCAGAGCGATTACATTGTATTCCCCGCCGTCAACCCACTTGATTTTTTCATGGATCGGCACCCCATAAGGTCCCGTCGGCACCGTCATGCTGAATATCGGGCAAGGCCGCGCTTGATAATGGGGGCCATGTACGTATGTTCCATCCAGCATGCGGCGGTTAACGTAGGGATAGCCATAATCGGCGAATGCGTTTGTAGAATCGACGCCCGTCTCATAACCGGTACCGACGCATCCGGCAGTTCCGTAAAGGGTATCGCCCCATCCCCACAGTTCACCATTTTCGTTTGAATCCGTTTGGACAAAGATGGTATGAGCCGTCGTAAATATCCGGCTGATTTTCTGCCCATAAAGCGGATGCCCGGGATCTTTTAAGTCCTTGACGGACTCAAACTTGGGGCGGTCATCCAAGCTAGAATATTGAAACCATTCAAACCCCACATTATGGCCGTTCCAGTTGTAATTTCCGCTATGGCCATTCTTGCGATAGCCCCAAACGATGACATCGCCGCCGGTTCCATCGGCTTTTGTTGGGGTCGCCATCACCGCCGTTGAAATCAGGCTGCCGATTCCCAACCCGTCCGCAACGCCCATGACCTTGGGCCCCGGCAAAATCGGGTCGTTAGAATCCGCCCACGCCATCCCGCTCAGAGCCAACGATAAAAACACGATCCACGAAATTTTCCGCTTCATAATGTACCTCCAAAATTCTGTCACTTGCCGCTTTTCAGTACCATGCATTCTTTCCACACCCGAAATCATCGGGAGATAAAGCGGATGCTGCTTCGTCTCGATGGAGTGCTATCGACCGGTTGACCACCGAGATCGCGTCCATCTCCAAGATCCAATGTCGGTTGGTTTGCGTTGGCTCCCATCGGGCCAGCGAAAATAGCCTTGAAGTTCCCATTTTGATCTATTAAAAAATTGGGCGCCACAAGCCCGCCATCCCGATAAGTGTAATTACCGGCCAACGCGAGTCCCGTGCCCGTATTCCTCAGGAAAGAAATCCCTTCAAACGGCAGTATCGAGCAATTTTGCGCATCAACACTGGCGTCAGCGCCTCTTCCCGGAACATAACGATTGACGACATACGCAACATCTCCATTCATTGCGCTGGAATTATTGATCACTTGATATCCTTTATCAAAGAACTCAACCCATCCACTCTTGCCGGTTAAAATCGGCGTGCTCGCTCCTGTTGGGATAACATCCAAATCAGCCAAGGTGTACGGCGTTGTTAAAGTTTGGTTCGGCGCGTTTCCGTTGCCGTCTTTGATCGCAAACATGCCTTGCTTGGGCATAGTGGAATAATTCGGTGTTGTTGTCCCTGATGCAGACCAATCGTAGAGATCCGCGTCATCATAAAAACGACCGGTTCCCACCATCACCCACCGCACATTACTGCCGCCACTGTCCACTGCCACATCCATCTGCGGCTCCGTATTGACAGGCAAAGGATCAGGGTCTGTACCATTGGTAAGTACCGCCAATTTGACTGCTTTCCAATTGTTGTAGTCCGGATCGCTCAGATCAAACCGCCAGAGGTTCCCCAATTGATCGCCGCCATAAACGGCATCCGCATACTGATCGGCTGTGTTTACAAAAGCGCGAATGTACGCCAAGCCGCTGGGCGCCAATGGCGTTCCTACACCTGTTGAGATTTCAAAAATCTTTTGCCCGGTCGCCACATCTACAAAGAATATCCGGCCTTGACCATCTCCCTTTCCCGCTCCCGGCTCCGATGCAGTCTTGGCCTGAGCAGCGCCAGTCGGATCTGTGCCGTTGTTGATCCCGGACGGCAAAATCGCCACCCATTTATCCTTGAGCGCCGGATTGGTTGCTTTGGTTCTCACCATCAGCGCGCGACCGTAGGTATAGCCCATGTTGTCGTCGGTGAACGTCCATTTGAACAGAGTTGTGCCCGAAGTCGAGCTATCGCCATTGGTCACGTCGAGCGCATAGTATGCCGTGCCGCCTTTGCCCATCCCGCCGATCAGCATGGTTCTCCAATCAGACGAGGAGGAAGGGTCATTGATATTGACATCGATAACGCGAGGAGTGGCATCGATATAGTAATAATGTGTCCAAGAGTTATTCGTGGAAGTCGTCAGGTTGACAATTCCATTCTCGGCAGCAGGACGAATAAGGTCGGGAGGAACAAACGCCCATAACTCAACCCCAGTATCGTCGTCAAAAGCATGCAACATGCCATCGTTCCCTGACGCGAAAATCATCCGCTTCCGGCTGCTGTTGTTTCCTGCAAAAGTACTCGGAGTGGCTGGATCCCCATAACTTTTATCGCTGTACCCGGAATTCGGCGGATCTACGACGACCGGAGAAGACCGAATAAAGTCGCCCAGAAAACGTTCTCTCTTGCGGTATTTCCCTCCGGCGGGGCTCTCTTCGTTCGTCCAATCCCCTCTGAGGTAATTAATCATATCCGTTTGTTCCGCCACATTTGTCGTTCCGAGTATCGTCGAAATGACTGTTGAGCCATAGGAGGTATTTATCGCAGAGTAGGTAAAATCGGCGGCAGTACCGCCAGACCATCCTCCTCCTGGCGTTCCCATTGATGCGAGCGTCGGCGGTAACACTTCCCCTACGCTCGCCGGTTGTGTCGCTGTAAAAATGTTCCGTTTATCCACCCATGGGGCGCCGAATTTCATTTGTTGTTTTGTTGGCTTGTTATTTACAGCACTCAAACTCAAGCCCGCGACTTGATTCGCCATCACCTCTTCGGCATTCCATATCACATGGATGGTACCGTCTGGGGCAGGATCAAGCCATCTTTTCAAGACAACCCCACCCCAACCCGGGGTAAAGCCGGTAGTATAAACGCACACATTGCTGTCACCCGCCCCACACGCGCCGTTCGTCTGCAAGTTTCTGGAAGGCGGCAGTCCCAAATCCGAGAAAGACATACCACGGTTAAAAATGTTATTTAAATCCGTATCTATCGCATTGCCAAAGTCTTTTTGCGGATCAATACCGTACGAAAACTTGCCGGAACCTCCGGAGATGGTCGCATGCCACAAGTCCTCGGTTGCCCTCGGCCATAAAAAGGCAGATGAAGGCACTGTCGATCTGGTCGGCGCAGGAACCGGCCACGCCCAATCGGCAACGCTATTGGTTATATTTTGAAGCGCCGTCTTGTGGTTTGTGGCGGCTGAGAGTACTCCCGTTCCCGCATAAGCCAACGCCTGCGTTCCTCCGCCCGCATAGGCCAACGCCTGTGTATTGAGGTGCTTCCAGCCTGCCTCGTCGTTTACCGCTCCGTCAACATCATACGTTTTGAGGGAATTGCGCAACTCGTTCAGCCAAGCATAGAGCGACATATCGGCAAACGTATCAGTGTTGGTTGCGCCGACAGGCGGCGATGCCGGTGACGGACCTTCATGAATCGGCGGCGGCCATGTCATGCTTGAGGCCAGCGCCATGCCCAATTTCACTCCCGATACTTCGTACACGTTATTTCTTGGGGGGAGACCTGAAGCAACCGTGCTGTCCTGATCCTGAGCCAACACCGTGTTGCTATCGTTCCACCCGCCGTCGGACAGCGCCATCACATAGTTACGCTGGCAAGACCTGCAAACGAAATTCTCTCTCGTGTTTTTGTCCGTCCCTGTGTTCAACGTGTTGTAAATATTATAGACGGCCTGCTTGAGCGGCGTTCCCTTGTTTCCACTGCCGCTGGTCGAATCAACCGGGTATTCAAGAAGCGCTTTGAAGATCGCTGTCTGATTTGCTGTCCTCGTACCCGTATCTTTTCTCAGATCGGTCAGCGCGTCCATATTGTAAGGGTAAGTGCCGGGCGTTGTCGCACCAGTCATGTTGTTAACTGTCGCAACGCCTATCCTTAACCAGCGATCAGGATCGATTCCCGCCAGCGCCCAAGATGCGGTGGTTCGTGTCGCCGCCGCGCGGTTGCCGTAATACGCATACCAGTTGGCGTAATTTTCAAGTTCTTGCTGACATGTCCGGCTTCCGGTTTGCAACGTGCCGGTTGCATCGACATAGGTATATTGGACGGGGCTTGGGGAGCATGAGCCGCTACCGCTGTAATCCAGCACAACCAGTTCAAAGGAAGGATACAGGACGTGATTTTCCTTGTTGGGAATTGTGTATTTCCCATTGGGCGCGTAGTAGTAAGGGTACTTGTACACATCGGTACGATTATCCTGACAATCTGCAGGAGAGGCAGACCCCAGAAAATAAGCGCCTTCACTGCTCGCAATCGTGCCATCTCCCGATGTCGTAGTAGCCTGATAATACCGACACCACTTCACGCTGGTTTTAAAGTAGTGCATGGGCATGGGCGCAGGAGAAATCAGATTCATTTGCGCAGGAAGTGTCGCGCCACTCATGTATCTGTACTGCAACGAAAATATTTGATCCGGCGTGTAGGTACGTGACTTTGGGAATTTTGTCGTCACGTTGGCCATATCGACCGTCACGGGGGCTCCACTTGGGCTGTTGATGGTTACGCTATCCACCGCCACACTCGTCGGCCAACCCACTGCCGTCCAAGAGGAAGAGCCTGCGATGACCGTACAAATCGTATTACCGTTTGCATCCACGTAGGAAGTCCGACCGCTGTCCATCGACGGAAAACACAACTTGTTGCCGTTTTTATCGATAACAACCGGCGGCAAATAATTCACCTCCGGATGGTAAGCCATGTTGTTAAAACCAGTAGTCATCAACGGCGGCGGCAACACTTTTATCGCGATTTCCTCTTGGGAAAGGCCGAGACTCGGATACCCTGAGCCTGTACCCCCGCCCACACCGGGATAGGGATTGGGATAAGGGTATCCGCAAACATCCGCAACATAACAACTTGGATCGGAGGTCAGATCGCAACTGTTATTACTAAAAGCGCTGGTAATCAGCACTTCGTCCTTGCCGCGCCAGCACGCTCTTTGAATATCACCGAGATCATTCGGAGCATGCGCCCATAACATACTTCCCGAATCGTCTGCGAGCAGCACGATATTCGTTGGAACAAGTCTGGTCGGATCAAACAACATTCGGCTTGGGTTATCTGAAATTTTGACCGGCGAATACGGGGGCGCCGCAAAGGAAGAAACGGCGAACATCGACACCGCCGCCGACAATGCCATCATCACGGAAATCAAAGGCTGCTTTGATCGTTTCATGGATAACTCCTTTTGGCCTTCCGGCCTTGAATACTCCGAATGTCTTAATCGATAAACGCCTGAGCGTAAATGGTTGTGTTCTTCGCGCCGTCAACGCGCATGGATACGCGATACACAGGTACGCTGGGGCTGACCGCTCCGCCAGCGGCCAATCCTGAGTCGCCATCGTTATAACTTCCGCCTCCGGGTAATCCAGTCCCGGAGTTAAGCAGACAATTGGTCGCCGGCGATTCGCACATCGCTTCAACAATGAAACTTACAGTCATATCGGAAACCGAGACGGTACACACATCAGTCGAGAGAGGGAAATTGCCAAGCAACACGTCTGGAATGCCTTCCTGACTGTCATTCGAAAGTTTGCTGGCATACAGTCCGGAGCCTGTAGAACCCGGAGGGCAAGCAGAAGGAGTTGCCATACTGCCGGAAACAACAGCCTGCAAAGCCAGTTCCACCGCCATGTTCGATGACATTTCTGCGGCTTGGCGAAAAGACAAATTGTTGACCACCTGAACGGAGGTATTCGTCGAACGCATCAGCGCCGTTGACACCAGCAACATCGCCACCATGATGAGCAACGTGACAATCAACACCAACCCCTGCTCCGCACGGCGCAACTTTTGCCGTCCAGACTTGCAAAAAGATGATTTCATCGGAAAACCCCTTTTATGTTGGATTCCAAATCGTGTTTTGCAAAGGAACCGTTGTTTCGTATTTACGGTACCGCCATCCATACCGCTGACCTGACTGCCATGTCTGCAAGGTGACTGTCTGGGGAGGATCACACGTTGCCCCGTTCGGGCAATCCGCAAAAAGGGTTTCCGTATAACTGGCAGGCTGAGAGTTCGTCGGAGGATTCATCAGCGAAGGGTCTCCCAGCGAGGTATCCGGCTCGGCCGTGCTCACAATCAGCCCGAAACGAATCGCCTTGATGTTTTGCGCTTGTATGGTCGGTGACGCATTGATGATTTGATTCAGCGGCGCCTTTATACTAGGCACCCACCGATCAATGGGGCCGCCTGAAACCGATGCAACACCGTACTGCGCGTTGAAAGCGACGACATTTGCCGCAATGGGAACGGTACTCGTCACTTTCCAGCTATTGGGGCCAACAGCAGACGATGTGTCAACTTGCCATATTTCCATCTTCAGCGTTCCCAGATTCATCGGGTTTGCCCCTCCCCCCGAGTCGGTTCTATCGACAAAGAAACGCCGCCTGACCACATTTCCCAAATCGACCACTGCCGCCCCCACGCCGTCCGTTAATTGCCTCGGGTCAATTGTCACATTCACCCCGCCGCCGCCGTTATCCGTTGGGTTACCTTGAATCACCAACGCGCTACAACTACTGCCTCCCGATGTCGTAACCAAAACACTTTGCGGCGCCAACCCGTGTGCTTTCAAGCCCCCCCCTTCCACCAATAATGGGGGAACTTTTAAAGAAAGCGCACTGCCGCTGACGCTCGCCGCTATCGGTAAATCGGTCATGCTTTCCGTACCGTAAAAAACGTAAACATCGTCTGGTGATGGATTGCTCGCAGTAAGAACGGGATTAGTGTCCGGAATGATCGCCACCGGAAGCGGATACAGAGGAAGAAACCGAGAAGCTGCCCCGCCTGCCGGAGTACTGGGCGTTGGCGGAAAAAAGGCTGTCAAGTCCACGCAGTTTTTGAGAATCTGCAGTGCGGTACTGCCAGTGCCTCCCATAGCAGTATTATTCATGAACCCCGCGCCGGCATTGCTTAATTCCTTGCTGACGGTAAGCATCGCGTAGAGTCCCGTTACCTGCGCCTCATTGGCCGTGTCAGTTGAACGATAATTTCCCTCGACGTTTTGGTAGATACGGTAAGTAGCATAAACCGCCACCATGCCGATAACGACAGCCACCATCAACTCAATAAGAGAAAATCCCTTTTGTCGAAATCCTTTTAATCGGTCAGCCCGCCGCATTTTCTCTCACCTTTTTCCGTTATTCCTCGCGCCACCTATCTGGTCGTCTCACGCTGATATATCTCAGTTGTTCCCGATCACGCTGCTTTGCCGGTAATAGCTAACCACAGGGTTTCCACTTGCATCTTTTTCTCCGAGCGGTTGCCAAGACACCTCAATATCGACTTGCGCTGTTCCTTGCAGTAGCGTCCCCGCGCTCGTGGAAAATATAGGGGTGAATATAACTTTAGAAGTAGGCTTCATGTCTGCTCCCAGTAAATCCGTCAATCCACATTCCAATTTTTCAAACTCGGTTATTCCAGACGTACATGCAGACAGATTCCCTTCAAATTGCGATTGCAAGCTCATCACGCCATTTGGATCGATAGAAAAGGAAGGCGCCATCGCCTTGATCTTCCCCACGTACGCATTTACCAGTTGTATAACTTCCGCTCGATACTGCACTTCGCTGGAGTTTTTGACCGACCCCGCCTGTTGTGCGGCAATCGCCAACATCCCGCAGGAAAAAATCAGCACGGAAACCAGCACCTCCAGCAAGGTGGAGCCGCGTACATACGTCTTCCTAAATGGTTTCCCCGATTCCAGTTTTCGATGTCCCATTTTTTTGCCTCTTTACGATTCCCTCTGTCCCTGCCGTTTCCCTCTTTTCAAACCAAGCATGACATACATCCATACCATCATGCGCTTCAAATAGCACTTACCGATTTTTATCCGCACCCGGTTGGGCTTGTATTACACACACATCCTTTTGGATCCGATGGCGGAAGTTGCGGATCACACACCCGAACCCCTCCTCCTACGCCAACAGTAACCCACATCGGCCTGCTGCTTGCCAACCGTCCTGTGACCACAAACCGGTTGGGCGGCTGAATGTTAGGCTGGGAACTGCCATCCGGATTGGGAAACTCCAAGTGTCCATCCCCACCCGTGAATGTTACCGTCGCTTGGCCGCTTGCCGGCACGGTGGTAACCGTCACGGAAGACCAGTCGTTATCTCCGCCGCTGCCCCAATTAAACACTTCCACTGATTTCGGTTGCACCGCCGCTGTTGGGTCATCCGTTTTATGAGTTGTAGCCCCCGGGCTTGCCGCCGCAGCAACCGTATCGATCCGCCAAATCGTCCATCCCTGTCCCGTCCAAGTGAGTTCGGTGGGATCGTTGGTGTTCACGGCCACAGCCTTCGCCTTTTGCATTCCGTAATAAAGAGACTCGGCAACATTCTTGACTTTGCGCTCATCCAGATAACCGCTGATAGAAGGAGCCGCCAACAGCAGCGACAACACCAGAATCGCAATCACCGTCATCAGCTCGACCAACGTCAAACCTTTAGAAGAATGTGGGCTCGTCTTCATGTTTGGTCAACTCATGAAATACGCTTTAACAAGATCCGTCTCTTTTCAACACCCAACCGCTGCTATAGCAAGAGGTGCCTGGAGGCGGGAACGTCCATCCCGCGCCAAGGCCCGTTGTCGCTTTATCGCCGTTATCATTTATCGTGTAAGAGAAACCGGCCATACTATTTTCAGAGGAATCATTTCTGCCTGCTACCGTCAAGACATAGCCGGATGAACCGCTTACCGTTCTTAGCGCACACGATACGGTGAAGTATTTCGACATCACAGGAGTCGAATAGCGATTACATACACTTACCGGTGTGTTTCCGCCTGGGGGGATGCCACTGTACACCCGGTTATCCCCAAGAAAATTTGCCGCCACAACCTGCTCATTCCCCAACAGCGCCAAGCCCTCAGGGATTCGCCCGCGGATGATGTAATCTCTGTAGCTCGGATAAGCCAGCGTCGCAAGAATTCCCAAAATAGCCACAACGATCATCAACTCGATCATCGTGAAGCCTCGTTCCCGTCCTTGCCCATGTATCATTTTATTCCTCCGGCTTAACCTTTTATCAGCACCCACTTGGCTTAATCATATCTCTTTACAAATACCTGTATCCTTAAAAAAGCAATTTTTACACCAACATCAGAAATTCATAAGCTTTTTGTTGTGCCTCGGCAACATAACATTTACATAAATTGATACGAAAGGTGAATTTTTACAATCTCATCTCACAAACTACCTTTTTGGCATAATTCTTTTCTGGCCTCCCCAATTAATCATTAGACATTGTACCTGATGCGAAAATTCAGAGGCGCCGCGCTTTACCCCCCTTCCTAACCTCAGCGTTTTCTTATATCAGGCGAAATCGTCGCCTTCCTGAATTCCCCCCTCTGTAGAAGCGATGACGGAAAGTAAAATTCGAGCACTTCACAATACGCACTCTCAGATGGACTTATTCCATCGCTGAAAACCACCGTTTTCAAGCACAAACTGACGCAAAATGTCGCGCTTTGAAAAACGTCAAATAAATAAACCGCTCACCTTTGGCGGAGTTGGCGGGGCGCTTGCGAAGCGCTTCTGCGCTGGCCGCTAACCACGGATTCCTGCCTTTCCCTTTGCAAAAGTTTTGCCAGTCATTCATAATCGCGCCGCCCAAAACCAACTTTTTTCGCCCATGTCGTTGACCGCCGTTACCCCCGCCATCCCCGCCCGCTCCGTCCCGCGCATCGGTTTTGTTTCGCTCGGCTGCCCCAAGGCGCTGGTTGACTCCGAGCACATTCTGAGTCGTCTGAAAGCGGAGGGTTACGAGATGGCGGAGAGTTATCACGGCGCCGATCTGGTGGTCGTCAACACCTGCGGTTTCATCGACGCGGCAGTTGCCGAGTCTTTGGACGCCATCGGCGAAGCTCTGGCCGAGAACGGCAAAGTCATCGTCACCGGCTGTCTGGGCGCGCGCGACGGCGGCGCGTTTGTGCGCGAAGCACACCCGCACGTTCTCGCCGTTACCGGTCCGCACGCCGCCGATGAAGTGCTGCAAGCGGTTCACGCCTATTTGCCGCGCCCGCACGAACCGTTCGTCGATCTCCTTCCGCCGCAAGGCATCAAGCTGACGCCGCGTCATTATGCTTATTTGAAAATTTCCGAAGGCTGCAATCACCACTGCACTTTCTGCATCATTCCCCATTTGCGGGGAACGCTCGTTTCTTATCCGATCGGCAGCGTTCTCGGTGAAGCCGAAACTTTATTGAACGCCGGAGTGCGTGAACTGCTCGTCGTGTCGCAGGATACCGGCGCTTACGGCGCCGATCTTCGCTATCGCACCGGCTTCCACAACGGGCGACCGCTGAAAACCCGCGTCGCCGTTCTGGCGCAGGAACTCGACGCGCTGGGTCGCGCCCGTCAAGCATGGGTACGGCTGCATTATGTTTATCCTTATCCGCACGTTGACGATCTGGTGACGCTGATGCGTGATACCGCCGGAAGCGAAGGCGGGCTTCTGCCCTATCTCGACATGCCGTTGCAACACGCCAGCCCGCGCCTCCTGAAAGCGATGCAGCGCCCGGCCGCGCCGGAGAAGGTGATCGACCGCATTCGCGCTTGGCGACGCGCCTTGCCGTCTCTGACGCTGCGCAGCACCTTCATCGTCGGCTTTCCCGGAGAAACCGAAGACGATTTTTCAACGCTGCTGCAATTTCTTGACGAAGCGCAGCTCGATCGCGTCGGCGCGTTTGCCTATTCGCCGGTGGAAGGCGCCGCCGCCAACGCCTTGCCCGACGCGGTTCCCGAAGAAATCAAACAGGAACGGTTGGCGCGTTTCATGGAAGCACAAGCCGAAATCAGCGCTCGTCGTTTGCAAAACAAAATCGGCTTGACCATGACCGTGCTCGTTGACCAGTTGGCCGAAGCCAAACAAGGGCGCAAAAAAACCGTGATCGCTTTAGCGCGATCCGCTGCCGACGCGCCCGAGATCGACGGCCTCGTGCAAATCGCCGATGGTCATCATCTTCAACCGGGGGCATTCGTCAAGGTCAACATCGAAGCGGCAACCGAACATGATTTGATCGGGCGCGTGGGTTGAAACTTTTACGCTACTAGAGCGGGCGGCAGAATGCCGCCCCTACGGCGGGCGGCAGAATACCGCCCCTACGGAAACATTGCAACCGTTCGGGCTGACCCTGAGCGAAGACGAAGGGTCGAAGCCCACCATGCAAAGCGTCGTTCACCCCACGACAAGCTCAGGGTGAACGAAATAAAGCAAGCGCCCTTAAACTTGCCGCCCTTCTTCATACCGCAGCGGCAACTCCAATCCGCAGCCGTGCAAAAATGCCGCGTCGCGCAAGCAACCCGGCACTTCACTCTCTCGCACGATGCTGCCCTGATTCATCACCAGTACGCGGTTGCAAACGTCCAGCACCATATCGAGATCGTGTGACGCCACAATGCGCGTCACCGGCATCGCCTTGAGCAGCGTAATCCAGTGACGGCGCGCGCGGGGGTCGAGCGCCGCCGTCGGCTCATCGAGTACCAGAAGACGCGGCGCCATCGCCAGCACCGCCGCCGTTGCCACCACTCTTTTTTCGCCGCCGGAAAGGCGATGCGGCGCCCGCTCGGCCAAATGCGCCGCGTGCAACGTTCGCAGCACGGCGATGGCTTCGTTTTTCAACGCGGCGGTGGTCACTCCGCGCGCCGCTAAACCGAACGCCACGTCTTCCCACACGGTCGGCATGAACAACTGATCGTCGGCATCCTGGAAAACCAGGCCGATTTGTCGCCGCGCTTTTTCGTTGGCGGCGTGATGCAGCGACACGCCATCGAGCCACACTTCGCCGCTGTCGGGTTCGAGACACCCCGCCAGCAGTTGCAACAATGTTGATTTGCCGGCGCCGTTGGCGCCGACGATGCCAAGACATTCACCCTCGCGCACCGCGAAGTCAATGCCTTTCAAGGTTGCGGTGCCGTCTTCGTAGTGATGCCGCAAATCCCGCACTTGCAACACGACGGGAGTTGCCGTCATCCGAATACCGCCATCGCGACCGCCAGCGCCAGCGTCACGCCCACCAACGCGCTGTCCGCGCCGTCCCAGCGTTTCGCGTCAAAATTCGGCAACGCGCCGCTCGCCGGATCGATGCCGCGACACCGCATCGCTTTCTGCACCGTCTCGGCGCGCAACGCCGATTGCACGAAAGCGCGCGCCATCACCGCCGCGTAACCGCCCCAGCGTTGCCGCAGCGTTGCTTCCGGCGTCAGCCGCAACCGCATGGCGCGCAACGCCGTGGCAAAGTGATCGCGCAGTCGATGAATCGTTCCCGCCGTCAACAAAAACAGCCACGTCAATTTCGGCGACACCTTTAGCCGCATCAACGCTTGTGCAATACCGTGAATGCCGAGCGGCCCCAACAGCGCCATGAAAACCAGCGCAATCGCGTTGGCTTTGCCGGTCGAGAGCGCCGCCAAACGAAGTCCCGCCAGCGACCAATCCAGCCCGAGCCAATGAACGCTCTCGCCCGCCACCGTGAACGGCAACGACACCCACAAAAAAAGCATGAAGCCATTGACCGGCAACAAACGACGGCAAACGTTTTTTGCCGCACTCCTTCCTTGCCAGATTAACGCGATGAACAACAGCAGCGCCGTCAACCACGGCAGCCACAAACTCCGCGCCATGACCAGCGCTATCGATACTGTCGCCGCCGACAGCAAAAGCGCTCGCGCATCGCGCCAGTGCCGCTGCGTTTTTCGCTCGGAAAACTGCGGATAACCCGCCGCCGCGGCAGGTAGTGAAATATCAACACTCGGCGGTGGAGGCGCCATTTATTTTCACCTTCAAGAAGCCAACAAGCGCGGCATGCTGCGCACCACGAAACCGACGATGAGCGTCGTCAACACGCCCTCGATCAGCGCCAGCGGCAGTTGCGTCGCCACAATCAGCGGTAACGCTCCTCGGAAATCGGCGCTCGAAAACCACAGCGCCGCACATAACAAAATCGTCCCGACGACAACCGCCGCAAAGCCCGCCGCAAAAGCCCGCAACATGATCGACAATCGCGTCCCGAACAGGCGAAAGGCCAAACCGCCGCTCAACGCCGCCGCACCCATGATCGTCGTATTCGCGCCCAGCGACACCAGACCGCCGAACTGAAACAATACCGCCTGCAACATCAAGGCGATGAACAACGCCGGCACGGCAGGCCACCCGAGCAACACCCCGGCCAACCCAAGCAAGGTCAAATGTATCGACGCCGGTCCGATCGGAAAACGCACCAGCGCCGCCAGAAAAAGCACCGCCGCAATCAATGCGACGTGCGGAATTTTTTCGGGCGACAGCTTGCGTAGCCCCCATGCCACACCGCCCGCCGCCGCGACCCAGCCAATCGTCAGCACCGGCACCGACAAAACGCCTTCACTGATGTGCATGCGCTGCCCCTTCTCTCTGCCCGCTTCGCCGCGAGCGCTGCGTCGCCCACTGCGCCAGCAAGCCCAGATTCAGAATCAGGCTCAACCCCAGCACGATCTTCCACACTGTCGGAATCTCCAGATGGCCGTCCGACACCGGATCGTGCGCTGTTTGGATTTTTGAATCAACGCCACCAGCGGCGACCACATGCGAAACCACCGCTTCGGCGCGATGCCCCATGCCGTCGCTCGCCACCACACGCCAGTTGCCTGCCGCGTTCGGCACGAAAGCGAAATGACCGTCCCCGTCGGCGAACCCCGCCTGATACTCGGCCTTATCGTCGGTCGGACTGAACACCTTGATCGCCGCGTAAGCCATCGGATCGCCGCCAATATAGAAAAAGCGCACCGCTTCCACCGGCTCACTGACCGCTTCCGAACCGGTGCCGTGCGCCAGTGCTTGGCCACCCCAAAGGGCAGAGGCGAGAACGACCGTCAGGAAAAAGATCACAGGAAAGGTAGAGCGCAAGCGAAACCCATCAACCTTTTTCCCTCTTCCGCTTGCGGGAGAGGATAGCGCATAGCGCCGGAAGAGGGGTTCAACTTGAATTGACATCATTTAACCTCAAACATCGCCACCGCGCGCGTTTCGACCGCATCGATGTCGCCGCCTTCGGCCCTCACCGTATGCGCCACCCGCACCAGCCAAGCGCCCGGCGCGGTGATCTTGACGTTCAGAATTCCTTGCTCGTCCGGCTCGGTGTAATAGGCGTAAGTATTGTCGCGCTTGCTGAAACCGTCGTAAGTTGCCCAAGCGGCAGTGGGCAACGGCTTCCCATCATAAAGCACCTTGAACTGCATTTCGCTACCAGCCTTGGCCTGAGAGGGATGCGTCAGCGGAATGATTTCCAGTTTCTGACCGAGAGGCTCGTTAAAATGTTTATCGTCGGCCTGATCGTTGAGCCAAACTTTGGCGAACTTCTCATACAGCGTGCAGCTTTTGACGGTCAACCCTTTCGCTTCCAACTCCTTGCGGGTGCCGTCCTGCATGCCGCGCGTCGTCAAACACACGTAATCGCCGTGACGACGCCCGAACAGCAGCGCCGGTTCATCGCTCTTCAGCGAAAACGACGATTCAAGCTGCTTCCCCTTGGCGTTTTCCGTGAACTTCAGTTGCGTTACCGCCTTACCCTGCCTGACGCGCGCTTCGACGGTATCCAGCGGCTCCATTTCCTCGCTCACCATGAACTCGTGCGACGCCATCGCATGCACGGGCACCGTCTCGCCCTTCTTGACTGTGAACTTGTCCGGCTTCAACAAAAACTCGTGCGCCTGCGCCAACGACAGCGCCAACGAAAAAACCGCCACCCCCGCCGCCCATCGGCTCGCGCCGTGAGCAATCGTCGAAATTGTCTTTTTCATCTTGCTTGCCTCTTACCCGCTTCGTTCGTGCCACTTGAAACAAAAAAAGTAACACGAAAATAACACCCGCGAAAATCTGTGTCAAGCCGAAAGCGAGGATCAAAAATCAAGTGCCAAGCAGCAGAAATCAGTCAGCGCGAAGCAGCCACCACAGAAATGACAACTTAAAAGAATTCCCCTCCGATGGAAGAGCATCCGCTAAAAGTGAACGAAGAGGCGATTCCCTGCATACAAAAAGATGAAAAAGAGAACAGGTTTAAGCTAAAGTCACCCAACCGCCGTCGCCAGTTGACGACTTTTTAAGCTCTTTATCAATGCCGATGTCGCCAATTAACGACTTTCTTCCAAGAGCATGATTTGTGTCCAAGAATTTACCATCTTCTTGCAAAAATAATGATTCACACTGTTTCAAAAAACAAAATTATCCGGGATAATCATTGGGACTAATGTTGTAGCTAGAACCCGAGGCAGGGCGGTTTGGTGATGGCGAAACGATCACAAAAGGGTGGGACGAAAACAGACCGCGCACCAAGTGTAAGCCCCCCCTACTCTGAGGAGAGCGTGATGTTTCGTTCGTCGTTTCGTTGCCTGAAAATTCTCGGCGCCGGATTGCTGGTTTTGTTTTCAACCCATCTGAGCGCACTCACCATTGATACCACCAGCCGTTCTGCGGTTACTACGGCTTACGACACCTATCTGTCCGCTTTCAATGTTCCTTCCGGATGGACCGGCAACGTCGCCAACTGTGACGCCGGAACAACCTCCCCGGAATATCAGCAAGCCACGATCGACACGATCAATTTTTATCGCGCGATGGCGGCAGGGGTGTACTCCTACTCATTCGGCCCGGTCAACTTGGTGACCGATGACACAATAAACAGACGGGCGCGGCAAGCGGCGCTGTACATGGCCGCCAATGGCACCCAGTCGCTTTCTCCGCCGGCAGGCAATTGTTATAACGCCAGCACCTCCGCAGACATCATCGCCGGCATCGGCGCGTCCATGCTGTCCTTCGGGCATCCCGCTTCCTCTTTCGCCGGCCCGGGCGCTATCGCCCAATACATGAACGATGCCGGTAATGAAGCGACCCTCGCCTACCGTCGCGCGCTTCTCTATTCGCAGCAAATCGGCATCGCAACCGGCGACATCGTGGATGATTCCGCCCCTTCCAGCTATTCGGCCAATGCCTTGCGCTTCAAACCGGCGCCCGGCGAGCAATCGAACCTGTTTACCGCCGTGAGCATCTACGCGAGTTCGTTCATAACCGCCTGGCCCAACGCTAACTTCATCCCTTATCCGTTGGTTCCTTCTTCGGGATTTTGGTCGTTTTCTATTCAACAATCTCCCTTCAACATTGATAGCAATACTGTAGTCACCATGGCGAGAAGCGACGGAACCCCCGTTCCCATCGCCAAGGCTGTTGCGCTGCCCACCGGCTACGGCGACGCTACCCTGCTGTTCGAGCCGGTCGGCTTGAGCTTCGCGGCAGGAATGGCCGATACGTCTTACAAGATCACGGTATCGTTCTTGATGAGCGCAGGAGGCAGCTATTCCTATTATAATTCTCAGTGCTATACGGTCACGGTGTTTGACCCCGCTCAAAGCAGCGGAAACGATGTTGCTCCCAACCTCTGCTACAACACCGACGACGCGCAAACGCCTTACGTCTCCACTGTCCAATCGCAAAACATCACCTACGCCCAAAACGCATTGGCGACACCGATTTCAGTCAATGCCGATGTCTCCGATGGCGGTACGCTTTCTTACCAGTGGTACAGCAATACCGCCAACAGCGTCTATGGCGGCACGCCGATCGGCACAAACGACCCGACTTACACGCCGAATACGGCAAACGTCGGAACGCTTTACTACTACGTCGTCGTCACCAACACCAACCCCGCCGCTACCGGCGCAAAAACCGCCTCGGCAACTTTCATGGTTGCCGGAGTATCGGTAATTGCTTCTCTTGGTTCGAACACCATCGATCTGAGTCTTGCCAACCCGCCAGCAAGCGGCACGGGATGGACTTATTCAGAATCTGTTAACACAAGTAGCGGCATGGATGGCGTTTACACCATCCTCGACGGCGCCAACGTGCTCGTCATCAACAATTGCTATTACGACAGTACCAGTACCACTTATTCCTCTCGCCATTTCGAAGTCGAAGCCGCCGCCACCGCCACCATCACGCTGAATAATATGTCCATCGGGGGAGCCGGTTGTTCTTCTGCTAGTTCCGCGCTACTGTTGGACGCGGGCGCCGACGTAACCCTCATTCTGGCGGATGATTCGACCAATACCATGGGTGCGGGCATCCAAACCACCGGCGCCAAGCTGACGATCAACGGCGAAGCCAAGAGCACGGGCGTTCTGACCGTCAACAGTTTCTCCACCGGCGCCGCCATCGGCGGCGGTACCGGCGTCTATGACCCAATCTCAACGACCTTCATCCCTGGCTCCGGTGACGGAGGCACTCTTATCATCAACGGCGGTACGATCAACGCCGTTGGCGGCTACTATGGCGCCGGCATCGGCGGCGGCTACGGCGCGGGCGGCAACATCACCATCAACGGCGGCACGGTGAATGCCACGTCATCCAGCATGGATTCAGGCGGCGCCGGTATCGGCGGCGGTTACGGCAGCATGGTTAACAGCGATGGCGGCGCCATCACCATCAACGACGGCACCGTCAACGCGAGGGGTTGCGGCGGCGCCGGCATTGGCGGCGGCAGCGGTATAGGAAGCGCGAGCGGCAGCATCACCATCAACGGCGGCAATATCACTGTCGGCAATTCATCAAACTTAACAGGCTCAGCTTGCGCTTCGTCATACAAAGGAAACGGTATCGGTAGTGGCGGCAATAGTTATAGCACCAGCAGCACGAGCGGCAGCATCACCATCAACGGCGGCACGATCTACGCCCTCGGTCAAAACGCCGGTATCGGCAGCAGCTTGGGCAATGAAACCATCACCATCACCGGCGGCACAATTACCGCCATCGGCAGTGGCGGCGCCGGTATTGGTAACGGCTACACCTATGATTACAGCGCCTCTCCCCCCACCTATACCGGCGTTAACAACATCATTATTAGCGGCGGCATGATCACTGCTATCGGCAGCAGCGGTGCCGGTATCGGCGGCGCCGGCAACACGTACGATGGAGGCAACATCACCATCACCGGCGGCACCATCACCGCCATCAGCAACCTTGGTCAAGGCGCCGGAATCGGCGATGCCGGCCCCACCGGTAACGGCAGCAATATTATCATCAGCGGCGGCGCCATCTTCGCTTATGCGGGTGATAACTCTGGGTACGGCTATGGCGCCGGTATCGGCGGCGGTAATAGCTACGGAAGCAACGGCAACATTGGCAATATCCTGATCTACGGCGAAAACACTTTCGTCACCGCACAAGGCGGGAGCGACGGCGGGCAGGATATCGGCATAGGGTACTGTTCCTCTGATCCCTGCCCGGTTGACAATGTGTTTGTCGCCCTGCCCAAAGGCAACCTGAAGAACGCCTCAGGAGTGATCGGCAACGACGTTTTGTTCACCGCCACGCCGAAATCGGTCGCCGGTATTGTTGAAACAACTTTGCCGCCGCCGTTTGACGCCGCGCCGTTCCCCGGCGTGAATGGCGTCTATGATCTGATGACCGGCCTCGATCCGACCGGTAAAACTTTCTCGGTGATTACCACTTATGGATCGAGTGATCCCATTCCGTTTGCGCTTTCCGGCTACAGCGTTACCCCTGATCCGGCAACGGGCAGCTATCTGTTGGGTACAGGCGCGACAGTCATTTTCAGTGCCCCGAGCGGCACTCCGTTGACCTTCACCTACGATCCGTCGTTTGACATTCCGGCTTCTACCGTTGGTACGCCGATCACGGACATCGATGTGTCGGGCGGTGTGTCGGGCGGCGCCCAGCCGTACACGTTCAGCGCGACGGGTTTGCCGGACGGCATCAGCATCAGCACAACGGGCGTCATTTCCGGCACGCCGACAACAGCCACGCCTTGCGCGACAAGCTGCACAGCAACGCTTACCGTCACCGATGACGTGAATGCCACGGCCAGCATCACCATCAACTACGGCACTATCACTCCGGCGGGTTCTGGGTCAACTTACGCCATCACTCTGGCGCCGCCGGGACCCTATGACTTCGGCTCGCTCGATGCCGGTTATGCCTCTACGGCGCTGTTGCCGCAGACGGTGACGGTGACCAACTCGGGCGAT
>Ga0123354_10000051_pt1 | contig 89133 bp, 80 predicted proteins | sample TergutLab28metaG_2_FD_97872 | JGI IMG/M metagenome (GOLD analysis project Ga0123354, IMG submission 97872) | Labiotermes labralis P4 segment gut microbial communities from Petit-Saut dam, French Guiana - Lab288 P4 | ecosystem: Host-associated > Arthropoda: Insects > Digestive system > Gut ... | reverse complement strand
GGCGCGCAGCGCCGCCTTAGCGCGCGCGCTCCGGATCATAAGCAGGGTTTCCTCCAACTCAGCCGGATCAGTGGAGATCACAACGGCCCGCGGTTTACCGTTATTGGTCAGCACGATCTCCTGTTGAGCATCCAGCGTCTCCCAAAGTTCTTTCGTATTGGTACGCAATTCCCTTGTTGTCATAAAAACCATAGTGTACTCCTTATCGTGTGCTTATAGTATACACGATAAGGAGTACAGACATATGATTTACAGCGAGCAAAGATTGAAGACTCCTGGATTGCCGCGTCGCGCTCTACGCTCCTCACAATGACAAGTGAGCTACAAGATGCGGCGGAAGACTTCGTTGGCGAGAAGCCAGCCACGCTGGGTGGGGCGATAGTGCTGTGTGAGCTCGTCGTAGGTGGCGAGGTTGTCGCGGACGAGGGTGGAGAAAACGTCGATCTCCCCTGCTTCCTCGACGGCTGCCTTGCTCGCGCCGGAAGTGAGGCGCATGTTAAGCATGAGATCTTCACGGCGACGGGTGTCGGGATCGAGCTGTTCTGAGAACGCCAGCTGATCGCTATCGAGTGCCCGCGTGGGGTCTGCAAGGTAGTCTTCCAGGGTTTCGTGAAGTATGAAACGTCGTCGACCCCCATCGGAAGTTGGGAGCATGGAGGCGGCTGAGGGACCAAGGCCCAGGTAGGACGCGCCGATCCAGTAGGCGGTGTTGTGCCGTGCCTCCTGCCCCGGGCGCGCATAGTTCGAGATCTCATAGCGAGTGAAGCCGTGATCCTCCAGCACATGCTGAGCTTGCTCAAGCTGATCAGCCGCAACGTCATCCTCGGTTTCGAGCAGGTCGCCACGCTGCCATTGCAGGAAGAAATCCGTGCCCGGCTCAATCGTGAGCGGGTAGACGCTGACGTGCGCTACAGGGGCGGCAGCGGCTTCCTCAAGAGTTGCCGCCCAACCTGCATCTGTCAGACCTGGCAGCGCGCACATGAGGTCGATGGAAGTAGCGATGTTGTGCTGGTGCAGCAGGTCAAGCGCCGCATGTACTTGCGCGACATCGTGGCGACGACCCAAGCGTGTAAGCAGCGCGCCATCAAAGCTTTGAACGCCAAGGGAGACACGGTTCAGGCCGAGAGGGATCAACGCGTCGAGGGTCGCAGCGGAGAGCGAATCGGGATTGGCCTCCAGTGTGATCTCAGCACCAGATTCCAAGTCGAACTCGGTCCGAATGAAGTCCAGTACGGGCGCCAACCGTGTGCCCAGCAGTGAAGGAGTGCCGCCGCCGAAATAAACCGTGTGGAGTCGTATTCCTCCAAGTTGGGACTTCAAGCTTTCCAATTGATGCAGAAGCGCCGCAATATAGCGGGCGTGGACCTCGGGAGTAGTGACGTTTGAGTAGAAGTCACAGTAGCCGCAACGTGACGCGCAGAACGGGACGTGAATATAGAGAGAAAGATCAGTCATGCTCAATTAGCCAGGATTCATACTCATCGAGCAGCGCATCTACAGCCTCATAGGTGTCGGCTTGATTGACACGGGAGCGAAAGCGAGCGGCTCCAGGAAGGCCAGTGGCGTAGGCAATCAGATGCTTGCGCAGGCGAGCGACGCGATCGTCAGCATACCACTCCCGCGTCAGGTTCACGTGGCGTCGGATCAGCGCGAAGCGCTCGGTAATCGTTGGCTCGGGGGCTTGGGGCGACCCTGCCCTCAGCATTGCGATCTGTCCGAATATCCACGGGCGCCCGATCGCTCCACGCGCCACCATCACGCCAGCCACCGGCGTCTGCTCCAGCATCTGCACGGCGCGCTCTGCCGTCAGGATGTCACCGGAAGCCATCACCGGAACCGAGCACGCCTCGGCAACACGGGCCACCGCCTCATCATTGCTCTCACCGTGATAGAACTGCGCACGGGTTCGACCATGCACGGTCACCAATGACGCGCCGGCCTCCTGCAGGCGCAGGGCGAACTCCACAGCGCAGTCCTCGCCCGCCTCATATCCGATGCGCGTCTTAACCGTCAGCGGTACGCCATAGGGCGCCAGTGCGCGGACCATCGCCGCTACCACCTGCTCCGCTAACTCGGGGGTCTTCATCAACGCTGAGCCCTCGCCATGTTTGACGACCTTCGGCACCGGGCAGCCCATGTTGACGTCGATCAACGCCAGATCACTGCCCAGCTTCTCAGCGACGCGGGCGGCTTGCTCGGCCATAAGTGCCGGGTCTGCCCCAAACAGCTGCACTGCCGCGGGCGCCTCGCCGGGTGACAGGCGCAGCAGGCGCTCAGAACCGCTCCCTTCAGGATTGAAATGCAGGCCTTTGGCAGAGATCATCTCCGTACAGGTAAGCCCTGCGCCCTGCTCTTTGCAGAGCTGGCGAAACGGCGCATCCGCCACACCGGCAAGCGGCGCCAGCCAGATAGGGTTCTTCAGTAATGAAATTACTGAATTGCCGTGTCGCTCCACTACGTTTCACTCCTTGCAATGACAAGCAAGAGATTGCGGGTCAAGCCCGCAATGGCAATTCCCTCACTTACAACGAGCAGGTTGCATCCTCTTCAAAGATCTCGCCGCCAAGTAGTGGATCCATCTGGGTGGCCAACATGCGTGCCGTGAGGTCAGCTTGATTCACGGCCGAATCCACGCCCATCACCGGGGTGAACAGCCAGGCGTTCTTCGGGTTGTTGACCCGGGCTACCACTTGGCGCACGCCGTACTCCATTTTTGCCAGCATCGCCACGATCAGGTTCGTCTCATCAGAGCCCGTCGCGCATACCAAGTGCTCAACGCTCCGTATCCCCACACGCTCAAGTACCAGTGGATCGGCCGCGTCGCCACAGATCAGGTGCTTGTCATCGATGTCGCCACGAAGCTTCTCAAAGCGCTCGGGCCGACTCTCGATAAGCGTCACTTCATGCCCGTGGTCAAGCAGATGTTGTGCCAGATAAACGCCGACCTTGCCGCCGCCAATGATCAAGGTGTTCATGTTATCTCACCCTTTCGATTCCCATAAGGGCGCGCAACTGCCCCACTGACGAGGCATGCGCCGCAACATAGAGTTGATCGCCGCTTTCGATCGTAAGCTCTTCGGCCCCGATCGCCGTCTTGCCACTGCGCTCCAGTGCAACCACTTTGATCTCGCCTGGGATGTTGAGCTCGCTGAGCTTGTGGCCAACCAAGGCTGCGGTCGCCGCTACATGAAGGATCTCGACTCCTCCACCGCTCCCGAGGCTCTCAACCACATCAAGCTTTGAATAGCTGAATATCTCAAGCGCACGCTTGACCGCCCAGGATATCGATCCGATCGTCTGGATGCCCAGGCGACGATACACGTCAGCCTTGTCCGGATCGTAGAGCCGCGCGACAACCGTTGGCACGCGAAACATCTCGCGCGCGATACGCGCGGTCACCGTGTTCGCGTCGTCGCTGGAAGTGCAGGCAGCCAAGCCGTCACTGCGCTCGATCCCCGCCTTAATCAAGGCGTTGCGGTCAAAACCAATTCCTTTGATGGTCAAGCCGCGAAAGTTCGATCCTAACGACTCGAACGCTGACTCATCCCGGTCGATAACGGCCACATCATGGTTGGTGCGGTCAAGCGCGCGGGCCAAACCTGAGCCCATGCGACCACAGCCGACAACGATAATCTTCATGCTTTTACCTCACTTTCAGGAACGATTCCACTTCCCGGCATCCGCGTTGCGCGACGTCCGTTCTGTGTGCCATGTACGCTGCTTACCTTACTTGCGCCTTGTGCGCCATTGTTATCTTTGCGCCACTGCAGGACCCTCCGCAGGATCGCCTTACGCAGCTCGTCAAGTGCGATCACCAGGAAGGGGAGGCAGATCAACACGAGCCATTCGGTAATTCCCAGCGGCGCGGTATGAAACATCGAGTGCATGAACGGCGCATAGGACAGGAGCATAAGCAGCCCGATCTCCACGCCGATGCCAATCAGGATCAGCCGGTTCTTGAACATGCTGCGCGAGATTGCAGATCCCGATTCTGACCGCATGCAGAAGACCATCCCTATCTGACAGAAAACAATGCAGGCTAAGGTCATCGTAGTGGCCTGCATATACACACTGGTCGGCAATAACGAGCCCTTCACGCCCGCCAGTGCCGCACCTGGCCGCCAACCAGCCATCCACTGTACAAAGAAGAAGCCAGCCATGCTTATCGTAGCCTGAACCATGCCGTACCACCCGAAAGCTTTCAATAAAAAGCGCCGGTTGAAGATTCGCTCGTTACGTGAGCGCGGCGGCTGATCCATCACGCTGGCGTCCGGCCGCTCTGCTCCTAGTCCCATAGCAGGCACCATATCTGTACCCAGGTCGATGGACAGCACCTGCATGACGGTCAACGCCAGTGGTATGATCCCCCCGCTGAACAGGAAGACGATTGCCGGGACTCCTTCTGATACGTTGCTGTTGAAGACATAAAGTGCGAACTTGCGGATGTTGGAGTACACGCCGCGACCCTCTTCGATCGCACCCACGATCGAAGCGAAGTTGTCGTCGGTCAGTATCATGTCGGCGGCCTCTTTAGCCACGTCGGTGCCCGTGATCCCCATCGCCACACCAATGTCGGCTTTCTTGAGCGCCGGCGCGTCGTTGACACCGTCGCCCGTGACCGCGATGATCTCACCAGCGTCCTGCAAGGCGGTAACCACCTGGAGCTTCTGCTCGGGCGCCACACGCGCGAAGATGACCTCCCCGCGCAGGGCGTCCTGCAGGGTCGGCTCATCCATGTCCGCCAGCTCAGTCCCTGAGATAACGCGCACGTCATCACCCTCAACGATGCCGATCTTGCGCGCAATGCTTTCTGCCGTCAGACCGTAGTCTCCCGTCACCATGATGATGCGGATGCCTGCGCGGTGGCATTTCTGTACCGCCTGGGCTACTTCATCACGCGGCGGATCGACCATGGCAAGCAGCCCCAAAAACGTCATGTCCTGCTCAATGAGCGCCGGGGTATATTCAGAGAGAGCTGTCGGCAGGTCCTTGACCTTTGACAGATCACGCTTAGCTATCGCCAGCACGCGCAGACCCTGGCGCGCATAGGTATCGTTAGCAGCCATCACCGCCGCGCGGTCCGCGTCACTCATCGGCGCCAATGTGCCGTCGACCAGCTGTTGCGTACAGAGGTCAAGTACCTCTTTCGGGGCGCCCTTGCTATAAGAAACGAGCTTACCGGGACTGAGCTGATGGATCGTTGACATGCGCTTGCGATCCGAATCAAAAGGCAGTTCACGCAAGCGCGGCGCAGCTTTCTGCATCGCTTGCAACGCCTGGCCGCCTTTCTCCGCAGCCACCAGCAACGCAGCTTCGGTCGGGTCGCCGAGCACCGTGATCGTGGGATGTTCCTCATCCGGCTCGACCAGACGCGCATTGCAGCACAGCGCTGCGCTACACAGCAACTGAGCCAGATCAGCAGCCGGTAGTTCGTCGGCGCCGACGATCTTGCCTTTATGCATGTCATAGCCCACGCCGGTGACTTCAAGATTATGACCCTGAGCCCAGAGCATACTGACAGTCATCTCGTTTTGTGTGAGTGTTCCTGTTTTATCAGTGCAGATCACTGTTGTTGATCCCAATGTCTCGACCGCTGACAATCGCTTGATGAGCGCGTGACGTTTGACCATGCGCTGTACGCCGAGCGCCAACGAGAGCGTCACCGTTGGCAACAGTCCCTCCGGCACAAAAGCCACGGTCATGCCGATCGCAAAGATGAAAGCCTCCATCAACGAGATCGGCGTAGCCACCCGAGCCAGAATGAACAGTATCACACCGATCGAGACTGCCAGGATCGTGATGGAGCGCGTCAGCCGGTTCATTTCTTTCTGGAGCGGCGAAAGCTCCTCTTTGACGCCAAGCGTCATACCCGCGATCTTGCCGAACTCGGTCTCCATGCCCGTCGCGTAGACCACGACCGTGCCAGTGCCTGCAAATACGGTCGTACCCGCAAACACCAGGTCGGGTTGCTGCTGGCGGGGTACATCCTTATCACCCGCGCCGATCGTCGATTTGCGCACCGGGCGCGACTCGCCCGTCAGTGTCGACTGGTTCGCACGCAGATCATTTGCCGCCACCACACGAGCGTCGACCGAGATTGCGTCGCCCTCTTCAATTATGACCACATCGCCCGGCACCAACTCCTCGGCCAGTATCTTGATCTCGCGGCCGTCACGCATCACGCGCGCATAGCTGGGCAGCATCCGCTTAAGGGCTTCGGTCGCCTTATTGGCACGGAACTCCTGCCAGAACGAGAAACAGCCGTTGATGAGATTAACCATCCAGACTGCGATGCCCAGCTCGGGCATACCCCCGATAAAAGCAATGATGCCAGCCGCCCAGATAAGCAACGCCATCAGGTGCGTGAAGTTCAGCAGGAACTTGACGATGAGGGGTTGTCCTTTGGCCGCTTGGATCGTGTTTGGTCCGAATTCGGTCAACCGCCGTGTCGCCTCTTCGCTCGTCAGCCCCGGGGGAGCACTCTTCAAGAGTTTATAGACATCATCAGGGCTGCGGTCCGCCAGCCCGTCCAGCTCCTCCGAAGAAAGATCTGCGACGGTCAGCATCTGTGAATCCATGATCCGTTCTTTCCTTTCACCTCAAGGAGCGCCCAGCCACACTGGCTGCGAGCCACCTGACGCATTCATAAGCAAATAATATTAGTCCTCTTGCCCGCCAGTAACAAGTTTTTAATGAAGTGTAACAAAAGTTACGAGTCAACTTTCAAGAGCGCCATGAAAGCTTCCTGCGGGATCTCGACCTGGCCGATGCTTTTCATACGCTTCTTGCCCTCTTTTTGCTTTTCAAGCAACTTGCGTTTGCGCGTGATATCGCCGCCGTAACACTTCGCTAAGACATCCTTGCGCAACGCCTTGACGTTGGTGCGCGAGAGCACGCGGCTACCCACCGCTGCCTGGATCGGCACCTCGAACATCTGGCGCGGGATGATCTCTTTGAGCTTCTGTGTCAACGCGAGCCCACGACGATAAGCGTCATCCTTATAAACAATGAAACTCAGCGCGTCGACAGGGTGACCCGCCAGCAGGACATCGAGCTTGACAAGCTCGCTTTCTTTGTAGCCGGAAAATTCATAGTCGAGGCTCGCGTAGCCTTTGGTGCGGCTTTTGAGCTGATCGAAGAAGTCCAGGATCAGCTCAGAGAGCGGGATTTCGTAGTGCATTTCGACCGTGTTTGGCCCGAGGTACTGCATGTCGGCAAAGATCGCGCGCCTCCCCTGCGCTAATTCCATGACCGCGCCCACGTAGTCGGGCGGCACAAGAATGTTGGCCTTCAGGTACGGCTCCTCGATGTGGTCGATCTCGTTGGGATCGGGCATATCCTGGGGTGAGTGGATCGAAAGCATCGTGCCTTTTTTTGTGTGAACGTGGTAAGAGACACTCGGTGCGGTGGCAAGCAACGAGAGGTCAAACTCGCGCTCCAGGCGCTCTTTGATGACCTCCATGTGGAGCAATCCGAGGAAGCCCACCCGGAATCCGAAACCCAGCGCATGGCTGGTCTCGGGCGTGTAGGTCAGCGCCGGATCGTTGAGCTTGAGTTTGTCGAGCGCGTCGCGCAACTCGGGATACTGGTCGCCATCGATCGGAAAAATGCCCGCATAGACCATGGGTTTGATGGCGCGATAACCAGGCAGCGCTTCGGCTGCCGGGTGTGCTGCCGTGGTGATCGTGTCGCCAACGGTCACCTGGGCCGGGTCCTTGAGCCCCGTGATCAGGTAGCCGACCTCGCCGGTACCCAGCGCGTCAAGCGGCTGGTTTGCGGGGCGGCGCACGCCGACCTCCTCGACCTTCGCGGTGGCGCCCGTGGCCATCATATAAATGTCAGTCCCGGCTGCCACGCGGCCCTCCATGACCCGCAGTAGCGCCACCACGCCCCGGTACTCGTCAAACCAGGAGTCGAAAATGAGCGCACGAAGCGGAGCGGTGATCTTCGCGTCGCCTTCCGGCGCCGGAATACGCGTGATGACGGCCTCAAGCACTTCGCGAATACCTTCGCCGGTCTTTGCGCTGACCAGGAGCGCGTCTTCTGCCGGAATCGCGAGGCCCTCCTCGATCTCTGCGCGCACACGATCAGGCTCAGCCGAGGGCAGGTCGATCTTGTTGATGACCGGGATGATCTCAAGGTTCGCGTTCATCGCCAGCATGGCGTTGGCGACTGTCTGTGCCTCAACGCCCTGGGCGGCGTCGACCACAAGAACCACACCCTCGCAGGCTTGCAGCGAGCGGCTGACCTCATAGGTAAAGTCGACGTGGCCGGGGGTGTCGATCAGGTTGAGCTCGTAGGTCTGACCGTCGCTCGCGTCATAGAGCACACGCACGGCCTGGGCCTTGATCGTGATGCCCCGTTCGCGCTCGATGTCCATACTGTCGAGCAGCTGGTCCTGCATGTCGCGCGCCTGAACCGTATGGGTAAGCTCAAGAATACGGTCGGCCAGCGTGGACTTGCCGTGATCGATATGGGCGATGATCGAAAAGTTCCTGATATGAGTGGTATCTGCCATAGTTACCTTATTATAGCCGAGCAGCCTCTTACCGCCGCTTTACGCGAGAAATCGCTTGCATGTTTTGTACTGACAGAGAGCGATATGTTATAGTAATTTAGCTTGTTAGCACAGATTTATTAAAGGAGAACGTACGTGGCAAACATCAAAAGCCAAAAGAAGCGCGTCATCACCAACGAGAAAGCACGCCAACGCAACCGCTCGCTGCGCGCAGCGCTTAAGACTGCGGCAAAGAAAGTTCACGCCGCAGTGGATGCCGGGGATAAAGAGGCAGCCATCGCTGCCGCCCAGGCTGCCAGCCGCGAACTTGATCGCGCGGTCACCAAGGGCGTTATCCATAAAAACCAGGCCGCGAACCGCAAGTCCGGCCTGATGAAGCTCGCCAACAGCGCCGACGCAGCTGCTGCCGAGGCTGCTCCCGCGCCAAAGAAGGCCCCGGCGAAGGCGTCGGCTGCTGCCAAGGCGCCAGCCGCCAAGAAAGCTCCGGCTAAAAAGGAAGAGGCTGAAGAGGTTGAGGCTGAGAAGCCAAAGCCGAAAAAAGCTCCCGCCAAGAAGGCTCCTGCAAAGAAAGCCGCTTCGAAAAAAGCTGAGGCTGAAGAAGCAGAGTAAACTTCTCGCTCAAAAGAACTTACAGGTGGGCCCGCTTTTGCGGACTCATTTGTTATTGACAGAAGTCGATGATCCAACGCTCAAACGCCAATCGCTTGACGTCTTCAGGGCTCGACTTCATCGCAAACTCAACCTCAGAATACGCGCAGAGCGCCTCGCGCAGTTTCTTCGCGCTGAATGCGCGCGAAGCTGTCAGGATCGATTTCGTGCGCCAGCGGAGATTGGGAGGCAGCTTGAGCTCTTCTGCAAGTTGCCCCGCAGGATCAAGAGCGCCTTCGTCGAGCAAGGACCGCGCCACGATGAGTTGGCGCAGCGTCCTTAAGACCAATGCACCCAGCGAAGGCAACGACGAGCCTTGATCAAGAGCGCGAGCGACCATCTGGAGCGCTTCGCCGCATCTGCGCTCGGCCAACGCATCAGTCAGCTCCCAGCCTTTTACCTCTGCTGAGACGCCGATGACCTCAGCGATCACCTTGCGCGTTACTTTCTTATTCGGGGCGGCGTCCAGGTAAGCCGCGATCGTCGCAATCGCCGTTGAGAGCGCGCCCAAATCCTCGCCGACCAGATTGACAAGAGCCTCAGGAGCTGCGGTGTCAGTGGCCAAGCCTCGCTCGGTGAAGAGTCCCCGGACAACCCCAGGCAGCTCGCGGCGCTTAGGGGCCTTACGATCGAGCACCGTCCCCTGGGCGGCGATCGCCTTGTAGAGCTTCGTGGTGCGATTGAGCTTCTCACCCACCAGGCACAGTATGGTCGTCGGCGAAGGAGCCTGAGCATACGTTGCCAGCATGTCGAGGCTCTCTTTGTCGAGCTTTTCGACACGTGTGACGATTACCAGACGCAAGTCTGAGAGAAACGGCAGGGTGCTGGCGGCTGCGACGATCTCAGTCGGATCGGCAGTCTCTGCATCGAACTGTTCATGGTTAAAATCAAGATCGACGCCCATATCAGCAACGCGCGTCCGCAGGCGATCCAGCGCCTGGTCACGCAGGAACGCCTGCTCGGAAGTGATAAGGTAGAGCGGTTTAAGTTCAGTCGGAGCCATGCGTACTATCTTAACGTATCAGGCAACGACTACTTCTTCAGCCCATACTTCTGGATGATCTGGGTCGTAGAGGGCTGCGAAGTATCACCAAAGTAGAGGTCGATCAAGTAGAGAGTACGGTTCTTGGTGACGTCACCAAGTGCTCGATTTTTTTCATAGAGAGCATCTGCTTCGTTGCCACCATTTGGAGAAGCCATCCAGTTCTGATAAGCCTGAGCGCCCCTTTTACCACGAATGTTGATCCACTGCTTCTCATCTTTACGAAGGGCATCCATCTGGCTCGCTGGCAACTTCTTTTTCAGCAAGCTATAGATCTTGTTCAGCTCTTTATCCCAATCTTGATAATAGTCGAGAGGATCACGAGCGTACTCCGCAAAGGGATTTACTCTTTCCGGCTGAAAAGCAGCCAAAGCAGCAAGGCCATCAAGATAGTTCTGCCGACCAAGCAGGGCTGAATTTGATATAACTGGCTTTGGGTCAGCGGAAGCAGGTCGATCGGTGACCCATTTTGCTATTAAGCTGCCTGAGTAATCATGCCAATCGACTTGGTTATAGGGAATACTGTCCAAAGCCGCATCATAGGAGTGTGCCGTAAGCGGAACATCATAGAAATAGAAGCTGACTGGCTTGCCGTTATCGGTGCCATCTGCTGATTCTGAATAGTATTGGTATGAGGAGTCGCAGGCATCTCCGAGGAACCGCAGTTTCTCTGTATAGTTGTTCGTTGCATCACCCTCTGTATAAAGGCCGTTCCTCCCCACCGTCGCCATCGATCGAAAATGGAAGTTGAAGCCATCAACTTTACTGCCGGTATAATGCAGCACTTCATAGCCGGGATCGACACTAGCATTTGGGGCTGGTTCCATGTCGAGAACTACCTCAGGTACTCCGTCGCCATCCATATCAACCGCAGCAAACCGCACTGCACGGAAGGCAACATTTGCTCCGGCGCAATAATCGGTATCGGACCACTTGAAACTTTTCAGGTAAAGCTCCCTCTTGCTATCGGTGCTGTAGAACTGCGACTTGTTTAGCAGCACATCACTGAGAGCTTTTAAGGCAACTGACTTTCGTTGCGCCAGGGCGACGGCTGAGGCAGCTGCGTCTTCTGATTTCTGAGTAGTATTCGCTGAGCTCTTGGTAGCGTTTGAGGAAGTAGACTGTGTTGCGCTGCTTGAGGCGGGCGTCTTTTTCCCGCAGCCCGCTACGAACAGCAAACAAATGACCAGACAAACTATGACGGCTTTTTTCATGGGTCTTCGTTTCTTTTCTGCTGCTACTACTCTTCCGTCATTATACTCTGCCGTTTTTTTGGTCGGCAGACCCCAAGCTTCTCCTTAAGGGCTTCGGCTAAGGTGGCGCTGAAATTGATGTGAGCAGCTTTCGCAGCTTCATTCAGCCAACTGGGAATCGTGAGCGTCTTTTTCACGGCCATCTCATCAAGCATTTTGCGATAAGCGTCGAGATCGGCAGCTACAAGAGTCTTGGTTTCGCCGGGTTTGACCGGGATATCATCAAGTGGCGTCGGCGACGGAAGCGGCTTACCTTCATCCTGGTTTTCAACACATATGAGCGAGATCAAGTCTTGCGCCATATAGAGCGCATTCGCAAGACCATCCCCTTCAGTAAGTGCATTATTTAAATCAGGAACTGTCACAAGATAATCGTGCACGTCTTCTGTCTTTTCCAAGATAACGGGATAGGTAACTTTCATTATTGCTCCTTAATCACTATCAGCTCAGCTTCCATGTCCTGATCAAACTTTTAGCAAGGTTTTCGTTCACTTCTTTGTGTCGAGGAATGCTCACCTCGTTTTTGCCATCGGTCCAGATATCATGGTCGCTGCCATTTCTCAGGAAATACCAGCCGTTCTTTTTGAACAGCTTTTCGAGCTTCCTTCGCTTCACCAGCGCTCCTTTCTAGTATACGTGTAATACACGTGTTATTCAACAACACGATCAGGCTAAAATGGCACCACCACCGCCCCATCAAGGTCGGTGCGCTTATAAGATATAGCGTGCTTCTCCAGGAATTGGAGCGTTACTGGCTTGGGGTGTCCGTAGCTGTTGTGCAAGCCGCAGCTGATGACTGCGAGCGTGGGCGTCAGCCGATTCAGCAGCGCGTCGCTGAGCGAGACCGCACTGCCATGATGCGGTACTTTCAGCACGTCGATGTGCGTGATATGCGCTGACACCACAGCGGCTCGCACCGAGGGTTCCTCCGCGTCGCCTGAGGTCAGCAGCGTGTCAGTCGGCACGGGATCCTGGTTATCGGGCAGCTCATCGGAGAGCAAGGTCGTCAGGCAGGACTCGTTCGCATCAGGGTCGCTCACTGCCGCCCGGGGCCAGATCGCTGTGACTTTGATACGTCCCAACATAAAACTCTGCCCGGCAAGCATCCCCGTAAGCGGCACGTCTAGTCGTTTGGAGATCGCCTCCAGCTTCGTCGAGCTCTGCGCCCCCTGCGACACGTAGATATGCGCGATATGAAAGGAGCGATCAAGCGCGCCTGCTCCCCCGATATGGTCGGCATGGCCATGCGTGAATAGCACAAAATCAAGCCGGGTGACCTGCTGCACGCGTAGCTGCTCCCTGAGTACCGTCGAACTCGGCCCCGTGTCGATCAGGCCCGTGTGTCCCGCATCACGCACCAGCAGCGCGTCGCCTTGCCCCACATCAAGCACGACCACTCCCCGTGTCAGCTGCAAAGACCCGGGTCGCGTTGCCAGCGGGACTGTGGCAACTAAAACGATGATCGCCAGCACCACGGCGGCGACCCGGCGCGCCCGAGGTCGCGTTGGGCGCACCCAGAGCGACCACAGCAGGATCGCCAGCACGCAGAGCCCCACCAACACCAGCGGCGGCAGCGCGCTTGCTGAAAGCGCGGACCACTGCTGTTGCGACAGCCAGGCGTTCAGGCGTTCGAACACCACGCCCACTGCCAGGGCCGCTCTGAAGCACACTTGGGCCGCCGCCTGCGATACCAGGCACACCATGATGCCAATAAGCCCAAGCACCACCATCGCCGAAACAAACGGCGCAAGCAAAAGGTTGGCAAGAGGAGCAATCAGAGAGACGACGCCAAAGACTCCCGCAGAAAAGGGAAGCACCGCCAGGTTCGCCGCGAGTGTCGCTCCCACCCCATCGGCCACCAACCTGCCCGCGCGTGGTAACAGGCAACGCAACCAACGACCAAAGTAGCGCCCGAAACAAACAATACTTACTACCGACGCCAATGAGAGCTGCACGCTGAGCGAGGTCGCCAGTAACGGGTCGAAGAGCAACATCACGATAAGGCTGAGAGCGAGCGCAGAGAGCACGTCGGTACGCCGACGCAACAGCAGCGCCAACAGCGCGCAGGCGAGCATCCCCAACGCGCGCACGGTGGTCGGCTCGCAGCCGGTCAGCAGCGTGAAGAGCACCGCAACTGCCAGCACGACCTGTGCCTGGCGGCGGCGGCTGAGCTTCGTGCGCCTCAAGATCAGGTAACAAAGCGCTGCCAGCAGCGCGAGATGAGAGCCGGATACCGACAGGAGGTGGATCATCCCGGTGCGTTGCAGAGCCATTTGCAACTCGCCGCCTGTAAAGCCACGTTTATCTCCCAGCAAGGTCCCGCACAGAAAACCCTTGAGCTCAGCGCTGACCGGAAAGCTCGTGCGGATGCTGCGGATCGTGCGGGAGACCTTCGCACGAAAACGCAGTAGCAGGCCCATCGGTCCGGGTTGCCACCTGTCCGGTCCTGCGCGTATCAACGGCAACGTTGCGACCACTCCCTGATCCAGGAGGAATACCCGCTTTACGTCAGGCACAAGCGCCTGTGGCACGCCCGTGAGCGTGACCTCCTGCCCACGCTCCAGATCGATCTCTCCCGGGCTTGAAAGCTGCAGGCGCAACCCCCGCAGGCGCCCGGCGGTCACTTCTGCCGATACGGTCGACCCATAGACCGAGCTCCGCGAATCCTCGATGACGCGCACTTGCAGCCGCTGATAGCGCGCGGGAGCAAGCGCACGTATCCGGGCGAACAAGCCCTCATAGCGCAGCGTGCCGAGCGTTGCCCCACAAAGCAGCATCAGCAGCACGAGAGCGCAAGGCCACGCCACTACAGGGCGGCGCAGGACCACTGTGATCAACAGGGCGATCAGAAGTACCGCGGTGGCGCTGGCAAAATACGGATTGCGTGCGAGCATGAGCAGCAGCACTCGGATTCCCGCTGTCCTGCCCGCCAGCCAGGCGCTGTGCGCCACGGTGGCGGCCATGAGTTCACCCGCCAGAAGCGCAAGCACTAACCAGAGCAGAAGTGGGACCTGTGGCCGCGGCGCCGCGCGCACCTGCTGCCACTTGGGCGTAAACGTGACCGAGGAGCGCCCCCCTATTTTCCGCCGCGTCGTATCACCTGTGGCATCAGGGCGCTGTAACAAGGTCTTTGATCGCATCGTATTTCTTCGGCCCGATGCCTGAGACGCGCATCAGATCCTCCGGCGAGGTGAAGCGCCCATTTGCCGTGCGATCCGCAATGATCTTTTTCGCTGTTACCGGACCGATCCCCGGCAAGGTTTCAAGCGCTGCCTCGTCAGCTGTGTTGAGATTAATCTTGCCGTCTGCTGGTTGCGCGGCGCCCCCTGCCGTCGACGCAGCATCCGTATCACCCGGCGCGCTGGCAACCCCCTGCTGGTCGACCACCACATGCACGGTCACGGTCGTCTCGGTCCCCTGCGCCGGGGTCGATGGCACAGGCGCAGTCGTCCTCGCGGCGGTAGCCGCGCCCCCCGATGCTGCAGCTGGAGCATGAAAGACTCCGCTGCGCACCAGGCCAAAGCCTACTACCACAACAAACAACAGGCCCGCTACCAGGGCAGTACGTGGCTTAAGCTGCCGCAAGCCAATCTTATGTGCCAGATCGTTGCAGGTATGACGTATCCGCGCCTCGATGCGATCCCATCGGCTTGGCCGCCGTGACGTACTCGTCAGATAGCGTTCGTAACGTGGGTTATCCATGGAAACCTCCGCTTAAGTCGTCATTTCTGACGAGCTTAGCAAAGACCCCTTACCGAACTCTTACCAGAGCCTTACCCATAGTACTCATTGAGCCCCTCATGAGCTTCTGACCTGCAGTTTTCACTCAAAAAGAGAAAACGCTTCCACAAAAACTCCAGAACCCGCTCATAAGCTGTGCTTCTTACTCCACCAGCATGGTGGGAAGCTCGGATTTATCGGCTGCAACAAAAGCAGCGATCTTCAAAATGGTCGACGCTATGGTCTCGTAGTCAACTTCCGTATTGAGCAGCGGCAAGGTCACGGTCTCATAATCCTGTCGGTAGGTCTGCTTGTCGTATATCTCACGCAATACTTTTTCCAGCGAAATATCCGGCGCAGCCGAGGCGCATCGATACCTGCCAGCTCGCTCAGAGCGCACCTGCTCAATCAGCTTACCCATCGTCGCGTCAAGAGCAAGGGCTTGCTCTAACTGGTAAAGATCATACACATGACGCGACTGACGATAGGGTATCTCGCCATTCAAATAGTAATCAGAGATAGCAAAAATTTTATCTACAAACGTCCTTTTTAGAGAGATGACATTAAGGCTGAATCCCTCCAGCCCATACTGTTCCACCAAGTCCTGTCGGCTTTCCGAAAGAAGGTATTCTCCAATGAAGCTGATGATCACTCCCGTGGACGAAGGTGATGTTGGTGACATCAGTGCAGTCTCGATGATAAGCTGGTCGGGCGCTATCCCCTCGATCAGCTGCGGGAGTGGGAGACGATACTGATTGAACAGTCGTCTGCTCCGCGTCTCTTCGAGATTGATAATGGAAAGTCCCAGAACTTCTGCTGCCGTTTTGACCGCTACCTTGGTCTTCTTGCGCATTCCTTCCGTGGGATGCGCGACATCCATGCCAAGATCAACGTCTTCGGAGAACCGATCGATCACATCGTAGCATTTGCTCAGGGCTGTGCCGCCTTTAAACACTAACTGCGGGTCAACAGCTATGATCTCTTTGAGCGCCATGCAGACAAAGTAGTCCTTGTAGACGTATTCTTGTCTGATGCCCACGTAATCAGCCGTGGCTAAATTCAACCTTTGCAGAGCTCCAATATCTTCATGCAAATACACCGAGCACCTCATTCTCCAGGAGCCGCTTTGAAGTCTTTGCCGGATAATAGGTGACGCAATCCATCATAGTGTCTTTGTCGACACAAGCAGCCAGTTCCTTTAAACTGTCGAACTCCAACTTATTAAGCAGGTTCGTTGGTACGCGAGTAATCAGATCCAGAAGTCGCAGGGCGTCCACATTATCTTTGGTTACCTCAGTTCGCGGAGTTCTGAGCGTTATCTTGCGCCATCCGCCAAAGGGCTCGATCTCTCGCACCCGTCGGCTTGCTTTATTAGTAGTAATCTCTAAAGTGAACGGCATTTGTGGCGAAACACCAACTTCATTTTCAAGATTTAACCCTGAGAAATAGCCGTAAACACTGTCACCAGTTCTGAGGTATTTTTTCATAATCACCTTGTCCGGTGATAATGGCAACTCGCCCAGGCCAAGAACGCTCTCAGTTGAAGGAATATAGTAAATGCCAGCCTGAAATTTCTTTATGGTTTCTGCGTTTTGAGCCTCTCGTAGCCAGTTAAACACGGTCGTCTGAGATACATCAGGAAAAGCGGCAATAATCTCGCCGATCACGATCGGCTCATCTTCCCCAAAACGCTTACGCAGTATGTCCGCAAAACTATCCATGCCCTTAGTCTAACATGTTTTAGTATTTTTCACAATTTTATTTCAAATTACTAAAATTTACTTCAATGATTTTGCCAGCTCGAGCAAAGACGCCGCCTCCATATCGACCTGACCGTGAAACTATACCTATGGGAGATTCCGGCTTCGCTGTAAACGCTGTTCCATTTTTGAAATACGTACGTTTTTCCGTATCATTCTTACGCCGCAGCCTTTCAATAAGCCTCCCGGCATTCTACCGGCGAAAGCTTGCAAGCGTCCCACTTAATTTGCTAAACGCATCATTCTCCTGCCGGTTTTCTCAACAAAGGAGTCATGGTTTATCTCCGCCATAGGTTTTAATGCATCCCTTGAATCTGTCGTTGTTTCTCCTTGCCTTCCTTATCGCGCGCCTCCCCTGGCAGCATCTTCTTCTTGTAGTGCAATAGTATCGATCTTGCCAATGGACGTATAGGGAAACTCGGCTCTGAACTTGTAGTCGTGCGGAACTTGGTATTCCTGGAGGCTTCGTTCGCAAAGAGCCTGTATTTCTGCCTGAATTTGTGCTCCCGATTTGATCGTTCCGTCTTTCAAAATGATATGCACCTTAGGCTTTTCCCCTTGGACATAATCAAAATCCGGTATGCCAACTACAATGCAGTCCTTAACATCCTCATGCTGTTGGATCACTGATTCGATGGCGAAAGGATAGACCTTAAAGCCATCGTAGCGAATAATCATCCGCTTGATGCGGCCATCCACGATCAGAAAACCTTCTTCTGTAACGCTACCTAAGTCTCCCGTATGTATCCAGGTTTTCCCATCATCATGGACTTTCAGGATCTCATCAGTGGCTTTTTGATTTTTATGATAGCCGAGCATGATAGTTGGGGTATTGACGCAAACCTGGCCATTTTGGCGATACGTTAACTCATTGCCCTGATCATCGATTATCTTTACGTTTGCGCCGGGCACAGGAAAGCCCACCCCACCCAGTATGGAATGTTCGCCAATAGAGGCAGCGAAAATCGATGTCGCTTCTGTTAGCGAGTACCCAGGAGTGACTCCCGTTTTCACACCCCTGCTTTTCAGGAAAGCATCTACTTTCCCCTGCAGGGCGACATTCATTTTATCTCCGCCCACAGCTGCGGTCTTAATGAACGAAAGATCAGCCTTTTGAATTCTTTTGCTTTGTACTAACTGGTCATAGTGGTTTGGTACACCAGCAAAGTGCTGTGGCCTATATTTCAGAATATAGCGATCGAATGATTTTGGATCAAACGTCGGCATCAGAATAAGATGCATGCCTTTAACCAAAGGCATATGGATCATGTCTGAGCCATATGCAATAAAAGGGGGCATGATGTTCAGGAACTTATCTCCTGCATGTGTCTCGATCCCTCCTGTATAGTATTGGTACGCCATGGCATTAAAATTATCATGAGATAGTAATACTCCTTTAGGTAGTCCTGTAGTCCCTCCGGTATGCGCAATGGTCAGAGGATGATCTGGCTTATACGCGATGGATTTAGGTTTCTTCTTGATTGCCCCAGCAATGAAATCAGAGTAACTCAAATAAGTACCAGAATTATTTCTCAACCTGGTTTTAAGCTGCAGCAATTTGCAGCCTATGTTTAACTTAAGTCCCGGCAAATGCTTGGCAGAAGCGGCTAAAGAAATCGTCACAACTTTCTCTACAGAAGCCTGCGGTATGAGATCGTAAATCTTATCATTTACTAAATCCAAAGTCACCAACAGCTTTGATTCGGCTTCGTCCAGATAGTGTTTGATTCCTTCGGAGCTTGTCCTCGGATCAATCAGATTTGAGATCGCACCAATACGGCTTAAACCATAAAACAGGTAGATAACTTCTGGTGTGGTAGGCACAAGCAAAGTGACGATGTCGCCTTCTTTGACTCCAATATTGACAAGCGCCGCGCTTGCTTTTTCAACCTCACAAAAAAAATCGCCGTAGCGGATTTTTCGACCGAAATACTCAATAGCGATCGCGTCCTGACGTTCCTTATTGGCTTCATATATTAAGTCATAAACAATCTCACGAGGATAATCAAAATTTAAGCCCTCTGGTGGATAAAACACGCGCCAAGGCATGTCAACCGAGGGAAATCCCGTCAACTCATTTTTCATTCCCTAAATCTCCTCCATTGTATCTCGATACTGTAAGGAGCTAGACACGCAGAGAGGCGCCTCAACCCCTTTGCAATCTTCTGACTGTGAACGCAGCAACTGCCATCACACAGAATAGGGGCTGAGACGCCTCTTTACCGTGTAATGGTCATGCTCTAAAGATATTGAGTTTTCAGTTGACTGCTTTCAGTCAGAAGATTGCAATAATGATAGTAACATAGCTTGCCGTAAACGTCATAGTCACAGCATTGAAGCAAGCGGCCCGAAGGACCTCGATGGTCCAGAGGGCCGTAAGGTTATTATTTTGGGGTATTGCAATGAGAGAAATCGGAGAGGTACGAATGCGAGTTACGCAGCCGCGTAAGGGCTTGAAGTTAACAGGCGCTTACGCGGCGAGTATGTCTGAGCAGGCGTACCCCTCTGATTTCTCATAGGCTTGCATTAAGAACTACTGGATTGCCGCGTCGCTACGCTCCTCGCAATGACAAATGGTGGTCTTTGCCACTCCGAACAGGCAGGGCGTCGAGGGCGTCGCACCTTCGAGCTCTGAGTAATTGCAGTCGTTACTGCCAGCGCCTTACGATAAAACAATGCGCATGAGCCCGAACTTGGTATTTTTAGCTACTCAGCTCCTCGCGGTAAGTTTCTTGATTTGTTGATTGTCCAATAATGAGGTCAGCTGGGTGATAGCAGTCTGGTTGAGCTGGATCAGTCGATCCTTTTGCGGCAACCCCTGCCCGATCAGCAGCGCGTTGATACTCTCCATGTTTGAGAGCACCACCAACTGCTCTAACGTAGCTTCGTCACGCACATTGCCTTTCGCGCCCGGGTGACTCGTGCGCCATTGTGCCGCAGTCTGCCCAAACAGCGCCACGTTAAGCAAGTCGGCCTCATCTGCATAGACGCGATTCGCCTGCGCCTTTGTGACCTCCGGCGGAATAATATGCGCCTTGATCGCATCCGTGTGAATTCGATAGTTGATCTTTGCCAGCGTGCGCTGCAAGTTCCATTCCGACGATAGACGCTTCTGCTCCTCAGTTTTGAGACGCTTATACTCAGTAACAAGATAGAGTTTAAATTCGGGACTTACCCAAGTGGCGAACTCAAGGGCGATATCCATATGAGCAAAAGTTCCTCCACCTTTTACTGCCCGGACCCTAAGACCAATAGCACCAGTCAAAGAAATCCATCTTGATGGACTGAGTGTGAAAGCATTACCACCAGCATTGCGTAATAGGGGGTCGATTTCGACCCCCTTAAAAGTAGGGTTATTGAGTTGTTCCCAGAGCGATAAGAACTCAATGGTACTTTGAGTACGCATCCAGTTCTTGACCACATCTTTTGGTTCTAACGGATTCTTCCGGCGTGCGATATCGGTAAGAGAGATATAGTCGTCATCGCCGAACCCCGTTACCGCAACTGGTATTCCCTGTACTGTGATGATCTCCTCGTTTTTAGCCATAATAACCTCCAAAGTTTGTTGTAGATAGTGGAGGCACTTTTTACCAACGCATGGCAAAACAGGCGGAAATATTGCATCGACTGATGGGAATGCCTGATTCCATCATAGCATAAAAATGAACATCTGTACGATGTTTTTAAACCATTGGGATCCCATGGGTTTAAAGGGCATCTGCCCGATCATAGATGCAAAAGGGTCGATTTCGACCCCTTTGAAAGTTCCACGCAATGATTAGAATTCGAATCGTCGTCACCTTTCTAGAGCAATGAGATTTAACCGTCTGTAATCCCATATGGTTAAGTGGTCAAATTCGACCACTTTAAATTCCTTGAATTCGAGGGGTTTAGAGCCACATGTTACAATCATAGACGCAACAAACCAAATAGGAATGATCGGCTTATGCTTGATCTTCCGTAATAAGCGATTTGCCTGTCGACCGGGTAGCGAGGCGTCTAACCTCTTAACCGGTCGAAGCGAGCTTATTGTTCCAATGATTTGGTTTGTTGCAAAGGGGTTAGGCGCCTCTTTGCGCCTACTCTTGGGCCCCTTTATTGACCTGAAAGAAAGGAGCAACATGGACAAAGTAATCGCAGGAGATTTCGCAGGCCGAGGAGTCGCTACGACTATCAAGGGTTTAGTAATAGCAGATGGATTCAGCCATAAGGTTTCGATTGACTCCAATACAGTAAAGCAATACACAATGATTGAAAAAGAATCAGACGTCCGTAAAAGCGCCATGAGCTCCATGGCTCGTGGTGCCGTGGGAGGAGCTCTTCTTGGACCTCTGGGTATGTTAGCTGGTGGTCTCTCTGCAAAAAACAAGAAAAATAGTACGTATGTCGTTGGAATTGACTTCAATGATGGAAAATATAGCGTCCTCGAGCTTGGTAAAAATGCTTTTGGCGTGCTATCCCGTGCATGTACACTATCAGTAGCTGGCACAGATGGTGCAACACAATGCTCAGAAACGCAAGAGCTAGAGACATCCTCTGCAAAACAGATAAAAGAGTACAAAGATCTGCTGGATGCTGGAATAATTTCTCAGGACGAATTTGATGCAAAAAAGAAACAACTCCTGAATCTATAGCAGCACCAACCTGTTGCCCTGAACAGTGGAGCGCCAAGTCTGCATCCCTTGTAAGATTTGTCAGCTGTAACTATTATTTGTAGCTAACGTTAAGCCAAACGGCTGGAAGGGGCTCGATGCCCCGACCAGCCGCAGGGTTATTTCTCTCAGTATCGTGACCATAGAGCAGGAGATAAGCCGGCTTGTCAGCCCGGCACACTCCGCAGCCTGTCTCCGCCATGCGAGAGCATCGTGATCAGTGCGCGGCGAGGACGTGCTGGGTGATAAGACCGGTTTACCTCCTGCTCGGCTGCCCTGTGCATACGCCTAAGATCTCGGGTCAAGCCCGGGATGACGTGCTTGCAATATACCCTAAACTACGATAGTGACTATACGGCCAGGGACGACTATCAGGCGCTTGATCTCGTGGCCATCGAGCGCTGAAGTAGCGGCCTCGCGTGCTGCCGCCTCGACAGCGGCCTCATCGGCGTCGCTTGCCACAGTGATGCGTGCGCGCACCTTGCCGTTGATCTGGACGGGCAGTTCGATCTCATCAGTGACCGTCAGGGCTTCATCATAGCCCGGCCACGCCTGAACATGCACCGAATCATCGCGGCCCAGCAGGACCTGCCACATCTCCTCAGTGATGTGCGGCGCGATCGGCGCAAGCATCAGTACCAGACGCTGCAACGCATCCTCGTAGACCGCACGACTCCGCTCCCCCACTTTCACGGCATTACCATACGCATAGAGCGCATTGGTCAGCTCCATCAGCCCCGCGATCGCGGTGTTGAACTGAAAGTCCCCAATATCTTTCGTGACTTTCTTTGTCAGGCGATGCGCCTCATGGGTCAGCGTCGCCGCGGCTCCAGCAAGGGCAGCCGCCTCACTATCCGCATAGCTTTCCCGCTCCTCTGCGTAACGCGCCGCCAGCGTCCAGACCCTCTTGAGCCAGCGATGCGCGCCGGCGACACCCTCTTCTTCCCACTCCAGGTCCTTCTCGGGGGGCGCCATGAACATGATGTAGGTGCGCATCGTATCGGCGCCGTACTGCGCGATGACGGTTTCAGGCGCAACAATGTTGCCTTTCGACTTGCTCATCGTCTCGCCGTTGAGCTTGACCATGCCCTGCGTGAGTAGATTCGTGAACGGCTCATCGCAGCTGACCAGGCCCATGTCACGGAAGACTTTCGTAAAGAAGCGCGAGTAGAGCAGGTGCAAGATGGCATGCTCGATCCCGCCGATGTATTGGTCGGCCGGCATCCAGTAGTCGGCCGCCTCCTTGCTCCAAGGGGCGTTTGCGTTGCGCGCGTCGGTGTAGCGCAGGTAGTACCACGAGCTACAGGTAAAGGTATCCATCGTATCGGTCTCTCGGCGCGCGTCGGCGCCGCAGATGGGGCATTTGACCTGGTAGAACTCAGGGTGTTCGGCGAGCGTCTGGCCCTTCGTGATATCGAGATCAAGCGGCAGTACTACCGGCAGGTCGGCCTCCGGCACCGGTACCAGTCCGCAGCGCGGGCAATAGATCGCCGGGATCGGGTTACCCCAGTAGCGCTGACGTGAGATGAGCCAGTCACGCAGGCGGAAGTTTATCGTGGCATGGCCGCGCCCCTGGGACTGGAGCTCAGCGATCACGGCGCGTACGCCCTCGCTGTTCTTGCCACCGCGCATCCCCGTGAACGTGCCCGACTGCACCATGACGCCCGGGCCAGCATAAGCTTCATCCCAATCGACGTCAGTCGCACGCAGCTCGCGCTCGTCGCCCAGCTCGCCTGCCAACTCCGAATCCTCAGGTACGACCACGGGAGGAATGGGCAGACCGTACTGGCGCGCAAAGTCAAAGTCACGCCCGTCGCCGCAGGGTACCGCCATGACCGCGCCCGTGCCATAGTCCATCAGCACGTAGTTGGCCACCCAGATCGGAACCTTCGCGCCGTTAATGGGATTGATCACAAAGCGCCCGGTCGGCGCGCCATGCTTGACCACCAGACCGCCTTCGCGCTCGACCGCCGTCTCATGGGCCGCGCGTTGGCGCACTTCTGCTACGCCCGCTTCAAACTCGGTGCCGGCAACCAGTTCCGCGACCAGCGGATGCTCAGGCGCCAGCAAGAAGAACGAGCAACCAAAGAGCGTGTCGGGACGCGTGGTAAACACCGTGATGGTCTCGTCGGTGGCCTCACCTGCCGCGTCGCAGAGCGTGAAGTCGACCTCGGCGCCCTCGCTGCGTCCGATCCAGTTGGCCTGCATCGTCTTGACACGCTCGGGCCAGCCGCCCAGCTTATCGAGGTCGTCCAGCAGCTCCTGCGCATACTCGGTGATCTTGAAGTACCACTGCTCCAGATCACGCTTCTCGACCTGGGTATGACAACGCCAACAAGCGCCTTCAATGACCTGCTCATTGGCAAGCACGGTCTCGCAGCTCGGGCACCAGTTGACCGGCGAATTCTTGCGCTCGACTAATCCCCGCTCCCAGAACTTCAAAAATATCCACTGACCCCAGCGGTAGTACTCAGGATCGCTGGCCACGACCTTGCGCGACCAGTCGTAGGAAAAACCCATGCGCTTGAAGCTGGCCTCCTGCTTGGCGATATTGGCATACGTCCAGGTGGCAGGATGCGAATGCTGTTTGATAGCGGCATTTTCCGCCGGCATGCCAAAGGCGTCCCAGCCGATGGGGTGCAGCACAGAGAAGCCCTGCATGCGCGCCTGGCGCGCTATCACGTCACCGATCGAGTAGTTGCGCGCGTGCCCCATATGCGGGTCGCCCGAAGGATACGGGAACATCTCGAGTACGTACTTCTTGGGCTTGTCGGGGTCCTCGACCGCACGGTTGGCTTGCGTCTGCTCCCAGACCTTCTGCCACCGGGGTTCTAACTCTCTGAAATCATACTCGCGCACTGCTGCTCCTCTGGTATCGCTTATAGATTGACCGCACTAAACATGGTTCATTCCATGATAGCGTAGCCAGGCAGAACGAGTGAAATCAGCCGGTAGATCGCCCTTACCATCACCGGACGCTGCGAACGCCACTACGCAGCCAGTAGTACCAGAACGCCGGGATCTCGCGAATGGTCGCTCCGGTGACGCTGTTATCAAGAGGATCTATGCCACAGGGAGTCGTTAGCACATTGACCCGCTCGGCGCGATAAGCCATCTTGATGCGGGGCAGATGATAGAAATGACTGTCGACCAGAATGGTTTGAGCGCCCAGTTGTCTGAACAGCGGGATCGTGTCGGTAACCGTGTGATCAGTGTCGCTTCCACCCGGATCAAGCAACACCGCTGAAGCCGGCACGCCCTGAGCGACCACATAGCGCCGCATCGCTTCCGGCTCGTTTACGTGATTGGTCTCGATGCCGCCGCTCATGATGATCTTCGGCGCCAGGCCAGCCTGATAGAGTTGCACTGCGCGATCGAGCCGACTCTTCAGCGCAACAGAAGGCGTTCCATCGGTCCTCGCGGCCGCTCCCATAACGACCAGGACATCGGCCTGGCGTGCGTAGTCAGTCGTACCAAAGGTATACATCTGCGCCAGTGGAAACAAGGCAAACGACAGCAGGAACATCACAACCATCAGGACGCCCTCGCCAAAGTGGCTCGCCCGCTTGCGCATCAGCAGCACGAACAGCACGATTATCACGAACATGACAAGTACGAAAAGTGAGAACGGCACCGCGATCCGCAAGGTTGAGCGGAACAAGCCCTGGTGCAAGCCCTGATAGTAGCTTGAGGTGTTCTGCGCCGCAAAGAAGACATAGATCGCAGAGATCGCCGCCGTAAGCGCCATGCGAATGCGGCCCATTCGCGGTTTGAGAGCAAAGCCGATAAGAAGCAAAGCCGCCAAAATCGAGATGATCGTGATCACCCAGGAAGGAAGGCTGGTCATCGATATCCACCAGATGTCCTCGCCGCCCGTACCCGTACCCGCATGCGATACGAAGATGTTGACCGCCGAGAATAACCCGAAAAACAGCGCCAGGCCTCGTACGAAACCGCGCAGAAGATGCGTAAAAAACTTCATGGTTCTATGCTAGTTGAGCAAGCGCGCTCTTCACCGAGCCTTCACCCGATTGCAGCCAAGCCGTGAACTCAACCGCAGAAAAGCGGAAGTCTGCGAAAGAGCGCCCGCGTTACGGTGTTATGGGATTATCACGAACAACAGCACTGCCAGGAAGTGCAGGATCGAGCCGGCCAACACCCAGGCATGCCAGATCGAGTGCAAGTAGGGCACTTTCTTGATGATGTAGAACACGGTCCCTACCGTATAAGCCAGACCGCCTGCAATTAACAGCCACAGCCCTTCGGCAGGCAGCACTTTGATTACCGTCCCTATACTGAAGATGATCGCCCAGCCCATGACGACATAGATGACCACGCTCACCCACTTGGGCCGAAACACCCAGAATGCCTCACAGGCGATACCAATAATCGCGCAGGTCCAGACAGATATCAGGAGCGCTATGCCACCATGATCGCGTAGCGTGATCAGGCAAAACGGGGTATAGGTGCCAGCGATAAGCAGATAGATCGCTGCATGATCAAAGATCTTAAAAACATACTTCGCACGCGCGTTGGTCAGGCTGTGATACAGAGTCGAGGCCAGGTACTCGAGAATCATCGAAACACTGTAGATGATCGAGGCGACCAATTTGTAGCCATTAAAGACCGGCCGTACCGAAAAGATCGTGAGCAGCACAAGCGCGGTAATACCAAGCGCCACCCCCAGGCCATGGAGCACGCTTGAGGCGATCTCTTCGCCAACCGAGTATTGTTTGATGCGGGAGCGCTCAGGTGTGCGTTGTTTACGCAGATCCTTCGCAGCAGCAGTATCAGTCATATTCTTATGGTCCTTTCCCTGTTTATACTCCCCCCATTATATAAACTGAGGTCAAACGGCAGTATCGAACCAACAAAAGCACCACAAGTGAGCGGCAAGCGGAGCAAAGCGATGGCGTTTCGCGCCTCGTAACACATGCCAATGCGACGCTCGTTTGCAGCAGTTCGGCTTTCTGCTATACTTTTAATTCGCTGTTGACGTGGGGCTTTAGCTCAGTTGGGAGAGCGTCTGGCTGGCAGCCAGAAGGTCAGGGGTTCGAGCCCCCTAAGCTCCACCACTTCTTTCAGCAGGCTTCTGACCTGCGGTTACCCTTTTATTCCGGTAGCACAATCGCCTGCAGCACGCCCAAAAATTTGGGGGTGTAGCTCAATTGCCTGCGCTTGGATGGCAGTCACTTTTTCGCACTGCCATACAGACGGGGTCGGAGCCGCTTTTCATTTTGTTTCACCGTCAAACCCCCAATTACCCCCGATTGTAGTAATACCCCCAAAATCATCGACCTTGTGCCACCTCTTTTTGATGAAATGCCTTGTCCTCTTCAATCAGGCTGGGAAGCAAATCCTGAAACATTTTTATAAGATCTTGTGCCTGAATCTTCAAGCCGCTTATTTGCTCGATCACATCTGGAGCTTCAAGTTGAATCTCTCCGATCATGTCAACAAGATCAGAAGGAGAGCCCGGCGGCAGGCTCAACACAAGTCCAGGAACGGCTTGAGACAGGTATTGATTTATCTCATCATAAGCGGCAATCTTTGTTTCGAGGACTTCTATGTTATGCAGAATCTCTGTCATCAGAGCGCATTTACACGACATGTCATCTTAGCCTTTTCTCGCGTCATGAAAGTGTATCCATCTGTATGAATCCTCTATCATTGGCGCCCCTGCACCACCGAAAGTAAAGGTAGCCGTGACATAAGCTCATGATAAGCAGCGCTCTTCAACCAAGGTGTGTCAGCAAATGCGTTTGATCCAACCGATGTAACGCTATCAGGAACATTCACGGTTTCCAGCTCCTCACAGCTCTTGAAAGCTTCCTTGCCAATAGAAGTTACGCCATTAGGGATTATGACATTCTTCAAATGCGCCCGATAAAACACTGCATCTCCAATCCGGGTCAGGTTCTTAGAAAGCGTAACACTTTGTAAGCCTCCCATTTCAAACGTATTATTGCCTATTGATGTCACGCTATCAGGGATTACTATTGCTTCCAGGCTATAGCAATTGCTGAAAGCCGAATCTTCAATCGAGACAAGCCCGTTAGACAATGCCACCTGCGATAAGTGTTTGCAGTTATAGAAGGCGTTCGCGCCTATTATCGTCACACTTCCTGGTATTGTCACTTTTTCTAGAGTGCTATCGCCACTAAATGTGTCATCCATTATTACCGTAAACCGATCTGGAATCACTACGTTGCTTGCAGCTCCTTTATAGTCACACAGCACTGAGCCATATGAAATAAATCCGTTTGTATTGAGCATTTGTTGCTGATGCCAGAACGTGTCACTGAGAGCAGAGACACACATCATCTTTAGTCGATCCGACGGTAGCGTGACAAATGTCAAATTGGTACAACCGCTAAACGCGCCACTATCAATCGTTACTAGACTATCGGGCATCACTAAGGCCCGTAAGCCCGTACAATCCTTGAACGCATCTTCCCCTATCGAGGTAATACCATCGGAAACCGTCACCTTTGTTATTTTCTTATTGCCAGAAAACACCGCAGGAGCTATTGCCGTGATTCCTTTCGGGGTTAGCACCTCTGTTCCAGAACCATGATATTCCAGCAAGATTCCATTGATCGAGGTATAGTCACCTTCCTTCTCCTTGAGATGCTTATACCAAGGGGTACATGAATAATAAGCAGCAAAGGAGTAGGCGTGCTGACTTTCTCCCTCAAACGCTTCTTTGCTTACCGATTTGATAGTTTTAGGCAAAGTGAGATTCGTTAACTTCGCACAATCGGAGAAGGCGCCATCCTCAATGGCAGCCACTCCATCCGGGATAACTAGGGTTTCGATATTTTGTGAACCTGTCCAGACTGCTCCCATCGGCACATAATCAATGAATTCCGTATAAACAGTTCTCTTTTTCCTAAACGCACCAGAACCAATTACAGTTACTTGCTTGCCATTAATCATGGAAGGAACCGCCACCCGTTTGCTCTGACCATAATAGCCACAAATAACCGAGTGATCGCCTTCTTGATAATAGAAAAAGTAGTTGCCATCTTTTGAAAAAGACTTGGGATCTGTGAGGCCTGGCGTGTGGTATTCAAGCGAAATGCTCACCCCTACCGCATGAACCTTATATGCAGTAACAACAGCATTAACGAGAACAACACCAAGAAAGATTACTATTCCCAGCGCCACTACGCAAAGGGCAACAACGAGTGATATGCGTCGTTTTTTGCGATTGGCACTTAGTTTCATAACGGACTACGGGGTGGTCTCATTTAGGATTGAATTTACTCATGACGGTCTGCCCGACGGACGTCTTAACCCAAGGCGTACCCGCAAATGCATCTTCGCCTATTGAGGTAACACTGGACGGAATAGTTACTTGCTTGAGGCTTGTGCAACCCTGAAATGCGCTTGCGCCAATTTGGGTAACGCCGTCAGGAATAATTACGCTTGCCAAATGGGTACAGCCATTAAACGCGCCTCCGCCAATAGAAGTTACCGAATCAGGGATTATTATACTTTTCAGGCTTGTGCAATTTAAGAATGTTTTTCTGCCAATGGATTTTAGTCCATTAGGGAGTGTCACGATTTCCAGTTTTGAACACCCCCCAAAGGTGCCCCATGTGGTATCTCCAAGCTGTCTCACTTTTTTAGGGATTGTTATACTTCGCAGGCTTGTGCAACCAGAAAAAGCACCATCCATAGAAGTAATACCGTCAGGTAAGGTTAAACTTTGCAGATTCGTGCAGCCTGCAAAGGCGTAAGGTATAGCGGTGACATTTGGGGGAACCACAATATGTTTTAAACTGATGCAGCCGTTAAATGAATTACTAAGAGTCGTAAGTGTGCTCGGAAGATCAACCTCTTCTAGGTTTTGACACCCCATGAACGCATCTTCAATAGAAATGACGCCTTCAGGAACAACAACATGCTTGATGTTGCCATTTCCAGTTGACACATAACCAAAGCTAGTATCAAAAATACGCACTTCTCTTGTGGGAGCAAAAACTTCACCACTGATGTGAGTAACAGGCGCTCCCTCAAAAGTTGCAGGAACCACCACTGTAGCGCCCCCCCCAGAATACTGGTTGATAACTACTTCACCACTGTTTAGATCATACTTATATTTTGTCCGAGAGAAATTTATAACAAACACACCTACCACAGCTCCAAAAACTACCAAAAATATTAAGACAATAATCATGCTCTTCTTCAGTATAGCCATCACTATCCGCCTTAAGACTTTCCGGCTTCGTAGAGAGCACTTGCAATATAGCCCTCCGATGCCAGCTCTGTGCTTTTATAACGAGTACTATTGGCAACGCCAGTATATTTTACTTTTGTCAGTGAGCAGTCTGCCCAATCATAAGCGCGATCATCAAAGTGATTATTATTGTTGAATATATGTGAAGTGATTCCGGCGTATGCAAGTACACTATCAAAGTCATCGATAGGATTTCCCTTATCGACTCCCGCAATACCTTTATTCCCATGTGCAAAAATATCTTGCAGGGAGTGGAGTCCGGCGCCGATATCAGAATATAGTTGTGTATTGTATTCCGTGTTTATTGTGACTATGTTTTGATGGCAGGAATAAGGACTTACTGTATTGAGTGCACTTGTATATTGCTGCGTGATTTTAGGAGCATTCGCAAGAAAACTCTGATAATCATTGCCAGCGGCCGCCAAACGTGTGTCTCCGCCTGCGTAATAAGTTGCTGTTGTATTAAAGTGTAAATAGGGTTTTCCAATAATCGGCACCGCGTTCGCGCCACCAAAAGGATCGTCAATGTACTTATCAGCTGTCGCTATTGATGTAGCAATAGCCTCTTGCGCAAAAGTCGGAGCACTATTGGGGGCAATTATATCCAGTGTCCAAGCATAGGTTCCATAAGATAACTGTTTGCCATTATTGTCAAAACCGGAATGAACGTCTCCGCCCCACGCTCCTAACACATCCACAAGCTGCAGCGGATCATTCATGCAATAGGCATAGAGGTTGCTACTCTGTTTGATAGCATCAGCCTCAGGCAGAAGATAACCGCTATCCCCGAAGATCATATTAATAGTGTTCCAGTGTGGGTCTGCTCCGACAAAGCGCCCAGCAGCTGGGTCGTACTGCCGAGCTTGAGCAAAGTAAGTGTCAGCAATACTATCAAAGCGATAACCCGTAAAGCCAAAGGGCTGCATGGCATCCTGATTAGCGCTGAGATCCACTCCAAACTCATCGTAAAAGTAGCTGTCCTGGGGCAGGCCATCTGCACCCATGAAACGCAGGGGGCTGCCCAAATCATCAGGCAGATACGTGCGAGCGCCTTCCGTACTGGCCTCAGCAGCGATCATGCCGTCCCATAGATAGTCTTTTGTTTGTATGCCATCGTCAATCTGGAGTACGTTGTTGAAGTGCTGGGTCAAATCAAGAAGGTAATCGATTTGTCTGGTGGGGTTAAGCCCGTCTTCGATCTTCTCGCCAACACGCTGCTCCAGGCCATTGTAGAGATAGCTTGCGGCCTTGCCCGTCGCGTCAGTCGCGCTCATCAGGCGATTGAAAGCGCCATACTCATAGGCGTGAGTCAGCTGACCGCCTGTCAGCGCCTGGATCAAGTTACCTCGTTTATCGTAGCTGAAATCTTTGGTAGCTTCTGAGCTTTCAGAATGCAGGAGTTGGTTAAGCGCATTATAGGCGTAATCTGTTCTTCCGGAAGGTTCTTGCATAAAGCTCCGATTGCCAAAGGGGTCATAACCGAAGGTTTTTTGCAGCTTTCCGTCTTTGGTCACTTCAGTCAGATGCGAGAGGGCATCGTAGCCATATGTATAGTCGCCAGTAGCTTCAGGCATGTCCCGTCTGAAGACCTGAGCGCCGCTCTTGCGCAGCAGCCTGTCAAAGCTCCAGGCGTAGCTATCCAGCACACCTTGAGTATCAGTGTGAATGAGCTCGCTTTGTATTCCCGCCTCATTGTAGGCATATTTGGCTGCCGTACCATTGCTGAAGAGCTTTTCTATCAGGCGGCTGCTCTGGTCGTAAGAGTAACCCACCTGCGTTTCGCCATCTGTCAGACTAGACAGCCGCAGGAACTCGTCGTAACCGTAAGCTACTTCTCTGCCGCCAGGATAGGTGATTGAAGTGCGTTGTCCCGCAAGGCCGAATCCGTAGCTTACTTCCTTACCTGCAGGATCGGTGACCTTGGTAGCACGACCAATCTCATCTACATCTATGGTAGTGGTCCCGATCCAGTCTTCGATAGCGGTGAGCTGACGCAATACGTTATGGGTCAATTCTACGCTCTTGCCATCAGCGTAATCGACTTGAGAAAGCTGACCCACAATATCGTAATCGTAGTTAGTCAGATAACCGTCCTTATCCAGCTTGGTCACTGGCTGGCCCGCTACGTTGTAGGTATAGGCTTCTGTTGCGCCTAATGCATCGGTAATATCTGAGATACGTCCTTGCGGCGTACGCTTATAGGTGGTCAGGCGCACCTCTGTATTTTGCGCATTGATCTTCTGCGCCTCAAAGAGATCAGCTAATTGCTTAACCTCTGAGATAAGACCACGCTTGTCGTAAGTATATTGGACGCAAGCTCCCAGCGGATCAGTAACCTTGATGAGCCTGCCTGTTGGCGACCAGGCAAAACAAGTAGTGTTGCCGAGCGTATCAGTCGCCGATATAACACGCCCTACGGCGTCGTAGGAGTAGGTGGTCTTTTGACCGGTGCTCGTTGAAATTTCAATAATGCGATTCAGGCAGTCATAGGTGTAATACAGGCTGAAGCCGTCCTGATCAGTCTGGCTAGTCAGGTTCTTAGCTGCATCATACGTGAAAGTCTTGTAGCGACCATCAGGATAGGTGATCTTTTCAAGCAGGCCGCCAAGCAGATAATCAAAGGTGGTGGTAAGCCCTGCGGGATTAGTAATGGATGCAAGCTTACCCAAAAGCGAATAGCTGAAAGTGAAGATAGTTCCTGTCGGGTCAGTCGCCTTTATCAACTGACCTACTATGTCATACTCCCGCAGGTATTTATGTCCCAACGCATCAGTAATGCATGTTGGCTTACCCAGTACGTTGTAAATGGCAGAGAGCTTTGCTCCGTCTGGTTCTGTAACCTCTATCGGGCGCGACAACGCGTCATAGACAATGGACGTTTCTTCTCCTCGCGGTCCTGTGATCTTGGTTTTATTACCAAGCGCATCGTAGACGTATTGTTCAACGGTAATACCTTCCTCATCAATCACTTTGATCGGTCGATTGAATTGGTCGTACTCAGTTTGGGTGCTGAAGCCTTCTGCGTCGGTGCGCCTAATGGGATTGCCCATCAGATCGTATTCAAGAGTAGTTGTATTTCCCTCCTGGTCTGTAAAGCTCTCCGGTCTTCCGTTTTTGTGGTAGCCATACTTCGCGGTAGAACCATCAAAGTCGATGATCTTTGTTGGACGATCAAGTCCGTTGTACTCGCAGGCACAGACATCTCCGGCAGCGTTGGTGGCCTGTGTCGTGTTTCCCCGTGCGTCACGAACGAAGTGCATTTCATTACCAAGCGGGTCAGTTACCAGTACCGGACGATTAAGCTCGTCATACTCACAGGTTGCCGTGCCTGAAGGATCTGTTGCTGATGTAATGTTTCCGCGCTCATCAAAAGCCAGCGTAATCTCGCTTTCATCAGACAGGGTGATCTTTTCAGGCTGGCCTGCCTCATTACGCTTAGTCTTTATGGTGCGCCCTAAGCCATCAGAAGTCTCAATCGCGTTACCGCGCTCATCATAGATCGCTTTGAGTTGCGGCACCCCACAAACAGCAACCTCAGTGGGACGATTAAGCTCATTGTAGGTCGTTGTGGTTTCTTCGCCCAAGGCATTAGTGATGCTCGTTCGGTTGCCACGCTCATCATAGCCGTAAGAAACAGTATTATCCAACTTATCAGTAAAAGAAGTGAGGTGGTTGTGATTATCGTACTCGGAAGTTTCTGTTCCATCAGAATAGATGGTCTTGATACTGCGATAGCGATTGTCGTGAATATGAGTGACCTCATTACCGTTTTGCTCGGTAAATTTGACGCTTTGTGCATCGTCATCAAAGACAAATGAAAGTTTGCCTCCACCAGCAAGGCTTTGGGCGATTACGCGTCCATTCTCATCGTATTCGTTTTCAACTGCCGCTATGCCCAGTGGATTTGTGACCTGAGTGATTCTGCCCGCATCATTGTGGGCATAAGAATAGACGGCCCCTGTTTCGCCAGTGACCGAAGCAAGTATGCCATCACTATAGGTCAAGCTAATTGCTCTGCTCGCATTATCAGCAACTTGAACCAACCTGCCTTCTTCGTAGCTGAAGTTAAACTGCGCCCCAGAATCGTTTTCTGCGGTTTGCAGTTGCCCAGAATCGTTGTAGGACAGTTTCAGGAAGTGGCCGTTGCGATCAGTGATCTGTATCAATTTGCCCTGGTTGTCGAAGAGGTACTCAACTCCTTGATGAGTTCTATAGGTGAACTGACCGTCATTCTCAGTTAAAGAAGCGTCTTCGCCTTGGGCGTGGCGCCAGGAACCTCTGTACTCGAACACCTCTCGCTGTCCATCTTCAAGAAGAATGATCGCTTTATCATCCTGCCGTTCGATGCTAATTTCAAATGAGTGTGTCCAACCTGGCCCCAGAGCTCCTGTACGGGTCTCGGTACTGTTGTAGGTCATCAAAAATGAGAGGGGGAAGTAGCCAGCAACTTTGAGGTACTCTTTTTGATAGACGAAGTTGCCAGTAGACATATTAACTGGGTCGCCACCATACTGAGTCTTATAGTTGACGCCCAACATCACAGCCAGAAGCACATTGATTGCATTCGCATCACCCCAAAGCGCAAGCGCTTCATTCTCACCCATGCCAGTATGGGTGAAATAGGTGGTTACAAAGTTTTGCCACACGGGAAGTGGCACTGGCTTCCAGCCCTTCATGATCGTTGTAAGCCTGAAGACGTCTGCCTCATACGTATCAAGGGCGCTGGCCAATTTGACGAGCTTTGTTTGTTTGTTTTCAATAAGGGTGTAAATAGAAATAGCTTTGCTGTAGGCATTGAACTTTGATATTTGAAGTCTGCCGCCCAGCGACATGATCTGTTCCAGATCAGAAAGGTCGTCACTGAACTTACTTTTTACCGACATACAACCTTGAACCGCTGCGGCTTTTGCGTTCGGGTTATACCCGATCTTGGTAGCGCTTTTTGCAGAGGCCCCGAAGACGGCAGCGATGCTGTTAAGCTGCTTGACTATTACTTCTGCCTGTTGTGCGCCTGACTTCAGGCTTGTTTTCAGAGCCGTCTCGTTGCTTACGAACTTTGCCCAGTCCGTTGAAAACTTGCCGCTTTTCATACTGAAGACATTGGCCCCTTTACCCGTCCAGCCAGTTATAGTGAGGTTTTCATTTGTCTGAGCAAAACTGGAGCCTGCACCAGTTATGCTGGTGATGAAATTGCCCATCTTTGCAATGGTGCTATTTAGAACGTTTATGTCTAAAGAGAAGTTTGCCATAACTCTCAGCTTTCCATATCTAGCCTAATAGCCATGCTCAGCATGGTATTTCCTGTCATTTGCTTTAGCAGTTGCAAGCTTACTTTTCAAAGAAGCCAATTCATCTGAGGCGGCAGCCATGAAATCACCGATCTTCTTGGCAGTATCTTTGTTAAAATCATTGATCTCTCCGGTAAGCCCCGAGGGATTAGCTGGGCTTATCGTAGCAATTACACTTCCCGAAAGTGATTTGAGCGCAGAGTTCTTGCTTGAGTTTCTGTCCACCATTCTCTGAAACGTTTTTTGCATAGAGGTAATCACGCTGATGTCGTTATTATATTTAGAGATTTCAGCGCAATAGGGACACCAGGAAGAAGACATAATAACTCACTTTCCTTTTTGCGGATTACCTAGGGCATTTGCAAGAAACGCGTCTGCCTGTAAGAAGAGCGAATGGGCCGCTGTTGTCTGATTATTGAGGGTTTGGATCATGAAGATACCGGATTCCATCTCGCGCGAGATTTCTGCTATCGCTGCATGAAATATTGTGCCGCTATCACCTTTCCATGCATCTCCGAGTTGGTTGAGAAACTGGGTCTGGGTATTGGAGAGATTCATTAAGACATTGATGGTAGCCTGTTGTTTTGATTTAGTGGCTAGAAAGGCGTTATTGTCTGCTTTTATCTGGGGCATATGACTTAATCTCCTCTTGTAACCATCTGCGCCCAAGGCGTATGGAACTTTTTATCCTCAGCTTCTAGCGAGGCAATAGTTTGATTCAGATTGCCAATTGCATTGATGATCTGAACGTCAACCGCAGAATGTGTCATCACGCTCGTATGATGTAGATCTGCTGCATTGGTGATGATTGTGCGAGCTCGCTCAGGGATAGAAGCAGGTAAGGTATCGACCAGATTTTTGAGACCGACTGATAATGTCTCATTTGCTCGTGTTACCGCCTGATCTGCTGGGAGTAACACGAAGAGTTCTGTCACCTCGCCTCGCAATTGAGCTATTTCTTTACAGCGGCATGACGCCATTTCTTCCATCACTCTTTCCGCAGGTTAACCCCTCTGTCTATGTCGAACATCCTAATCGCAACATGGTAGTTATTATACTCTCAAGCATTAGTTGATGCCTCACGAAAGAGTAATTTTGACTGCCATCCAAGCGGGGTATTGACTGCCATCCAGACGGGGTGTGCATGCCATCCAAGCGGGGGTAAACGTCGCAAAACACGAAAGGAACCTTGCGAGCGTTTCTTTTGAGGCTTAACAGCCTCTTGCTCACGCTGCGCAAGCCGGGGTAAAATGAAGTTCGCTGTTGACGTGGAGCTTGGATTGAGCTTGAGAACCTGCGACGCTCGCCAAAAGACCACCTAAAACTTGCAATAGTTTGGGGGTGGTTTACCATTTAGGTGTAGGAGAGCGTCTGGCTGGCAGCCAGAAGGTCAGGGGTTCGAGCCCCCTAAGCTCCACCACCACGCGCAGTTGCCCTCCCTTCAGGTGGCATTTTCACTTTAATCAACGATAAAAAGTTTTGCTCCGCCCTCAGTTGAAGAGCGATGACGGCTCATCTCGTCTGCAACCTCTCATTCTCATGTGCCCCGACTAATCACCCGGCGGTCTTGATTGCTCTATCACCTATCAAACATCATAAGCTCTACTCAACCGGAATCCGTAAAATCTAGCGCCCACTCTGCTGCTTTAATGCGATGCCCCCACCAAATAGACCATCCCAAAACTGCTATAATTTGGGATGGTTTGCCATTAGATGTAGAGAAGCTTCTGGCTGGCAGCCAGAACATCAGGGATTCGAGCAATGAAGAGGGATATGGCGATGGATGACGAGAGAACCGAAGCATTCCGCATTAAGAGTGATGAATTGATCACGAAACTCAAGGAGATCATCAAAGAGGGCAACGCGAAAAAGGTCACGATCCTGGGCAAAGATGACCGGGAGATTATGAGCTTTCCCTTGACGGTCGGAGTGGCCGGCGTCGTGTTGGCTCCTGTTTTCGCGGCAGCAGCAACAGCTGCTGCTTTGGCAACAGAGTGTACCATCGTCGTTGAGCACTAGAGATTCCAAAGCAAGTACGGATGTTAGAGAAAAGTAGAGCACATGGAAGTAAAAAGTGAGTTTAGCGTTGCGAAATGGGACGAAGAGAAATGCGGGGGGCCGGTTGGCGATAGCCAGGTAACGCGAGCATCGGCTATCTATGAAGTGTCAGGCGCGATCGACGGCAAGCTCGATGTTGAGTATCTCGTGCACTACACCGACCACGGTGAAAATGATCGGCACGCTTCTACAGCCACCTATATCGGCTACCTGACCTTTTCTGGGTCGATCGAGGGAAAATCCGGGACGCTCGTGCTGGAAGATCACGGCGAGTACTCCCCTGCCGGACCCGTCAGCGAGCTGATGATAAAACCCGGCACGGGCACTGGAGAGTTGACGGGGATATCAGGAACTGGCCATTATTCTGCAGAAGGTGAGAAGATGATCCTGGAGCTTAACTATGATCTACGATAACATCCTGGAAGCGATAGGGCACACCCCGCTGATCCGACTGAACAAGATGACCGGGCCGGACGATGCCGAGGTCCTGGTGAAGTTCGAAGCGGTCAACATCGGCGGGTCGATCAAGACCCGAACCGCTTACAATATGATCCACGAAGCTGAAAAAAAGGGGCTTATCAGCCCTGATACGATCATTGTTGAACCCACCAGCGGAAACCAGGGTATCGGGCTTGCTCTCGTGGGCGCTGTGAGAGGCTATCACGTGGTCATCATCATGCCGGATTCGGTGAGCATTGAGCGCCGCAAACTGGTCGAACACTATGGCGCAAAGGTGGTCCTCGTAAAGGATGAAGGCGACATTGGCGTCTGCATAGAGAACTGCCTGAACACCGCGCTGAAAATGGCTGCAAACGATAAAAACGTCTACATCCCCCAGCAATTCATCAACCCTGCTAACAACCTGGCACACAAATATGGCACCGCTTTAGAGATCGTCGAGCAGGCAGCAAAGCCGATCCATGGCTTTTGTTCCGGCATCGGTACCGGGGGCACGATCTCAGGCATTGGCGAGATCCTGAAAGCGCTCTACCCCGACGTAGCGATCTGGGCAGTTGAGCCGGAAAACGCCGCGATACTTTCCGGCGGCGCGATCAGCACCCACATTCAGATGGGTATCGGCGACGGATTGATCCCGGAGAATCTCGACACGAAGATCTACTCTGACATCTACATCGTGAGCGACGAAACAGCGCTTCAAACTGCAAAGGACCTGGCGCAAAAAGAGGGCCTGCTCTGTGGTATATCGAGCGGCACCAACGTAGCCGCTGCCCTGGCAATGGCCAAAAAGCTTGGCCCTGGCAAAACGGTGGTCACCTTGCTGCCGGATACCGGGGAGCGTTACTTCAGCACGGCATTGTTTGAGTAAAGCCTAAGTAGAGGATAATAACTTATGAGTAAAGGGTAGGGCGCCTCTTTGCAGACGCTCGCCCTTCTTGTTTTGCCATGAGGAGGCGGGCTTTTGAACAGGTTACGACAAGAGAGTAAGAAACGCATTTCCTACTACCTGATCTACTCGCTTACCTTCGCAGTCCTCGCCGCTCTCGTGTTCATCTGGTTCCCCTTGAATGGAAAGTCACTGATCTGGACTCCGGATGGCGTGCGGCAGCATCTTGCCGCAATGGCCTACTACGGCCAGTATCTACGGCAAATTTTCTCTACTCTGATACATACCGGGCGATTTGTCGCCCCCCATTTCGACTTCAGCATCGGCTATGGCTCGGATCTGCTCACCACGCTTAACTGGTACGCCATAGGCGATCCTTTTAACCTCCTGTTTGCGGTAATCCCCGTGAGTAAGGCGCCTTACCTTTATTCTGCCCTGATCGTGCTTCGCCTGTACCTCATAGGCGTGGCATTCTCTGCTTATTGCCACAAGCTGAAGCTTTCACGGTCTTCCCAGCTGTTCGGGAGCTCAGCTTATGTGTTTTGCGGTTTTGTCCTGCAAGCCATCGTACATCCGAACTTTCTTAATCCGCTGATCTATCTTCCGCTCTTGCTTATCGGGGTCGAGCAGATTTTCAGGAAGCAGCGCCCCTATTTCTTCATCGCCGTCGTTTGCCTGGCCGCGATCACTGATTTCTACTTCTTTTACCTGCTGACCATTCTGCTTATCATTTACCTGGTGATCCGGTTCTTTACTCTCGATGATAAGAAAAGCCTGAAAAGCTTTTTCTCATGGGCGGGCACGTTCGCGCTCTTCTATCTCGTTGGCCTGTTGATGGCTTGCCTCGTGTTTCTGCCGATAATAATGTATATGCTCATCAGCTACCGAGCAGGCATCCATCAGATCATCAGCCTGTTCTATTCCCCTGGTTATTATCTCCGTTTCTTCCCGAGCTTTATCACCACCTATCCCCCGGGACCCTGGACTTATTTCGGCTATTCCGCGCTCTCATTTGCCGCGATCATCCTTTTGTTCACAAAAAGAAAAACGCAGGGCGCCTTGAAATTCACGTTCATTTTGCTCACTGTGTTTTTGATGTTTCCAATAGTGGGTGATGTATTTAACGGCTTTTCTTACGTAACGAACCGCTGGGTCCTTGGCTATAGCTTTGTAATCGCCCTGATCACGGCTGTCATACTCCCCGATATACTCAGGCCGACAAAAAAGCAGATAGTGATTCTTACGATATTTGCCGCGATCTATGCCATTCCGATGGCTTTTGCCGGTAAAGTGGGCGCGAGCGGAGCTGTTCCTTCCTATCTGATACTGGTCCTGCTCGTGCTGTTCATGTGGGGATCGTATCTTTACCATCGTTCTGGCAGGGGCAAGCAAGGGAGCAGGCCTGGCCGGATAGCTTTATTTGTGGCGCTTCTCCTGATGTGCGCGGGGTTTGTAATAAACGGATACTACAAGTACGCACCAGCACAAGGTGGCCTCGCATCTGACTATGTGGGATCAGGTGAAGCGATCGATTCGCTCACAAAGAACTCGTCATCAGTCGTGAAGTCGATAGGCGATACGTCTTTTTATCGCTATGACGAGAACGAGTATGGAGGGCAGGCGATCATCCAGAACCGCTCCCTGTTAAACGGCGTAAATAGCACGGGCTTTTATTTCAGCCTGACGAACTCTCGTATGATCGATAGCCTCATAGATGATATCGGTCTTTATGTACGGGCTAACTGTTCTGTAACTTCGCTTGATAACCGGACGTCTATGGGCACCCTTGCGAACGTGAAATACTTTGTCATAAGGGACGGCGAAAAACGGTACCTCCCCTATGGCTATGACAAGCTTGTGAAAAAAGCCAACGGTTACGAAGTCTATAAGAATGCCTATGCGCTGCCTTTTGGCTATACCTATGACAAGGTCATTCCTGAGGCGAGCTACCAGAAACTTACGCCGGTCGAAAAGCAACAAGCTTTGCTGCAAGGCGCCGTTGTCAACAATGCTGTTGCTCCTTCCCTGGATACGACAACGCCTGCGTTTAATGATGCCGTCCTGCCCTATCAGGCTCAGTGCGGCGCGGGGGTTACTTCTGGAAAGGGAACTTTTGTTGTTACCAAGGCGGGAGCTTCGGTAACGTTGAATTTCTCAGGCCTTAAGAATTGTGAAACGTATCTATATTTGAAGAACATCCAGTACGCGCGCGAGGCCGCCGTCCAAAAGCCTGGCTCGATCGACCTGTCATCTTTGTCCGGCGTCGATGACCTTTACATGAACGGACCTTCCACCCATATTCCTCTGACCATCTCTTCGGGCACGATCAAGAAAACGATTACATACCAGGGGCCTAATTATTCCTGGTATGCAAATCAGCATGATTTCCTTGTCAACCTCGGTTATGCAGCAAAGCAGAAAACGACAATCACACTGGAGTTTGGAAGAACAGGAACATACTCGCTGGATGATCTTCAGGTCGTCTGTCAGCCGATATCAGCCTATGGCAACCAGGTCAAAGCGCTGAAGCAGACCACGCTTGAAAACGTGCAGCGCGGAGCTGACACCATTACGGGAACCGTGAGCGCCGACAAGGCCAAGCTGCTCTGCCTCACTATCCCTTACAGCAAGGGTTGGAGCGCGCAAGTCGATGGCAAACCAGCAGCGGTGCTCAATGTTAACACCCTGTGGTGCGGCTTGTATTTACCCGCGGGCAATCATACGATTACCTTGCATTATGAGACGCCCTACTTCCGCCTTGGCTGTATCTTATCCTTGGTTGGCGTAGTGTTGTTTGTTGTTATCATCGTGCTTTATGAGCGAAAACGCCGGGTGCAAAGGCAAGACGCGCAGGTACCGGCAAAGCCTGGTAGCAAATAAGGGAGCGCGAGAACGGGAGCGGCGGCGGAAGCCAGGGATGGCGCAGGCTAGGCTGGCGTGTTGAGCTCTTTGCGCAAGAGGTCATAGGCGCCAAGCTCGAAGGGGACCTCTATCTGGTACGAGCGCATGGCAACATTGGCGAGCTCAACGGGAACTCCCTGATCATCAAACAGGCTGTCAACGCGGAAGCGACGGATGGGGATCGTGGGAGAAACCACTTCGAGCTCCTCGCCTTGCCGTACGCGATTACGGAGCTCAAAGGTTGCCCGATAGGGGCCGGTTGGTTGCTGAGCGCAGTCCTGAACAACGCCGATCAATTCCCGGGTCTTAAGATAGCGCGCCTCATCAAGGGATTGTTGCGCCGGGCCAAAGAAGAACCCCGTTGAATACGGGCGATGGCTTACCGTCTCCAGCTCTGGCAGGAACTCTGCAGGGTCTGCTCCGCCGAGGACCTGGCGATAAGCCTTGACCACGGTGGCCACGTAGAGCGCATTTTTCATGCGCCCCTCGATCTTGATACTGGTGACGCCCGTCGCGGCCAGTTCCGGGATGTGATCCAGCATCATAAGGTCACGCGAGTTGAAGAGGTAAGCGCCCCGCTCGTCTTCCTCAAGGCGAAATTCCTGCCCAGGGCGGGTCTCCTCGGTCACATTGTAACGCCAGCGACAGGGCTGCGCGCAGTTGCCGCGATTGGCGTCGCGGCCTGTGAGATAGTTGCTAATCAGACAGCGCCCGGAATAGGCCATACACATCGCGCCATGAACAAAGACTTCCAACTCAAGTTCAGGAGGCGTCTTGCGGCGGATCGCCTCGATCTCTGCAAGCGAGAGCTCACGCGCGAGCACAATGCGGGACGCCCCTTGGTTCTGCCAGAACCGCGCCGCCTCCGCGTTTGCGACGGAGGCCTGTGTGCTGATATGAATCCTCAAACTGGGAGCAACTCGCCGCACGATCACAAACGCCGCCGGATCACTCACGATCGCGGCATCAACGCCCGCCGTCTCAAGCGTCGCGGCGTACGCTGCCAGAGGCTCAATATCTTCGTCATGCATGATGGCGTTAAGCGTCACATAGATCCGCTTGCCCGCGCCGTGTACCCTGGCGGCCGCCTGCCGGAGCTCCTCGTCATCGAAACCCTGCGCCTTTTGACGCAGCCCGAAACGATCGCCGCCCACATAGACCGCGTCCGCCCCATAACGCAGCGCGCACTCCAGCTGCTCAGGACCGCCCGCAGGCGCCAGCAGCTCAATGCTCGTTGATTGGATCTGATTCTCTTTCATGTGTCTGGCTGAGCTCGATCAGTCAATCCTGCTACGATCCGATCTGACTGCTCATGTGTGCCGCTGCCTGTTTGAACTCATCAATACATTCAGGACGCAACAGCGCAAGCATCTTCGGCAGAACTTCACCCATATACACCGGCGTGAAACTGCCCTCATCCTGACGTTTGAAACTCTCAGTCATAAGCGCTTCCATCTTGGCCTCTTTGCCTGTCTGTACCCGTGCAAGCGCGAACTTATGAAACATCTCTTGTCCTGGATTCATACTACTTCTTCCTCTCACCTTTGTTTCTCTGACAGAGATTATAGCGCTCTCAAGGCCTTATTCACTGGACCCTCGTTCTGATGTTCTCCTTTCAAAAGGGCGAGACCACGCCGACCATCGACACGCTCAAAGTGCTTGCGGAAAAGTTCCAGGTGAGCGCAGAATGACAAAACGCCGGATTGCTTTGTCGCGCTCCGCGCTCCCCGCAATGACAAGCGGGAGCAAGTGCGCTAGGTAGGATCGACTCCTGGGGTCAGGTCTTCCTCGTTGTTGCTCTCGGTGATGACGAGCGGCGGACCCTCGAAAGGGTCGCCGTAGAACTCGACCGGTGTTTTGTCGCGATTAGCGCGCCACATGGCCACCAACTCGGAAAGCAGCATGCCGCCGAGAATACAGGCGGCTCCTACGACCTCGAACGTGGGCGCATGGCGCGTCCAGAGCCAACCCGCTACGCCGCCAAAGAATGACTCAGTGATCTCGAGCAACGCCACCCGGCTCGGCGGCAGGCGCTTGAGTACCCAGGTCTCGATCATAAACGCGAGCGCCGAGGCAAAGATCGCGCAGAAGATGATCATCAGCCAGACGTTGAGCGAGGGCGGCAGACTCCACTTCTCGCCCGTCGCGACTGAAAGCACCGTGCAGGCCAGCGTGACCATCACCATTTGGACGAACGTCAAAGCAACGGTATCGTGAGCGTGTTTGGGGTGCGCAAGCCAGAGGATGTGCGCCGCGTAGGTGAAAGTCCCGATCATCACCAGGGTATCGCCACGAACCCAGCTGATCTGGGAGGCGCCAAAGGTGATGCCGGACATGAAGTAGAGGCCTGCCACAACCAGCAAGCCGCCCAATACGACCCCGATCGTTGGCTTCTTGCGATAAATAATGGCGGCGGCGATCGGCGTGATCACCACATACATCCCGGTGATAAAAGCGGAGCGCGCCGCTGTGGTGCCACCGAGGGCGGCCGGCAACAAGCTCATCGTCTGCAGGATGTAACCCGCGGCAAGGATCAGGCCAGCAACTCCACCAAAGAGGAGATCGCGGCGATGAATGTGTTTGAAGAGCTTGGGGCGCAGGATCACAAGGAAAAGAGCCGCCAGGGCAAAACGTAGCGCTAAAAACAGGTACGGTGGATAGACCCGCAGCACACTCTGAACCGTTAAAAACGTGGCGCCCCAAACGAGTGTCACGCCCAACATGGCCAGCGTCGGGGCCAGGCGGTGTTGTGTCAGGGTCGAGCGATCAGGCATTGGATTCTTGCTTAGGTTCTTCGGCGCGGATCTGCTTGGCTTCACTCCAGAGCTTCTCCAGACGATACTCGTCGCGCGCATCCTGCAGGAAGACATGCACGACCACATCAAGGTAGTCGAGCACGATCCAGCTGTCGCCCCGCTCGCCTTCACGTGCCGCGGGATGGACCTGCAGCTCGGTGCGCACGCGACGCTCGATCTCATCAACGATGGCCTCGATCTGGCGATCGTTGGCCGCCGTGGCGATCACAAAGTAGTCGGTCAGGCCAATCAGCGGCGCCATAGAAAGCGACACGACATCCGTCGCCTTCTTGTCCAGGGCGGCGGCAAAGATCGTCTTGACAAGTTCTTCTGAAGTGGGGCGTTGTTTTTCCATGTGGCAGCAGGTTCCTTACTGGTCAGGAGTAGATACAGAAGGGGCGTCGGCGGCGTCATCGCCTACCGAGGGGTTCGGAGTGGTATCGGGCGGTAAGTTGCGCCAGGTGCCGCGCAGCTCGGGCGGGATCTCGCCGGGGTCCAGCTCACGGAGCTCGGGAGTGATGGTCGCGGGATCCGGGAAGACGACGTCCTGCCCGATCTCACCGCGCATTACGAGCGCGTTCCAGACGCGGATCGTATCGGGATGCATGACCTTGCGCCGCCGCACCAGGTGAGCCATGGATCTCTGATAGGCCTGCATGAAGAGCGTGTCGAGGTCGACCGTGCCGACCATCTCACGCAAATCGGCGATATTGGGAGACAGGCGGGTCGGCTCGATCATATCGGCGATGTAGAGCAACTCGTCAAGCGGCGCCATGTCCGGCACACCGACGGTGTGGTGTTCGATCGCGGTGATGATCTCCGGGGTTTCTGCAGCGATTTCCGGGAACTGTGCCGCAACAGCAGCCGCTCCCGTGTGCGCATGCAGGATGGCGGGGGCGGCAAGCACCTCAGGCGTGATATCGAAGCCCATCTTGCGCGCTTCTTCGATGAGCTCCGGCTTGGGCACGCAGCGATCCCAGTCATGTAGCAACCCCGCCAGGTAGGCGCGCGGCTCATCGAGGCCATAGACGACAGCCATCTGCGCCGTGCACTGCGCGCAGCCCAGCGAGTGGCGGTAGCCGTACTCGTCCTCACGCGCTTCAAGTTGCTCCTTGATACGGGAGACGAGCAGGTCGAAGTCCTGCTGATTATCAATAAAGCTCATGCATCACCCTTTTCCGCTACTCGTTGCCTCTTGGGACAGAGGCGCGCCGGGGGCGTCGCGCCCTACGCATTGTCCGGGGTCAGGTTTGAGGTTGGCGTACAATCCGCGCTCCTTGATGAGCGCCCTGGTTGACGGAGTGAGCAGGCCACCTGTCGGCTGTCCTGCTGCGAGCGCCTGGCGCATCTGACTGGAAGAAACCTCGGGTACATCGCCTTTGATGACCATCAGGTCGAATCCTGCTGGCGTACTGACCTGCTGCGGCCCGCCCTCACGCAAGTTCACGATGAAACGTACCTGCTGGGCAAGCTCCGCGGCATCTTTCCACTGCGGGAGGTCAGCTATGGTATCGCTGCCAACAATGAAGTAGAGCTCGGCCTCCGGATCGCGGCGTTGCAGCTCACGAACCGTATCGATCGTGTAACTCACGCCGGGACGATCCAACTCGATGCGCGAAGCCTCAAACGTCGGTTCACCCGCATCCGCCAGCGCCGCCTCGACCAGAGCGAGACGATCCTCGGCAGAAGCGTGGGTCGCTCCCTCCTTAAACGGCGGGTGCGACGCGACCACGAAGAGCACGCGGTCAAGTCCTGCCGCGTCACGCGCCGCACGCGCTAGGTCGACGTGCCCACGGTGTGGCGGGTCGAACGTGCCCCCCAGTATGCCGATGCGCTCCCGTGACAAAATGGTGCCTGACCCCATTTTGTCATCTACCCACGTACCTGGCCAGTACCGCGCAGCAGATACTTGCTGGACGTCAATGCTCGCAGGCCCATCGGTCCGCGCGCGTGAAGCTTCTGGGTCGAAATGCCGATCTCGGCGCCCAGACCAAACTCTCCCCCGTCGGTAAAGCGGGTCGACGCGTTCACGTAGACGGCGGCGGCGTCAACACGCGCCAGGAAGTAGTCAGCGGCGGCCGCATCGCTTGTCACGATGGCCTCAGAGTGATGCGTGCCATAGCGGTTGATGTGCTCGACAGCCTCACGATAATCCTCGACCACCTTGACGCTAATCATCAGGTCAAGGTACTCCGTGCCAAAGTCATCTTCAGTGGCGTGCTCAAGGCCGATCGCCACACTGCCGCCCGTGCTGTCCGCCAGCGCAGCCTCACCGAGCGTTTGGGCCGCTACCGGATAGCTGGCGTCATCGGCCACGATCGTCACGCCGCGCTCATGCAGAGCGCGCACGATCTGCGGCAGCACGCGCTCTGTCGCCGCCCGATCGATCACCAGTGACTCGGCCGCGTTGCAGACGCTTGGGCGCTGGCACTTGGCGTTGACGACGATGCTGGTCGCCATCTCTGCCTCCGCTGTCTGCTCGATGTAGATATGGCAGTTGCCCGTGCCGGTTTCGATCACGGGAACCTTGCTGTGTTCAACGACCGCAGAAATCAGCCCGGCGCCACCACGCGGGATCAGCACGTCGATGAGTCCCCGGGCCTCCATGAGTGCCGCCGAGGTGTCACGCGAGGTCGCGTCGATTGGGCAGATACAGTCGGGCGAGAGCCCCACGCCCGCAATCGCCTCGCGCAGCACGGCGATAAGCGCGTCATTAGAGTGACGCGCCAGCGAGCCGCCGCGCAGCAGGATCGCGTTGCCCGTCTTGATCGCGATACCCGCAGAGTCCACCGTCACGTTCGGGCGCGCCTCATAGATCATGCCCACCACGCCGAGCGGCACCCGTACCTGCTCCATCTCAACGCCCCCCGAGATCGTGCGGGTATCGATGACTTCGCCCAGCACATCAGGAAACTCGCGAAGCTGCAACAATGCGTCCGCGCAGCCCTCCAGGCGTCCGTGGTCCAGCATGAGGCGGTCGATCAGACCCTCGTTGGTACCGCACTCCCGCGCCGCTTCCACGTCACGCGCATTAGCCACCAGCAGCTCGGCTTCATGGGCGCCCAGTGCTTCGGCCATCGCGGTCAGCGCGCTGTTGCGCTGCTCAGCCACAGATACTCCCAGCTCTACCGCAGCGGTCCGCGCACAGCTAGCCCACTGCTGCACCGTCAAACTACTCGCCGTTGCCACTGTCGTTGTTTCAGCTGCGCTCATAATCTACTCTCCTTCTTTAACCGGGCAAAAGACCGTACCGGACACCGAGCCATCCAGGCAGTCACGCACCACGTTGCCACGCCGCCCGTCACAGATGACCGTCTCAACGCCGCAGTCCAGCAGCAGCGCAGCTGCCTGTACTTTCGTGCGCATCCCACCCGAGCCGATCGCAGAACCCGTGCTCCCCTCGGGAGCCACTTCCAACAGCTCGGCATCCACATGATCAAGGCGATCGAAGCGATGGGCCTCCGCACAGACGGCGGGATTGGCGTCATAGAGTCCGTCGACATCAGTCAAAAAGATCATGCGCTCGGCCGAGACCATCTTTGCGACAAGCGCCGCCAGGGCGTCATTGTCACCATAGCGGATCTCATCGACCGCGGTCGCGTCGTTCTCATTGACCAGCGGCAAGGCGCCCAGCGCCATCAGGCGCTCAAAAGCGTTGCGCGCGTTAGCGTAGCTCTTCTCATGTTCCAGGTCGTAGCGCGTGAGCAGTATCTGGCCAACCGGAATATCGCGGCGGCCAAATTCCGCGGCATAGACGTCGAGCAAGGCCGCCTGGCCGATGCTCGCGGCCGCCTGCAAGCTGTCGATGTCAGTTGGGCGCTCCCGCCAGCCCAGCACTTCCAGGCCCGCCGCAATGGCTGCGCTTGTCACAAGTACCACACGCACGCCCTCGCTCATAAGGTCTGAGATCTGGTCAGCAAGGCTCGCGATATAGCGTCGGTTCAGCGCGCCGCGCTCATCGGTCAAGGTGTTGCTGCCGACCTTGATCACGATGGTCCGCGGGCAACGGCAGGTATCCGGGATGGTGTTCTCAGGCATCAGCCCTCTCCTCTTTTCCGGGAGCATCGGACACCGAGCGCTCCTCCTGACAGTTCTCAGTATCATCTTCTGTCGCAAGCCCGGTGTCAAGCTCGAACTCGCGCCCGAGGATCCGCACCGTATCCCCATCGCACGCGCCCGCCTTGATGAGCGCCTCCTCGACACCCAGTTTAATCAGGCGGCCTTGCAAGTAGACAAGCGCTTCCTCATTTTCCCACTCAGTCTGGAGCACCAGACGCTCGATCCCGCGCCCCGTTACGCCCCAGAGGTGATCGCCAATCCGGGCGACCTGATAGGCCGAGGGAGCAGAGCTATCCGGGCGATAGATATAGCGCGCTTCGTAGCGAGGCTGTGCCGCGCGCGCTGTCGCAGCAGCCTCGCGCAGCTCGGCCACCCTCGTGGCCAACGCACGTTCCAGCGAGCTGACCCCCTGCCCGGTGACAGCGGATACTTCATAGTAAGCGATCTCACGCCCGTCCGCGTAGGCGGCAAGCTCTGTGGAGCGGTTCTCGGCGCCCGGCGTATCGCACTTATTGCCGATGATAACATGCGGGCGCTGGCGCAGATCCGCCGCGTGCGCCCCAAGCTCCGCACGGATCGCTTCATACTCGGCAATCGGATCGCGCTCCTCAAAGCCACCGCTCAAGTCCACCACCTGCGCGATGAGCGCTGAGCGCTCGATATGGCGCAGGAAGGCATGCCCCAGGCCCTTGCCCTGGCTTGCGCCCTCGATGAGCCCCGGCACGTCAGCGACCACGAAGTTGCGCGCCTCGCCCGCCTTGACGACCCCCAAGTTAGGGATCAGCGTGGTAAAAGGATAGTCGGCAATCTTGGGGCGCGCCGCTGACATCCGCGCAATGAGCGAGCTTTTGCCTACGCTCGGCATACCGACCAGCGCAACATCTGCCAGCAACTTCAGCTCCAGCTGCAGCGCGCGCTCTTCGCCTGGCTCACCAAGCTGGGCGAAAGCCGGCGCCCGGCGTGTACTCGTCACAAAGTGGGGGTTGCCAAGACCGCCATGGCCCCCCTCGGCCACGATCAGCTCGGCGCCTGGCTCGTCCAGGTCACCGTAGAGCTCTCCGGTGTTCAGATCGCGCACGACAGTACCGACCGGCACGGGGAGGATCAGGTCCGCCCCACGCGCGCCATTAAGTTTAGAGCCTTTGCCGTGCGTGCCGCGCTCAGCAGAGAAGTGATGCTTAAAGCGGTAGTCGATAAGCGAGGCCACCTGAGGTTGCGCGCGCAAGATGACGTCGCCGCCCTTGCCACCGTCACCACCGTCAGGTCCACCCTTGGGCACGTGCGCTTCACGGCGAAACGACATGCAGCCCGCGCCGCCGTCGCCGCTCCTGACATAGACGCTCACCTGATCCAGGAACATATTTCCGCCGGTATCGCTCATCTCCCGCTTTCTGCTCAGTGACAAGGTGACAAAGGGTCAGGTACTTTGTCAGGAACGCCTGACAAAGTACCTGACCCTTTGTCACCTACCTGATCCCTTGTCACCCTTGTCTCCCTTGCCGTCGTCACCGTCTTACTGTAACAAAAAGCCCCTCAGCAGAGGGGCTCAGTAATTGATTTTACTTATGCGCTTACGCTGCCATGCGTCAGGCCCCGCTCTTATACGGTCTCGGCCGGTCGAATATGTACCTGGCGCTTCTTGCCGTGCGTAAACTCGACGGTACCATCCGCCAGAGCGAACAGCGTGTCATCGCCACCACGACCGACCAGGTCACCGGGATGAATGTGAGTGCCGCGCTGGCGCACGATGATCGTACCGGTCGTAACTTGCTCGCCAGAGAAACGCTTCACACCCAGGCGTTTGGCCTGGGAGTCACGCCCGTTTCGAGTAGAACCTAATCCTTTTTTGTGTGCCATGACTTATGCCTCGCTCAGTTTCGTGATACGCAGGCGGGTCAGATTCTGCCGATGCCCACGCGTACGCTTGTATCCCTTACGCTTCTTGAACTTGAAGATGACGACTTTCTCGCCCTTAAACTGGTCAACGATCTCTGCGGTCACTTTCGCCTTCGCAAGCTTCTTTGCGTCGGTAACGACCGCTTTGTCGCCCGCGATCATGACGACTGGCAGCTCAACAGAAGCACCCGCTTCGCCGTCAAGCTTCTCGACCTCTAAGACGTCGCCTTCTTCTACCTTATATTGTTTGCCGCCTGTGGCAACGATTGCATACATATGATGCCTTTCCTGACAGTTGATTCGCAATCATTAATAGTAGCAAATCCCGTCGCCCCTCGTCAAACAAAAAGAACCTTTATTTGCGAGCTTCCGTTTGCTTGGTAATCAAAACCTTAGAATATTTATATAAATATCTAAAGTTTGAAGAATCTGTGGAGAGATCAATTGCCCTGATAAACTGAAAAGGTCTGAAAAGACTGCGTGGTGGCCTCGCCCCTCCTTCCTCATTTTTTTGTAGGGGTCACCTCACCTCACCCCTGAGTTGGATCTGGCTCAGGGGTGATTCTTTGAGCCTCACGACAACGGCGCCAGGCAATGCCTGGCGTATCTTATTGCCGTTTGCGGGTAAGTTTCGCCAAGCCAAACTCATCAAGAGGTAGCAGGCGGATTCGGGCATGATCACGCGCAAGTTCTTTGGCAAACAGCCCCATCAGCTTTTTCTCATCCGACTGGTCGCGCATCTCGATAAAATCAACGATAACGATACCCGCGATGTTACGAAGCCTCAGCTGCCGGGCGACCTCTACCGCCGCCTCGCAGTTTGTCTGAAACGCCGTTGCTTCCAAAGTAGCAGCGTTAGTGCTGCTTCCGCTGTTCACGTCGATAGCACAGAGCGCTTCGCCCACGTCGATCACAACGCTGCCTCCGCTGGGCAACAGGCAGAGACGCGCGCGGGAAGCAAGAAGCTGGTCCTGGACACTCTCACGCTCAAACAGGGAGGCGTCCTGTGCGACAAAAAGCTCAGGCCGAGGAAGCTGCGCGGCCTCAAACATATCCGGGCCTTCTGACAAGGATGCGAACAAAGACGATGCCTCATCGAACAGGCGCCTATCATCGATCACTACCTCATCAAGGACCGTAACGCGATCACGCAACATGCGCAGAGACAAAGAAAGTTCTTCATGCAAGAGCGCCGGCGCAGCGCTTTTCGCTTGTCGCTCATGAGCGAAGCGCTCCTTGATCTGACCCCAACAACACATCAAAGCCTTGAGTTCAGCTCCCATCACCTCGATATCTACAGAGGCCGCAAGCGAACGCACGATCACACCAAAGTCCGGGGCGTCGTCCTGCTCCTGCCTGAGCTGCTCAAGTTGAGCCTGAAGCCCGGCGCGGAGTTCATCCCTGAGCGCAGCATTCGTAATGCGCTTCGCAATGCCCACATGATCGCTTCCTGTGGTAAGGACCACAAAGCGCCCCGCCAGCTTAAGCTCACGGGAAGCCTGGGGCGCTTTCGTCGCGCGCGCGACCTGAGTGATCTGGACCAGTACCCGCTCCCCGACCTGCGGCAACACGTCCGACCCAGCAAGCTGCAAAAAGACTTTCTCTCCTGGGCCGACCTCAACAAAAGCCGCCTCGATCGCTGGTACGACGTCACGCACGATGCCCGCATAGATCGACCTGCAACGAACCGGGCCACTCAGAAGTTCCTCATAGTACTCGGCGAGGGCGCCATCTTCTGTCAAGGCCACCCGCGTGCGCAGGTCATCGCGCGCAAAAAGCCAACGCCGCTTCATTGGCTACCAACACCTGCGGCCCTGCCTGGCAAAGCAAACTGACAGGAGCCATCAGGGTTCAGATGAAAAAGTGCAATACGTGTAACCGTAATATCGAACAAGTCGATACCCAAAGGACTCAAAAGCGCCGCCGCAAACACGTCAGAACGCAACGCGCCGGCGGCAGGGAGCAACAACATGAAGCGCGCGATCACAGACCTCTCCCCCTCGGAGTCGGCGGTCCTTGCAGAAAGTTCCAGGGGATCCGGGACGAAATCGGCAGGGATATACTGGCGGAGCTTGCCTTTGCGCTCGACCTCAAGCGCCGGGCCCGTGCGCACGGCTTCAAACTGGCGGCACACCTCTTCCAGGCTGCGGTCCGCCAACAGAGCCTGATCAATCCTCAGCTCTATGGTCTGCGCGTTAAGCCAGGCGTCCAATGAGGGCTCCTGGGGCCTGACGTAGGCGCAGTCCAGCACCGGAAGAAGCGGCGGAGCAGCGCTTTGCAGGCGGCAGGTCGCCTCGGCAGGCTTAACAAAGCGGCTCAGCTCGACATCAGCGTACTCAGCCTGTGATGCTATGCCCACCGGGAGCGCTGGACCCGTCGCAAGCTTCATGCGCGGGCTGAAACCCTGGGTCAAAACAAACGGAAGTTCCGCGCGACGCAGGAGTCGGGTCAACGCACGCTGCACCTCAAGATGCGAGAGAAGCGCGCCGCGGCCCTGCTCAGAGAATGAAAACCGCAGACGGAAGTTCGCCATCAGGCATCACTCCCCCTGCGCGCCTGCTGCCGATCGCCTGACACGCCCCGTCGCAGTCCTGCCACCGTTTTCGGGTCGATGCCCGCAGCCTGGCAGGCGCCGCAAGCGCTACAGGCCTCAAACGTGCAGTCCGCCGTGGTCGCTTCTGCGCGCGCCAACTCCGCCTCACGGCGCAGGTACTCAAGGCTTACTCCTGTCGAGATATGGCCCCAAGGCAAGTCCTCGTCTAAAGTGCGCTGGCGCTGTGAGATATTGACCGCATCCAGGCCACAGTCCGCAAAAGCCTGCTCCCAACGCGTTAGGTCGAAGTTGCCTTCCCAGGCATCGGTGCCGGCGCCCGCACGCCAGGCAGCCTCGATCGCTGCAGCCACACGGCGGTCACCTCGAGCCAGGACCCCCTCCACAAACGAGGTATCAGCCCCATGATAGTGCAAGGTCACGCCCCGGCGTGGGAGCGAATCCTCCAGCAATCGCTGCTTGCGCTGGAGCTCTTCGCGGCTGTCCTGTGCCTCCCACTGAAACGGCGTATGAGGTTTCGGTATGAAACTGGCCACGCTCACAGATAGCGTAAACGCGCGCGCCAGCGAGCGATCGAACTCTTCGAACAGCATCTCCTGAAGCCGCTGCAAAAGCTCCCCGATCGCCCTGACATCAGCGTCAGTCTCCGTGGGCAGCCCGATCATGAAGTACAGCTTGACCCGTCGCCAACCGTTTGCCGCCGCCGCACGGACGGTGTCGAGAAGCTGTTGCTCGGTCACATTCTTGTTGATGACATCACGCAAACGCTGACTGCCTGCCTCAGGAGCAAAGGTCAGGCCACTTTTCTTGGCCCCCCCGCTGAGTTGGCGCGCAGCTTCGACCGAGAACGCATCGATGCGCAAGCTGGGAAGCGAGCAGGAGACACCTACGGGATCCAATCGGCTTTTCAGACGCCGCAACAACTCTGGTAGCTGCGCGTAATCCGTGGTCGAAAGCGAGGTCAGCGATACTTCGTCGTAGCCGGTCGCCTTCAGCCCGGCCAGGATCTCGCGCAGCAGATCATCAGGACGGCGCTGGCGTACCGGGCGATACGTCATGCCTGCCTGGCAGAAACGACACCCCCGTGAGCAACCCCGTTGCACTTCGACCGCCAGACGATCATGGATCACCTCGCTGTAAGGGACTACGCTCCCACAGACAGCCGGGCTGTCCGCGAAGCTGCGCGCGACCACCCGCTCGATCACCGGAGGCGCGCCGGTACCCGCGACTGGCACGGTGCGCGTCCCCGAACCCGTGGCGACCGCCTCATAAAGCGAGGGAACATACATACCCGGCAAGGTGGCCAGCTGGCAGAGCTGCTCTGCCCGCGTTGCACCCTGCCCGCGCAGCTCAGTCAAGCGCTGCATCAGTGAGGGCAGCTCCTCCTCGGCCTCGCCCAAGAAGAAGGCGTCAAAAAACGGGGCCAGTGGTTCTGGATTATAAACACACGGCCCGCCACCGATCACGAGCGGCAACGACTCATCACGCTCGGCCGCGCGCAGGGGCAAGTCAGCCAGATCCAGCACTTCCAGCACCGCAGGAAACGACAACTCGTAGGGCAAGGTCACCCCTAAAAAATCAAGCTCGCGCACGGGGGTGTTGGTCTCAAGGGTCAAAAGCGGCACGCCGTCTGAGCGCATCAGCGCCCGCAGGTCGTCACCGGGCAAAAAGACCCGCTCTGCCAGGACCTCCGGTAAAGCGTTTGCCAGTGCAGTAAGTATCTTGATTGCGTTGTTGGACTGACCCAGCTCATAGGAAGCCGGATAACAGAATGCCCCGTGCAGGACGCCGGGCGGTATCTCACACCCTTCCTGAACTTCTGCCAGAGCCGTGGACACGCCCCACTCATGGTCAAGTGAGCGCGAAGGGTACTGCGCGCGTGCGGCCAGCCGCAGAAACTGCTCAGAGAGTTGGTGTGCCGGCATCGCGACCTCAGCCCTGCGCCGCAGAGCCTTCCTCAAGCAAACCGGACAATACGTCCGTCGGATTCTTCAGCCCCGCTGCTTCCAGGTGCTGCTCGGCCGCGTTCAGCGCTTCTACCGCTGCCCGCTCATTCTCCTTTTGGGCCTGTTTATCGTAATAGAGGCAGGCGCCCTGTCCCAATGCCGTCGTCAGACCAAAGGCGACCGCACCTCGCACAAGCCAGCGAGCCGGAGCAAATGGCGGCGTCAGGCGCGAAGCCAGAAGCCGCCCCGCAAAAGCCACGGCGCCAGTCGCCAGCAGCTCCGGTATGCGCTGCGTGTTAAGTTTTAATCCGCGCACCAGCGCAAGCTGGAACAGCATCTTGGTCTGGTTAGCGACCAGCACGGGCATATCAGCGCCCCGGGTAAACGGCACAAGAGCTATCATCGCGTTCTGCCGGGCTGTCGCGCTGCAGATATCACGCGAGATCTCAGCTCGTGTGAACGGGAAATCACCCGCGATCGTCAGATGTTTGGAAGGAAGCGCCGTCGAAAGCCAGGTCGCCACCTGCGTTTCCAGGTCACCCGAGAGTGGCGAGACGACATCAAGTATCGAGAGTCCCAGCGAATCTGCCCCCTCACTGCGCAACTCATCGCTTGTGACCACACAGGTCTTAGGAGGAAGCGGCGTCAGGCCAGCAAGCTCTGCCGCATGCGCGCACAAAATCAAACGAGCCGTCATGTCCTTCTCAAGCCCCAACTGCGCACTGTCTGTGCCCCGCTGCCCACTGAGCACACGCACGAAGACATGCGAGCGGCTCGTCGCCGGACGCAGAAGCTCGCAGATATCCGCGACGACCTCATCTGAGCAATGCGGATCGATATAGATCGTCAGGCGCATCGTTTTCTGCTGTGCTCCCATGAACTTTTTGCTCAGTTTGAAAAGATCAGTAATTTTTATAGGAGATGCCACGTTTAATCGTCCCTTTCGTCGCTGCCAAATACGGGCGATGGCTCCAGATCGAACCTAAGACTCCCACACATACCATGTTGGTTATCAGCGCCGACGTTCCGTAGCTCATGAACGGCAACGGAATACCAGTGATCGGCATAAGCCCCATGTTCATGCCGATATTCTCCAGGATCTGGAACAACCACATCGAGATGATACCTACTACTATCAGTGTACCAAATAGGTCTTCAGCCCCACTGCTGATCGAAAGGCTTATGGTCAACAGTGCCAGATAAAGCGCTATCAGGAACATACCCCCGATAAAACCAACCTTCTCCGACATAGCCGCAAAAATGAAATCGGTATGGCGAGTCGGAAGGAAGTTCAGGGTGCTCTGAGTACCCTTACTCAGGCCTTTCCCCGTAAACTGCCCGGAGCCGATTGCGATCTTTGACTGCTGCAACTGATAACCAGCGTTGCCGGTGTCACCACTTGGGTTCACAAAGACCGTCAGGCGATCAAGCTGATAATTTTTTATCAGGTGATGCTCGACATAAGGCTTGCTCCCATCAGTGGGAGTGACCACATACGTCCACTTTGTGTTCACCCACAAAAGCCCGGCGATCAGCGCGATGCCGGTCACAATGAAGATGAGCAGATGGCGGGGATTCGCTCCGCCGACTAACAGGATGCCCAGCATAATAGCCAGAGTCACCAGGCCGGTGCCCAGGTCGCCCTGGATGATGAGGAGCGCGAAGGGGATGAAGGCGACACCTGCCGCCTTCAGGAAGTCGCGTACCCGCTCAATACGGCCCTCAAAGCGCGCGACATAGGCGGCCACCGCCAGGATGGTCAGCAGCTTTGCCGGTTCAGAGGGTTGGAACAAAGCGGTATGGCCGATGCCCACCCAGAGGGTGCCACCCAAGCCGCCCCTGACGCCAAGGCCCGGGACCTTGGGCAGGAACAGCAGGATGCCCGCCATGATAAGAAAACCAAGCCACCAGGTCTTGAAACGCCGGTAGTCGATAGCGACCACGCCAATGGCCAGAATCGCCCCCAGGATAAGCCCCAGGTATTCCTTTTTGATCATGCTGGCAGCGGAGGCATAGCCCTGGACCACCGCCGTCACGATAACTGCGCCATAGATTCCCAGAACCACGGTAACTATGACCAGCGGCAGATTGACCCACCTTTTTATCCATGCTCTCAGCGCTTCTGCCATAACCAGATTCTACCTTGATGTGTCATTTGCAACGATATGTTCAGATTTCTGCCCGAAGAGCGCCTCGAAGATCTGGCGCGCTGCCGGAGCTGTCACCGAGCTTTCCCCCGCCTGCTCGATCATGACCGCAACGCAGTACTGCGGGTCATTGGCGGGCGCATAGCCCACGAACCAGCCGTAGTCGTCTTTACCTAGCACCTGGGCTGTCCCGGTCTTACCCGCGACCTCGGTCTGATAGCTGCGAAACGCCGAGTGCGCCGTGCCATTGGAGGCCGTAGTCACATCGAAGAGCGCTGTGTGAAGAGTGGCAAGCGAGGACGCGCTGGCCGTCGGTTGGGTCGCCTCGGGTTTGGGCGCATAGGCGCTGATCGTCTGACCTTCATTGTTCGCGACCGACTTGAGGATGTGCGGCGTCATCTCCACGCCGTTATTTGCTATTGCACTGTAGGCGACCGCCAGCTGAAGCGGGGTCGCCAGCATATCGCCCTGGCCGATGACCATGTTGACCGTGTCACCCGGGACCCACCCCTTCAGCTCAGGGTAGTTCGCGTTGTAGGCGGCTTTCCACGCCGGGGTCGGAACACGTCCGGCTGCCTCTCCCGGCAAGTCGATGCCCGTCAAAGACCCAAAGCCAAACTTTTTCACGTAATCCTGGAGAAGCACGCCGTCCTTGCCGCCCTTGTCATAAAAGGCCTTGCCCAGGTTATAGAAATAAATATCGCAGCTCTCCGTGATAGCCTGCGTCATATCCAGTTTGCCATGCCCATAAAGGTCCCAGCACCGCTTACCCCAGCTGTTACCCAGGCCATACCAGGTGCCCTGACAGTCAAAGGTCGTGTTCGCCGTCGCGATGCCATCATTGAGCGCCGCCAGGGCAACGAATGACTTGAAGGTCGAGGCAGGAGGATACATCGAGCTGATCGCCCGGTTGGTCAGCGGGTACTCAGAACCCTTGGCATTGAGCTGGTTCCAGGCGGTGGTCGATATCCCTCCGATAAATAAAGACGGATCGTAACTCGGCAGCGATGCCATAGCCAAGACTTCGCCGGTCTTGACATTCAGCGCAACGGCGCTAGCGGCTTTTGCATTCTTCGCGCCCTTTTGCTGCGCAGTTTTGAGCGCCTCGCCCAACGCTTGTTCGGTCAACTTCTGCACCTTGGCGTCGATCGTCAAGCGTACATCCTCACCCGACTGGGCTGGCGTTGAGGACATGATGCGCTTGGGGATGCCATCGGCGTCAACTTCCAGCTGCGTCGTACCGCGCACGCCCTGCAGCACGTTCTCGAACTCACTCTCAGCGCCGCTCTTACCCACGATGTCGCTTGCCTGATAGCCCTTGAACGCGGAGCTGTTAAGTTCGTTATCGCTGATCTCGCCGGTGTAGCCCAGAACCTGGGCCGCCAACGCACCCTGAGGGTACTGCCTGACCGCCATCGCCTGAATCGTCACGTTGGGAAACAGCGTCGAGTGCTCGCTGATGTAGGCGATCTGTTGCATCGACACATCGATAGCGAGCACATGGGGATCAAGGGGCGCATCGCGGTAGTTGTTCAGCTTGTCGGTGATCTCCTTTTCTGTCATGTTCAGCACGGAGGCCAGACGAGCAATCAGGCCTGGATACGCTGTATCATCTTCGATATAGGTAGGAGCCAGGACGGCCATCGAGGAGCGATTGACGACCAGGGGAACTCCGTTGCGATCGAATATCCGACCCCGGGTAGCTGAGGTGGTCGAGGTACGCAGGCGATTGTTGGCTGCCTGCTGGGTATACTGCTTACCGTTCAAGAGCTGCAGGGACCAGAGTTTCACTCCCAGCATCGCAAAGATGGCAAGTATCAGCGCCCCCAGGACCAGGAAGCGTACACGCAACATGCTGCTCACATCACTCATACTTGCCTCCAAAACTTCGGGGCAGGTGACGCACGGTTGCCATGGTCGGTTTTTCGCGCAGCAAGCGTGAAACGACAGGGAACACGATCACTGCCACCAGCGTGGTATAGAGCACAGTCGGGATGGCCTTGGTAAGAAGCGCTGAAAAAAAGCTCATCCTCTGCCCCAGTGATATCTGTGCAATAAGGTACAGGATCTCATTGAGAAGGCTGCTCGCAGCAAGCACCAGAACCGGCAGCAACCATCCCTGCGCAAAAATGCGCTCATGCAAGACGCCCGCAAGATAGCCAACGACGCACATGACAAGTGCCGCCGGGCCGAAGGGCCCGGTACCCAGCAGATCCAGCAGGATGCCCGCCGCAAAACCAACAAACACACCTTCGACTGGCCCGTTTACCAATGCCATGATGATCGTGACGATCAGAAGGAAATTAGGGCGGACCGACATGATCGCGATATAGGGACCAACTGCAACCTGTAAAAGAAACGCAACAAGCAAGGCAGCGATCGCAGTAAGGACCTTATTGTTGAGAGTAAGCATCAATTGCCTCCCTGTGAACCAGCGGAAGCCACCGGTTTGGGCAGGTTATTGGTATCCGGGGGTGTGTTAGTCAAAATAATGACTTTCTCGACCTGCGCCATATCGTTTGCAGGTTGCACCTGAATGGTCTTGTATAGACTGTTGATTTCTTTGCTAACCTTGGATACCTGACCAATGATAAGCCCTTTTGGGAACACGCCCCCCAGACCGCTCGTGATCACGGTGTCTCCAGCTGTGACGGTCGCTTCCATACTGACGAAATTCATGGTCAGATCCCCGGAAAGCGACCCACGAGTGATCCCCTGCGCCCGGTTGTTCTGCAGATATGACGCGATCCCGCTTTCCTGATCGGTGATCAGGCGCACTTTTGAATAGTTTGGGCCGACCTCGATGACCTGGCCGAGCAATCCATTGGCTCCGAGCACCGGCATTTCAACCTTGATCCCTTTGGAGCTTCCGGCATTGACGACAATGACCTGTTGCCACTGGCTGACCGGAAGCCCGATAACGTCAGCGTTCACCCCTTTATAGCCCGTGGCAGTCGCGATCTTACCCAAGGCTGCCTGGGCGCTGGCGTTTTTGGCGGCTTCCTGAAGCTCGACTATCTGGGCCCTGAGCGCCGCGTTCTGGGTGCGCAGGCTCTCCAGCTCACTGCGCGAGGTCCCCAGGCCGGCGGTCCAGGCTGCAAAGTCACGCAGGGGCGTCGTGCCCCACTTTCCCGCCTGCCCCACCGGAGTGATCGTCGTCTGAACTGCCACGCGAATGCTATGCAAGGGTCCCCCGTTGTCCTCGCGCGCATAGATGGTGATGAGCGCCAGCGAAAGGACCACCATCACTATCAACCAGAGATATGGGCGTTTCTTCTTTTCTGAAGGAGAGATTTTCAGGGGGGGCATCTACATCAATCCCCCGCTAGTGTGTGCCCTGCAGGACTTTCTTCAGCACATCGATCTCTTCAAGAGCTTGGGCTGAACCGTTGACGACGTTTATTAAAGCACTTTCCGATACGTAGACCGGCATTTTCGTTTCTACCTTCAGGCGCTCATCAAGGCCGCGCAACAGTGCGCCGCCCCCGGTGAGAACCACCCCGAACTCCATCAGATCGCTGGACAGCTCGGGCGGGGTTTTCTCGAGCGTACGCTTCATGGCGTCAAGTATCGCGCTGATCGGTCCTTCGATTGCATCACGAATCTCTTCGCTTTCCATCGTGATCGTGACCGGCAGGCCCGTGGTCAGGTCACGACCACGCACCTCAACGTCGACCTCCTCATCAAGGGGATACGCGCTCCCGATCTCGAACTTGATCTCTTCTGCGGTACGTTCGCCAATCAACACATTGTAAGCACGTTTCACATAGTCGACTATCGCCTCGTCAAACTCATCACCAGCGATTCGCAGGCTGGTCGAAACAACGATGCCTCCCAGGCTGATGACCGCGATCTCAGTCGTGCCGCCGCCGATATCGACCACCATCGAACCAGTAGGATCCTGGATCGGGAGGCCGGCGCCAATAGCAGCTGCCATAGGCTCTTCGATCAGGAACGCATGCCGGGCGCCCGCTGTCATCGCGGCCTCGAAAACGGCGCGCTTTTCGACCTCGGTCACCCCGGAGGGAACACAGACCACGACGCGGGGTTTTGGCTGGAACAAGAATTTGGGTTCACGAACCCGGTTAATGAAATAACGAAGCATGGCCTCGGTCACATTGAAGTCAGCGATGACGCCATCCTTGAGTGGGCGGGTAGCGACGATCGAGCCAGGCGTACGCCCGATCATGCGCTTGGCCTCTTTGCCAACCGCCAGTACGCGACCGGTATCCTGCTCGATAGCGACCACTGAAGGCTCTATCAGGACGATGCCTTTTCCGCGCACCGAAACAAGGGTATTAGCCGTCCCAAGATCGACAGCAATATCGGTACCCATAGATTTGAAGAACATATCGCTTAGTGACACACAGGTCTCCTACTCCGTTTCATTGCGTGAGTATATATAATTATCACCTGAAGATTCTGGGAGCGCTGTAAAGTGTTCTAGAGCTGTTACCGGCATACACTACCTGATGCAAGGTAAACATCCGCTGACAAGGCGCCGCAAAACGTAGCGGGCTTAAAGCGCGCGCGTTCTGCGAGAGCAATGCCGGACGGCGTTTAGACGCGTCAGGCGCCGAAGAAGAGAGCAACCTCGCGAGCCGCTGACTCAGGACTGTCCGACCCGTGAATGACATTGGCGTCGGTCACAAGCCCGAAATCCCCCCGGATCGTGCCAGGAGCTGCTTCGGCCGGATTGGTCGGCCCCATCAAGGTGCGGCATTTTTTGACCGCTCCCTCACCAGAGATCGCCATCTTTACAACTGGACCGGACGTGATATAGGAGATGAGCCCCTCATAGAACGGTTTGCCTTTATGTTCCCCATAATTGCCTTCAGCTTGTTCGCGCGTCAGGATGCCCATCTCCAGGCGCTCGATCGTAAGGCCTGCATCTTCAAAGCGACTGATGATCCTACCGATCTTTCCCGAAGCGACTGCGTCAGGCTTGATCATCACATACGTGGTTTCTGTCATAAGGATAGTCCTTTCATTTTCTTAGTGATCAGTAATCGCCTGTGACCGAAGACACTTTCCAACCCAAGCCGACCCGCTTGCAGATAACCGTAAATTTAAGGTTCATTGAAGCGTTGTCGACAACCGTTACCTGGGCTGAGCTCGATAACATACTGGGAGCGATCGTGTTGACTGAAACATCGGCCTTGGGAGGTATCGCCGCCATCTGCCGGTCAATATTCTGGGAACCCGCGACCCAATGACTCTCATAGTCTCCGGACGCTTTATAGGCAGCGAACATGCTTGTGATCGTGTTATTGATAGAAGGGACACCAAAGCCCGTACTGAAAAATGCCACAGCCGCTCCGGCAAGGATCACAAGAACAAGCAGCACGATGAGCACCGGCTTCAGCCAACGCCACACACCCCGCTTGCGCTTCAGTTCCTGTTTGCTGCGTTTTGTGATCTCCTTTTCAGAGAGCTCATAAAACGCGTCGACCTCTTCAAGGGGGCCGACCTGTCCAGTATCCTGTTCTGCCCGTGCTTTGCCAGGTTCTGGCTCAACTGAGGCGCCCGGCTCCGCCGCCGCTTGCTGCTCCGCACCGGTGGCCGCCGCCAGGGGAGCAGCCGGGTCCGCAGGCTCAACATCTGCGCCTGCAAGTGGCGCCTCTTCCGACGCCTCGGCCCTTCCCTCTTCAGTCGCGTCTGATACGGCTGGCTCGGCAGGAGCTCCAGCTGCGGCTACTGGCTCATCAGGCATTGCACCCTCAACCTCATCTGGCTGGGCAGCCAACTTCTCCTGACAGGTTACCAGCACCCCAACTGCAGCGGGGTTTAGCTGGTAGTGGTGCATGACCTGTGCTTCTTCTAGCGCCCGTTTCGCACGCACATAGTCCCCGCACGCGTAGTAAGCCATCCCCAGGTTCGCCAAGGCTTTACCACGGTTTGGATAGTTCTCGACGCCCAGTGCCGCGCTGTAGGCTTCTACCGCAGACTCCGGTCGTCCCAAAGCCATCATGCATAGCCCAAGATTGACAAGCGACGCACCGGGGTTCGAGTTGCGCTCATCGAGGGCGGCGTTCTTATAAGCTAAGGCCGCCTGTTCGTAGGCTTGCTGCTCAAAGTAAGCATGAGCAAGCCCCTGATAGCACTTGTAGGGCTCATACATCGTACTCTCAGCCAACGCCGCCTCAAAATGCGCGATCGCCTGACTGAAGTCGCCGTTCTGCAGATAGGCGTTGGCAAGGTTGTTCTCGACCGTGCCCCGCTTCTGGTAGCTGTCGTCGCGCAAGGCCTGCTCATAGACAACGATCGCATCGTGGTAGCGCTTCAATCGCATAAAACAGTTGCCAGCGCCGTGGTAGGTTAGCCCGTTGTCAAGGGGGGTTCCCTCATCGGCTGCTTCCAGAAAAAGCCGCGCTGCTTTCCGATAGTTCTGCTCCTGATAGAGCTGATGTGCTGCTTCGTATTTTGTCCTGTCCACCGTTAGTCTCGCTTAATCTTTATCTCACTTGGCCTTAGTCGTGCGCCCTGGACGCCTCATAGTCGGCGATCAACTGCTTCTGTACCTCACCAGGCACCTGCTCATAGCCTTCCAGCTCGATCGTGTAGATGCCGGTGCCATGGGAAAGCGAGCGCAGGTGGGGCGAGTAGTTCGCGACCTCCGCATAAGGCGCCATCGCTTTGATCTCCTGCATGCCCGCCGCGCCGGCGCCCATACCGAGCACCCGGCCGCGCAGGCTGCTGATATCGCCCATGACCGCGCCCGCATACTCGTCGGGTACCGTGATGGTCAGGCTCGCCATCGGTTCGAGGATAACGGGAGAGGCCAGCGCCGCAGCCGCGCGGAACCCGATACGGGCCGCCGAGCGGAAAGCCATCTCGTTACTATCGACCGCATGGTAGCTGCCATCATAGACTGCCACTTTCACGTCGACCACGGGATAGCCGGCGATGACGCCCTGCGTCATGGTCTCCTGCACCCCACGGTCGACCGCTGGGATGAACTGGCGCGGGATCCTGCCGCCTACGACCTCATCGAGGAACTCAAAACCGCCGCCCGGGTTAGGCTCAAGGCGCAGCCAGCAATCGCCAAACTGCCCCGAACCACCGCTCTGCTTCTTGTGGCGCCCCTGTGCCTGGGCGACCTTACGGATGGTCTCGCGATACGGGATGCGCAGCTCATCAAGCTCCGTCTCCACGTGATAGCGATCCTTTAAACGTGCGACGATGACGTCGACTGCGGTATCCCCGTAGGTCTTGAGCACGGTCTGATGGGTCTCTTCATTGCGTTCCAGCTCGACGGTGGGATTCTCCTCGACGATCGTCTTCAGGGCAGTCCCCAGCTTATCCTCATCAGCCTTGGTCTTGGCCACAATGGCCACCGGATAGAGCGCCTCCGGAAACGGCATCGGCGCAAGCGCCACCTTGCCGGTCGTTGAGAGCGTATCGTTGGTCAAAACGGAGCCAAGCTTGGGCAACACAACGATGTCGCCCGTAGCCACGGTCCCCGTGAGGCTCTTTGTCTCCTTGCCGACCATCGTGACCACATGAGAGGCGCGCTCTTTATCGCCAGTACGCGAATCAATGAAGTCGTCGCCATCCTTGACGCTACCAGAAAGCACCTTCACAAAGCTCAGGCGTCCTACATAGGGGTCGCTGAGCGTCTTGAACACAAATCCGGTAAAACCAGAAGCCGTGCTGGCGTCAAAGTCGCTGCCGTCTGCCAGCGGGAACTTCGGCCCTTCGCCCGGCTTGGGAAAGTAGTCAACGATTGCCTGGAGTAAGTCATCGATACCGGCCATCTTTGCAGCTGATCCGGCAAAGACGGGTACGACCGTGCCTGCCGTAACCGCCACACCCAGCAGGCTGTCGAGCTCCTCAAGCGTGATCTCCTCACCCTCCAGGTACTTCATCATCAGCTCTTCATCAGCGTCAGCCGTGCTGTCGACCAGCGCTTCGCGCGCCTTGGACGCGCGTTCCTGCATGTCAGCTGGGATCTCGCAGGCCTTCTCAGGATCTTTATGATAGAACGCCTGCTGGCGGATCACGTCGACCACACCTTCAAGATTCTCCTCAGCGCCAATCGGGATCTGCACGGGAACCACGGCCTTGCCGTAACGGGAGCGCAGTTTCGCGAATGTCTCCGAGTAGTCGGCGTGCTCCTTGTCCATGCGGTTGACGAAGATCGCGCGCGGGATACCCATCTCGCCAGCTATCTGCCAGAGGCGATCGGTCGTGACCTGCGGCCCGCCGACCGCGTCGACCACAAACAGCGCGATCTCTGCTGCGCGCATACCCGCGATGGCGTCACCAATGAAGTCGGCGTAGCCCGGCGTGTCGATAAGGTTGACCTTGACCCCTTTGTAAGTGAGCGGCGCGAGCGAGAGGTTGATCGTAAACTTACGCTCGATCTCCTCGCTGTCATAGTCAAGGTTGCTTTGCCCGGCGTCAACATTGCCCAGGCGAGGCGTCGCCTTCGTGTAATGAAGAAGAGCCTCGGCAAGCGAAGTAGTCCCCGCTCCTCCATGGCCAACAAGGACGACATTTCTGAGTTTGGCACCTGCGGCGTCTGCCATTCCAGCCTCCTGTTCATCTGTAACATCAGGACATAAAGAGTTCCCCGGAGACACAGGGGTCTCCGTGAACCTTAATCTACCTTGTCCAGTATAAAGCAACAACACAGCAACGCGACCCCTCTTTGCACAAATTAAGCACTAATCGCACCCGATGCGACGGTGAGACGGCATGTCGTATAATAAAAAGCCGACGGATATGCCCTCATAGCTCAGATGGATAGAGCGTCTGCCTCCGGAGCAGAAGGCCGCAGGTTCGAATCCTGTTGAGGGCACCAGGCTTGGTCTTTTTCCGTATAAGCCGCTCAGGCTGGTTCTCAAGGCCCTCAGGCCGTTTCGAACCATCCTTCGGGGCTTCTACGAAGAAATCCCTGCGCCTGGACCTGGAGCCTGTTGACTGATCTGATCTTGCATTCCTTTGAAAGAGAGCCGTATGCCTGCTACGCGCGTCATCATCAACCCCAATGCCCAACATGGTGTTACCGAGCGCCTGGTCGACACCGTGCGCAGCCTCTTCGCTGAAGAAGACGCTGACGTTCTGGTCACCGAAGCCTCCAGCCATGCCACTACACTTGCCTGGGAGAGCGCTCAGGCGGGAGCCACACGCGTGGTCGCCGTCGGCGGTGATGGCACGATCAGCGAAGTCGTCACGGGGTTGATGCAGATCGAAGCAGGCCAGCGTCCGACACTCGGCATCATCCCGAGCGGCTCTGGCAACGACATCGCAAGGCTTACCGGCATTCCCACGGGGCTTTCCCGCGCGTTTCCCGTCCTGCAGGCCGGCCGTGAGCGCTCCTTCGACGTGGGAACCTGCAACGACCACTTCTTCTTCAGCAGCTTCTCGGTCGGATTGGACGCCCTGGTCGTCGCAAAGACCGCCGAATACAAAAACCATCCCCATAGCGCTGGCCTGGCGCTCTATGTACGTGCGCTGATCTACACGGCGTTCCGTAATTTTCACTCGACCAAGCTCCGGATCGCCTACGACGGGGAGCCTACGCGCGAGCGGGAAGTGATGCTCTGCGCCACGACCAACGGGCAGACCTATGGTGGTGGCATCCGTATCAACCCCAAGGCGAAACCTGATGACGGCCTGCTTGCAAGCTCGATCGTGGCCGACGTCAGCAAGCCGAAGTTCGTCAGTAGCCTGCCGCTTCTACTCTTCGCCAAACAGGGGATCATCAAGGAATTTGAGAGCCGCGATTGCAAGAGCATGCACATCAGCACCGTCGGTGAAACATCCGTCATCGCTCAGACGGACGGTGAGGTGTTCTCTGCCGATCATTTCGAAGTTGGGATCGTGCCTGCCGCCCTCCGGGTCATCGTCCCCCAATAGCAAAAGCCCCTCAATAACGAGGGGCTTTTGCGGGAACGACCCCAGGCGGCGTTTAGGCTCGTCTCATGCTAGTCCATGGTTATGGCGCCACTAGGACAGTCATCAACACAAATCCCGCATTCGATGCAATCGTCGGGACGCGCAAGTACCGCAGTATCTCCAAGGTCGTAACAGCCGTTCGGGCAATCATCGACGCAGGTACCACATGCCGTGCATATATCCTTATTCACCACAGGTACTGACATAGTCGACTCCTCTCTGACTCACCTGCCCTACACAACAGGTTTAGTTTTAAGTAATAGTATCACGTTTTCTGCTAAAGAGCGGCCGCTCTGTTAATATGAGTGGATGATCGAAACGATATCCCTTAAGCGACTGAGCGCCGGCGGCGCCGCTATCGGGCAACTTGCTGACGGGCGGACCGCCTTTGTCGACTACGGTTGTCCGGGCGATGTAGCTGAAGTAGTGATCGACACCGAAAAACCCCGATTCGTCCGTGGGCATGTCAGCCGCCTGGTCGAAGCCAGCACACTGCGGCAGGACCCGCGGTGCCCCGCCTTTGGCTGGGGGGGTTGCGGCGGATGTCAGTGGCAGCATCTGAGTATCGACGTGGCCCGTGCTGCGAAACGCGACGAGGTCGCTGACGCTGTCACGCGCATCGGTAAGCTTGATAATGCAGACACGCTGACGCGGGAACCGCTCACCACCGATGTTGTGTATGGCTATCGCAATAAAATAGAGCTTGAAGCACGCCTGCATAAAGGCCGCCTTGAGCTGGGGTTTCATCGGGCTGGCTCCAACGAACTGGTCAGCCCGGATGAGTGCCCGCTCTTCTCAGCGCCTCAGAAGGACCTCATACGCGCCATATCTGGCGCGCTACGCTACGCCCTGGGCTCGACTGACTTTGGCCTGTCACGAGTCGCCCTGAGACACTCGAGCCGGACCGGCGCCTTCGAGATCGCCTTAGTGAGCGAGCCCGGGACCTTTCCCCGCTCCCGTGTCGCCCAGACCCTGAAGTCCGCCTGCCCGGGCGCCACGAGCATCGTCCGCGTCCTGCAGAAAACCCCTGCGCGCGGCGCGGGACGCCGAGCGCCGTCGCCTCAGTTCAAGGGCGTCGAAGTGTTGGCGGGCGCAGGCTACTGGGAAGAGCAACTGGGAAATTTTACCTACAAGATCAGCGCGCCATCGTTTTTTCAGGTCAACACCTCCGCTGCCGAATTGCTGGTCGCGCGCGTCTGTGAGGAGATCGCGGCAGATGGCAGCGACCGCATCGCCGATCTCTACTGCGGGGTCGGCACGTTCAGCCTGCCCCTTGCGGCAGCGGCGGGCTCGCTTGTCGCGGTCGAGTCCTCTGGTCCCGCCTTGCGCGACCTGCGCCGCAACGTAAGCGACGCCGGGCTTTGCGCTGAGGTTATCGGCGGCGAAGTCGGGCGCGACAGCGCTGGGATCTCCTCAGTCGACGCCCTGGTCATCGACCCTCCCCGCGCGGGGCTTACCTCCGCTGCACGCGCAGAGATTCTCCGCCTCTCCCCGGCACGGCTCGTCTATGTCAGCTGCGACCCTGCCACTCTTGCCCGTGACCTGGCAGCTCTCACGACAACGGGCTACACACTGTGCTGCCTGCAACCCGTCGACCTCTTTCCTCAGACCGCTCACGTTGAGTGCATTGCTACCCTGGAAGCTTCCCGATAATACCTGGCACGCAGCAGCGGAGGGAACACAAATGCGAGTTCTGCTGCCACATACAGATACCAGGCAATAGACTACAATAGATACTTCCAACACAGAGAGAAGATGAGCATGGGCCCAGAGCAGCAAGCTGATTTCACTGAACGCAATACCGCCGCGATCGCTACCTATTTGAGCAGCGGCGACAAGGCCTGCGCCTGCAGGCTGGGTCTTGAGCTGGAGCAATTCGTCATGACTGACGCGGGGACCAGTGTTCCCTTCTCTGGACCTGGCGGCATCGAACAGCTGCTTAGCGAACTGCGGGTCGACTATGAAACTGAGATGCGCGAGGGAACACATCGGCTGGGGCTGGCGCGCCCCGGCACCACTCTGACCCTGGAGCCAGGCGCCCAGGTCGAGATAAGCACGGGACCCTTCTGCCGCATCCATCAGCTTGAGGAAAGCTACGCACGCTTTGTCACAGAGATCGAGGATCGCCTTACCACGCGCAGCCAACACCTCTTGCGCCAGGGTTATCGTCCTGACCTGCGCGCCGATGATGTCGAGCTCATCCCTAAGAACCGCTACCGCTTCATGGACGCCTACTTTCAGACGACTGGTACCTGTGGGCGCCAGATGATGCGGGGCAGCGCCTCGACCCAGGTCTCGATCGACTACACCGACGAGGCCGATGCGGTACTCAAGACGCGCCTTGCCACCCTGCTCGGTCCCTTGTTCGCCCTGGCAACCGATACCGCCAGCCGCTACGAGGGCGCAGACGCCGACGGCCGCATGATCCGCACTCAGATCTGGGACAACGTTGACCCCGTCCGTTGTAATACCGTGTCCGGCCTTTTCGACTCCGACTTCGGGTTTGCCAGCTATGCATGTACGCTTTATTCGGCTCCGCTGGTCGTCTGTCCCTGTGCAGACGGGACTTTCAGCGACGCAAACGGCCACAGTGCTGCTGAGCTCTACCGTGACCGACTTATGAGCCGTACAGAGATCGAGCATCTGCTCTCGATGTTCTTCTTCGACGTACGCCTGAAGAACTACGTTGAGATTCGCATGGCCGACAGCATGGACATTGACCTGGCGCTAGCCTGGACAGCGCTGATTAAGGGGGTCTTCTACGACAGCGATACGGTGGCAGATCTCAGCCAGCAACTGAAGATGAGCGAACGCAGCGCCGCTGATGTGGCGACGGCCAAAGAGGCTCTGCGCACGCAGGGCTACGAAGCTTGTGTCTATGACTTTCCTGCCACCGCCTGGCTCAACCTGATTGTTGAACTGGCAGACCACAACCTGCCAGAAGATGAGCGGCACTACCTCAAGCCCCTCGCAGAACTTGTCGCGAAGAAGCTGACTCCCCGTGAGGCGCGCGCATGAAAAGCGCGCCCGAACTCCACGCGGAATACAAAGAGATCGTCTGCAGCCTCCCGGGACTGGACAGTGCTGGCCAGCTTGTAGCAGCGCGCGCCATGGCAAGTTCAACGGCGATCTATCACGGTGAGGTGATCAACTTCGCCTACCTGCCCAAACTCTACCCGCCCTCAGTTATCGAGCAGTTCAGTGACATTGTCAGCACCCTGTACGATATCCTGGCAAAAGTAATCACTCGCTACAAGGCAGATTCTCACTATCGCGCGCTCTTCGGCTTTGATGAGCGCCTTGAGGAGCTGATCCTGCTTGACCCCGGCTATGAGAGCCCGATCCCGATCATGCGCGCTGATATCTTCTACCAGGCAAACAGCGGCGCCTTCAAGTTCTGCGAACTGAATACCGACGGCGCCTCTGCCATGAACGAGGACCGGGAGCTCTGCGCCGCCCTGGCAAAGACCCCTGCGTTTCAGCTGATGCTCAAACGCGGCTACGAACTGCAGCCATTCGAGCTTTTCGACAGCTGGGTCGAGGCGTTTCTAAAGACCTACCAGGACTGGTCTTTACGCCGCGGCTCCCACGACGCTTTACCCCGAGCCGCCATCGTTGACTTCCAGGAAGAGGCAACCACGGCAGAGCAGGAAGAGTTCGCCCGCCGTTTCCGTGCTCGCGGCGTCGACTGTGAGGTTATCGACATCCGTACGCTCCAGTGGAACGGACAACAACTGAGGACCACTGACGGACAACCCGTCGACGCCCTCTATCGCCGCGCGGTCACTACTGATATCATGGCGCACTACGATGAGGTACCTGATTTCCTTGCCGCCGCACGCGCTGGAGCAGTTTGCCTCGTAGGAGGATTTCAGACTCAGGTCGCTCATGCCAAGATCATCTTCGAGGTCCTGCACCGGCCCGAGACCCATGCGCTATTGACGCCTGAAGAGGCAGCCTTCGTTGCCGATCATGTCCCGGCCACCTGGCGCTTGCAGAATGACACAGTCGACCTTAACGATGTTCTCGCCAGTAAGGATCGCTGGATCATCAAGCCGCTTGATCTTTATGCCGCGCGCGGAGTCGTTGCGGGACGCGGCGTCAGCCAGGCAGAATGGGAGCAAACGATCCGCGAGAAGATCGATACCGGCTATATCATTCAGGAATACGTTGAGCAATACCGTGCGACTAACATCCGCAACGTCTATTCGCTGCCCATCGGTGGTCAACCGCAGCAGCTGTGCGAACCGCAACTTGAGCCCTTTCAGGACCTTACCGGGCTCTATATGTACAACGGGGATCTGGCAGGTGTCTACTCACGCGCCGGGCAAGAAGCCCTCATCTTCGGCCATGCCGGCGGCCTTACCCTCGCCAGCTTCCAGGTGGTCGGCCATCACTAAAAGGTACGGATCGTTTCGTGTAAGACATAAAGAAAGGCCCTCATTGGGCATTGTGAACATTAAGACGAGAAATAAACGTCGCCTGACAAGGCACCGCAAAGCGATGCGGCCTTAAAGGCCGTGAGCTTTGCGGGAACGACGTCAGACGGCGTTTAGGCTCGTCTTAGTCGATTTCTTCGATGTCGAGATCATTATCATCCATGTCGCCCCACTGATCGACCGAGGGCGCTTCAGGCGCTTTTGCTTCAGCCGCCTTTGCAGGTGCAGGAGCCGGCGCCTTGGCCTTTGCGGCCTTTGAAGCAGGCTTTGCCGCAGGAGCCGCAGGCGCAGGAGCGGGAGCTGGCGCAGGCGCAGATTTCACAGGCGCCTGCGACAGGGTTGACTCGTCGGCGCCCTTCGGCGACGGTTTCTTCTCCTCTTCAAAGAAGTCGGACTCCTCTAAGGCAGCAGCCAATGGCCCCTTGTCTTCGTCTGCACTGGCTGGCACAGCCTTAGCCGCACGGGGAGTCGGCGCTGGCTGAACTGGTTCCGGAGCCGGAGCTGGTGCAGCCGGCTGTTGAGCAGGTGGAACAGGCGGGGCAACAGTCTCTGACGAGGCCGGAGCAGACTCTCTTATATCCGTTTCAACGGCTGCCTGTTGCGCCATCGAAAGCTCTTCTTTCAGATCCTGAGGTACCACGATCTCCTCGACTGATGCGCGAGAATCCGCCTCAAGCTTACGTACTGCGGCCAGAAAGCTTTCCAGCTGGGCAAGATAGCCATTGCGGAACTTCTCTTGCTCTCCCTGAAGGCGAGCGAAGCTACCAATTACCTGATGGCGCTTCTGCCGCGCGTCCTCGACAATACGGTCAGCTTGCTGGCGCGCACTCTCCAACTGTGCCTCCGCCTGCCGCTGCGCCGCCTCAAGCGTATCGGCACATTCAGTCTGCGCCTTCTTGAGCATCGTGTCAGCAGCTCGCTGAGCCGTCAGCAGGGTGTTGTTGATCGTATTGCGCTCTGCCGCAAGGCTTGCATCCCGCGACTCCAGCATCGCCGCCTGCTCTTCAAGCTCTTTGATACGCTTTTCAGCCCCGTCGACCTCGACGGCCAACTGATCCAGATAGGAGTCTACTTCAGCTTCGCGGTAGCCTCTCATACCACGAGCGAATTCTTTCTGATGGATATCAAGCGCAGTGATCTTCATGGTGTTTTTCTCGCTCTCATTCAGTGAACCGGTATTGCTTGCCATTTTATCATTATCCGGCATTTGTATCTGCTCTGTGATCAGATCCCTGCTCGAAGGTACGAGCAACCGCTGCATTGACCGCGTTGGTAAAAGCAGCGCGCAAGCCAGCCGCTTCAAGCTTTTCGATGGCAACCGCGGTCGTACCCCCGGGGCTTGAGACGGCGTCGATCAGCGTCTCGGTATGCATGCCGCTCTCCTGGAGCAGCCGGGCAGTACCCAGCATGGTCTGCACGGACAACTCATTAGCGAGCGCCAAAGGTAGGCCATTGGATACCCCGGCACGTGTCAATGCTGTTGCGACCAGGGCAAAGTAAGCAGGGCCGCTCCCCGACAGCGCCGAGCCAGCAGGCTGAAGCTCTTCGGGGATGACGCAGGCACGCCCAACGCTCTCGAACAACTTCACCACGAGCTTGAGCGCAGCCTTGTTCACGTGCTCACCCGGAGTCAAAAGTGACATCGCCTCGCCTACCATGGCTGGCGTGTTCGGCATGACCCGGACCACGGGCGATCCCGGAAGGAGCGCGCCTTGAAGTTGCTCTATCGTGACGCCGCCAGCGATCGAGACGACCAGCGCCCCGCCCAGGCGATTGCGCAGCTGAGCGAGCACCTCGCAAACCGTCTCAGGGTGAACCGCTATCAGGCAAATATCACCCGCAGTCAACTCGAGTTGGGTCGCCTTCTGCATACAGGTCACCCCAGGAAACTCTTCCTCAAGTTGAGCGCGCCGAGCTGCGTTGTGCTCAACGATCACAGCCTTGCGTGGGTTGACCAGCCTGGACTTCAGGAACCCAGCCAACAAGGCCGAGCCCATCTTGCCCGCCCCGATCACTGCTACGCGGCCTATTGTGTTCTGTGTCGCCATATACGATGAATCTCCTTAAGTAGAGTTTGCTTTATCAGTATACTACGGAGTCTAAAAATGCGATCAACGCCCACTGGCAAGGCGCCGCGAAACGATTGCCGGCAGATAAAGCACGATTGATGTTCGTTGAGAAGGCGCTGTAAAGTGTGGCGTACTTTAGTACGTGAACTTTGCAGGAACGCACTCAACGGGCATCTAGCGTGCTTCAGAAGATGGTGCGCGCAGAGCCGAACTTATGCTGATCGAGATCCTGCATCTCAACGTTATGGGGCGTAAGCATGAAAATAAGATCCGCCACTTTTGAGATTCCCCCGTCAAGCGCATAGGTAAGCCCCGAAGCGAAATCGATGAAACGGCGTTGCTGAGCAGCTGGAACCCGCGTCAGGTCAAGAATCACCGGGGTTCCCGCCTTAAACTTATCCGCCAGAACGCTGACCTCTTCAAAGCTGGTCGGACGCGCGTTATGAATGCGGACCTGGGGCGTCATCGGAGCGACCGAAGCAGGTCCCGTGGGTACGGAACGCAGCGGAGAGCCCGTCATCGCGGATGCGCGCTCAAGGTCGGGGGTACGGGGACGCATGCGCACTGAACCAGCACTGGCTCCCGAACCATAGGGAGATTCATACTCGTATGAGTTGGATGAGCCTGAAACAGGCGCCTGCTCGGACGCTTCCTCTTCATACTCATCATATCCGTCGTACTCGTCGTAGTCCTCGTCGCTGAAACCGAACTTCGACTTTACGTTCTCCCACATGCTCATATCAATCCGTCTCCTTGAACAGCGATGTTCCAACACGGACCAGAGTAGCACCCTCCTCGATGGCGACTTCGAAGTCATTACTCATCCCCATCGAGAGCTCGCACATTTTGACTCGCTCACAGCAAGGCGCCGGGCGCAACGAGTCACGTAGCACATCGCGCAGGCCTCTCAGGTCCCTGAACACCCAGCGTACCGCTTCAGGACTATCGAGTGGCGCCATCGTCATCAGGCCGTTTATCTCAATATTGGGGGCATGAAGCTCATCAGTAGCAACTGCCGTGGCCAGATCGCGCGCCTCATCGGGCATCAGGCCGTGCTTTGTTTCCTCGCCGCTGATGTTGACTTCCAGAAGTACGGGCTGTATCATATCGATCGCCGCCGCCCGCGCCTGGATCTTTTCGAGCAGATGGCGGCTATCGACTGAGTGGATGAGCGGGGCTTGCCCCACCACGAAACGAACCTTGTTGGTCTGCAGACTACCAATCAGGTGGATCTGAGCATCGGGGATCGCGACATGCTTTTCCAGGAATCGATCAACACGGTTCTCCCCCAGGATCGATTGCCCCGCAGCAACCATCTGGGCAGCTACCTCCGGACTCACCGTTTTTGAAACGGCGACCAGCGTCACCTCAACGGGGTCCCTGCCTGCACGCAAGGCTGCAGCGTCGATGCGCGCGCGCACCTGCGCGAGGTTGTGCGCCAAGCGCTCCGCGCTCATCTCTATGTTACTTGCGTTCACCCTGCTCACTGAGTTCAATCTCGTCATAAGCGTCACGCTCTCCTGTGATCAGGAATACGATGCGCTCCCCGATATCAATGGCGTTATCGCTGATGCGCTCCAGATAGCGTGAAGACATGACCATGCGGCTTGCCCACTCGATCTCCTTCTCATCGGTCAGGTGCGCCAAAGCCCGGAAGAACTGCTTGTAAAGCACATCGATGGGGATATCCATCTCGGGCAGTTTAAGCGCCAGCTCCAGGTTGTTTGTTTCAAGTGCCTCACGCGTAGCCGCAAGAACTTGCGTCACCAGATCGCCTTGCTCCTCGATCAGGTCTGCCAAACTCTGGGGTGCGCGGGGCGTACCCTCTTTGTCCGTAACGCGCACCGCGGTCTTCGCGATATTAGCGGCAAGGTCGGCCATGCGCTCCTCGTACATCGCGATGAACGCCATCGAGTGGAGCATACGCAAGTCGCGTGCCACCGGGAACTGCGTTGCGATAGTCTCAAGGACCCGGTCTTCGACGGCAAGCGTACGGCGATCGAACTCGTCGTCACTTGCCACCAGCTGCTTTGCAAACTCAGAGTCGCCTTCTATCAGCGCTGTGGTCGCCTGGCGTACCAGAACTTCCACATCAGCAAGGATACTCACGACCTCGGCTTTGATCTCTGCCAGTTGTTGTTTGAATTGCTCTCTCATAATATATTCTTACTGTCGAGGGTTCGACTGTTCCTTTCTTTTTCGTACAGGTTTCCTATTCTTTTATATCATCTGTACGCAGCCGATGGGCATTCTGTCACGAGAACGGCAGATAATCTTACAAGAACGGACTCATATCTTTACAAAATCTTTACCTCAGGGCCTTAAACGCGTTTAGCCGAACCTACCGGTTATGTAGTCTTCAGTCCGTTTGTCGAGCGGCGCGGTGAAGATGTCGTTGGTCTTGCCAGACTCCACCAACACGGCCGGCTCTCCTGCAACTTCCTGGAGGAAGAACGAGGTATAGTCGCTCACGCGGGCGGCTTGCTGCATATTGTGCGTGACAATGATCGTCGTGACTTCGTCTTTGATCTCGGCCATCAGGTCCTCGATCTTCTGAACCGAGGTCGGGTCGATAGCGCTGCAAGGCTCGTCCATGAGCAGGACATCGGGCTCGACCGCCAGCACGCGCGCGATGCAGAGGCGCTGCTGCTGTCCCCCGGAGATCGCCAGGCCATTCTTGTTTAAGATGTCTTTGACTTCTTTCCAGAGGTTAGCGCGTTTCAGCGAGTCTTCGACGATGCCGTCAAGCTCGGACTTCTTACGGATGCCCTGCAAGCGCGGCCCGTAAGCCACGTTGTCATAGATCGACTGAGGGAAGGGGTTTGGCTGCTGAAAGATCATACCCACACGGCGACGCAAGTCAACCGGATCGACGCCGGGGCCATAAATATCAGCGCCACCAAACAGTACTGAACCCTCGACCTTGGTACCGGCGATCAGGTCGTTCATGCGGTTCAGGCAGCGCAGAAACGTCGACTTGCCGCAGCCAGAAGGCCCGATCAGCGCCGTGATGGCATCATCGTGGATATCAAGGGAGACATTGGTCAGCGCGTGGAAATCCCCATAGTGAAACTCCATGTTGCGCACAAAAAAGGTCGTCTCTTCCGGGACTGCGACAAGGGGGGTCGAATAAACCGGCATGTCATGGACGACTGCAGGAGCAAGCGCGCCTGTGTTGACGGGATCTAGAGCCATATCAGCGAACCTTCCGATAACGTCGTTGTATTGCATGAGCCAGGGTGTTGAGTAGCAGGATGACGACCATCAGTATCAGCGCCGTACCATAAGCTGACTTCAGGTTGATGCCGTCAACTGCAAGCATATACAGATGCACCGCCATCGAGCGGCCTGAATCAAGCGGTGTGACCGGCATGTTGATCGCCATGCCCATCGTGTAGAACACGACCGCGGTCTCGCCGATCGCGCGCCCCATCGCAAGCACCAACCCGGTGATGATGCGCGGCATAGCCCAGGGAAGCACCACCCTCCTGACGGTCTGCCACTTGGTCGCGCCCATCCCGTAACTGCCCCAGCGGATGTAGCGAGGTACCGCGCGAATGGCTTCTTCGGTCGCGCGCATGATAATCGGCAGCATAAGCAACGAAAGCGCAAGCGCAGCAGAAAGCATCGACATCGGGATATGGAAAGCCTCGATGAAGAATGCCAGGCCAAAGAGCCCCATGACGATCGACGGCACCGAGGCGAGCGAGTCGGCGGCGAAGCGGATGATCGTCACGATGCGCCCCTGCTTGGCATACTCAGCCAGATAGACTGCGGCAAGCACCGCGATCGGCGTCGCGATGAGCATGGCGAGCGCCGTCACATAGATGGTCGAGACGATGGTCGGCCAGATGCCGCCGGCGGCGTTGACGCCATGCGGCCAGGTAAAGATAAAGCTGGGGAAATGCGATGCGATCGCAGGCGCCCCATTGATGAGAACGTAGAGGATGATGATCGCCAGCGCCATGACCGTGATGCCCGCCGCGATCGAAAGGACCATCAGCGCCGCATTGTTTGCGAAGCGCTCACGGAAACGGCGCGCCTGGCGTCGCTGATTGCGCACGGCCTTGTCCATGGCATCGGGGCCAAGCTCCTTGAGGCGCTCACGATCTTCGGCGAAGAGATCACGCATCGTAAGTCCCTCTCTTGCCGCGCGACAAAATACGCACCGTCAGTACCAGACCCATCGAGATAATGAACAGCAGGGCCGCCATACCAAAGAGCGCGGTCTGGAATGCGCCCGGGGTAGCATAGCTCATGCCCAGAACGATCTGGCTGGTCAGCGTGGCGATCGGCTTGGTCAGGCCGGCAAACATCTGCGGCGCGTTGCCCACGATCATAAGCACGGCCATGGTCTCGCCAATGGCACGTCCCATGCCCAGTATCGTCGCGTCGATAATGCCGATCTTGGCGGCTGGCAAGACAACTTTGTAGATGGTCTGCCACTGCGTCGCGCCCATCGCGAAGCTCGCCTCACGGATGCCCATCGGAATCGAGTCGAGTGCGTCTTCTGAAAGCATCGAGATGGTCGGTACGATCATAATGGAAAGCACGATCCAGGCCGTCAAGGGGCCAAAGCCCGCCCCGCCAAACATCCTGCCGACAAGCGGGGCCACTACCGTCACACCAAAGAAGCCGTATACCACAGACGGGATACCGGCAAGCAACTCGACTGCGGGCCGGATGACCGCACGAGCCCGGGGGCCGGCGATCTCAGAAAGAAAGAGCGCGGTCAGAATCGCGAGTGGCGCGCCGATGGCCAGAGCGCCAGCGGTCACCACAACGCTGCCCACGATAAAGGGCACGACGCCAAACTGCGAGTTGGCAACTGACCACTTCGTGCCCGCGATGAAGTTTAAAAAGCCGATCTGCTTGAAGAGCGGTACGGCCCTGACCGCCACAAACGCAAATATCAGCACCACACCGAGCACCGCAACGATGGCGCAGAGGAAGAACAACAGGGAAAGTGCGCGCTCTTTGATCTGCGTCGAGCGCGAGACCAGCGTCAGCTCCGCTTTCTTGTGCTGTTGCGGCACAGCGGTCGGCGCCTTATCCGGCGTACGCAAGGTCACAGACGGGGTCATCACTTGTCACCGCTCTTTATCTTGATCGGAAGGTAACCGGCGTCACGCACGGCCCCCTCCTGGATTGCGTCGGAAAGCACATAGTTGATGTAGTCCTGCGCCTCCGGGCTCGGGTCTGCGCGCGTCAGAAAATACAGTGAGCGCGACAGGGGATATTTCTCAGATGAAATATTAGCGGCAGAAGGCGTGATGCCATTGATGCTCAGCGCGCGCACATCGCCTTTGACAAAGCCCTCGGAGATGTAGCCGATGGCGCCCTTCGTACGCCGGATGACCTCGCGCACCTGGCCGGTACCCGGCAGGACCACCGCGTTGATCTCGAAGGGAGTGTCTCCCATCACAAACGACGTGAACGCGTCGCGGGTCCCGGAGGACTCATCGCGGTTGACAAGCGTGATCGGCTCATCCGGTCCGCCGACCTCTTTCCAGTTTGTGATCTTCCCCGCAAAAATCGCGCGCAGGTCAGACATCGATAAATTCCTGACGGTATTAGCCGGATTGACCACCACGGCAATGCCGTCATGCGCGATCGGGATAACTTTCAGGCCGAGCTTGAGCTCGGAACCCTTAAGTTCGCGCGAGCTGGTGCCAATATCAGCGGTCTTGGTAACCCCCACCGCTTCAATGCCCGCCGATGAGCCCAGGCCACTGACCAGGATAGAAACGTTGGGATGGGCTTTGCCGTAGTCCTCGCCCGCTACCTCAGCGATGGGCTCAACAGTCGTCGACCCGCTGACCACCACATCGGTCGTATCTTTTGAGCAGGCGCTCAAAATGAGCGAGGCAAGCAGCAGCATGCAGAGCAGGCTGGCAAGCAGTACCCGGCGTTTTAACTGAGCCCTAGGCATGGGAGCCCCCCGCCAGCAAGGGCAGCAAACAGGCCAGGGCGGCCTGGCGCCCGGTGACGCCGTTTTGAGCACGATAGGAGAAGTAATGCGCATGTTCCGTCGCGGTATCCGCGCCCAAAAGCGTGATCGCGGCGGCAGGCACGCCCGCTTGTTGCAAGGTGAGCGAGACAGCCGTGCCCAAGTCGAATGAAACGGTGGGCTCGGCGCCGCCACCGCCGCCGTCGCGTGCTGTCTGCGGCAGCTCCGGGAAGGCCTCCACGAATTGTGCGGCAATCTCCGGTGAGACCTCAAAAGACTCAGAGCCGATATAAGGACCAATGTAGGCCTGTAGATCCGCTGGATCTGTTCCGTAGGCCTCTTGCAGCGCCGTGACTGCTACTTCTGAGATACGTGCCAGCGTGCCCTTCCAGCCAGAATGGATCACCGCCAGCGCCCGGTGTTGGCCCCGCTCTACTAAGATGACCGGCACGCAGTCAGCCACACATATCAGCAGCGGAATACCCGGCGTCTCCGTGATGAGCGCATCAGTATCGGGCAGCACCCTGTCGTCAGAGAGCGGCTCGTCGATGCGCGCCACGGCAGTCCCATGCACTTGGATACAACTGCGCAGATGATCCTGCGTATCGCCGTCCAGTCCCAGAGCCTGCATCAAAAGTTTACGGTTCTCTTTGACGTTGGCAGGGCTATCGCCAACGGTATCGCTCATATTCAAAGTTGCATAGGGAGGAACGGAACGACCACCGGTCCGTTCGGAGAAGGCGATAACGACACCCTCAGGTCTGAGTTCCGGATCGGTGTGCCAGGTAACAGTACCCCAGACAGACCGTATCAACGTGGGCACAAAGGCCTCTCTCTCCCGCAGAAAGCGGACCCGATGGCGACGAGGTCGCTCCGTCGTCGCCATAGGGTCCAAAACTAGTACGCCTCTATAAATTATAACGGGACTACTGGCCCGTCGCAATATGCAAAATCATTGTAAAAATCTTTCAAAATCTTTCACAAAAAATAAGGGTGACAAAAGGGGGTCAGGCACCGTTTTGTCATCAGGCACTTTGTCACTTCTTCGTCAGCGCTTGCAACGCCGCGACCTCCTGGGCCGTCAGGGGGACTATGACGGTTGCCTGGCTCAGCTGGTTGCGATTGTTTTCCTCGTAGTAGTTTACGGAGAGTGAAGCGAACACAGGCGCATCAAGATTGAATTTGCGCGACAACGCTGGCTTGATGATCGTTTCCGCTCGTTGCATCAGCGTGTTGCTGATCTCCGTCTCAGTGGGATCATCATCAATAGAAGTTGTACTGCTACTACCATCGGCTTCTGTGATGGTGATCGTCGATCCTCCGCTTCGTACCGCAGCAACGAAACGTGCGGATTTCACCGCCCAGAATGGATCAGATGAGGCAGTACTCGTCGTATCACTGCTTACGCCCCGCGCAGCTGAGGACGTGAAAAGCTTAAGCTCATCAAGATGAACTCGCGAGGGCGCTCGGGTGGACGCTGTGGTCATATCCAGACAGTTCATCGCCCAGTACTGTAGTAAAGCTTTCGATGTGTTGAAGTTATACGTATTCGAAAATTGCTGTGCGCCCAGCGCTCCCTCCACCTGGACTGTTCCTTTGCCAACAAAATCGGCAACTGCTGTGGTTTCAGATGAAACCGTCACTTGGCCCTGGGACAGATCTCCGTAAAGTACTTGATACTGCTCTTTGGAGTTAAGTTTCTGGTACTCAGCGTAGAAGAGGCCATAAAGAGCGCGATAGGCACGCTGCTGTTGTGCAGCACCCACGAAATACTGTTGCGGCGTTGCACTCACGAAATTCGTAATGGACAAACTTCCCGTGGACAAAGGAAACGCCGAACCTGCAAATCGCATCTGCGCATCAGGCTTTGGTAACCTGAGTAAGGCGCTAGCGATCTCAGGAGATTTGAGCAGCGCCTGCTCAAATGTATCAGGATTGCTGCCGCCACGAATAGCAATCAGGCGATGTGCCATACTTCCATCTTTCATACGAACTACTATGAGCCTTGCGGCGGGATCACCATTAGAATTAACAGAATCTTCCGCTGAAAAAGGTTCACGTAACTTTGTCGCTGTAGCTTGTAAAAGTACAGAATCGTTGTCTGTGATATTCCTCGTCAAAATATCGTTAAATGAAGCTGGCGTATTAGTTGATGAGAACAATGTGCTGAATATCGGAGAAGACGAGCTCGAAACAACGCCATAACTTGAAGTTATCATCTGCACTGAGGCGATTTGATCAGCTGTCGGCGTAAAACGTTGTGCTGATGCACTATACAAAAAGATAGCACCAAAAAAAGCCAGTGTAAAAATAAGCACCAAGCCAAATGAAGGCAGAGTACGCCACATGCTTTTCAGTTTTCTTGTCACGAGAAGCTCAAAGCCCAGGAAAATGACCAGGATAAAGATCAGTAGTGGAATCGAATATCTTAGGAGTGTAACAAATGAGGTTGGGTGTGAGAATGAGTTTGGCAAAAATACTACTAATCCGTTTGTCCCACTTCCTCCCGCTAGAGGCACTGTCCCGAAAGCGACCACCAGGATAGCAAGTGCCACCCGAAACACCAAGAGAAAACCTCTGCTGAACGTTATCGTTCCCGCCAACTCGCTCAAACGGCGCTTAAAAAACCACGCGCCGGCACCAATAAGTACAAAACTCCAGAGAACCGTCATCGCTATGCTCGCTGCAAAAGTGGCTGCGCCGTACAGCGACATGTCCGAGGCTAGCATGAAAAGCGTATTATGCAGCGAGACCGAACCAATCGCGCCAACAAATTCCACGGGAAGGCTGGGTACGCGCCCCACTACCGCCTGGGTAAAAGCGCTCGCGATCGCATTAGGTATTATCATGATCAGAACCAGGACAAACAAGTTCATGAACCGCGTCCCCGTAATGCTGGCCGCCATCAAAGCTGCGGCAACCACGAACAGCGTCGCGCTCAGAAGCATACCGAGCGATACCGCGATCATGGCAACAGTCAGAGGCGTGCTGCCAATCAAGGCTACCGCCACCACCAGCAAAAGCCCTAAGAAACCCACACCCCAGACCCAAGTCAGAATCGCCGCCAGGAAGCTGAAATAAAGCGTAGTACGCGAGACAGGCAGCGCATGATAGAAATCAGAACTACCGCGCTTGTTTAAGAAATTGAACAGGTAAAACACGGAAGCAAGAGCGAAGATCGCTGCAACAACAAGCACAACTTGAGCCAGCGAGGTAAGGTCAGACATTGCCATCTTCGGATTACCGGTCTTGGCAATCGCTGAAACAGCCGTCATAACGAGCTCGACCAACGGGAACCCGATGCCCAGAATGCCGAATAAAATCCCTGCAGGACGAAGCCGGCGAAGGCCTTCTTTGTAGAGGCCGGGCGACAGAAAACGCTTCGTGTTACTCATCGGGCAGCACCTCCTCGGTGTGATAGCCAAAGGCCTCCATCTTGTAGGTGAAGACTTCCTCGAGCGTCAGAGGGAGTTCCTCCAGCAGCATCGGTTGCGGATCAAGAGCAGCCGTGACTCGTTCACTGACACCCTTAAACGGTGCGTCAAGGATGATCGTCACGATCTTACCCAACTGTGATATCTTGACCGGATCAAGCCCCGCACTGCGTAGCTGCTCCTCGACCACCAGAGCGGGACTTTCAGCAAAGACCAGTTGCAACTTGCAGAGGCCGGTGTGCAGATCGTCCATCTCGCTCTCAAAGATGATGCGTCCCTGGTAGAGCAACGCCAAACGATCACAGGTATCTTCCAGCTCACGCAGGCTGTGTGAAGAGACGATAGCCGTTGCCTGGCGATCACAGACATCCGTATAGATCAGCTTGCGCACGATGTTGCGCATGACGGGATCAAGTCCGTCGAATATCTCATCGATCAGCAGGTAGCGTGGACGACGCGAGAGCGCCAACAGCAAAGTTGCCTGGCGACGCATGCCTTTAGAATAGGTCCCGATACGCTTTTTGGGATCAAGCTGAAAGAGTTCGACCAGCTCATCAAAACGCGCACAGGAAAAGTCGGCGAAAGCGCTGGCATACAATTCACTCATGCGCTTCAGGTTTGCCTGCGCCAGGAAGTAAAGCTCATCAGAAATAAATGCCAGGTCTGCCTTGCGCCCAGGGTTCTCGAAGATGGGCTCGCCATCGACCGTAAGCGTCCCGCCATCCGGCTGATAAACGCCGGCAATCAAGCGCAGGAGCGTTGACTTGCCTGCCCCATTCGAGCCGACCAGGCCATAGATAGCGCCGCTGGGAATCTGGCAGGAGAGCCGGTCGAGCGCCACCACATCATTGAAGCGTTTAGTGAGGTCGATTGCTTCGATCATCGCTGTTCGCCCCCTCTCTGGGATGTATTGGACTTGTTCGTTTGAGAGGCGTCCTTCCAGACCTCCTCAACGAGATTCTGTACCGCCTCAATATCTACGTGCGCTAAAGCAAGATCGCGCAAAGCCGACGCCAGTGTGTCAAGCTGCACCTGTCCCTCCGCTTTAATGCGCTCGATCGCGTCAGGCGCGACAAAGCTGCCCACCCCCGTCACCGAGTAGGTGATACCACTTGTGTCGAGAGCGGCGTAGGCTTTCTGGATCGTGTTGGGATTGATAGAGAGATCGAGCGCTAGTGAGCGTACCGAAGGAAGTTTCTCGTCAGCGGCCAGCGCTCCAGAGGCGATGAGCTGCGAGATACCATCGATGACCTGCTGATAGGAAGGTTTTCCTGAATGTCGATCGATATTAAGCGTAACTCTCGCCTCCTCACTAACTGTACTAATTCACATAGTACACTTAGAAAAGAAGCGAGTCAAGAGCGATCTCAGCTTTATGTTTACTGCTCGTCCGGCAGCGTGATATGGCGATAGGTTAGCGTCCACCCCGCGTGAGTGAGATCGTCACTCGCTTGATAGAGGCTAACCTCATGGGCCTGCCCCGGCGTGCCCGTGCCGATGATCCAACCATCGCCACGATACATCGTGACATGCGTTACACCCACGTCTGACTTAAAGCGATAAAATATCAGGTCGCCGGGCTGTAGTTGGTCGGCGGAGGTAAGAGGTTTCTCCCCTTGCGCTTGGTTATACGAGCCATCAGGGATCGCCACACCAATACCTGTATACGCCAACGTGGTAAAGCCGCTGCAGTCAAGCGCTTTGACCGTCTTACCGCCATATTCGTAAGGTACCCCCAGATAGGAGTAGGCAGTAACGATCAAGCGATCACGATCGGTCTTTGGATCGCTTGGAGCTGGTGGTGGGGCTGGCTTATTGTTGGAAACCGCACGCTGAAGACCAGTAAGCACTGAAGAGAGCCCTGACTGACCATTCAGCCTGACAACCACGAACACGATCACCGCAGCCGCCAGGAAGATCACCCCAACAAGCAGAGTGACGTGAAAGCGTCTTGAAGTATGTGAACGATCTCGCGTCATCCGCAGTTTTGCCCTCTTCCCGGTCTACTTCTGTACCGTTCAGATATCTACCGGTGGTGTACCACCAAGCCCTACGATGATGTTGCGGACACGTGTCTTAAGCACATCTTTGAGCGCAAAGCCGAAAACGCCTTTCAGTCCTTGCTCCCCTATGTAAACACCCGGGAGAAGCGCGAACTTGATCCAGGCCTCAATATGAACAGTCCCTGGGCTAAAAAGGACCTTGACGAACTGCGGAGCCGTGACCCAGCCGGAACCTTTCTTCAGCACTTGTTCACCATCGCGCGACGTAAATTCAAAGCCCTCCTTCTGGGCAAAGTCGTTTAAAAACGCATTGACTTGCTCGGGCGTATAGGGAGTCTGAAAATCATACGAGAAACGTGCCATGTTGGCCTCCTGATCTTGTCCTTTCGCTCGCTTGCGTGTCAACCAGCGAAAATTTCCTCTTTCGTGAAAAGCATACCACGATAGCTATAACTCGCTTGCCCAACTGAGCGATCCAATCTGGATACTACGAGAAGGCGTCATCTTGGAAAGCCGAGCTATCGCCTCCGGGACAGTCAGGGGTTCGGATGAACCGGGAAGCGTAACAGCAATCTCATTGACACCGCTAGACGTTGACAGCTCGGAAAGCATATCTATCACATCTTGAACAGTGATAGAGGTCTGATCCATCATCTTGTCCTCTATCGCTTGATAACTATCAGGACATGAGGTTCCTGAGACAGAAATTGTCACTCCCTGGACTTCGCCGCCAGAGATTGTCGAATGTTCCCCCCAGCTTAGATACTCAGGTTCAGGCGCCGATGAAGCGAGAGCAGAGAGAAGCGGCCCAGTGACCCAGCTCATTACGGCAATGGCAAGAATGATCACAGCAATTGATCGGACCGTTCGGGGCGCAGAACCCCACAAGCCTGAGCCGTGGTCGTTTACTGACGACTGGTCCGGCGAATCGACTGGCGGCGATGATGATACAGACATATCCTTGCTGTTCTCTAACGAGTCCTCAGGTAAAGAAAGAACTTTTCGGGTGCGCTCCCTATCGCATCGAGCAACGGTGACTTGCACTTGTGTTTCGTGATCGACCACCTTGGCTGTAACCAAGTAGGAAATACCAGCTGTTTTCAGTTGTGATTCGACAGGCGCCAACTCGCTTTTGCACCGTGTGGAAAAAACCACCACGTGCTCACTTGCCTGAGTGCGCTCTTCTTCATTGTCTCTGCTCACTGCAGTAGTCTGACCGGGACGATCAAGCGGCTTCAATATCTCATAGGCGTCATCTGCGTCCCGGGGAGCAACCAGCAGCTCTATCGGCCCCGTTATCCTGCTATGCCCACCAAAGCGCGCATACCCAAATAAATCAGCTATCCACTCGTTCTTCGTATAGAACGGGATATCAGCAGACATCAACATCGACTTCGCGAGCGCCAGATCGTCGTCACGCGAGGTTTTCAGCACCACAACAGGCGCATGAACATCTGATGAGTCCTTGCGCCTCATTAGCTGAGCCTGCCCGGCAGGGACATACGAGTTGTTAGGTTCAGAGTCGGCTCCAAATACGACGACGTGCTATCAGAGTGATCATCGCTGCAATAACACAGAGTCCAGCTGGCATGGCCAGACCAAAGGTAGTGTTATCTCCCGAAGCAGGCAGCGAAGAAGAATTCGTTATCACCGGGTTTGCCGGAGAAGCCGTTGTCTTCGCCTGATTCTTGCCCGGCGTTTCAGAGCCACCGCCCTGGCCAGTAGTTCCCCCGTTTTTAACGGGAGCAGATTTCACCCCATCGATATGCTCGATCGGCGCCTTTCCATCCAGGTACAGTGTCGGTGAAGGGCCATATCCCGTGCCTGCGCTGACCGGAGTCAAAAGATTAGCCTTTGTGCCAGCGCCGTAGGCCAGCACCGCATGAGCAGCAACAAGCTGCGCCTTGGTCATGGTATAAGAGGTCGCATTTGCACCATTGGCAGCCGTGAAAGTCACCACATCGGTATCCGCTACGCCAGAAAGGAGCGAAGCGAGCGATACACCCTCAACATAGTCGGTCTTGCTCCCGCCCGCTGCGCTGTAGGTGAAGTTACCAGTTACTGCGGCCTTCTTCAGCAGGTCAAGCGCCGTATAGGCCTTACCATTGACCGTCAAAACTACTGAGGTATCAGGGGCGCCCACCGTGATTGTCGTTGGGCCACCTGAAGAATTGAACAGGTAGGGGGCATTGACATCGGAGTCGTTGAGCTGACCCACCAGTAACATGGGCAGCTGCGAAGAGGCGACCTTTGTTACAGGGGCTGCAGTCCCCAAGGTAACATAAGAAGAACTCCAGGCAATAAGCGGAGAACCGTGAGGTATGCCTTCTGGGGTGTCATAGGTAATGCCATAAACAAAACGCTCTGTTGATAGCGCATCACTACCTGGATTATATGGATAAGTTTTTGAAGCGCCGTCACCGGCCGTAAACGTTGTTGAATTACCAGTAGAGAGCGTAGCGTGTGTGGCTCTGAAAATAGCCACTAAAAGAACTCCTGAAGAGGTATAAATGCGGCAATTTCCCGAACTGTCAAGCACTGAATGCTTGTAAACCCAGGAAGAATTATATCCAGAAGGTGCTAGCACATCAGCATCCGCAACAGCCTTCATCTGGGCAACGGTATAGCGCGCAGGAGCAGCCACCTTTGTTCCGGTCATAATGATCGACGGGGCAGGCGCAGCCGTTAAGGTGCTCGCATAGGCCGAAGTAGGCGCCGCGATCGTGAAGAAACATAAGCAGACCGTCAAAACCCAAGCAAAGGTATTCTTTATCCTCATGGTGTCGTTGCCTTCCTTTAAATGTACGCGCAACAAAGCTCATCCTCGATAGTACCCTAACATTATACTCTCGACAAAGTACAACTCGTCTTACAATAGAAGAGAGGTTGGGCAGAAGAAGGTGAGCCTATGAAATTGAAAGCTGCCTACATTGTTCCACATCCGCCGCTTGCGGTGCCTGCGGTCGGACGCGGTCAGGAGCGCGTGATCAGTGCGACTCTTACGGCCTACCGGGAAGTCGCGCGGCGCATCGTAGCGCACGCGCCCGAGGTCCTGGTATGTATCAGCCCCCACAGCGCCTACTACGCGGATTGGATCTATATCGCAACGGGCGATGGCGCCACGGGAGACTTCCGAGACTTCGGCGTACCCGGATTGCGTTTCGCGCTGACCTACGACCGCGACCTGGGCAACAGCATCGCCGCACATGCGCATGAGTCGGGCATCCCCGCTGGCCCGGTCGAGGACTCTCCCCGACCGCTTGACCATGGGCTCATGGTGCCCTTGTACTTCATCGAAGAAGCCCGGGCAGAGCAGGATGATCGATGGCGCTATGAGGCGGTATCGATTGGTGGTTCGGCTTTGCCCCGCGAGGTCCTCCGGGAGTTTGGGCGCTGCGTTTTCCGTGCGATAGCAGCCCAGGATAAAAGCGTAGTGCTCGTGGTCAGCGGAGACCTTTCGCATCGCCTCCTTGAGAGCGGGCCTTACGGCTTTAATCCAGCTGGCCCACGTTTTGATGAGCAGTTCGCCTCGATCATCAAATCGGGTGACCTCCAGGCGCTTACCACTATTGATCCGGGGCTGGCCGAGGACGCTGCTGAATGCGGATTGTCCGGGTTCATCATGCTTGCCGGCGCCTTGGACGAAGCTTTTCAACACGCCGGTCAAAGCTTCTCTTCTGAGCTCTTATCCTGCGAGGGGCCCTTCGGCGTCGGCTATGGCGTGGCGGCCTTTGAAGCAGGCAGCCCAGATAAGGAGGCCGACCATGACCAGCACTGACCCGCTTGTTGCTCTCGCGCGTAACACGATCGACTTATATGTCCGGTCCCATACGGTTCCGGCCCAATCTGAACTACCCGAAGAGCTACCCCCGCAGGCAGGTTGCTTCGTATCGATCCACACTCTGTCCAGCGGAGAGCTTCGCGGCTGTATCGGTACGATCGCACCCACCGCGTCAAGCCTGGCTGCGGAAGTGATCCGAAACGCTGTTGCCGCCGCAACAGAGGATCCGCGCTTCCCCGCGATCGGTGTGGCAGAACTTGACGACCTTGAGGTCAGCGTCGATGTGCTCTTTGCGCCTGAGCCCGCCACGCAAAACGAACTTGACCCGAAAACCTACGGCGTTATCGTCACACAGGACTGGCGCCGCGGACTCCTCTTACCTGACCTCGAAGGAGTCGAGAGCAGCACCGAGCAACTGCGGATCGCCTGCCTGAAAGCGGGGATCGATCCTACTTCACGCTACGAGATCGAACGTTTCAGAGTAGTGCGCCATGTCTGATTCTGCCACAGAAGTAACACGAACTGCTCCGGGCGCCCTCCGCTGCCCTGTCTGCCCCCATGCCTGTCTCTTGCGCGAGGGCGCCGCAACCGGGATCTGCGGCGCGCGCGGCCTGCGTGACGGCGAGATAGTGAGCCTTAACTATGGGCAGGCAACGGCGCTTGCTCTCGACCCGATCGAGAAGAAGCCGCTTGCCCGCTTCCACCCAGGAACCACCATCTTGTCCTATGG
>Ga0123354_10000050_pt1 | contig 89235 bp, 88 predicted proteins | sample TergutLab28metaG_2_FD_97872 | JGI IMG/M metagenome (GOLD analysis project Ga0123354, IMG submission 97872) | Labiotermes labralis P4 segment gut microbial communities from Petit-Saut dam, French Guiana - Lab288 P4 | ecosystem: Host-associated > Arthropoda: Insects > Digestive system > Gut ... | reverse complement strand
CTGCCGCCGCGCCACCGCCACCCGTAGCGGAGCAGCCGACACAAGCCATTGCGCCAGAAGAAGAAACAACAGAACCGGCAGAAGCGATAGAGCCGGAAGAATCAGAAGCTGTTTTGATGGACGAGGAGCCAATGGAGGCAGCGCTGCCTGCGCCCCCCGTAAGGCCTGTCGCGCCTGTTGTAACGACTAAGAAACAACCTCCCCCTCCACCTGCGCCCAGCGGCTGGCGGAAATGGGTTCCTTCCGCCTTGAAGGAATGGGTTCCGTAAAGGAAAAGGGGGGCGTTTTTTAAGGGAAGACGCCCCCTTCATTACTTTCATTCCGGTATAAAAATATTTTTTCATATTACTTTCATTTGTTCTTTCAAGAGGATCAAAAATTGCTTTCATGAAAGTATTTTCACGTTAAATGTTGATTCATCTTACTTTGGTAGGATGGGTATAGTTGAAACATAGTTTAAGAGGTCTGATATGGCCAAGGCTACATCACAAAAAAGCTGTCTGGTCACTGAAGCTGCCATGAAGATGCTGGTTCGCAACGCCTTGATGGCGGCTGGGCAGGAGATGGGCGAGGAAGGCGATCACTGGCCTGTGATTCACGGCACGATTGCATCCATTATGCAGGATTGGGAAGATCTTGAGATTGAGCGCGCCGTTCAGGCCGAGATTGCGACCCGTCTTTACGAACATCTTGACGCGATGGATGAGGTTTTAAAGAGCTGCGAGCCCGACGTGCAGGCCGAGGTAGGGCCTCGCCTTGCTAAACTTAGGGAAGTCTATGACGCCGCCTTTACGCCGCCGCATGAGGAAGTGTTGGATGTAGCCGACATAGATATAGAAAAAATGCCGATTCACCTAAGGCGCGCTGACGCTATTTTGGATACTTTATTTGGGGAGGACGATCATGGCTAAACAGAATCAAGGACTCGATGGGAAAAGCTCTTTTCTAACGATGGCGGTTGCGGCGCCTGTGCTTAAAACAAATACCATTGAAGGCACCCGCTCAACGCTTGATGCGTTTAAAGAGTTTAATGAGGATCTACAACATGAAGGGCCAGCTGAATTTTTGAAGAAGATTTCAGAAAATACCGCTGCACAACACGCCCTTAAAGAACTGGCCTATGATGTCGCGCCAGCCGTTTTAGAGACTGTTGGCGGCAAGCCGCCCATAGACTTTGGCATGGGGGCCGCTCTCAAATATATCGCTACGCATACCCTTGGTCCCGACCCTGTCGGCGCGGGTTTAACTGATGAGCCTACTGCTGCAGAGACTCAGCAGCAGCGTGGTATGGCTGCTGTCGTTGATAAGTTCGCGCCTAAGCCCGCGCAACCGCTATCGTTTCGTAACAAACCTGTGGCTGCTGTAGCTGATAAGCCCGCTCTTAGTCCCGCGCGTCCGGCGCATCATGGAAAGGCTCCCAAGGCGCCCACATTGGGCAGGTAAAGGACTTTTGTCATGCGACAAATTCCAAAAGGAGCCAGTTCCGTTGTTTACGAGGATGGCGATGTCATTATAAAGCAGGCGCTTCCTGAAGCAGGCCGTCATTATATTGAAAGACAGGCTGGCGGGTATGACATCGTAGCCGAACTTCGAGAATCGGGACAGGATATTGAGGTTAATCTTCCAGCCCTTATTTGCATAGATGAACGCGAAATCAGGGAAAAACGAATCAATGGGGTTCATTTAGACTCAGAGATATATGATCCCTTGCCCAGACAGCAAAAAGACGCTCTTGCAAAACAAACGGCTTCATTTTTGCATGCCTTGCACCAGTTACGCCCATCGGAAAAGCCAAAGCAATCCATCCGGCATATTTTTGATTCGCTTAAAAACGCTCCCCATACGGCAAAGGAGGTCATCGACATATTCGATTATAAATTGCCGGATGAAACAGCGCGCGCCATTTTTGACGCTGAAAAATATCTCAGAAGTACACCCATTTCAGACGAGATGCATGTTATGACGCACAAAGACCTGCGCGATCAGAATATGCTCTACGACGAAAAAGAGAAAAAACTTGGCATCATAGATTTTGAAATGGCTGGTGTAGATAATGTTTACTGGGATTTTGTGCCGCAAGCTCCGGGCAGTATTCCATCTTGGGATTTTATAAAAAGGACAGTCGGTTTTTACAATGCTGTTCCTGATAACCCGATTAAGATTGATATTGAAAAAGTAAGAAACACCCTTGTTTATGGGACTGCGCATGAAATAGCGCGTGTTCTTAAAGATGAGAAGGAAAGGGGCAAGGTTACGGATTTGGATGTCAAAAACCGCGCCGAGATGTTGACAACTAAGTTAGAGCCGATTCTTGCCGATGCGCCGCCGTCTCCGGAGCGTCCCCTCAAGATGGGGGCAAGGATGGCCCATCGTTTGGAGCGTTGAGCGCTTCCCCCTGTCATCCTCGGGGCTTCCCCCCCCACCCAACCCTCCCCCACGAGGGGGGGAGGGCTAGAAGGGCGCAACCCTCGCCCGCAAGGGGGGAGGGCTTAATTTTATGGCTTTTAGATAAAATCGGGCGGGCTTAAAGCTTTCCCTTGCGATTCGGTTGGTTTTGGCCAATATTAGGCCAGCACGTTGAAAGAGGAGTTTTCCATGCATCGTTATCTTATCGGCCTTGTGGCTCTTTTGGTTCTCTCAGGATGCGCTTCCCAGCCAAGGAGCGTGGCGGTAGGGGAGTTCTGGCGGCCTATCAGTGAGCCGAACACACTGATGTCTCCCGATCGGGCCCAAAGCAAGCTTGATTTCGACCTGAGTCAGTGTTCCTGCGCTATTTTCCCGTCCAATGTCTCGCAGCCCGAGCTTGTGCAGTTCCAGCCCGAGCAGCAGCGCTATGCGGAAACCAGCATCACACGCACGGTTGATCCTGATGACAGGCGGCAGGAATGCTTCCAGCGTCCTGACCTTGTTGTGAACGAATGCATGCGCCAGCGCGGGTGGGAAGCTACGGCATGTTCCGGCCGTGTGCCTACGGCCTCGGGCGGCTCGCTTTGCACGGGTGCCACTGTAACGCGGTAAGAAGGCCCTTTCATGATCTCCCGTTATGCACGCCCTGTGATGGCGCAGATTTGGGAAGCTGAAAACAGGTTTCGCATCTGGTTTGAAATTGAAGCTCTTGCCTGCGAAGCGCAGGCGGCGGCGGGCGTCATTCCGGCTGAATCGGCGCAAGCCATCCGCGAAAAAGGCGCTTGGAACGCCGCGCGCATTGATGAGATTGAAAAAGAAACCCGCCATGATGTTCTTGCGTTTCTGACGGATCTTGCTTTTTCCATCGGGCCTGATGCGCGGTTTGTGCATCAGGGCATGACTTCAAGCGATATTCTGGATACGGCTTTGTCGGTGCAGCTCAAGCAGGCGGCGGATCTTTTGCTTGAAGATCTTGACGGCGTGCTTGAAGCCTTGCGCGCGCGCGTTGAAGAAACGCTTGATATTGTCACCATTGGCCGCAGTCACGGGATTCATGCCGAGCCTACAAGTTTCGGGATCAAGCTTGCCGGCCATTATGCCGCTTTTGCCCGCGCCAAAGCGCGTTTAAAGGCCGCGCAGGATGACGTTGCAAGCTGCGCGATTTCGGGGCCTGTGGGCAGTTTTGCCACGATTGATCCTGCGGTTGAAGCTTATGTCGCCGAAAAACTGGGCCTTAAACCTGAACCGATTTCAACGCAGGTGATTCCACGTGATCGCCATGCGATGTTTTTTGCCGTTCTCGGCGTTGTGGCCAGCACGATGGAAAATTTTGCGCTTGAAATGCGCCATCTTCAACGCAGCGAAGTGCGCGAAGCTGAGGAGCCTTTTGCCAAAGGCCAAAAAGGATCTTCCGCCATGCCGCACAAGCGCAATCCCGTTCTGGCGGAAAATCTGACGGGGCTTGCGCGTATTGTCCGCGCCGCTGTTGCGCCTGCGCTTGAAAATGTGGCGCTTTGGCATGAGCGGGATATTTCGCACTCGTCTGTCGAGCGCGTTTTTGCGCCGGATGCGACCATTGCGCTTGATTTTGCGCTGGTGCGCCTGAAGGGCTTGATCGAGGGCATGGTAATTTATAAGGAACGCATCAAGGCCAATCTTGAATCTCTGGGCGGCCTTTATTTCTCGCAGCGCGTTTTGCTGGCTTTGACTCAAGCGGGGATGAGCCGCGAGGATGCCTATCATCTGGTGCAAAGCAACGCGATGGAAGTATGGCACGCCATCCAGCGCGGGCAGGCGGCATCGTTTGAGGATCAAATCAGCCGCGATCCCAAGATTCAAAGCATGATCGCGCCGGAAAAACTTAAAGAATGTTTTGATCTCAGCTTTTACACACGCCACGCGCATGAAATCTGGCAGCGCGTTTTGAAGGCCGACAAATAAGCAGGCGGTTGTTGTTTATAAATGAAGGACTACATAACGGGGACGCTTCCCTGTCTTGTTGACAAGGGCGCGATCCGCTTTTTCCAGCTGCGATTTGCAAAAGGAAATATCGCGGGCGGGTTTGTCTAAAATCTTTCGCGCATCGTCAGGAAGATTTTGCAGAAAAACCTTATTTTCCGAAGGCGCCATAAGGATCTGCGTCACGGCCAGAGACAGAAGATTCCTTGCCGTTTCCTGTTTTTCTTCATACTCGCTATAAAGATCGCAGGTCGTGCTCTGAAAATAAGCCACATCCTGCCGCAGGCCACGGACTTCTTGGCACAGAGCGGCGGACTCTTTGAAAAGCCTGTCCGTGCTTATGTTTTCCGGATCGCTTTTTATGGAGAGCATGCACCGTGCTTTGTCGCCGGCCAGAAAAGGCAGCGTATGCCAAGGCGCGGGTTTGAATGTTGCAAAATCCGTAACCGTGATGGGATGTTTCGGATTTCTGAGATTGTAATCAAGGAGCGTTTTGACACTGCGCGGGGCTTTTTGAAGGTTTTCTTCTAAAGAAACGCGCCTTACTTCGAGTCTTGTTTCAACAGCAGTCTTTGTTGCCGTAATCGCTACATAGGTACCATCTGCATCAAAGTCCCCCTGTTTTTCACGAAAGACTTTATAGAGGGTGTTCTCTTTAGAATCTAAAACAGCTTTGCGCACCGCAACCTCGTGATGGCGCAAGGTTTTGTTGATGCCGTCCCTCAAGGCTTTGCTTGCCTGATGAAAGGCATGACGCGCTACAATGAAGTCGATAGCAAGCTGCTCTTTTTTATTCGGTTCGTTCATAGGTTTAAAAATAGGTTTGGGTTATTGCTTTCACAACGAAAAACTTTGGTTAATTTTGCTTTTTTAGGCTGTTTCCCCCCTCCTTCTTGTCATCCTCGGGGCTTGCGAAGCAAGAACCCGGGATCTGACGTTAGTGAAGCGTCAGATCCCCGGCTCAACCGCTTCGCGTTTGCCCAAGGATGACAAGAAGGAGGGGAGGAGTGGACGACTTTAAGCCATCAAAAGGGATTTTGCGCGTTTTTGGGTGCGGTCGGCTAGGGCGACTTGTTCGGCTAGAGATTCGGCCTCGTGCCAGCGGCGTTCCAGAATCCTGCAAAGGCTGTCGTGGGAGGAAGCCGGACTGGCGGCGGGGAGCGTGCCGCTTTTGCGCGTGACATAGATACTATGCGCCCGCGCCGCGTTCAGTGTCAGATAGGGGGCGAGCTCTTCCACCTCCATCTCTTTAAAAAGCTCCAAGGTCATGACTTTACGGACTTTTTCAGCCAGTACGCTGCCGAGATAGGATTCGAGTTCATCAAAGGTCATTTTTATCCCCCTGATCCAGCCTTGGCATAGAAAGCTTGATAAATGTTAAAGACAGTTCACCGAGATTGCCGCGTCAGGCCTGAAGGCCTTCCTCGCAATGACAGGTTTTTTTAAACGTAAAGGCCGCTATCGCCGCTTTGGCCGTCTTTTTCCTTCTTTTTGAGAACATAGTGGAGTTTATTCAAGGCGTTACGCTTTAAGGCGGCCTCGGTCATGCCGGAAGGGCCTTGGATTGTGACCTCGGTGCCGGTTTCGGGGTCGATGGCCACGACTTTCGTGGTCGCGCCAAGGCGTGTGAGTTCAAAAATCACTTCCATAAGGCTTGACTCCTTCTTTATACTAACAGCCTATCTTACCACCAAACGGGGAGGTTTCAAATGGCAAGCAATGATGAGGTTCTGGTAACGCGGCGCGGGCAGGCGCTTATTTTGACGTTTAACAGACCCGATCATGCTAATGCGATGACTATGGACATGGCCTCGCAGCTGCATTTGCACTTGAAGAACGCAACCACAGATCGCTCGGTTCGCGCCGTGCTGCTGCGTGGCGCCGGCGGTAATTATATGGACGGGCTTGACATGGGGTTTTACAAGAAAAACTTCAGTGACGCGCTCGAAAAGGCCAACCAGATCATCCAGCCTTATCACATGGCCATTCGTGAGCTTCAGGTGATGGACAAGCCTGTGATTTCTCTTGCGGAAGGCTATGTATCCGGTACGGGACTTAGTTTTCTTCTGGCCTCGGATTTTGTGCTTTCAGCGCGCAGCGCTATTTTCTGCTCGCGCGTGATGGAATATGGGCTTACCCCTGACGGCGGTTGCAGCTTTTTCCTCACACGCAAGATCGGGATGAGCCGCGCGCTTGAGATTCTGATGCTTTCCGAGGAGATTCCGGCCGATCGCGCCAAAAGCCTCCGCCTTATCAACCGCATTATTGAGGATGACAAGGTTGAGGAAGAGGCCATGGCTTGGCTTGATCGATTCGCAAATGGCCCCACCAAAGCCTATGGCGCCATCAAGAAAATGGTCAACAAAGCCTTTGACCAGGATTTGAACGCGCAGCTCGGGCTTGAACATTCTTATTTCGGCCAGTCCTCGCGCAGCTTTGATTTCCGTGAGGCCGTCAGAGCTGCAGTTGAAAACCGCGATCCCAAGTTCAGCGGAACCTGATATAAAAAAGTGGAGCTTCCTTTGAAAACCGATGTGATTATTATTGGCGCTGGGCCTGCGGGGCTGTTTAGTGTGTTTGAGCTTGGGCTTTATGATATGAAATGCCATGTGATCGACATTCTCGACCGCCCGGGCGGGCAGTGTGCCGAGCTTTATCCTGAAAAGCCTATTTACGATATTCCGGCGGTGGTTTCCTGTACGGGAGCCGAGCTGATCGAAAGGCTTTTGGAACAGGGAAAGCCGTTTTCGCCGAGCTTTCATCTCGGGCAAATGGCGCAGTCTCTTGAGAGAACAGAAAACGGCCATTGGCGCATCACCACGGACGTCGGCAATGTGTTTGAAGCGCCGGTGGTTGTGATCGCCGCAGGGGGCGGGAGCTTTGTGCCTAAGAAACTTCCGCTTAAAGATATTGAGCGGTTTGAGGGAAGCTCCCTTTTCTACGCGGTGCGCAAGATGGAAGATTTTAAGGGCAAGAAGCTTGTCATTGCGGGCGGCGGCGATTCAGCTTTGGACTGGGCGATCAATCTTCAAAATATCGCAAGTCATATCACGCTCATTCACAGACGTGATGAGTTTCGCGCGGCGCCGGATTCGGTCGGCAAGATGCGCGCGCTTGTGGATGAAGGCAAAATGGATCTTAAAATCGGCGCGATCACGGAGATCAAGGGTCAGGATCGTCAGATTGAAGCGGTCACCATCAAGCCGCAGACGGAGGATTCTTACGATCTTCCCTGCGATCATGTGCTGGCCTTTTACGGGCTGACCATGAAGCTCGGGCCTGTAGCGGATTTCGGCGTGAAGTTTGAAAACGGGCTGATCCCTGTTGACACGGCCACGTTTGAAACTGATTTGGCGGGCGTGTTTGCCATTGGCGACATCAATATTTACCCGGGGAAGATGAAGCTTATTCTGTCAGGCTTTCATGAGGCGGCATTGATGGCGAAAAAGGCCTTCACTTACGTTCATCCTGACAAGCGCTATCGTTTTCAATATACAACTTCGTCCAGCAATTTGCATGACAAGCTGGGCAATTAACGCAACTGAGAGAGACGACTTATGAAAATATACTGCACCGACATGGACGGCCAGACACAGGAACTTGAAGCCACGGAAGAATGGAGCGTGATGGAAATCATCCGCGAAGGCGGCATTAACATGCTGGCGCAATGCGGCGGCTCCTGCGCTTGCGCGACTTGCCATGTTTATGTTGATCCCGCGTGGAAAGATAAAATCCCTGCGCCCAGCGAAGAAGAGCTCGGCATGCTTGACGGCGCGTTTGAAGTGACTGAGGATTCGCGTCTTGCTTGCCAGATTTTCTTTACTAAGGAGCTTGACGGGTTGAAGGTGACTTTGGCGGCGGGGTCGATTTAGGATTCCACCGACGCGAACTGCTTTTCCAGATTGCTGAATCTGGTGAATGGGCCGTCGAAGTGGAGGGGGACGTTGCCGATGGGGCCGTGGCGTTGTTTGGCGATCAGGATTTCGGCGATGTTGCGGACTTCATCGCCGCGCTCCATCCAGCGCTGATAGCGGGTGTTGAATTTTTCTTCGCTTTCATCATTGCGGCGCGCCGGTTCCGAACGCATATGGTAATATTCCTCGCGGTAAACAAACATCACGACATCGGCATCCTGCTCGATCGAGCCTGATTCACGCAAATCCGCAAGCTGGGGGTGTTTGTCTTCGCGTGATTCAACCGCGCGCGAAAGCTGCGAGAGTGCGACAATCGGCACATCAAGCTCTTTGGCGAGGCCTTTAAGGCCGCGCGTGATTTCCGAAACTTCCTGCACGCGGTTGTCGCCATAGCGCGTTCCGCCATGCAAAAGCTGCAGATAGTCAATCACGATCATGCCCAAGGCAGGCACCAGCCTTTTAAGCCGCCGCGCGCGCGTGCGCAAAGCGGCTACGGTCAAGGCGGGCGTGTCGTCAATATAAAGCGGCATGCGCGAAAGATACTGGCTTGTTTCGACAAACTTGGTGAAGTCATCGCGCTTGATTTCGCCGCGCCGGATTTTGTCCGAAGGCACGGAGGCGTAGTCACCCAAAAGGCGCGTTGAAAGCTGCTCGCTTGACATTTCCAGCGAGAAAAAGGCTACAGCCGCGCCTTCCTTGCCTTCGGTTTCATGCCATGCTTTGGCGGCGTTCATGGCCATGTTGGTGGCCAGTGCGGTTTTTCCCATGGAAGGGCGTCCGGCCACAATAATCAAATCGGATTTTTGAAACCCGCCAAGCTTGCGGTCAAGATCGCGCAGGCCTGTTGTGACGCCTGTCACATGGCTGTCGCGCTTAAAAGCTTCGTCCGCAAGACGCAGGGATGAGGTCAGAGCCTTATCCAAACGCACAAAGCCACGGTCGGTTTCGCCTGTGCGGGCAAGCTCGAACAGGCATTGTTCGGCATGCTCGATCTGGCGCGGGGCGGGGTTTTCGAGATCCTGCTGGTAGGCCTCGTTAACAATGTCTTCGCCCAGATTAATAAGGCTGCGGCGCAAATGAAGGTCGTGGATCAACGCGGCATAATCATAGGCGTTGATGATGGTCACCACGCCGGCCGCAAGATCGCCCAGATAATGCGCGCCGCCCATCGGCGCCAAAGCCGGATCATTTTCAAAAAGACCGCGCAGCGTTTTCGGGTCTGCGATTGAACCGCGCTGGATCAGCGTTGCCATGGCGTCATAAATGCGCTGATGGGTGGGGTTGTAAAAATGCTCCGGCGCAAGAAGATCGCCGACTTTTTCAAAGACGTTGTTGTTAACCAAAATGGCGCCGAGCAGAGCTTGCTCGGCCTCGACATTATGCGGCTGCGTGCGCGGCTGCGTCAGGTCATGGCCGTGGGTGCTAAGGGCGGGCAGGGTGGTGAGGGCGGCTTGGGTCATGGCTGTTTTCATAACAGCGCAAAGGCGGAAAACCCAATGACAAAAAGGGCTTGTGGATAAACAGCCTGTGAATAACGGGGATTTTTATAGAAATATTAACCATATTATATACTTTCATTTCTTTCATTTTCGCCTTTTTTTGTGGTAATATAGGGGTCACCACATTTTGCATGGAAGGGGTCTGATATGAGTGATTTTCGGTTTAATATGGAAGAAGTTGTATCGAAACGAACGGCATTGAAGAAAGCCGTATTTAAACAAATTGAAACAAGCGGCATGCCCTTGGCTCGTCAAGCCTTTGTGGTCAAAACGCTGAGACAAGCTGAGAAAGTTCTTAAAGGAAAACCCAGTAAAGTATCATTGGGGGATCTTGCTGAATGTGCCTGTTTCACAAGCAAGGGTTTGGAAGATATGCGCTGCTTTGCCTTGGATAATATGATCGAGCTTCTTGAGAGAAAGCCTGAACAAGTAAAGGACAGCATTACAAGAAACCTTGTCATGAGAGTGTCGCGGATTGCCGCTCATGACCCTGAAGAAAAGGTTAGAGGGAAAGCAGACGAGGTCATTGACATATTAGAGGTGCCCAAGTTTGGCGTGGTTAACCTCGACCTGAAAAATGTTAGCGATGCCATAAAGGCTTACACGGTTCCTACAAGAAAACAGGAAGAAAAGCCGCAGGTGCAGGCGTCCACCACCCTAACTCTGGGCTAGATAATCGCGCCGCTTGTGTCGCTGATCAGCCAGCGTGAGCGCAGGGCTGTGTGGTTCAGCGCAAACCACTGCATCGCAATCAACGTGGCCGCATCGCGGAACGTGCCTGTGTAAAGCAGGTTGATGGCTTTAAGGGCGTCCATAACATAGACCCTGATATATTCGCCTTCCTGCGCAAGACCGCAAATGCCGCCTTGCGCGGGGGCTTGGGTGCGGCCTATGTAAAGCGTGACGCGCTCCGCAAAGCAGCCCGGGGCAGGGTAGTAGCTGAAGATTTTTTGAAGCTCCGTCACCGTGCAGCCCGCTTCTTCCAGAGCTTCCCGTTTGGCGGTGGTTTCAGGCTGTTCCCCCGGATCTACCGTGCCGGCGACCGCTTCCATCAGATAAGGGTTTTCATCCCCCTTGGATAAAGGGCCGGAGCGCAGCTCCTCAATCAAAACGACTTTGTCTTGTTTGGGGTCGAAAAGAAGGACAACAGCGGCTTCCTTGTTGCCGTCAAACACCTCACGCGAATAAATCGCGCCCCACGAGCCGTCTTCCATTTTCTGGCGTATATGCAAGCGATCCACGCGGTAATAGCCCTGAAACAGGGTCTCGCGGTGGATGATTTCATATTCGTTGTCGGACATTTGCGTTAAGCTCTTTGCAACCTATAACAAAAATTACTATAATACATAATCAAAAGGATTGCAAAAATGGAACATGATCTCATCGAAATTGGTCATATTACAGACCACAACCGGATTGAGAGCATAACGCGCGAGATTATCTTAACACTCCCCGCATGGTTTGACGCGGCGGGACAGAAAAATTACCCCGTAGAGAATCAACAGAAATATTTTCTGGCGGCCACAAAAAAGGGGAAGGCCATCGGCTTTATAGCCATCACAGATATTGACAGCACAACAGCGGAAATACATTGCATAGGGATTCTTGAAGATGAGCATGGAAAGGGAATCGGCACAAAGCTTATCAACGCGGCCAAGGCCTATTGTCTGGATGGGGGCAGAGATGTTTTGCTGGTTAAGACATTGGACGCTTCAGCCCATTATCCCCCCTATGACAAGACCCGCAGATTCTACGAATCCAAAGGGTTTGTCAGCCGCAGGCTGATCGCCGGTTTTTGGGGGGCGGAAAATCCTTGTCTTGAAATGATATGGCTCCCCGGGACGGACTCGAACCGCCGACCCGGTGATTAACAGTCACCTGCTCTACCAACTGAGCTACCGGGGAATAGGTTTCTCTATAATATCAGCTAAAGCCTTGCGCAAGGCCTATTTTTGGGGTAGGTCTCGCAGGATCTCGGAAAAAGGCGGGCATGGCGGAAGTGGTAGACGCATCAGACTTAAAATCTGAAGTCAGTTCATGGCGTGCCGGTTCAAGTCCGGCTGCCCGCACCAAAAGGAACAGCTACTGATGGAAAAAATCCTTATTCTTGATTTCGGCTCACAAGTGACTCAACTGATCGCAAGGCGTGTGCGCGAGGCCGGTGTTTACTGCGAGATCCATCCTTTTCATAAGGATGAGGCTTTTATCAAGGCTTTTGATCCTCAAGGGGTTATTCTTTCGGGCGGGCCGGCTTCGACCACGAAGGAAGGCGCGCCGCGCGCGCCGGACATCGTCTGGCAGCTTGGCGTGCCGGTTTTGGCCATATGCTATGGGCAGCAAACCATGTGCATGCAGCTTGGCGGCATGGTGGAAAGCGGCCATGGGCGTGAGTTCGGCAAAGCCTCGATCACCATCACGCAATCCTGCCCGCTTTTTGATGGGCTTTGGCCGCAAGGCTCGACGCAGCAGGTGTGGATGAGCCATGGGGATCGCGTCACCAAGATCCCCGAAGGCTTCAGCGCCGTGGCGGTGAGCGAGGGCGCGCCTTTTGCCTTTATCGCGTGCGAGGCCAAAAGATTTTACGGCATGCAGTTTCATCCCGAGGTTGTTCATACGCCGGATGGCGGCAAGCTTCTTAGCAATTTTGTTCACAAGATCTGCGGCCTTGGCGTGCAGTGGAGCATGAAGGCTTTCCTCGCCACGGAAATTGATAAAATCCGCAAGCAGGTCGGCAAGGGCAAAGTGATTTGCGGCCTTTCCGGCGGCGTTGACAGCGCGGTGACGGCTGTTTTGATTCACGAGGCGATCGGTGATCAGCTCACCTGCATTTTTGTTGATACGGGTTTGATGCGGGCGGGTGAGGGCGCTGATGTTGTGGCGCTGTTTCGCAAGCACTATAACATCCCGCTTGTTGCGGTTGACGCCAGCGAAAGATTTCTTGCTGCGCTGAAAGATATTGAAGATCCCGAGACCAAACGCAAAACCATTGGCAAGCTTTTTATTGAAGTGTTTGAGGAAGAGGCGCGCAAAATCGGTGACGCAAAGTTCCTTGCGCAGGGAACTTTGTATCCGGATGTGATTGAGAGCATCTCTTTCACCGGCGGGCCGAGTGCGACGATCAAATCGCACCATAATGTCGGCGGTCTGCCCGAGCTGATGAATCTGGATCTGGTTGAGCCTTTGCGCGAGCTGTTCAAGGATGAGGTGCGCGCTTTGGGCCGCGCGCTTTCCTTGCCTGAAACTTTTGTCGGACGGCACCCTTTTCCAGGGCCCGGGCTTGCCATTCGCGTTCTGAGTGCGGTTGATTTTGAAAAGCTCGAGCTTTTGCGTCATGCGGATAAAATCTATCTGGAAGAAATCCGCAAAGCCGGTCTTTATGATAAAATATGGCAGGCTTTCGCTGTTTTGCTCCCCGTGCGCAGTGTTGGCGTGATGGGTGATGAACGCTCCTACGATCATGTGCTGGCGCTGCGCGCCGTGAACTCGGTCGATGGCATGACGGCTGAATCCTATCCTTTTGAGCCCGATTTCCTTGCGCATGTCGCCACGCGCCTTATCAACGAGGTGAACGGGATTAACCGCGTGGTCTATGATGTGACGAGTAAGCCGCCCGGGACGATTGAATGGGAATAAAGCTATATGAAGGACTATCAGAATGTCATTTTTGATCTGGACGGGACGCTGGTAGATCCGGTTGAGGGCATAACAAACGGGGTGAAATGCGCTCTTTGTCATTTTGGTATTGTCATTCCTCCTGTTGAGGAATTGTATAAGTTTATCGGCCCTCCGTTTCGGGAGAGTTTTTCCCAATATTACGGGATGAACAGCGAAGATACGGAAACCGCCATCGCAAAGTACCGCGAGTTTTACAAAGATATAGGCGTTAAGCAAAACGTGCCTTATGTGGGCATGGTGGATATGTTGAAGGCTCTGAAAGGCGCGGGTAAAAAAATAATGCTTGCGACCTCAAAGCCTGAGCCTTTCGCCAAACAGATCCTTGCGTATGAAGGCATAACGGAACTTTTCGATTTTGCCGCAGGCGCTTCGCTTGACAGCAGCCGTGATAAAAAGAGTGATGTTTTAAGGCATGTTCTCAAAGAAACAGGCATAGAGGCCGAAAGCTCTATCATGATAGGCGACAGGAAACACGACATCATCGGAGCTAAAGAGGTCGGCATGGATTCTGTCGGCGTATTATATGGGTATGGCAGCGAGGAAGAATTAAAAAACGCCGGCGCGACCTTTATCGTGCCTGATGTGATGGGCATAACGAGGTTGTTATGTGCGGGGATCCAAGAACCCTGTCATTGCGAGGAAGGCCTTTAGGCCTGACGTGGCAATCCCTGTAACATCGCTGAGATTGCTTCGTTGGGCCTTGCGGCCCGCCTCGCAATGACAAGGGGGGCGGCAATGACAGTGGTGTGTGGAAATGAAAAAGCATAATGGGGCGTTGCGCCACCCCTTAATCTCCTGTAAGACCAATGGCCATGAAACGGTGTTTTCTCTCTTTGATTCTCTTGTTCCTGCTTGCCGTGCCGGTTCAGGCGGAGGCTTGTTATTCCGAGCGTGAGGTCGGGGCTGAAAATGCTTTGCGGCTGCATTCCGAGATGATGGTCGTTGCCGTCACCTGTCGCCAGACCTCGCAGGGGCGCGATCTTGTGAAGGCTCATACGCAATTTACCAAAAAACATATTGATACTATTAAAGAAGCTGAAGCCGTCATGATCGCGTTTTACAAAGACTCGCATGGCGGTGACGGGCTTGCGCAGCTTGATGCTTTGCGCACCAAACTTGCCAATGAGTTCGGGCAAATGTCGGCGGATGAAACGCCGCCGACCTTCTGTCATCACCGCCGCGATAAAATCATGGTTTTGTATGATTCGCCTTCCCTGCGTCTTTTTGAAACAGGGATGACGCTTTATGCGGGGGCGCCTTCTTATGCCCCTGTTTGCAATGAGGATAACGTCGCCAAAATCGCCCAGAAAAGCAAAGGATTGCGCGCAAGGAAGCCCTCTTAGCGCGGGGGGGACTTTTAAAGATCAAGGCCATGGGGTATTTTTGCTTGACCCAAGGCGCGATATCCGCCAAATAACCACCCAAACTTTTGTGCTGAAAGTGGTTCGGTTATGCCCAGTTTGAAAGACCTTAAAAACCGTATTGCCAGTGTGAAATCCACACGGAAAATCACCTCGGCCATGAAGATGGTGGCGGCAAGCAAACTGCGCCGCGCTCAGGAGCGGGCGGAAAATGCGCGGCCCTACACGCGGTTTATGCGGAAAATGATGCTTGATCTTGCCGGCACGCGGGATCCGAGCCGGGAGCCTTCGCCTCTTTTAGCAGGGCACGGGAAAAATGAAACAATTTTGCTTGTTGTGATGACATCAGATCGCGGGCTTTGCGGCGCGTTTAACAGCACGGTGATCCGCGCGACGCGGCTTCATATCAAGGAACTTGAAAGCGCCGGTAAAAAAATCAAACTTCTTTGCATCGGCCGCAAAGGGCGCGATGCTTTACGCCGTGATTACGGCCAGCATATTCTTTACGCGGCTGAATCTTCAACGCTGGTGTCTTTGGATCTGGATGAGGAAAAACACGCGCATGAGCCTGTGCGCAAGCTGATCTCCAGCGAAGATGCGCAAAAGCTTGGCGAGGTTATTTTGCGCTTTTACAGCGAAGGCGTTTTTGACCAAGCCATGCTGGTCTATAACCGCTTTAAATCCGCTATTTCTCAGGAGCTGGTGATTCAGCGCCTTGTGCCGTTTTTGGATGAAGAAGGAGCGCCGGCGGCGCAGGATCAGCAAACCGCGCCTTTGGCTATTGAGATTTTCGAGCCGCCGCAGCATGTTGTTCTTGAGGCGATGCTTGTCAAGCATCTTGTGTCTCAGCTTTATGCGGCGCTGCTTGAAAGCGCGGCGGGCGAGCAGGGTTCGCGCATGACGGCGATGGATAACGCCACGCGCAATGCGGGTGATATGATTGACCGTTTAACGCTGCATTATAACCGCAGCCGTCAAGCCGCGATCACGAATGAGTTGATTGAAATTATCTCGGGCGCGGCAGCTGTCTGAGATCCATGAAGGAAACAAAAGGAAGAACATGATGAGCAAAAGCCAAACGAAAAGCGAAGGCCATATCACCCAAGTCACGGGGGCCGTTGTCGATGTCCATTTTGACGGCAAACTGCCTTCCATTTTAAACGCGCTTAAAACCAAGGTTGAGGATCGTGAGCTGACTTTGGAAGTGGCGCAGCATCTTGGTGAAAACACAGTCCGCGCGATTGCTATGGACACAACGGACGGCATGGTGCGCGGGCAGGTTGTGACGGATGAAGGCCATCCCATCATGATGCCTGTTGGGCCTGAAACACTGGGCCGCATTCTGAATGTAGTCGGTGATCCGGTGGATGAGCGCGGCCCCGTCAAGACGGCCAAAAAGCTCCCCATTCACCGCGATGCGCCGGAGTTTACCGAGCAATCTACGGAAAAGCAGGTTCTCGTCACCGGTATCAAGGTTGTCGATTTGCTCGCGCCTTATTCGCGCGGCGGTAAAATCGGCTTGTTCGGCGGCGCGGGTGTCGGCAAGACGGTTCTTATTCAGGAGCTGATTAACAACGTCGCCAAAGAGCATGGCGGTTATTCAGTTTTCGCCGGTGTGGGCGAACGTACACGCGAAGGGAACGATCTTTATCACGAGATGATCGATTCCGGCATTATCAAAACTTCCGGCCCGGGCTCAAAAGTGGCGCTGGTTTATGGTCAGATGAACGAGCCGCCCGGCGCGCGTGCGCGCGTGGCGCTGTCGGGGCTGACGGTTGCGGAATATTTCCGCGATGAAGAAGGTCAAGACGTGCTGTTCTTTGTCGATAATATTTTCCGCTTTACGCAGGCCGGTTCTGAAGTGTCGGCGCTTTTGGGTCGTATTCCTTCAGCCGTCGGTTATCAGCCGACTTTGGCCACCGATATGGGCGTTTTGCAGGAGCGTATTACGACGACGACGAAAGGCTCCATCACCTCGGTGCAGGCCATTTATGTTCCGGCGGACGATTTGACGGATCCTGCGCCTGCGACATCTTTTGCGCATTTGGACGCAACAACGGTGCTTTCGCGCCAGATTGCCGAGCTTGGTATCTATCCGGCTGTTGATCCTTTGGATTCGACAAGCCGCATTCTTGATCCTTTGGTTGTGGGCGAAGATCATTACCAGACGGCGCGCGATGTGCAGAAGGTTCTTCAAACCTATAAATCGCTGCAGGACATCATCGCCATTCTGGGCATGGATGAATTGTCCGAAGAAGACCGCTTGATTGTGGCCCGTGCGCGCAAGATCCAGCGCTTTTTGTCGCAACCCTTCCATGTGGCCGAGGTCTTTACAGGCGCCCCGGGCGTGTTCGTGAAGCTTGAAGATACGATCAAGGGCTTCCGTGGCATTGTCGATGGCAAATATGACGATCTTCCTGAAGCGGCTTTCTTTATGGTCGGCACGATTGAGGAAGCGGTTCTCAAGGCTGAAAAGATCCGGCAAAGCGTGTAAAGAAAAGGACAGGTTATGTCACAAAGCAGCGAAGGCCCACTCCAGTTTGATCTGGCTTCTCCGGTGAAGCTGGCTTATAGTGGCCCTGTGAAAATGGCCGTTATGCCCGGGGCCGAGGGCATGTTCGGCGTGCTGGCGGGGCATGCGGCCATGGCCGCGATGCTGTCTTTCGGCGTGGTTGAGGTTTATAGAGACGATACTCAAACAGTGTCGGACAGTTTTTTCGTGATCGGCGGTTTTTGTGAAGTGATGCCGGATCGCTGTGTGGTGATGGCGGATCATGTGGAAGACCTCAAGAGCCTTGATCGTTTTGAGGTCGAGGAAGAAATTGAACGCCTCAATAAAGCCGAGGAGCCAACAGAAGAAATCCTGCATGCGTTAAAAGTCGCCCATGCCAAGCATGCGGCCTTGCAGGGCAAAGCGTCTTAACCAAAAGGAGAATCAAAATGAGTGGATGTTCAAGCGGCTGCTGTTGCAGTCACAATGTGGATGAAGTGCAAGAAGTTCAAGCGGCGCTTGCGACATGGCTTAAAGCTGTCAGCTCCGGCTCGCCTGATGCGGTGATGACGCTTTATGCGGATGACGCTGTTTTGCTGCCGACTTTAGCGCCTGGCGTTCATGAAACGGCGGCCAAGCGTCTTGGTTATTTCAAGGTGTTTACGGCCAATGAAAATCTTCAAGGCAAAGTGACCGAGCTGCATACGCGCGTTTTCGGCGATGTGGCCATCAATAGCGGCCTTTACACCTTTACGTTCAAAAAGGACGGCAAGGATGTTACAGCGCCAGCGCGTTTCAGTTTTGTTTACAAGAAAACGCCTCTTGGCTGGATGATTGTAGATCATCACTCTTCCGTGGTGCCGGGCGGGCATTGATCTTCTTTTCCCTTTCTTGTCATCCTCGGTGCTTTCCGCTGGATGGGGCGCTTTTCTGTCTTTCCTTTGTCATCCTCGGTCAACCGCGAAGCGGTTGAACCGGGGATCTGACGCTCGACTCACGTTTCCCTACCGTCAGATCCCCGTGCTCTTGCCTGCCTGTCGGCAGGCAAGCCACGAGGATGACAAGAGGGGGTAGAAAGTTTTTCTTAAGCTTTTTGTGTATAAGTGAATGCATCATTTTTCTCTATCAAAGGAGCTTCCCATGCCTCGCCATAACCTTGGTTTTTTGGCCCTTACGGCTGTTTTGATTTTTACCACCCGCCCCATAGCGGGTGAGGCGCAGGCCCAGACGGCACCTTGTGATCCAAGAAAAGAGATTTGTATCGGAAAGTCCTGCGATCCGATGCAGAGGGGCGTTACGCTGCTTGATTTTGACAAGAAAAACATTCTGGCCTGTCTTGCGGGATCAGATGGGACAACATATTACTGGAAACAAAACTCCATCGGCAATATGAAGTGCACTGATGGACAGACATTGCAAGGCATTGAAGCCGGCCAACCTGTTTGCGCCACGGCGACAGGCGGCGGGGGTTCCATGTTTAGAATCGCGCTTATGAGCAGCATTGGTGTGGGTACAGGTGTTGATACATGTTCTACAATGCTTTCGCTTGCGGAGTTTCAAGCAATAAAGCAGTTATGGTCTTACTCTTATGGGAAGGGTAATAGTATATGTTGTGTCGCCCCCAATCCCGTCACGGGAAGATGCAGTTGCCCTGCTGGTGCTGTGCCGTATGTGCTAAGTAATATGATGGTTGGTTACTCAGACTCGGCTGTTGCCGACAGTACGGGTAGCTTTCCGTCCATTTTTGGATGTTTTGCCCTTTCCAGTGGCGGCAAATTTGACAATTTACAATAAGAGAAGTTCGCGCTGTCTTAATTTTCTTTAAGGCGGTCTAAAAGCAAAGCTTCGAAATCATGCACAAAGCGCGGGGTGTTGAAGAGGGGGAGGGTTGTGCGGGTTTTTTGAAGGGTGGATGTTAGCGTCTTGAGGCGCTCTCTGTCATCAATCAGCGCGAGGATGAGGTTTTTGTAGTCGTCCATATTTGTCGTGACCAGTTCCTTGAGATTTGCGGCTTCAAGAAGGCTTGCGGCAACGCGGCTGATGAAGCTTTTTCCTTTCAGACAGACCACAGGGACGCCCATCCATAAAGCATCGCTGGTTGTGGTATGGCCGCCAATATGGAACGTATCCAGCACAAGATCCGCATGGTTGTAACGCGCAAGATGCTCTTGCTGGCCCAAAGGTTTAGCGAAGATCAGGCGCGCGGGATCGACTTCGCGCTTTTGCGCTTCCTTTTTGAGATTAAGCGGCATGAAGGGATTGGCTTCGTAGAGCCAAAGCACCGTCCGCGGCCTTTCTTTCAAAATCGCGCACCAAAGATCAAAAATGTCCGGCGTGATTTTGTAGCTTTGGTTGAAGTTGGCCAGAATCAAAGCATCTTCGGGCAGGCCGTAAGCGCTGCGCGTCAGAGGTTCGGCGGCGTGTTTTTGCCTATCGTTGATTTGGTAGCTGTGGGGCATTCTTAAAACGCGCTCGGTGAAATAAATCTCCTGCCCTTGCGGGATGGTGACGGAGTCGCCGATAAAGCCATCTATAAAAGAAGAGCCTGTCGTGCCCGGAAAACCAAGCCAGTGCAGTTGCGTCTGCGCAGGGCGGTGGGCCAGAATATCTAAGTGTGCGCCTTGCGTGTGGCCTTTCAGATCAATCAGTATGTCGATTTCATCTTCGGCAATTTTTTGCGCGCTTTGCGCGGCGGTCAGCGCGCCCAGCGTGATAAAATGATCTGCGGCTTTTTGAAGTCTTGCGCGAATGGGGGAATGATCTTCAATGCCGTAGCTATAGACATAGACTTCAAAATGGCTGCGGTCGTGAAGCTCAAACAGCTCGGCCACAAGCCAGCTTGTGGCGTGCGCGTGAAAATCGGATGAGAGATAGCCGATGCGCTTTCTTTCGTGATGGAAGCTTTTCGCCGGTGCCAAGGGTTTGATGTCCGCAAAGCGCCTTGCGATTTCTTTTTCCGCCATATCTTTTTGCCAGACAGGATCATCGCTGAAAATGACGGCAGTTTGCGGCGGCAAAGACAGCGCGGACGGGGTTTCTATGTGATCCCAAACACACATTTGTCTGCAACAAAAAAGATATTGGCCCCAAGCGGCTGCGTCATCTTTTTGAAGCTTTAGATAAAGCTCCCAATAACGCGCGGCTTGAGGAAGTTCGTTTTTCTGCTGTAAAAAGCCTGCCAGCGCCCTTAAAGGCTCCGGCCTTGCGGGGTGAGTTTGGGCGATTTCTTTCAAAACAGCTGCGGCCTCGCTCGTGTCCTCGCCCTTTATCAGCAGGCGCGCGAGATTCATGCCTGCTTCAAACCAATGCGGATGCGCGCGGCGGGCGCGGCGGTAGAACATGATGGCACGCGCGTTCTGGCCCCTCATTTCCTCAAGCTGCGCGGCCAGATGCAGGATGTTGGGGTCTTTGGGGCTGACGCGCAGCGCCGCCGCGATGGCTTTTTGCGCGCCTTCAAGGTCGCCCGTTTGCGCAAGGGCCATTAACCTTTCAAACCGTTCGCGCGCGCCTGTGGCCATTTTTTCCCTTTCTCTCATTGCATTATGGTGCGTTCCTGTTATAAAAACAATAGCGCCTAGGAGGCTTTTGAGAAAACACACGATGCTTGTGAATATCCTTATCCTTTCCATACTTTTGTTGCTGAACGGGTTCTTTGCGATGGCGGAGCTTGCTCTGGTCTCGGCGCGGCGCGTGCGGTTGCGCCAGATGGCCGAGGATCAGAAAAGCCGTGGCGCGCGTCTGGCTCTTTCGATGATGGAAGATCCGGGGACGTTTCTTTCCATTGCGCAGATCGGCATGACCCTCAACAGTATTTTGATCGGCGCTTTTTCAGGGGCCACTTGGGCGGGGACTTTGGCTGAACAATTATCCCGCATAGGGTGGCTTGCGCCTTATGCGGCGGCGCTGTCCTTTGTCATTACTGTTTTCGGCGTGAGCTATTTAAATCTTGTGCTCGGCGAGCTTGTTCCTAAAAAACTCGGCTTGATTTATGCCGAGACGATCGCCGTGCGCATTGCCGGCATCATGGCGTTTTTTGCGCGTATGACCGCGCCGCTGGTTTGGATTTTGAAGGTTTCGACAAATCTTGTGATTGCTCTTTTATATCTGAACAAGACTCAGGACATGGTCGTGACGGAAGAAGAAGTCAAGGATCTGATCGCCGAGGGCACGGAAAAAGGCGTCTTTAAACCCGCTGAAAAAGAAATGATTGAAGGCGTGATGCGGGTGTCGGATTGGAATGTGCGCTCGATCATGACGCCGCGCATCAATATGATCTGGATGGGCATCGAGGATGGAACGGGCGAACATATCAAGGAAATCATCGCCAGCGGCTACAGTCGCATCCCCGTTGCGCGCGGCGATATGGAAGCGGTTTTGGGTGTTGTTCATGCCAAAGACCTGCTGAATGCCATTTTGTCGGGAAAGCCCTTGGATATTGCGGGGATTATGCGGCCTCCCGTTTTGGTGCCTGATACGACTTCCGTGTTGCGTCTTTTGGATATGTTCCGCAATATGGATCAGCATATTGCCATTATTATTGACGAATATGGCTCTGTTCAGGGGCTTGTCACCACCACGGATATTCTCGAGGCCATTACCGGCGCTTTGCCCGAAAGCGGGCAGGATGATGATGAGCTGGCCTTCCGCAGGGAAGATGGCAGCTGGCTGATTGACGGGCTGATGCCCATCGACAAGGTCGAGACCATTATCGGCATGAAAAATATGCGCGGGGAGGGCGATTATCACACGCTGGCGGGCTTTGTGATCGATCAGCTTGGACGTATCCCCTCGGCTGGCGACCATTTTATGTGGCATGAGGCCCGTTTTGAGGTCGTAGATATGGACGCAAGGCGTGTGGATCAGGTTCTTGTCCACCCTCCCGTTGCCCCTTCTTGAAATATGGTAAAGAAAACTATTGTTCTTGACGTTAAGATGCGTTAATAATAGGAAGCTTTTGCATGAACCGCCTAAGAGCGGTAGCGGGACAAGCCTATAAGGCGACCGCCTGAGACTTTGGGTGGATTTAAAGAAACCACGCCAAGCAAAGCCAAAAAGATATGGTAACCGTTTCAATATAAGGAAAATAGCATGAGACAAGGTGGTCCTGGCGCACGGCGCCCGCGTGGTCGTCACAATAACGGAAGCGAAGGCGGACGTGGTGAGGGTAAGGCTCCTCCCGCAGGCGGCGGCAGGGTTCGTTCAGCTGCAGCTTTGCGTCATCAGACTTTTGACAGCAACGGCCCTGATGTGCGCGTGCGCGGCAATGCTTGGCAGGTTTATGAGAAATACCAGCTTCTGGCGCGGGATGCGCAAAGCGCGGGCGACCGCGTGATGGCGGAAAATTACCGCCAGCATGCCGAGCATTATTATCGTATTACCGAGGCGATCGAGGAAGCGGCTTTGGCCGAGCAACGCCAGCGCGGCGGCGGCGGGCCAACTTCCTTTACTTCGCAGCAGCCTGATGTGCCGTCCAATTACTATACGCCTGACGGGCAGTTGATGGGATCTCCGGTGGCCGCAGCGGCGGCTCCTGTTGCTGCGGTCAAGGAAGAGCAAACGCCTGCCGAGGCTCAGGTTGAGAAAACAGGCGCGGCAACAAGCTCTTTTTATGCTATGGATGATGAAAGACGTGAAGATTGGCCTCAGGTGGCACAACGTTAAAAACAAAAACATTAAGTAAAAGGCTATGCCCGAAGAACCCGCACTTATAACGCTGGGATGCCGTTTGAATATTTATGAATCCGAAGTTATGCGCCGCCATCTGGCGCAGGCGGAGTTGCGCGATATTGTGGTCATCAATAGCTGCGCCGTAACAGGACAGGCGGAAAAGCAAACACGTCAGGCTATTCGCAAAGCGCGCCGCGCAAGGCCTTCGGCTTGCGTGGTGGTGACGGGCTGCGCGGCGCAGATTCATCCGCAAGCTTACGCCGCTATGCCCGAGGTGGATCATGTTCTTGGCAATGATGTGAAGATGGATCTTGCCACATGGCAGAATCTGCGTGAGCGGCGGGTGCATATATCTGCGCTTGCGCAGGAAGCTTTGCCGCCTATGCCTCTTGTTCAGGGGTTTGAGGGTATGACAAGGGCCTTTGTTCAAGTGCAGAATGGCTGCGATCACCGTTGCAGTTTTTGCCTGGTTCCCAAAGGGCGTGGCGCATCACGTTCCGTCCCGCTTGAAAGTTTGATCGCGCAGGGGGCTTTGCTTTGCGATCAAGGCTATCCTGAAATTACGCTGACAGGCGTTGACATTTGCGCTTACGGAAAGGATCTTTCCGGATCGCCGACACTTGGCGGTATGATCCGCGCTTTGCTCAAAGCCGTGCCTTCTTTAAAGCGTTTGCGCCTTTCCTCGCTCAATCCGGCGGCGATTGATGAGGATCTCTGGGCGCTGGCGGGGGAGGAGCTGAGGCTTATGCCGCATTGGCATTTGTCGGTGCAGTCAGGGGATGATAAGATTTTGCGCCGCATGGCAAGGCGGCATAAGCGCGATGATGTTATCAAGCTTTGCCAGCGGGCGCGCGCTTTGCGGCCTGATATGGTGTTCGGCGCGGATCTTATTGCAGGCTTTGCGGGGGAGACGGATCAGATGCACGCACAGACCATGGCGCTTGTGAAGGAGGCGGGGTTGACATGGCTCCATGTTTTTCCTTTTTCCGCACGCGCGGGCACGGCGGCTGCGCGTATGGGCGGGCAGGTTGAAAATGCGGTACGCAAGGCAAGGGCGCAGGATTTGCGAAACCTATCCACCCGCGCGGTGAAGCTGCATCTTGAGCAGCTGATCGGACAGGAGCTCGCCGTGCATGTCGAGCAGCCCTATCTAGGTCGTGCGCCAAGCTTTGCGGAAGTGCTTTTTGATAGTCCGCAGAAAGTTGGTGACGTTGTGCAGGCGCGCGGCTATGAACGTAAAGGGATTCAAATGAAGGCAACGGTTCTATGACAGACAAAAAAGGATGGCTTGCGCGGTTGCGCCAAGGTTTAAGCCGCTCGAGCGACAAGATCGCAAGCGGGGTTGCTGATGTTTTTACCAAAAGAAAGCTTGATGAAGAATCTCTGGCCGCGCTTGAGGATGTTTTGATTGAGGCGGATCTCGGGCCTTCGACAGCCGCGCGGCTTGTTGCGGATTTTGGCAAGGCGCGGTTTGGTGCGGCTATTACAGACCAAGAAGTGCGGCAAGGGCTGGCCGATCAGATCGCGGCGCTTTTGGAAAATGTTGCGCGGCCTTTGGCGCGGGATGAGGGCAAAAAGCCGTTTGTGGTTTTGGTTGTAGGCGTTAATGGCGCGGGCAAGACGACCACCATCGGCAAAATGGCCGCGCGTTATGTAGGGCAGGGGCTGAAGGTGAAGATCGCGGCGGGCGATACGTTTCGCGCGGCGGCAGTGGAGCAGCTTGTGATATGGGGCCAGCGCGCGGGGTGTGAGGTTATGACGGCGCCTTCGGGCCATGATGCCGCTGCTTTGGTGTTTCAGTCTTTTGAACGCGCTCGCGCGGAAAAGACTGATGTTCTTTTGATCGACACAGCCGGACGTCTTCACAACAAAAAAGATTTGATGGAGGAGCTTTCAAAAATCAGCCGCGTCCTTAAAAAGCTTGATGACAGCGCGCCGCATGCTGTTGTGCTTGTTTTGGATGCCACCACGGGACAAAACGCTTTTACGCAGGTGAAAATGTTCGGCGAGCTGGTTTCCGTGACGGGCCTTGTCGTGACCAAGCTTGACGGCAGCGCCAAAGGCGGCGTTCTGGTCGGGCTTGCGGATCAATTTAAACTCCCTGTTTACGCGATCGGGGTGGGTGAGGGGCTTGAGGATCTTCAGCCCTTTGATGCGCGGGACTTTGCACGCTCGCTGATGGGGCTATAAATAAAAACTTGACGCCCCCCATTGCAGCGGGGGATTTTGTGCTTATATAACATGCGAAGCTTGCAACCTTGAAAAAGGGCGCTCTGGCTTAAACTTATGATTGTAAAGGAAACTTGTCATGTCTAAAGTGATCGGCATTGATCTTGGCACCACAAACTCCTGCGTGGCCGTTATGGAAGGGGCCACGGCCAAGGTGATTCCTAATGTGGAAGGCTCGAATACAACGCCTTCGATTGTGGCTTTTTCGCCCAGCGGGGAGCGCCTTGTGGGCCAGAGCGCCAAACGGCAAGCCGTCACTAATCCTGAAAACACGCTTTTTGCCATCAAGCGCCTGATCGGGCGCACCTTTAATGATCCTATGGTGCAAAAAGACCTTAACCTCGTTCCCTTTAAGATTTTCAAAAACGACAATGGCGATGCTTGGGTTGAAACGTCCGGCAAGAAATATTCACCCAGCGAGATCTCGGCCTTTATTTTGATGAAGATGAAAGAAACCGCCGAGGCTTATCTGGGTGAAAAAGTCACCCAAGCCGTTATCACCGTGCCCGCCTATTTTAACGACAGCCAGCGTCAGGCGACCAAGGATGCCGGCAAGATCGCGGGGCTTGAGGTTTTGCGCATCATCAACGAGCCGACAGCCGCCGCGCTTGCCTATGGGCTTGAGAAAAAGAAAACCGGCACCGTGGCCATTTATGATCTTGGCGGCGGCACGTTTGACCTTTCGATCCTTGAAATCGGCGATGGCGTGTTTGAAGTGAAGGCGACCAACGGCGACACCTTCCTCGGCGGTGAGGATTTTGACGCGCGCATCATTGATTTTCTGTGTGATGAGTTTAAAAAAGAACAAGGCATTGATCTGCGTCAGGACAAGCTTGCTTTGCAGCGTTTGAAAGAGGCGGCTGAAAAGGCGAAGATTGAGCTTTCCTCCTCCGTGCAAACAGAAGTCAATCTGCCCTTTATCACGGCGGATCAATCCGGGCCCAAGCATCTTAGCGTCAAGCTGACCCGCGCCAGACTTGAGGGTCTTGTGGAAGATCTTCTGCAAAGAACGATGGAGCCTTGTAAAAAGGCTTTGGCCGATGCCGGTCTCAAGGCCAGCGATATTGAGGAGATTATCCTTGTCGGCGGCATGACTCGCATGCCCAAGGTTATCGAAACCGTCAAGACTTTCTTCGGACGTGAACCGCATCGCGGCGTTAATCCGGATGAGGTTGTGGCCGTCGGCGCGGCCATTCAGGGCGGCGTTCTCAAGGGCGACGTGCGGGATGTTCTTCTTTTGGATGTGACGCCGCTTTCGCTCGGTATTGAAACTCTGGGCGGCGTGTTTACACGTCTGATCGACCGCAACACGACAATTCCGACAAAGAAGAGCCAGATTTTCTCAACTGCGGACGATAATCAAAATGCCGTGACCATCCGTGTTTTCCAAGGCGAGCGGGAGATGGCGGCGGACAACAAGCTGCTCGGGCAGTTTGATCTGATGGGCATTCCGCCTGCGCCGCGCGGGATTCCTCAGATCGAAGTGACATTTGACATTGACGCCAACGGCATCGTTCATGTCACCGCCAAGGACAAGGCCACGAATAAGGAGCAGCAGATCCGCATTCAGGCCTCGGGCGGTTTGTCGGATGCCGACATCCAGCGCATGGTCAGGGAGGCGGAAGCCAATGCGGGTGAAGATAAAAAACGCCGCGAAGCCGTAGATGCGCGCAACCATGCGGATGCTTTGATTCACGCAACTGAAAAATCTCTTACCGAAGTGGGCGATAAGGTCAGCTCTTCGGACAGGGGCGCTGTTGAAGCGGCTATTGGGGATCTTAGGGCTGTTCTTGACTCGGGCGATGCGGGCGTCATACGCACCAAAACGGATATCCTCAATCAGGCGGCCATGAAGATCGGCGAGGCCATGTACAAGACCCAGCAAGAAGAAGCCGGCCCTGCTGCGCAGGAGCATGAAAAAGATCCGGGCGTTGTGGATGCAGAGTTCAGTGAAGTCAAGGAAGACAAGCCCTAGGATTTTGCTGTGGCCAATAAAGCTGATTATTACGAACTTTTGGGCGTTTCGCGCGATGCGTCGTCTGAGACTCTGAAAAAAGCCTATCGCATGCAGGCGATGAAATATCATCCTGACAAAAATCAGGGCGACAAAACGGCTGAGCAGAAGTTTAAAGAAATCAATGAAGCCTATGATATTTTGCGCGATGAGCAAAAGCGGGCCGCTTATGACCGCTATGGACATTCGGCTTTTGAAAATGGCGGCATGGGCGGCGCGGGGGGCTTTGATTTCTCGGGCAGCTTTGGCGATATTTTCGAGGAGATGTTCGGCGAGATTCTGGGCGGTGGGCGCGGACGGCGGACGCAGGATGCAGGATTGCGCGGCGCGGATTTGCGTTTTGATCTTACGATTACGCTTGAAGAAGCTTTCAAGGGGCTTGAGAAATCCATCAAGGTGGCGACCTATGTGCCTTGCGAGGCGTGCGAGGGCAAAGGCAGCGCCCCGGGCACCACGCCGGAAAATTGCGAAAGCTGCGCGGGACGCGGGCGCGTGCGCATGCAACAGGGCTTTTTTGCGATTGAGCGTACCTGTCCGACTTGTCAGGGCGCCGGTAAAGTCATCAAGGATCCTTGCAAAAACTGCCACGGCACGGGCCGCGTGCGCAAGGAGCGCACTTTGCTTGTCAATATTCCCGCAGGCGTTGAAAGCGGCACGCGCATCAGGCTGGCCGGTGAAGGCGAAGCGGGCGCGCGCGGCGGCAGCGCCGGTGATCTTTATGTGATTTTGACAATCGCGGGGCATCCGCTTTTCCAGCGTGACGGGGCTAATCTTCATTGCCGCGTGCCCATTCCCATGACGATGGCCACGCTGGGCGGCAAGGTGAAGGTGCCTTTGATAGACGGCGAAGTCGGCGATGTCGAAGTTAAAGCCGGTACGCAAACAGGCCATCAGGTACGTTTGCGCCATAAGGGGATGAGTGTTTTACGCAGCTCTATGCGCGGCGATCTTTATGTCGAGCTGGCCGTGGAAACGCCTACGCGCCTGTCCAAACGGCAAAAAGAGATTCTTGAAGAGTTTGCGCTTGAATCCGAGCGCAACAAAACCAGCCCCGTCAGTGAAAGCTTTTTTGAAAAAGTGAAAGAGATGTTTGGAGTCGGATAATTTCTATCTCGGCGTGGCGATGGAGATCCAGCTGGCGGTTTTTATGCCGTTATTTGTGCAGCAGGCCTGCTGCGGCCCGTCACCGGTGAAGCTTCCATGCTGAAAGTTGGTGCGCGACTTTGCGTCATGACAGCCGAAAAAGTAGCTGATCTCATGAGTCACGGTGCCCGTGCCTTCGGGGATCAATACATCACCGCACATGGTGGTGGTATCTTTCCAGCCGCCTGTGCGCACTTTCACGCCCGCGCTGGTCATGTTGCCCCAATAGCGGCCATTGCACACTTCGACAAACTTGTTTGCGGGGTTGTAGCGTAAAGAGCCTTCGGTTCTCTCACTGCAACCTGCATTGCTCTGACCGATTTTCAGGGTTCCGGTAAAAGCGCCTGATCCTGAGGCGTCCACGCTAAAGCGGGGCAACCACACCGTACCGTCGCCTGAAGACAGGCCGATAGCAAACGCATCTTTTATGGCCGCAGGGTTGTTGCCGAGGCTAACGCGCAGCTCGCTTTGATCGAAGCCGACATTATGGCGCGCGATCCATAAAGGCGTGTTGTTTTCACTTCCTCCCGCTGTTCCCATGGCCGGGCCGCCGGAAAAAAGAATAAACTTGCCGTAACCGGGCGCAGCGCCGTTTCTGTTGTTGCCTTCAGTAAGGACATCGCCAAGGCGCAGGTCACTCTGTCCCGTTTGAAGGATGGGGCGCGCCCCCGCCTCACTGGCCAAGGGAGTCATGGATTTCCAGACCAAAACGGGGTTGTTTGCCGCAAGGCGCAGACAAGCTATCATCGAAACGCCGTCCTGACTGATTTGTGTCGTGCCTAAGGTCGTGCAGCCGTTTCCGGGAAGTTCCTGCGCCAAAGACTGGGGCGAAAAAGTCAGGATCAGGGCGGCAACAGTGATAAAGAGAGGATACGAGCGCATAGCTTCATTCCTTGTGTTGAAAAAACTACCTAAGATTGTGAGGTTTTGCTGTTAAAAATCAGTTAAGATGTGAACGCCTTCCATGGCCAGAAGAGCTTTCTTTAAGGCAAGGCCTCCTGTGAAACCTCCTGCGCCGTTTGCGGCCAGAATACGATGGCAGGGAATCAAAAAGGTGACAGGATTGACGCCCAAAGCGTTACCGACAGCGCGGGCGGCGCCTTTATGGCCGATGGCCAGCGCATGCTGGCTGTAGCTGCGGGTTTGGCCGGCCGGAATGTCCAAAAGGGCGCTCCAGACACGATGCTGAAAAGCGGTGCCGGTAAGGTAAAGGGTCAAAGCGCGCGGGCGCAAAGGATTGCTTTGTTTTTGCGTTTGTTTGAAGCTTGTCTGCGGCCAGGCTTTTTTCCAGTGCTTGAGGATAGCGTTGGGGCTTTGGCTTTGTAAAAACATAAGAAGGCAAATCGCGCCTTCTTCGGTTGTCGCCACAAGTATCTTGCCGCAAGGGTGGCTTTGGACGCTCCAAAACGCCAAAGCGGGCGGCTTTGCGCCAAAAGTAAGAAAAAGCTGTTTCATCAAGTGATCCTTCTGTTAACATATAAGCATGAAATCTGCCGCTGTTGATCTTTTTTTTGCCACTTTGGCCAAAGAACGGCCCATGCCCAAAAGCGAGCTGGCTTTTATTAATCCTTATACGCTTTTGGTGGCCGTGGTGCTTTCGGCGCAGATGACGGATGTGGGCGTGAACAAGGCGACAAAACCTTTGTTCAAGAAGGTTAAGACGCCCAAGGCTATGCTGGCCTTGGGGTATGAGGCTTTGCGCGAGCATATCAAAAGCATCAACCTCCTTAACAACAAGGCCAAAAACATTATCGCGCTTTCCGCGATTCTCATCGAAAAGCATGGCGGGCAGGTTCCGCAAGACCGCGACTCTTTGATGGCGCTGCCCGGGGTAGGGCGCAAGACGGCCAATGTTGTTTTGAATGTCGCGTTCGGCGAGCAGACCATCGCGGTTGATACGCATGTTTTCCGCGTGGCCAATAGAACCGGTCTTGCGCCGGGTAAAACGCCGGATGAGGTTGAAGAAAAGCTTTTGCGCGTTGTGCCGGACAAGTGGCGCGAAGGCGCGCATCACTGGCTGATCTTGCATGGCCGTTATGTGTGCAAGGCGCGCAAGCCTGATTGCGCTCATTGCGTGGTGCGGCGTTGGTGCGCGTTTGAAGATAAAACGAAGCCATAAAAAAACGGCCCTCTTTTTCAAGAGGGCCGGTTTCTTAGGAAAACAATTTTATTCGCCTTTTGCCGTCTTTTTCAGCTTGGATAGCGCGCGCACTTTGACGCGGACGGACGCCGGCTTGGCGGCGGCTTTCATCATTTCACCTGTTGCGGGATTGCGGATCAATGTGCCGGCTTTGCGCGCAGGCACTTTGCGCAATGTCACTTTAAGAACGCCGGGAAGCGTGAATTCACCAACGCCGCGCGGATGAACAGAACCCATCATGACGTTAATCAATGTATCAAGCATCCCGCTTGCTGCTTTGCGCGAAACGTCGTTAGCTTCTGCGATCGCCGAGACCAAAGCTGACTTGGTCATTGTTTCTTTCACAGGGCGAACGCCCGCGTTGCTTTTGCTTGTTGCTTTCTTGGCCATAAGAATCTCCTCATGTTGAATGTCATGCCTTTGGAAAACGTTTGGAATCACATCGGCATTCCTTATCTTGTTAGCGCCGCGTGGGATGCGATGCAATGGAGAATCGCGCGTTTTTCCCCAAAAAAACGCATTTTTCGCGCGGCATGCGTTTTTTATGCAGAAACTTTAAGGAGATGAAGCTCTTAGGCCTTGTTTTTTCTTGAAAAAAAGAGGTCTTGATGAAAGAGGTGTTTAGCCATTATGATTCGAATCGGTTCTTCTCTTTCCTTGCGCTTTGTCCTTCGCAAACGCTGTCCACAAAATATGAGGTTTTTCCATGCATATCCCTAACGGTTTTTGTTCCGAGCCTTTGTCTTTGACGGCTATGCTTGTTGTCGGCGGGGCCATGGTCTATGGCGCTTTGGCGAAGAAAGAGGAAAAACAGGTCAGGCCTTTTTCCTTTTTTGCCGCAGTGTGCGCGTTTATTTTTGCCGCGCAGATGCTTAATTTTCCCATTGGCGGCGGGACAAGCGGCCACTTTATGGGCGGCGCTCTGGCGGCTTTGCTTTTGGGGCCGTGGGGCGCGCTTTATGCTTTGGCGGTTGTTCTGGCGGTGCAAGGCTTGTTCTTTGCCGATGGCGGGATGATGGCTTTTGGCATCAATGCGCTGAATATGGGGCTTGTGGGCGGCGCTCTGGCGTGGCCTTTGATGAAAAGGCTGCGCTCTGTTTTGCCGGAAGGAAAAACGGGTCTTTTGATGACAGCCTTTGCCGGAAGCTGGCTTAGCCTGATGATGGCCTCGGCTGTGTGCGCTCTGGCTTTGGCGGCTTCGGGCGCTTCGCCTTTGGCGAAGGTCTTTCCGGCTATGTTGACGGTGCATGCGCAAATCGGCCTTGGCGAGGCGTTGATGACGGCCACCTTGGTAGCGCTGCTTATAAAAATGCGGCGGACTGATCTTTTGCCTTCTTGGTGCGGCGTTCAGACGCGGCCTGTGGTGGCGGTTGAGAATAAGCGTTTTGTGACGGCTTCGCTTATCATAGCGCTTATGCTGGCGGTTTTGGTCAGCCCCTTTGCGTCAGCCTTTCCGGATGGGCTTGAGCATGTGGCGCAAGCGCAAGGCTTTATCGCCCGCGCGGAAGATGGGATCGCTCTATGGACATTTGACAGCAACGCCATGGCCAATTTTGCGGGAGTCCTGCTGACCTTTATAAGCGCTCTTGCCGTAGGCAGGTTTGCGCAGAAGCGTGGCGTGTAATATTTAGGTTAACCGTTTGCCGGTTGGCTAAACAATCTTAGCAGCCTTTGCCCGTAATTGTGGACTGCGGTGCCGGATTGTCTGGCGTGGTCAAGCGCCAGATCAATGTTTTTGTCTGTCCCGATGCCCCATGCTTTAAGATATGCTAAATCGGCATGCAGCATTTTGGTGACTGTGTTGTTTAGGCCTGCGTCTTTGGCAACTTCAAGGCCTCGCTCAATCAGTTTGGCGCCGACTTGCAAAGATTCAGGACTTCTGTCCGCGCCGTTTATAAGTTTGAAGGAAGCTTCTTTGCAGAAACGGGCGATCTCATGGGGATCGGAAGATGAGGCGAGTTTTTGCACGGCTACCGGCAGTTTTGCAAATTGCTCTTTTGTGAGGAGATCCTCAACATTTCCTTGAGGAATAACGGCAGGCGATGTTTCCACAAGGGCTGCGGGCGCTGGCGCTTCCACCGCTGATGGAGCGGCGGCGGGCGTTGTGGCCTCAGCAACCGAAGGAGCAGCAGGGACATCAGACACGTTTGCAGGTGCTGGCGTTTCCACCATGGGAGCAACAGGCGGCGGCGCAATTTCCGGCTCAGGAAGAGGCGCAGCTGCCTGCGCCGGCGCTTCGGACGGCGCACTGCTATGACTGAACCAGCCACCCAGATAGTCGTTGGATATGAGCCATTGGGCAACGCCCGCGCCGATTCCTGCGCCGATAACGCCCATGGCAGCGCCTTGCAGGAAGGCTTTTCGTTTCCAATGTTTGTCCTCTTTCTTCGTGCCGCCCCAGATGGAGGTTGTTACGAGTTTCGATACGCCGCCGGCAACTGCGCCGATAGCCATGGCGGAGCCTATGGCTGCAACAACGCCCGGCGTGGTCGTGACAAAAGCCGCAAGCGCAAATTGCGCCGCAACGCGAACCCCTGCGCCCGTAAGACCGCCGACAATCAAGGCTGGCGCGTTTTGTTTGGCCCATTGGCAAATAGCCTTGGCGCGTCGCCATTCGTCTTGAACAGGGAGCGGGGGACTAGCAATAGTGCGGTCTTGGGGTTTCGGTTGAACAGGGGGCTGCAGGGCTTCTTGTGGCTGTTTCTTTTGCGCTGGCATGTCTGGATGCCATGGCGAAGAGGATGGAGAGGGAGGCGTGAAAGCGAAAGGCCCATCACCCAAGCCTATATCAGTCCAAGAGGTCGAGATTGGTGTTGTTTCAAAAGTGTTTGAAGTATTTTTAGGTTCTTCCTTAACCTCAATCTCAGTTTCTTCAAGGCGGTCAAAAAGGCCTCTGGCCCCTTCAAGAGAGGAGAGATCGTCTGGGGGTGGTGGAGCAACAGGTTTGCGTACCCGAATCTTCTTTTTTGATGACATCAAAAGTTTCCTCTTTAGAAATGATTTGATCCTCTATAGTAACAAAATATTGGGGTGAAAGTAATAAAAAAGCGCGTTTGTTAACCTCTTTCCAGAGACTGGATAAAGTTTTGAAAAAGCTTATCACGGGCCGTAAGTGCTTCATCTTTATGGGCTTCGGGGCTTTCGTGGGTGAAGATGGCAAAGCCGCCTTCAGGGGTCAGGTAGAACACGACCGCAACAATAATAGTCGGCGCCTCAGCTTCATCCGGCGGCGCGCATAAGGCTTCAGCCGTGCGCAGCTGCACGTCCTTGACGGTCTGGGGCCGGTTCAGGGTTGAAGAAAACTGGCCCGGGCATTTGTTTTTCAGCCCGCTCATGTGAAGGCCGATCAGCATATCCAGATCTCTTTGATCTTCTTCCATCAATCTTTGGCGCACGCCGGCGATCAGATTACCGGTGCGCCAGATATAGTCCGCAGGCCTTTCCTCGGGGGGGATGCCACTGATATTGACCGGCTCGATATCCGTAAATCCTGCGGACTCCAGAAGGGCGCGCAGAGGTTCAGGCAGCGGATCCTGCGCTTGCTCGTCATGGCTGCCGAGGTGGTCTGTGATGCATTGCTCAAGTTCCTTTAAAAGCTGGGGCATGGCGGGCAGGTCAAAAGAGATTATATTGCCCGCAGCGCCTATATTCATGCTTTGGCCGGATTCAAGGCTTTTACGAAAAGCGGCTTCGCTGCCCATTTGCAGCAGCAGGGTGTTTTCATCCAAAGCTGCGGCGCGGACTTTGTAGGGCTCACCCTGATCGAAAGAGAGGGTGAGGTCGTATTTCGATCCCTGCTGAAAACCGGCATTAGGGATATGCGGGCCGATATTGATCTGGCCTGCCTGCGAAAAGGCAAAAGTAAGTTTGCGGCCATCTTCATAAGTTTGCTCGGCCAGACAAAAGCTGAAACGGCCTTCGGGGCTGAAAACCGGACGTATATCCTGAGCTGCCGCGCTTTGCGCAAGGCTTAGCGCAAGGAAGCCTGCCAAGGCAAAAGGACGTAAAGAGACGGCAAACGGCATGACAAACCCTCATTTTTCAGCGACTCAAGGCTTTGGTTTATACTTTACCCCTTTCTCTTGGAAAAGGGAGTCTTTAGAATAAGGGCAGGATTAACAACAGGGAAAGATTTTTAATGCCTAAAACACTTACAATGAAAGAGGTTGCCCAGACTCTGGGTGCGGATCTTGGGGGGGATGGGTCGGTTGTTGTGACGCGCCTTGCGCATCCGGCGGATGTGCGCTCGGTAAGGGATTTGGTTTTGGCGATGGATCCGGCGCTTATGCCGCTTTTGGCCGATACAGCGATCGAGGCGGTGATTGTGCCCAAAGGGGCGGATGTGCCGTCTTCCATCAAGGCTTGGATTGAGGTGGGGCGCTCGCGCGTGGCTCTGGCGCAGCTGACAAGACTTTTTGAGGAGCCTGTGGAGGTTCCCGAAGGCATTCATCCCACTGCGGTCATTGAAGAAGGGGCCTATATCGCGCCGGATGTCCGCATCGGCGCTTTCAGCTATATCTGCGCTGGTGCCGAAGTGGGGGTCAGCAGCGTGATACATCCTCAGGTCTATATCGGGCCTTGCGCCAGCATCGGCGCGGGGAGTTTGATTTATGCGGGCGCGCGGATCGGCGCGCGGGTTAAAATCGGCGCGCGGGCGATTGTTCATTTTAACGCCTCGATCGGGGCGGACGGGTTTAGTTTTGTCACGCCGCAGACAAGTTCGGTTGAAGCCGCGCGTGAGACGGGCTTTGTGGGCGGGGCGAAAAATCTTGAGCTGATGCGTATTGCCTCGCTAGGCGCTGTCGAGATCGGGGATGATGTCGAGATCGGCGCAAACACGAGCATTGATCGCGGGACGATTGTGTCAACGCGCATCGGCAGCGGGACGAAAATCGACAATCAGGTGCAGGTGGGCCATAATGTGGTGATCGGTGAAAACTGCATGATCTGCGGTCGCGTGGGTATTGCCGGAAGCGCCGTAATCGGCAACCGCGTTGTGCTTGGCGGCGCGGTTGGCGTTGCGGATCATGTGCGCATCGGCGATGATACGGTGGCCATGGCCATGAGCGGGATCGCCGGCAATATTGCCCCGCGCAGCCTTGTCGGCGGCGCTCCCGCCAAGCCGCGCAAAAAAATAATCGAGGACATGCGCGCGCTGCACCGCGTCAAACCGCTTGCGGAAAAAGTGGATATGCTGACGAAAAGGCTTGAGGCGCTTGAGGGGAAAAAGAGCGGGCGGAAAAATTAACTCCTTTTTGTCATCCTCGGGGCTTGCGGAGCAAGAACCCGGGGATCTGACGGTGGACTAACGTCAGATCCCCGGCTCAACCGCTGCGCGGTTGCCCGAGGATGACAGGAAAATAGAAATGACAACAACGCAACATGCCACACCTCAAACGCCACACGCGCCGCAAAGCGGCGAGCGCGTGCTTTTGCATGTTTGCTGCGCGCCGTGCAGTTGCGTGATTTTGGAGCGGATGAAAGAGGCGGAGCTTTGTCCGTCCATTCTTTTCTACAATCCCAATATTCATCCGGAAAAGGAATATGAGCGCCGCAAGGCGGAAGTGATCCGTTTTGCGCTTATTCACGATATTCCTTTTTTCGATGCCGATTATGACGTTCAGAACTGGATGACAAAAACCAAAGGGCTTGAGGCTGTGCCTGAGCGCGGGCGGCGTTGCGATGTCTGCTTTACGATGAGGCTTTCTTATACGGCGGCCTTTGCCAAAGCGAAGGGATTTTCGTGGTTTGCGACATCGCTTTCGATCTCGCGCCAAAAGGATCAGGCGCAGGTTCACCGCGCAGGTCATCTGGCCGCGCAGGAAGGCGGCCCTGCCTTTTGGGATTGCAACTGGCGGCAGCAGGGGGGGCTTGCGCGCGGCGCAGAGCTTTCCCGCGAAATGGGCTTTTACAGGCAGGATTATTGCGGCTGCCTTTATTCGCGGCGCTTGAAATAGGCGGCGCGTTCTGTTAAGCAGCCTTGTATGAACCTTAGGAATATTGCCATTATTGCCCATGTCGATCATGGGAAGACGACCCTTGTGGATTCGCTGCTGCGCCAGTCAGGCGTGTTTCGCGCCGGCCAGCAGGTGACCGAGCGCGCGATGGACAGCGGCGATATTGAGCGCGAGCGCGGCATTACCATTCTGGCCAAATGTACCTCGATCCTCTGGCAGGGGACGCGCATCAATATTGTCGATACACCCGGCCATGCCGATTTCGGCGGCGAGGTTGAGCGGATTCTCTCCATGGTCGATGGCGTTGTGCTTTTGGTGGATGCCGCTGAAGGGCCTTTGCCACAGACCAAGTTTGTGGTCTCTAAAGCTTTGGCGATCGGGCTTAAACCGATGGTCGTTATCAACAAGGTTGATCGCGCCGATGCGCGTGTCGGCGAGGTTCATAACGAAGTGTTCGATCTTTTCGCCGCTTTGGATGCCAGTGATGAGCAGCTTGATTTCCCCACGCTCTTTGCCTCGGGCCGTCAGGGCTGGGCGGTTGAGCAGATGGAAGCCGTCGAGAACGCGCACAAAGATCTTACGCCTCTTTTTGACCTGATCGTCCGGCATGTTCCGGCGCCCAAGGTTGACGCAAGCGCGCCTTTTTGCCTGCTGGCCACGATTTTGGAGGCCAATCCCTATCTGGGACGTCTTTTAACAGGGCGGATTCAAAGCGGCGCCGTCAAGCCCGGGATGGCGATCAAGGCGTTGCGCGGCGATGGACATTTGATTGAACAGGGGCGCGTGACCAAGATTCTGGCGTTTCGCGGGCTTGAGCGCACGCCTGTGGAAAGCGCCGAAGCGGGCGATATTGTTGCTTTGGCCGGTCTTGGCAAAGCGACTGTTGCCGATACGCTTGCGGACATAAGCGTTATGGAGCCTTTGCGGGCGCGTCCTATTGATCCGCCGACCATTGCGATGACGTTTTCGGTGAATGACTCGCCTTTGGCCGGAACTGAGGGCGATAAGGTCACAAGCCGCGTGATCCGCGAGCGCCTAATGCGCGAGATCGAAGGCAATGTCGCCATCCGCGTGCGCGAGACTGACGAAAAAGACAGTTTTGAAGTGGCGGGCCGTGGCGAACTCCAGCTTGGGATTTTAATCGAGACGATGCGGCGCGAGGGGTTTGAGCTTACCATCAGCCGCCCGCGCGTTCTCTTCAAAATCGACGAAGACAGCCAGAGGCTTGAGCCTATGGAAGAAGTGATGATTGATGTGGATGAGCAATTCTCCGGCACGGTCGTCAACAAGATGGCGGAGCGCAAGGCTGAGCTGACGGATATGCGCCCCTCGGGCGGCGGCAAGGTGCGCTTGACATTCTTAGCGCCTTCGCGCGGCTTGATCGGTTATCATGGTGAGTTTTTGTCCGACACGCGCGGCACTGGCATGATGAACAGGATTTTCCACGGCTATGCGCCCCACAAGGGCGTGATTCAGGCAAGGCATACGGGGGTTTTGGTCTCCAACGGCAAGGGCGAGGCTGTGGCCTATGCCATGTGGAAACTTCAGGATCGCGGGCCCATGATTATCGTCCCGGGCGCCAAGGTTTATGAAGGTATGGTGATCGGCGAGCACAGCAAGGAAAATGATCTGGATGTGAATGTGCTTGAAGGCAAGAAACTCACCAACATCCGCGCCTCCGGCAAGGATGAAGCGATCCGCCTTACGCCGCCTTTACACATGACGCTTGAAAAAGCGATTGCCTATATTGATGACGATGAGCTTGTCGAAGTGACCCCCAAATCCATCCGCCTGCGCAAGCGCTATCTCGACCCCCATGTCCGCAAGCGCATGGCCCGCAAGGGGGAAGTGTAGGGCTTTAGGGGGACAGATTGCATTTCTTCCCGATCTGTATCGGCGTTTTTCTTCTTTCCGCAAGGTAGCATTGTTGGGAGCCATCGGGGGCTGTCACTTTCATGATTATGACATTCTCTGTCATTTCAACAATCTGGGCACCTGCCGTTGCGGTCGCAGAGCAGGTTTTTGAGGAACACTGCGCAAATAATTCTTGAGCGGCCTTTTGCAGCTGCAGCTCTTTTTTTAGAGGTGGCGCGTTTAGTTCTTTTGTTGAAAGATGATATGCGAGGGGCAAGCCCAGCACGGGAGATAAAGCCACGCCGCTCATAAAACAAGCGAGCACTTTTTTTTGCTGCTTGGGCGAATATCGCCCATCCGCTAAGGCCAGTCCTGCTAATGTTGTTATCCCTGACATTATGACTATGGTCGTAAGCACTTCAACATGCCCATGTCCTGCCAGACCCATTATCAGGCTGTTAGGAATGAAACCTTTGCCGAAAGCTTGAACATGCGGCGTCATCAAAAAGTCTGCTGCTTTTTTAAATGCGTTTTTCATTATGGTTTCCTTTTTGTTTCTTTGTCTATGGCGTTTTACCACGCCTTTTAGGAAAAAAATACCTTCATTTTAAGCCCTTCCCCCGCTCTTGTCATTGGCAGGAAGGTCGCCGCAGGCGGATTAATGACAAGTTTTACTTTTACCCAATCACCCGCACGCGGACGTAGCTGCCCGGGGCGTCTTCGGTGGCGTTCGGGTTGGCTGCGGGGTCGCGGGGGGCGGTCATGTCGCCGCTATATTGGGCGAGCCACTGGAACCAGGCGGGCCACCAAGAACCGTCGTGTTTTGTGGCTTTTTCAAGCCACTGGTCTGGGTTGGCGGGGTAGTCGTTGCTTTCGCTGATCCAGTAATTGTATTTTTTCTTGGCTGGCGGGTTGACGACGCCCGCGATATGGCCTGAGCCGGACAGGCAGAAAGTCCTTGGGCCCGTATAAAGCTGCGTTGCCGCGTAAGTCGTGCGCCAAGGGGTGATGTGATCCTCGATCGTTGAGAGGATAAAGCTTGGGACTTTGATCTGTCTTACATCAATCGGCACGCCTTTCATGCTTAAAGCGCCCGGCTGCACGAGCTTGTTGTCCTTATACATGTTGCGCAGGTAGTAGCTTTGCATGGCGGCGGGAAGATTTGTTGAGTCCGCGTTCCATGACAAAAGATCAAACGGGAAGGGGTCTTTGCCCATCAGATAATTATTGACCACATACTGCCAGATAAGATCATTGGCGCGCAGCATGGCAAAGGTGCTGGCAAGGAAGGGCGCGGGCAGGAACCCTCGATCCTTCATCATGTTTTCAATCATCTTGATCTGGTTTTCATCGACAAAGACGGCGATGTCGCCGATATCCGTGAAATCGACCAGAGTCACAAGATAAGTGGCGCTGTTGATTTTGGGCATCTCAGCCGGAACATGATCGCCAAGACCCGCCATCCAGCCCAGCATGCAGGCCAAAAGCGTGCCGCCGATGCAATAGCCGATCGTGTTGAGCGTGTCTTCGCCGGTGATTTTTTTGATCTCCATCGCCGCGCGGACGGGCCCCAAGGTCATGTAATCATCAAAACCAAGATGGGCGTGGCGCGCATCGGGGTTGACCCAAGAGATGATGTAAACCGTATGCCCTTGTTCGACAATGTGGCGGATATAGGAGGCTTCGGGTTTAAGGTCGAGGATATAATATTTGTTGATCCATGGCGGAATAATCAGCACGGGCGTTTTATGCACCTTTTCCGTCAAAGGTGAAAACTGGATCAGCTGGATCAGCTCATTTTGAAAAACAACTTTGCCTTTTGTGGTGGCGATATTTTCACCGAACTTAAAGGGGCGGCTGTCGGACATGCTGACAAGAAGCGTGCCCTGACCGCGCTCCATATCCTTGAGCATGTTTTCAAAACCTCTAAGAAGGTTTTCGCCTTTCGTTTCGATCGTGGCGCGCCATGCTTCGGGGTTTGAGAGCATAAAATTGGTGGGCGAGATCGCATCAATGATCTGGTTCGTCCAAAAGGTCACTTTATGCGCCATTTGGGGGTCGAGATGAACGGCTTCCTTTAAAATCTCCTGTGTCCAATTGGATACCAGCAGGTAGGATTGTTTGAAAAAGTCAAAAATCCACATATCCTGCCATGCGGGGTCTTTGAAGCGCTTGTCTTTAGAGCTTGGCTCAATCACCACATCCATCTTGCGGCCGGCACTGGCGGCGGCGGTGGCCCTTAGCAGCTTGATATAATCCTGCCAGAAGGCCAGCTGTGTTTCGATCAGATGTTTGGGGTTTGAAAAGATCCTTCCGGCCAAGGCGGCATAGGCCTGCCCCAGCCCTGCCGGATCGGCTGAGCCCATTTTCGAGGCCATCCAGCGGTTTTTCTCAAGATAAAGATTGAGCATTTTCTGGCTGCGCAGCGCAATGTCGTAGAGCCTTTGCGAAAAGGCGACAAAGTCGGGCGGGGTCATTGTAAGTGGCGCGCCGGCGGGGTTATTGGCCGGTATTTTTTCAGAAGTCATGGTCATCTTCTTGTCTGGTTTGAGGACGTTGAGCTTTTGCGTAAGGGCTGCTATGGTTGGACACCACAGCAAAAAGGGATTTGATAGAAGAGGATCCATCTATAACATGAATGGACGGTTAAAATCAGCATCAAAATGCATGCAAGCGCGTTTTTTCCCGACAGCGACGCTTTTTTGCCTATTGCTGTGCGCCGGATGCGCGGATATTAAGGGGCCGGAATGGCTCACGGGCGAGCCTGAGGACGAGGTTTTAGCCGCCCCTCGCGCCGTGGGGACGCCAAGCCGCGCGGGGCTGCGGAGCTGGCCCAACCTTTCCGAGGTACCGGCTCAAAGACCCGATTTTACAGATATGGACATGGTGGAGCAGGATAGGATTATCATGAACTCGAACCGTTTAAAGGCTGATGTTATCCGGCAGCGCATGCTCCATGAGCAGGATAAGCCCTCTATAAAGGAGTAAAACACATGCATAAAGAAGCTTATATGGATCGTAATCTGGCGCTTGAATTGACCCGTGTTTCCGAGGCGGCGGCCTTGTCTTGCGTGTCCATGGTCGGGCGCGGGGATGAAAAGGCGGCCGATCAACTGGCTGTGGACGGCATGCGCCGCGCTTTGAACGTGCTTGATATTGACGGCACGGTCGTGATCGGCGAGGGCGAACGTGATGAAGCTCCTATGCTTTATATCGGCGAGAAAGTCGGCACAGGCTATGGCTGCAAGGTTGATATTGCGCTCGATCCTTTGGAAGGGACGACCATTTGCGCGCGCGGCGGCAATAATGCGCTGGCTGTGGTGGCGATGGCGCAGGCCGGCGGCTTTTTGCATGCGCCGGATGTCTATATGGACAAAATCGCCGTAGGCGCGGGGCTGCCTGCGGGGGTTGTGGATCTGGATGCGTCGATTGAAGACAATCTCAACAATCTCGCCAAAGCCAAAGGCGCGACGCTGGCCGAGATTCAGGTCTGTATTCTCGATCGCCCTCGGCATGAAGATCTGATTGCGCGCGTGCGCAAGACAGGCGCGCGTATTATGCTGATCGGTGATGGCGATGTGGCGGCTGTGATGGCGACCTCGGACCCTGAAAGCGGCATTGATCTTTATGTCGGCTCCGGCGGCGCGCCCGAAGGTGTTTTGGGAGCTGCGGCTTTGCAATGTATCGGCGGGCAGATGCAGGGGCGTCTTCTTTTCCGCAATGATAATGAGCGGCTGCGCGCGCAAAAAGCGGGCATCACGGATTTTGACAGGAAATACGCGATGGATGAGCTTGCTCATGGCGACATTATGTTTGCCGCTACGGGCGTGACCAACGGCACGATGCTGCGTGGCGTGCGTCTGGTGCCCGGGGGGGCGATCACGCACTCGATCATCATGCGCTCGCGCACGGGCACAGTGCGCATCATTGAAGCGCGTCATAATTTCCACCGCAAGCCGGCTGAGGGTTTGTGACGCAGGAAGCCTTTCTTGGTGTGGAACATTCGGCGCGCGGCCAGCGCTGGATCGCGCGCGCTTTTGATGAGCGGTTGCAGCTTGTGCTGATGCAAAAGTTTGACCTGCCCGAGGCTCTTGCCCGCGCTTTGGCCGCGCGCGGCGTGGGTTTGGATGAGGCTGAGGATTTTTTATCCCCGCGCCTTCGTCAGGCTTTGCCGGACCCTTCGCTTTTGCGCGATATGGATCGGGCCACGCAGCGTTTTGTTCAGGCGCTTGAGAGCGGCGAGAAGATTGCCGTCTATGGTGATTATGATGTGGATGGCGCGACATCGTCTGCGCTTTTGCTGCGCTTTGCGCGCGCGCTTGGCGTGACGCTGCGGCTTTATATTCCGGATCGGATCAAGGAAGGCTACGGGCCGCATGAGGCGGCGATGAAGACACTCACAAAAGAAGGCGTTAAGCTTGTCGTTTGCGTTGATTGTGGAACGACCTCTTATCAGCCTTTGCAGGCGGCGCGGGAGATGGGTCTTGATGTGATCGTGATCGATCATCATGCTGCTGCGCCTTTGTTGCCGGAGGTTGTGGCCATGGTGAATCCCAACCGTCTGGATGAAAGTGAGGAGGCGCGGCGCTTGTCATCTTTGGCGGCTGTGGGGGTGACGTATCTTTTTGTGGTGTCCGTCAACCGCGCTTTGCGTCAAAAGGGTTTTTATACCGCGCAAAAGCCAGAGCCGGATTTGATGCAGTTTTTGGATCTTGTGGCGCTTGGGACAGTTTGTGATGTTGTGTCTTTGACAGGGCTTAACCGCGTCTTTGTCGCGCAGGGACTTAAAGTGATGCAGGCGCGATCCAACCAAGGCCTTGCCGCGCTAAGCCAAGTGGTGGGGGCCAAGCCCGTGATGGATGCTTTTACCGCCGGTTTTATTTTAGGGCCGCGCATCAATGCCGGCGGGCGTATCGGGCAGGCGGATTGGGGCGCGCGTCTTTTGGTCAGCGAGGATGAGCAGGAAGTGATGGAGCTTGCGGAAAAACTTCACGCGCTGAACGATATGCGCCGCGCGATGGAAGCTCAGGCTCTGGCCGAGGTGGAAAACCTGATCGTTGATGAACAAAGCCCTCTGATTTTTCTGGCGCGCGCGCATTGGCATCCCGGGGTGATCGGCATTGTGGCCTCGCGCCTGAAGGATAAGTTTCACAGGCCCGCGATCGTGATTGCGCTTGAGGGCGAGGTGGGCAAAGGTTCGGGCCGCTCGATCGGCGCTGTGGATCTGGGCGCGGCTGTGATGGCGGCGCGGCAGCAGGGGCTCCTTATCAATGGCGGCGGCCATAAAATGGCGGCGGGCTTGACTGTGGAAAAAGACAAGCTTGAAGCGCTTAACGCTTTTCTTCAAGAGCGCGTGGGCAAGGTTCTTGAGGCTGAGCCTTTTGTGCCTGCGCTCAATATGGATGGTCTGGTGGCGTCAAGCGCTTTGACATCCGCTTTTGTTGAAAGGCTGGAAGCTCTGGCGCCTTTCGGCGCGGGCAATCCGGAGCCTCGCTTTGCGCTTGCGGATTGTAAAATCCTGCGCGCGGCTGTTGTGAAGGAAAAGCATGTCAGCCTTACAGTTTCGCAAGGCGGCGCGCGCCTAAGCGGCATTGCGTTTCGCGCCATGGAAAATAATCTCGGCGCGTTTCTTTTAGGCCAAGTGGGAAAAAGCTGCCACCTCGCCGGTACCTTGCGCCGCGAGGTCTGGCAGGGGCGGGAACGTGTCCAGCTTTTTGTGGAAGATGCGGCGGTTTAGCGTTCTTGCATTTCTTTGCCAAGTTGGTGCATGATGCAAGGCCATGATGCCTGCCGAGCCTTTTATCCTTCTTCCGCACGACCAAACGACACGAAGTTCTGAAACTTACGTTGCGCGTCTTGAGATGCTGCGTCAGGTCTTGCGGGATGAGGGGCTTGAGGGGTTTTTGATTCCCATGGCCGACGTTTACCAGAATGAATATGTCGCGCCTTCAGACCAGCGCATCGGTTTTTTAACGGGCTTTACGGGATCGGCGGCCTTTGTGATCGTGATGCAGGATCGCGCGGCCTTTTTTACGGACAGCCGCTATATGCTGGTGGCCGGTCAGGAGCTTCCCGCCAGCCTTTATGATCTTTTTGACATGGCCGCGCAAACGCCATCCGCATGGCTTGCGCAGCATCTGCGCGCGGGACAGAAAATCGGGTTTGATCCTTCCCTACATACAAGCAAGCAGGTTCAAAAATATGAAGAGGTTGCTATCACCGCGCGCGCCTGCCTTGTGCCGGCCCTTCACAATCCGATTGATGGTTTTTGGACGGGCCGCCCCTTGCCGCCCGCCGCGCCGATTGAGGTTTATGATATCCGCTATGCGGGCGAAGATTCCCTGACCAAACGGCGCGGCCTTGTTAATCTGCTTCAAGCCAAGGAGGCTTCGGCGGCTTTGATAACCAATCCGGCTTCGGTCGCTTGGCTTTTGAATGTGCGGGGCGGGGATGTGGATTTTACGCCTTTGCCCTGCTCGATGGCTTTGGTTTATCAGGACACGCATGTGGACTGGTTTGTCGATACGGTTAAAGTCGATAGCTCGCTGGCTGTGCATCAGGATCGCGGGATCAACGCTTATCCTTTGGGCGCCATGGAAAGCGCGATTGAGAGTCTTGCTCAAACGCGGCAGAAGATTCTGGTGGATGAGGATACGGCTTCTTACAAGCTTGTAGCGGCGCTTCATCAGGCGGGGGTCGGTGTTATATTGGGGCTTGATCCTACGGCTTTGCCGCGCGCTTGCAAAAACAAAACTGAAATTGAAGGCATGAAGGCTGCGCATCGCCGCGATGGGCTTGTGATGTGCAAGCTTCTGGCTTGGATCGACCAGCAGGCGTCCAATCAGGCGCTGCGCGAGATGGATGTGATGCACAAGCTGGCTTCGCTTCGCGCTTACAGCAATCTTTATCGCGGCCCGAGTTTTGAAACCATCGCCGCCAGCGGCCCCAATGGCGCTATCGTTCATTATCACGCCACGCCGCAGACCAACAGGAAGCTCGATCAGGACAGCTTTTTCCTTCTGGATTGCGGCGCGCAGTATCTTGACGGCACCACGGATATTACGCGCACCATTGTTCTGGGAAGCCCTTCGGATGAGATGAAGGATCACTACACGCGCGTGCTTAAAGGCCATATCGCGCTTGCTACGGCGCGTTTTCCTGTCGGCACGGCGGGGGCGGATCTTGATGTTCTGGCGCGGCAATTTTTGTGGCAGGTCGGTCTTGATTACGGGCACGGCACGGGACATGGCGTCGGGGTTTATCTTGGTGTGCATGAAGGGCCCCAGTCCATCTCCAAGCGCTCTTCCGTGGCGCTGCAGGAGGGGATGGTGCTTTCCAATGAGCCCGGCTTTTACAAAGAGGGCGCTTACGGAGTCCGGCTTGAAAATCTGATTTATGTCGTCAAACTTCCCGCTTTTTCGCATGAGGGGCGCGTGACTTTGGGGTTTGAGGTTTTGACGCTGGTTCCCTTTGACCGCCGCGCCATTGTGACGTCCATGCTGACGGAGGCTGAAAAGGCATGGATCAACCTGTATCATGAGCATGTGCATATGCTCCTTGGCCCTCAACTTGATGTTTTTTCAAGGGCATGGCTGGATCAGGCCACACGGCCCCTATAGGGGATCGTGCTTTTTGAGCCACAGAGCAAAACAAGAACAAAAATAGAACTTGCCAAAAAGTTTGATTGCGTTTATATGAGAACAAACAGGAAACATTCCGATTCGTCATTCAAGCAAGGAGCCTTCCATCATGAGCCGCACCGCCAAACTGCATGTTGTCGAGAAACCCGCCAAGGATACCAAGGATCCCGAACGCCAAAAGGCTTTGGACGCCGCGCTGGCGCAGATTGAACGCGCTTTCGGCAAAGGCTCGATCATGAAGCTGGGCACGCAGGATGGTGTGGCGGAGACGGAAGTGTTTTCCTCCGGCTCTTTGGGGCTTGATATTGCGCTGGGGATCGGCGGGCTGCCCAAGGGGCGTATTATCGAGATTTACGGCCCCGAAAGCTCGGGCAAGACCACGCTGGCGCTGCATGCCATTGCGCAGGCGCAGAAAAGCGGCGGCACCTGCGCTTTTGTGGATGCTGAACATGCGCTGGACCCTTCTTACGCGCGCAAGCTCGGGGTGAATATTGATGAACTTTTGATCTCGCAGCCGGATGCGGGCGAACAGGCTTTGGAAATTGCCGATACGCTTGTGCGCTCGGGGGCCGTGGATGTGCTGGTTGTGGACTCGGTTGCCGCTCTGGTTCCTCGGGCGGAGCTTGAGGGGGAGATGGGGGATTCCCATGTCGGTCTCCACGCGCGGCTGATGAGTCAGGCTTTGCGCAAGCTGACGGGTTCGATCTCGCGCTCGAAATGTATGGTGATTTTTATCAACCAGATCCGCCTCAAGATCGGCGTGATGTTCGGGAATCCCGAGACGACAACGGGCGGCAATGCGCTCAAGTTTTACGCTTCGGTGCGGCTTGATATCCGCCGCATCGGTGCCATCAAGGATCGTGAGATCGTGGTCGGCAACCAGACGCGCGTTAAAGTCGTTAAAAACAAAATGGCCCCGCCTTTCCGCGTGGTTGAGTTTGATATCATGTATGGCGAAGGCGTTTCCAAGCTGGGTGAGATTTTGGATCTCGGCATTCAGGCCGGTGTTGTCGATAAATCGGGTGCCTGGCTTTCCTACGATGGTACGCGCATCGGGCAGGGGCGTGAAAATGCCAAACAATATTTACGCGACAATCCCGATGTTGCACAGGCTATTGAGGCCAAAATCCGCACCAATGCCGGCCTTGTGGCCGAAGCGATGCTGACAGGCGCTGATGAAAAGGACGAGGTGGAAGCTTAAAGAGGGTTGGTATAGATATTCTTTGTCATCCTCGGGGCTTGCGAAGCAAGAACCCGGGGATCTGACGTCAGATCCCCGGTTCAACCGCTTTGCGGTTGCCCGAGGATGACAAAAAAGAGGGCGCAGCCCTTTTTTTCTGGCGCGTTTTATGTTATATTCCATGGCCGCATTATGATGGGGGGACAGGATGATGTTGTCATGGGCCGTTGCGCTTCTTCTTTTGATAGCGGTGGCTTCTCTTTGCTTGTTGCTTGTTTCGTTTTTCTGGTTTCGCCGTTTTCGCCGCCATTTGCGGTATGTCCTTGGCGAAAGTGTTGCGCAGAATGTGATGGCGGCGCGGCTTTCTCATGACAAAATGGTACAGCTTCAACAGCAAATGCAGCTTCATGAACAGCAGATTCATGCTCTGGCGCAGGCCAATTTACGCCTGACTCAGGCGCTTTCCGGCCGCACTACGGAAGACCGCGAAAGCGAGGCTGCCATTATGCCGCAGCGCACAACAACGCGCATTCTTCATTGATTATTTTTAAAACGCCTTTCTAAAAAAGGTAACGCCACCCATAAGGCGCGTTTTGTGCTTTCCAAAACTTCTGAAAAACAAAGCGTTAACCATAATGTTGTCTTGACGATCCGGCAGCGTTGACGTAACTGTTAGGCGTTTGATTCCACCATGTGAGAAAGTGTTTTTCCTATGAATCACTTAGATCCTTTTCGCTTTTATGAGTTGGCATCCAAGCTTCATGCCCTTTTCACGAGCAGCCGCGTGGTTGATATGCTCGCACCTCTTACCGAAGCGCAGGCGCTTTTGGACGGGTGGATCAAGGGTGATGTTTATGCGCTTGAGACTTCGAAAAACGAAGCTGAAAAACTTTTAAACCGCATCGGCGGACTTTTCCAAAAATATTACATTGACCAGACCAGCAAGCAGCTCAAAGCGCCCACGGGTGAAGACCGCATTGATACGCATGAGCTGATGCTTGTGGCCACGCAGCTTGACAAGTTCGAGCATGCTTTGGCGGCGGAGCTTTGCTATGCGCCCACCTACACCGCAAGCAAGTGCGGCATTTATTCGACCTATGATTTGATTGAAAACACGCATCTTTGTTTTTCAGAGCGGCTGCGCGCCGTTATGCCGCCGGCAGCTTTGCACGAGTTTGGCATGGCGGGCCGCGCTTTGGCGTTTGAGTTCGGCACGGCGGCGGGGCTTCATCTTCTGCGCGCGATCGAGATTGTGCTCAAGCTGTTTTACGAAACATTCTCCGGCACACAAGTCGGGCGCGCCGAGCGCACTTATGCGATTTACCTCAAAAAACTTGCCGCTTTGTCGGATGAGGATATGGTGGATTTCCGTCCTGACAAACGTCTCCTTCAAATGCTGGCGCAGATCAAGGAGCAATACCGCAATCCCATGGTGAATCCTGAAAGCCAGATGTCCATGGAGCAGGCGGCATCCTTGTTCGGCCTGGCCACGGCGGCCATAACGCTGATGGCAGAGCAGATTATCGCCTGCAAGGAAAGCGGCGCTGTCGTGCATAAACCGGTCAAGGATAAGGATGTTGTGGAACAGCAAGAGCCGCTGCAAATGTCTTTGGTTGTGCAGGAAGAAGAGCCGCCGCCGGTGAAACAGGTGGAACCTGCTGTCACGGCCAAGGCTAAAGCCGCTTTGGAAGACACGCTGAAAGAGGCCGTCAAAGAAGAAAAGCAAGACGGCAAAGGCAAAAAAGAAGGTGACGAAAACTACGCCTTCAAACCCGCAAAATCGACACGGTAGTTTAAAAAGATGATACATGGGTTTGGAAAAGTCACAGTAAGGTTCGTTGTGATGGGCTATGGCGTGAAGAAAAAGCTAGCCGAAGAACTGTCACACGCTTTTTTGCAATCTTATGCGGAAGTTGCGGGTTCTTATAAAGACATACATCAGCTTGTTTTTTGTATGAGTTCATCAGGCAGTTGCGCCATGGGCATGTCTATGGGAGAAAGATTTCTTGCAGACGCGTTGCAGTATCATACGCCGCTTAATTTTTTAGGTTGTCTGACCAGCGAGTTCAGCAGTGATTTAAGAAAACTTGTTATTTTTGCGCGTGATCTTGATAAGGAAGCTTTTAAAAAAAGGGAAGCTGGCATAACAAAGCGCCTTGAAAATCATGGGAGCAAAATCCATCTTTTCCTGTATAAGCCGACAGATTCATGGAACGGCGCCCGAGATGTTTTAAAGAGTCACGGCGTGGTCATAGAGAATATGCCTTCCCGCTATGCCAAGCCATGGCATCGCGCGGTGAAAAAGTTGTTCGTCTAACTCTTCGCCCGTTTAATCATCGCTGTTGTGCTTTGGCCTTCGATGATTTCGGCGAGGAGGACTTCGCCTTCCCAGCTTTGGACAAGATCTGCGCCGACAACCTGATCCAGTGTGTAATCGCCGCCTTTGACCAGAAGGGACGGGCGCAAAGATTCAATCAAAGCAAAGGGCGTGTCTTCTGAAAAGACAACGACAAGATCAACATCCGCCAGCGCCGCTAAAACAGTCGCACGCGCGACTTCATTCTGGACGGGGCGGTCTTCGCCCTTCAGACGTTTGACAGACGAGTCGCTGTTGACTCCGACAACAAGCCGATCGCACGCGGCGCGCGCCTGACGCAGCAGGGAAAGATGGCCCGGGTGCAGAAGATCAAAGACCCCGTTTGTGAAGCCGACTTTAAGGCTTTGCTTGTGCCAGCGATCCACAGTTTCGCGCGCTGTTGTTTGATCGAGAATCTTTTCTTCTGACGCGCGGCTATAATCCCGCTGGAGTTCCTTGATGATGTCCTGACAACTCACGGTCGCCGTGCCGACTTTGCCTACAGCGATGGAGCCTGCCATATTGGCCAGCATGGCGCCGTCTTCCTCGGGCACGCCGCCGGCAAGGCACAGCGCCATGGTTGCCACGACCGTGTCGCCTGCGCCTGAAACATCATGGACGGCGCGTGCTGTGGCGCGGAAATGCAAGGCTTCCTGTTCTTTCATCACAAGGCAGACTCCGTCCGCGCCGAGCTTGGCCAGAATGCCTTGAAGATCATAGCGCGCAATCAGTATGCGCGCGGCATCTTCAGCATCGCCGATGGTTTGGATTTTCTGGCCCACAGCTTCGCCAAGTTCCTTGCGGTTGGGTGTGAGCATAAAGGCGCCGCGATAGCGTTCAAAATCGCGGCCCTTGGGATCGACAAGAACCCGCTTATTGTGTTCGGCGGCCATTTGCATAATGGCTTGGGTGACTTTCGGCGTTAGAACGCCTTTGGCGTAGTCTGAAAGAATAATAATATCGCAGTTTTCTATAGTGCTTTTTACGCACATGATAATCTGATCTTCAATTTTTTCGCTGATGTCCGCACCGGTTTCCCTATCCGCGCGCAAAAGCTGCTGGCCGTCCGCGACATGGCGCGTTTTGATCGTCGTGCGGCGATTGTCGTCCGTGATAAGGCAGGGGGTAACGCCGCGCATCTGCGCGATCTGCTCGCCCAGCTCATAGCCGGTTTGGTCTTTGCCGATCACGCCGACAATATCAACATCGCCACCCAGCGAGACAACATTACGCACAACATTGCCGCTGCCGCCAAGGGCGATGTCTTCGCGCTCGATGCGCAAAACGGGAATAGGCGCTTCGGGCGAAATGCGCTCGACATGGCCATAGAAAAAACGGTCAAGCATCATGTCGCCGACACATAAAACATGATGGCCTTTGATTTTTTCGAGATGCGGCTGGAGATGGGCAAGCATGGGCAAGGTGGGTCTCTCTTTCTACAACAAGGATCAGTTACAGACTAAATATCACGGGGCTAGTGTTTTTGCCAGCGTAGCACGACTTGGGACGCTTTGATGCCTGAACGGATGGCGCTTTCGATGGTGGCGGGCAGGCCTGTGGCCGTCCAGTCGCCGGCCAGAGCGACATTCTCCCAGCCTATGTAAGCCGTTGGCCGCTTGCGGTTTTGGGCGGGTGAGGCGGCGAAAGTGGCGCGCTTTTCCTTCAAGACACGCCAAGGCGGAATCTTGTCCGGATCCAGATCAAACAGATGCGCAAGATCATCCCACACGGCGGCAGCCCAAGCTTCCTGAGGGCTTTCTTCGTAACGGTCTGAAGCGCTGATCGTCACCGAGACAACGCCCGGGCGGACAAAAATCCATTCGGCCAGACCGTTAACCACACCTGTAAACCCGACAGCATTTTGCGGCATCTGCACGCGGTAATGGACGTTGGTGATTGCGCGGAAGTCGTCCGGTGTTTGCAGCTTGGGCACAAGATCCTTGGCGACCCAAGCGGGAACGGCCAGAATCACCCAGTCCTGCGGGGCAAGCTCAACTGTATGTTCGCCGAAATCGAGATTGGTAATGCGTCCCGTGCGCGTGACATCATAGCCGCGCAGGCGGTGGCGGAACTTGATTTGCGTGCCGTGCTGGCGCAGCGTGTTCAGGCAGGGCGTGACAAAGCTTTCCGACATGCCGATTTTCGGAATGACAGGAAGACAGGCCCGCCCGCCGCCGAGAAAGCTTTGCGTCATCAGATTGCCGAGCATGCGCGCGGAAGCGGTTTCGATTTCCGTATTAAGCGTGGCGATGGCCAAAGGCTCAAACAGACGTTTGAAAATGAGGCTTTCCCGATCAACGCACTGCGCAACTGTTTTGTCTTCATGCGCAAGCACAAACCGTAGGGCCGACAGATAGTCCCAAGAGGGTGTGTCGGGCAGCCGTCTTTTTTTGCTGAAAATCCACCAAGGCAGGCGGCCCTTGTTCATATGCAGGCTCCAGCGCGCGTTGCTCGTGCGATCCATGAAGGGAAAGAGAGCTTCTTTTTGCTGGCGCAGCGTGGCGGTGGCGCCGGTCAGCTCCAGATAGTTCATTGTGGCGATGTTGCCCGAAAAAATCAGATGGTTGCCGTTGTCGATATGGCAGCCTAATTCCTTGTCGAAATAAGAGCGCGCGCGGCCCCCCGCATAGGGCGCGGATTCATAGACGGTGACTTTCTGCCCCATCAGAGTCAGCTGCAGCGCTGCGGACAAACCTGAAAGACCCGCGCCGATAATATGGACGTGAACGGGTGGGGGCGGCGTTTTCACCTTTTTCTTTTTTGTTTTGGAAGTCATGAGCGTTCCTTTTCAGCGCAAGAGCCCGCGTAAAGCAAGCCAAATCTTTTGCCAAAGGGGAAGCGTCATTCGCTGATGCGGCGTTTTCCATTCTGACTTTATCAGGCGCTCTAAAATAGCCTTGTAGTAATCGCGCATCGCGCGCGCGGGGCGCATGGGATACCAGCGGGCTTCAAGCAAGGCCAGATCCGCCTGCTGGAAATGTTCGCGCGCGATGGCGGCCAGATCCATGCAAACAGCTGCAAGGCGTGGGTCACTTAGCACGGAGGCCGGATCATTGCTTGTGATCCCATTTTTTGTCAAAAGCTCCTGCGGCAGATAAAGACGATTACGCTGCGCATCTTCGGCCAGATCGCGCAGGATGTTGGTCAGCTGCAAAGCGCGTCCGAGATGATGGGCGACCTTCATTGCTGCTGCGCTGTCATCGCCGAAAATGCGCACGCTGATGCGCCCGACCGCGCTTGCCACATGATCGCAATATTCATCAAGATAGGCCAAGGGGGGCGCGATAATGCTTTGGCGCGAATCCATAATCATGCCTTCGATGATGGCTTGGAAATCATCTTCGATCAGATTAAAGCGTTTGATGGCGGGGCGCAGGGCTACGCTGATGGCTTCGTCTGCTTCGTCTTTTCCGAACAGGTTTTTGATACGCTGCTGCCATTGCGCAAGACCTTCTTCGCGCGTGGCGGCTGTGGGGCTGTCATCGGCGATGTCGTCAACTTCGCGGCAAAAGGCGTAAAGGGCGTACATGGCCTCGCGCCTTGGAATAGGAAGCGTGGCCATGCCGGCAGTAAAAGAGCTGCGCGCGGCGCGCACACGTCTGCGAACCTCGGCCATGGCTTGCGCAAAAGAGGGGGGGGCTTTGTTGTTCACAGATTGGCCCGCTCCCATGTTCCTACGCGGATTGCCGCCAGTCTTTTCAGCTGATCCTCAGTGACACGGCCAGAAGGGAGCGTACCGTTTATTTTTTTGGGGCAGGCAATAAGATCCAGCCCATCCAGACAATTCGGACAACCTTGCTTGCGCCAGCGGCCGCGAAGCGTCATTTCGCTGATCGCCATCGCCTGAGCCGCCGCCCTGAATGTTGTGTAGATGACACCTTGCCAGACGAGAGATTTTTTTGATTTTTTGCCCATTTCATCATACTCCGCGTTTTATAAGGACATATCCTAAAATCCGGATTTTCTGCATTGTGCTTAGTTTTACCCTCTCTTTCAAGGGGTCGCGGATGTTGAGTTCGCGGCTTAGGCGCAGCGCAATTTCACTGATGATGGCAGTGTCAAATCTTAGCATTTTATCATGCACTTGCGGCGAAAAGGTCAGGGCCAGCTTTAACATCGGATTCATCTTTTGCAGCATGGCGTCAAGAGTCTGGCGCATGGCGCCTGTCAAGGCGGGCAGCCCGAGGTCTTCGGGGCGCGCGCCGAAATGTTCCATCGTGTCGAGCGGGATATAAACGCGGTCGAGTTTGGTATAATCCTCGCCGCAATCCTGAATGTGGTTGATGATTTGCAAGGCGGTGCAAAGCGCGTCATTGGCGGGCCAGGCGTTTTGGGATTCACCGTGAAGTTCCAGAAGATAGCGCCCTACCGGATTTGCGGAATAGCGGCAGTAATCCAAAAGCTCGTCCCAGTTTTCATAGCGCAACTTTTCGGCATCGCGCTTGAAAGCGATCAGAAGATCGCGCGCGTGCTGCGCGCTGACGCCTGTTTCCTTCAGGCTTTGGCGCAGCGGTTTGACGCTTGGCACATCGTCCAGATTTATGCCTTCGGGGGCGATCAAGGCTTCGTCAAAGCGGTCAAGACGCTCTAATTTTTCAGCCGGACTTAAAGTTTCATCGTCGCTGATGTCGTCTGCGGCGCGGGCGAAAATGTAAAAGGCTTTGACATGAGGTTTATAGCGCCGCGCGACAAGCCGCGTGACGGGAAAGTTTTCGGTCGTTTCATTTTTACCGCTTGGCTTTTCAATCATGCCAGATAACCGTTTTTTTGAAACCAGATGAGGGCGTCCGCAATGGCCTTTTCTGCAGGGCGCGGGGCGTAGCCAAGCTCACGCATGGCTTTTTCCGAGGAGAAAAACATCCTCTTTCCCGCCATGCGCAGCCCGTCAGCCGTCAAGAAAGGTTCTTTTCCGGTGATTTTGGCAAGGCTCTCCGCCAAATAGGCCAGAGGGAAAAGAGGCCCGCGCGGCAGACGCAGCACCGGCGGTTTTTGTTTTGTCAGCGCGGCGATGGTTTTCAGGATAGAAAGAAAATCCATGTTTTCGCTACCTAGAATATAGCGTTCGCCCGTCTTTCCTTTTTTCAGGGCCAGCCAGTGGCCCTCAGCCACATCATCCACATGCGCAATATTCAGGCCGGTGTCGATATAAGCGGGCATGCGGCCTGTGGCGGCTTCAATGATAATGCGTCCTGTCGGGGTGGGTTTGACATCGCGCGGCCCTACGGGCGTTGAAGGGTTGACGATCACGACCGGCAGATCTTCTTCCAAAGCCATGGCGCGGACGATTTCTTCTGCCTCGTATTTCGAGCGTTTGTAGATGCCGATCATGTCCGTGTAAGACACAGCTGTGTCTTCCGTGCCGATCCCGCCTTTGGGGATGCCGAGCGTGGCCACCGAGCTTGTATAGACGATCTTTTTGACACCCGCTTTCTGCGCCGCACGCATCAGAGCCTGCGTCCCTTCAACATTGATGCGGTACATAACATCTTGATCGGGAACCCATATGCGATAATCTGCCGCCGCGTGGAAAAGGAAGTCGCATCCCACAAGGGCGTGGCTGTAGCTATCTGGGTCTTGAAGATCGCCTACAACCACTTTGCTGTTCGTCAAGCCTTCAAGATTGAGCGTGTTGCAGTTTGAGCGGCACAAAAGCCGCAGGCGATGGCCTTTGCTTTCAAGCGTGCGCGCCAAAGCCGCGCCCATAAAGCCCGTTGCGCCTGTTAAGAAGGTTAGCGGCTGGGGCGTCATGCTTTAAAGCCTTAAACGGAAACCGACACCACGGCAGCCTGTGATCTGGCGCAGCGTGAGATTGCGCAAGTTGTTGTTTCTGTTGTTCGGATTGTCGGCATCCACGGCTTCGATGGTGGGGCCTCCGTTCATGATGACGGCATCAATCCCCCCCGGGCCCGAGGGGCCTGTGGCCAGCAGAACCAACTTGGCGCAGTCGTCAAAAGCCAGCACAGGCTCGAAGGTGACGATAAAGCTATGGGGCGGCGAAACGCCGGTTGACGGGCCGACCGTGATGCTTATGGGCGTGTTCCAAGGGTTGCGCGGGACATTGTCAGCCGCGCTTGCAAACAGGTCTGCCGGAAATACACCTGCTTGACGCATGGGAACTGTGATGTCCTCACCCGGGGAAAATCTGGAAAAATAGGGGTGTTTTTCGTAAAGGGCACGCATGTTCTGTGAAATCTGGATCAATATGCCGTAGGATTCCGTTACTCTTTTCTGTTTGAGGACAGCGGCTGCGGCGACCCAGATGCCTGCGGTAATCAAGCCGATAATACCGAGGACAATAGCAGCTTCCATCAGGGTAAAGCCGCGCGTGCGCTTATGGATGTGAGGCATGGGGAAGATCCTTTGTCTTAAAAGTTTGAATGTTATCATAAAATCCCATGCCTGATAACACAAGCTCCTTTTTTTTACTTGTTATTTCTTACGGTCATCCCCCCTGACTGATTTGACCTTGTCGTTCTTGTCATAGATGATGGTGATGGTGGTGCGTTTGTAGGTAACTTTTGTGTCGCCATCATCAATGCGCAGCATCATGTCAGGCGGCCCGAAGGCGGATTCAATTTGGCCCCTGTCCATGGCGGGCGCGCAGCCTGACAACAAAACCAAAAGCAAAGAGAGATTTTTAAAGGTCACGGCGCTTATCTTTCAGCTCATAAAAAAAGTCGCCGTGATGAAAGGCGACTGGAGCTTGAATCCTACTAAAGGTAGTAGTGCGCTTATTGACCGCAAGCGGCGTATTCACGCGCTCCAGTCATAGCTGGAAGCGCGCGGTTTTACGTTTTGCGCAAACGCCTTTAGAGGGATTCACACCTCACCACGGTCATCACTTCCGCAGCGGGGTTATTATAGGGTAATTTTTTTATAAGGTAAAGCTTTGGATTTTTTGGTCACAGCGACAGGGCCACCCCATGCCACAGGCGATGTTGCATAGAGGGTGTCAAGACCGAAGTCTGCAATAATCTGTTGCTTGCGTTGTTCTTGCTCCGTTGTGAGCGGGCTTCTCTTTGGTGCCGTGTGGAAGCGTTCGTCCCGATGGAAATATATGCGGTCAACAAAATCTTTCCACGCAAGGTGGGGGCTTGGCACAAAGCCGGACGCATAACGGAAAGCCATACGAAGTTCCGACAAACAAATAAGATTATAGGCTTCATCTTTTCCGACTTCGTTATACATACGGCGAACGGCGTCCATCGGGATTTCATTGCAAGCCTGAATATGCGGGTTCTGGACAAGAACAGGCAATTCATAGCGGAAAAAGACTTGTTTTTTGGCCGCGCCGCAAACAGCCGTTGCGATTTCCTTAAAAGGCAGCTTTGCAAACTCGATTGAAACACCGCCCCATACTGTGTTGTAAGCAGCTTGGAGCACCTCATCCAGCTTGGCTGAATCGTCTGGATGTTTGATAAGTTTTTCGTAAACGGGTTGGAAATAATTGGCCCGCTTTTCTTTGGAAAGATTTCGCGCAATCCAAGTATCATTGATCCGCGAAGCATGAAGACGCAACGCCATCCTTTCTGATTTTTTGGTATTGTTATCATCAACAATGCCAACATAATTGAAAAAAGGGCCGGAATAGGCGATCCCTGTCGACAAATGCGCCATGGCTCTTTTTAAGCCGACACGATAAATGACCTTGACAATTTGATTGCGGAACCGGACCGCAGTAAGGCCAGCCTTCGGCATCGTTATCTCCTGTTTTGATAGCGGTTACTGAAGGCTTAATGTTTTAGGCTTACAAGGCGGCTCCCGATAATACATCTCGATAATTAATCTGTGTACTTTTTCGGGATTCCTAAAAAGTTTGCTCAAATCGCTTCGGACGTTTTCAGGGGCAGGGCCGTCCAGATTGGCCATGAGTTCTTCCCACTCATTCGGATTAACGCGATTCCTCTTACCTTCCGCAGGCAAGGCGCGAAGCTTTTGAATGCCTAGTTCACGAAAGTGATATCTGCTTGGGCCTGGATCGTAGCGGAGTTCGTCAACATCTACGAAATACAACTGACCGTCCGGCGTTTGAAGGGCCACGCCACGATGGTTGTTCTCCATAATGCTATATTCATCAGGCGGCGCTCTGAACTTGCAGATATATTTGTAGTCTTCCAACTGAAGGCTTAATGCTTGAATACCTAATACTTTACATAGCTCTTCATAGGTCTGGTAAAGTGATCTGGATGGCTGCCATTCTTCAGGATTCTTCAAAAGCGCACGCAAATCGTTTTTGACGTTTTCAGGGGCAGGGCCGTCCAGATTGGCCTTGAGTTCTTCCCATTCATTCGGACTAGGGTGGCCCCATTTGTTTTTTGCAGGCAAAGCGCGAAGCTTTTGAAAGCCCAGTTCACGAATGTAAAATCTGCTTGATTTTAAGGAGTCGCCTTGAATAAATATAGCATCCGCAAAATACAACTGCCCGTCCGGCACTTGATAGACCCTGCCACGACGGCTGTTCTCTATCATGCTATACTCCCCAGGCGGTGCTCTGAAGCTGCAGATGTATTTGTAGTCTTTCAAAGGCATTTCTTTAGTCCAGCAAAGGGCAAGCGGAAACATGGAGAGGGTTTCTGTTGCTCTATCAATTCCTTTAAACATAACGTCCTCCTGTGGGTTGTTCAAATGCTTTTATGGGGCTTGTTGGGCTGTAGGAAATACCCTAGCATGTGGATAATAGTTGCGCTACAGAAAAGATCGGTTAATGTTTTGTTAATATTGATGTTTTCTGTTAGCTTTTAGGTAAGGGGTTTGGGCGGGCCTTGTTAATAATGGATATTTCCTAAAAATATGATGGCACAATATTTTTATGGAAATAGGGGCTTGGCCATTGTTGCACGAAAGACTCAGTTTGGCCGCCATCGGAGTCCTTTAAGAACAGTTAACGAAATATAAACCGAACTCACGCTTACATTGCGGCTATTGGGTGGCAAAGGTTTTTGGCAAACCAAGTCGCTTTTTCGTGGTGTTAGGAAAAAGCATGCGCTTTAATGTTCTTTTGTTGGCTATGGCTGCGATGTTTTTGTGGGCTTGTACGGGCCCCGACATCACTGTGCCCAATGCCAAACCTACAACCGGCCGCGTGCCGAACCTTGCTGAGGTTCCGGATCCCGAGGAAACTGTGCGCGGCGAGAAAGACCCTCCTATTGTCAGGCTGGAGCTTGGCTCGCAGCTGCGGGAGCGCCGCTTGAGCCGGACGGAGCCTTTACCTGCCAAGATCATCGTTCCCAACACCAATTTAAGCGCCGTGCCCGTGACGGCAGCACTGCAGGCTGTTTTGGCGGGGACTGATGTTTCTCTTTCGTGGGAGGCGGGGGTTTTTGAAAACCGTCTGGTCACGGTCTCTAATTTAAGCGGGCCTCTGCCTATGGTTGTGGATAAAATCTGCGCCTCAGCCAAGGTTTTCTGCGGCTATCGCAAAGGCCTTTTAGAGCTGCGGGAGCGGGAGACCTTTATTATCGAGCTTCCCACGGTGCCGAGCGCGGATCTTGCCTCTTCGACCACCAACACCATGGCTGAAACCATCGGCGAGCTTGCCGGCGAAAAAGTGCGCATTGACCAACAGGGTGGCAATCTTCTCTACACATCGGATGTCGATGGTTATGACCATGTCAGCGAATATCTTGCCTATTTGCGTCAGGGGCGTCCTTTGGTCGTGATGCAGTTTTATATCTGGGAAGTCACTTTAGACCGCGACAACGGCAAGGGGATCAACTGGTCTAAGTTTGAAATACCGGATCTTGGCGGGCATGCGCAAAAACTGGTGGTGAACAGCGTTTCGCAATTTATGGCCGGCATTGCCACAGCGGGCGGGGTTAGCGTCGGCGCTGCTTTTACGGGCAAGGTGAATGCGGATGTGTTGTTCCGCTTTCTTTCCACGCAAGGTCAGGTGCAGACCGTTTCCAATCCTCAGCTGACCTTCGTTTCAGGCTCAAATGCTGAGTTCAAGGTGGGGGGCAAGCAGCGTTATATCTCGCAGGTGGGAACGCTTAACAGCGTTTCGGGATCTGTGACAAATGCTTCCAACAGCACCATCACCACCGACAGTCTTGATACGGGCCTTAGGGTCTCGGTGAATGGCAGCTTTGAAAGCGGCGTTATTTCTGCCTTGCTTGAGCTTGAGCTGCAGGATGTCATCAGGATTAATCCCACCACGATGGAAGGCGGCATGTTGATTGACCTGCCTGAAACATCCGAAAGGCGCGTTTCGACTTCTGTGCGTATTCGTCCGGGCGATAATCTGCTTTTGGCCGGTCTTGTCAGCTCGCGCGATGATAATAATCGTGAGGATATTCCCCTTTTCAGCGGCATACCGACTTATAAACGCGATCAGCTGCGCAATTCGGAGCTTGTCATTCTGGTCAAGCCCTCGGTCGTGCAGTTTGTTGAGAAAAAGGAAACGCCGCGCGCGCCTGCTTCCGCACGCCTTGCGGCTTCGGTGCAAAACAGCGCGCCTGACGCGGTTTTTCACGGGCAGAATGCTGTGGTTGTCGATCAGGACGGCGCGCAGCAGCTTGTGATTCCGGATGCCCCTCAGGCCGTGGTGCAGGTTGCAAGCCAGCCTGAGCTTGCGCCTATAAGCTTGAAGCCTGCGGATCTGCTCCATCAAAGCGTGTCCGAAAAGTTTCGGGAGTCCGACCTCTCCGGCAGTCCGCCGGGCGATGCTTTGCCGCCGGTAGCCTCTCTGCCATCACAAGCCGCGCCGGTTGATAGTCCGCCGGTTGACAGCCAGCTTATGCAGCAAAGTTTAAGCAGCGCTCTTGAAACAATGCCGCCCTCTTCGCTGCAGAGCGGGGGGACGTAGTTGATAAGAAAAATGCTTTGTTCAGGGCGGCAAAAAAACGGGGATGGGATGGATGAGACTGATTAGAGCCAAAATATCCTTCATGGTCTTGTTCGCTGGTCTTGCGTTGCTGATGACCACGACACCGGCCAGCGCCGCGCGTGAGGCTGCTTTTGTCGCCCCGCGTACAGGCTCTGTCATCAATGAAGGCGCTGTGACGATCGAGCCCAAGGCTGACATTGATGTCGGCGATACGCCTTTGGGAGTCGGGCGCCGCGCGACATTTTTCTTTGTCAATCTTCTTACCAATCTTCCTGTGGAAGTTGAAAGCGTCACGGTCAGCGGGGACAGCAATGTCAGCGCGGTGATTGTAAGCGATGATTGTTCGCGCGAGAAGGAAATCCCGCCAAGCAGCCGTTGCGCGGTGACGGCTGAGGTTACGCCTACGGCGTCAGGAACATGGACGGCGGAAGTTCTGATGACCCACAGGGGCGCGGGCCGCAATGCGCGCGCGCGCATCACCGGCAAGACCGGCGCGGTGGCGAGCGAAAGGCGTGAGCTTGGTTTGACTTTAAGCGCGCGCGACATCAAGCCCATTGATTTCGGCGATGTCGAGGTGGGCGCAAGCGCTGTGCGCAGCGCTTTGATGCTTAATGACAGCAACGAGATGATAAAGATTTTGTCCATTGAGCTGATTGCGGCAGGCAACGGTCTGCAAAGGCTTGACCAAGGGTGCGGCCTTGATATGGAGCTTAAACAAGGCGAGTCCTGTCCCATCACCATGCTGTGGAAGCCGGAAAACCGTGGGACGATTTCAACGGATCTTATTATCCGCCATACGGGCCAGCTTGGTTTTTCCGTTATTCCCGTGCGTGGCGCGGCCAAAGTTCCGGCTGAGCCGAAAAGCGCTGTTACGGACAGCGGCGCTTCAACAACGCGCGCGCAGACAGGCATGCCGGTTGCCACCACGCCAAGCGCAAGTGATGTGGATCGTTTGATCTCGGGCGGACAGATTCCGTCTCTTTCGGTCTCCGACCTTAAAATACCCCAGAGTACGGCTGTTATGCCGGTGCTGCCCAGTATCGGCTATCACTTGATCGGCACGGTGGGCGTGCGCGCCTTGCTTTATCGCTCGGACGGCACAACGCTTGTGCTGGAGGTGGGCGAGACGGTGAAGGACGGGGATATGACGCTGAAGCTTTTGAATGTGACGCCGCGCAATGCTGCGGTTTTGATGAACGGCAAAGAGCGCATTTTGAATCTCGAAGTTGTTTCCGATCTGACGGCCCGCGCCGCGCCTCGGCGGTCTTTTTCATTGCCGCCAATGGGTGGTCCTCCTTCGGGGCCGGCGCGATGGGGCATCGGCACGCCTGATCCTTCAATCGCACCGGCGCCTGCGCCTATGCCGGGACGCGCGGGTGCGGCGAATGTTTCAACGCCTTTGCCTTCGCCCGGGCAGGGAGTTCCTTGAGCCTGGTTTGATGATTGGTTTTCTTTATGAATGAAGCACGGATCATAGCGGAAGAAGAAGCGCTTGAGCAGGGTGAAGCCAAACGCATTCATCCCCGCCATTATGAGCTTGCCTTGTCCGAGCAGAGCATGCTCCGCGCGACGGGCCGTTATCTTACGGTTGAAGAGATTTTACGCCGCAACGGTTTTGTCGTGGCCGATCTTTCACGCGCCAAAGCGCGCGGCGGGCGGCGCGAAGATCTTACCATGCAGGCTTTACGCCTTTATGTTTCGGTGGCGCAGCAGGCGGCCATGGGGCTTTGCCTTTTGGAGCTTAAAGACGGCGTTTTAAAGCTGGCGGCGGGCGATCGCGTGGATGATGCGGACTTGCTGCACATCGCGTCCGCCCTTGAACGCGCCAATCGTGAAGTGGTCAAGATAGATGTCGAGTCTTGGGATCGCTCCGATTTAATGCGCCTGATGCGCGAGCAGAGCGAGGTCGCCAGTGAAAGACTCCTGCGCCTTTTTGCTTCGCTGGCGCGTGATCCTGATGATGCGACGCTGATTGAGCAGGCCTTGCATGACATTCTTTCCGAAGCTTTGCAAAGCCGCGGTTCGGATATTCACTTTTCCCTGATGGATGATGATGCGCGCTGCTGGATACGCTATCGTGTCGATGGCGATCTTGTTTATAAGCATCTCGTCCCGCACCGCGTGATGGCGCCGCTTGTCACGCGCATCAAGACGGACGCCAAGATGGACGCGGCGGATCGCCAGCATCCTCAGGACGGGCGTCTTGGTTTTGAATGGCAGGGCCGCGTGATTGACGTGCGTGTTGCGACTTTGCCCGTGGCGCCGTCGGGGGAAAAACTGACGCTTCGTTTGCTTGACCGTGAAAACCTGCGCAGTTTTGATGAGCTTTTCATCAACACGCCTTTGGTGGCCGAGCGCTTGCGCCGCGCCGTTCACAGCCACACCAAGGATGGCGGCCTGATTGTCGTCAGCGGGCCTACGGGTTCGGGTAAGTCAACGACGCTTTACGGTATTATTCAGGAAATCGACCGCTCGGCCCGTGCCGTATATTCGGTGGAGGCGCCGGTTGAATATGATATGCCGCTTGTGGATCAAACATCCGTGACCGACAATTCAGCCAACACGATTGCTGATATTATCCGCGCTTTGATGCGTCATGATCCTGATGTCATCATCGTGGGTGAAATGCGTGACGGCGACACGGTGGAAGCCGCTTTGCGCGCGACGGAGTCAGGCCATCTTGTCGTCACGACCGTCCACGCGGTCGATGCTATTCACACGCTGGATCGTATTGACGGCTTTTTAAGTTCCTCTTACCGGACGAGCGGGCTTTACATTCTGGGCCATGCTTTGGTGGCTTCGCTGTCCCAGCGTCTGGTTAAAATGGTTTGTCCGACTTGTCATCGCATTGAAGCCGCCTTGCGCGTTTATGGGGATGAACGCCGCTGCGCGGATATCGGCGTGCATCCGGATGAAACGCTTGCTCTGGCCAGCACGCAGGGCTGCGATGTTTGCAACCATACGGGCTTTTTAGGCCGTACTTTGATTTTGGAAGCCATGTTCCCGCCGGAGGATCAGGCCTCACGCCGCGCCATTACCGAGATGATGATTTCCAACATGACATCCTCGGTGATTGATGTGCCCGGAACGGTTTATCTGCCACGTCGCGACTCTTTGCGCGACCTTATCCGCAGGCGCGTTATTGATGCCAATATGGGCGCTTCGCTGATGGTTGAAGATGTTGCCGCGCGTTCGGGGCGGGGACGGTAAGGGGGGCGTTTTATGAAGCTCTACCGCGCACGTTTTGCAAGATCTACGATCGGCGGCTCGGTTCTGGTCGAAAATGAAGATTTTTATCTTCCTGATGAGACTGCCGTGCGCCGCAGCCTGCGCGCGCGCGGACTTTGGCCCATCAAGATTTACGAGCAAAAACCGCCTTTGTTCGAATGGATGGATGTGCGCTCACGCGAATGGCAGTTCCAACTTTTGCGCGCGATCCGCTTTCAGTCCGCCACGGCGTCAGCTGGTACGGCCTTTATGAATATCATTGAAGGCGAAGAGGATCCCAGACGGCGGCTTGCTTTTCTGCCTTCGCGCACGGTGTTGAAGGGGGGCGGCTCCTTTTCCGAAGCGCTTAAAGAGCTTAAACTTTTTGACGCCCCCACCATGGCCATCATTATGGCCGGTGAGCGGGCCGGTGACCTCAAGGGCGTGATCCAGCATGCTATTGAGCATGTCGAGCAAAAAGGGGCGCAATATAAGCTCGTTGTCGCGGCGCTGAGCTGGATTTCCTTTGATATTTTTGCGGTCATCAGCACCATCTGGGGCGTTCAGTTCTGGTTTATCCCTCTTTTGCGGGAGCAGGGCGTCAAAAGCACAGATCCTGCGGCTGTTGAAAAATTCCAGCGCGGCATCCAAATGGTTTCTTGGCTGAACGGCACGATGCTTTTTGCCTCGACCGTGATGGTTTTGGGCATTGTGTTCTTTGTCTGGGCCTATTGGCGCAACCGCCACCGTCGGGATCACTATACGGCGCGGATGATGACGTGGGTGCCGCTTTTGGCCAATTATTTGCGCAATGTGAGCTTTAAAGATACTTGCAAGCTTATGGCACGCCTGATCCGTGGCAAGGTGCCTTTGGCCGAGGCTCTTGAAATCATTATTGAAAGTTCGGTCGAGCCTGTGGCGCGGCTTTATTGGAGCGAATGCGAAGGCAAGCTTATGGCCGGCGTTGAGCCGGCGCGCGCCCTTGCAAGGGCGCCCTTGACCAAGGCTGAGCGGGATCAGATCCTCACCATTCAGTCCGTTGAGCAGCTGGCCGAAGTTTTTGACTCCATATCTGAAGAACGCAGCTTGATGGCGAAGACCGATCAGCGTAAAATCATAAAGTTCGGGCTTTATCTGCTTATAGGATTGTCGGCGATCACCATCCTGACAACGATTTATCTCCTCATGTTGCAAAATGAAGGTTTCTTGAGCAACATTAACGAAATGCGAGGGTAGGAGGCGTCATTGGTCAATTTTTCAAAGGCAAAAAGGTTTTTTGCCAATCCAGCCAAGACGGCGCCTTCGCCGGCGGGGCAGGGTTCGCTCGGCAAGGCTTATGAAAGCTTCGTGACGCAGGGTTCTCTTGACGGCGGGCCCGAATGGGACTCTTCAAGCTCGGTGCCGCGCGCCATGACCGGCGCGGTGGGCGCTTTGGCGGATTACTATTTTCCCCCTGATCTGATCGGCGGGTGCTGCCCGCGCATCGTGGGGGAGGAGCAGGAGATCGTCTGGAACGCCGCCGCAGAAGCTGCTGATACCGAGCGTGTGCTGGTCGTCTGGCAGGCCAGAGGTGACAAGATCTGGTATGTGGCGGTTCGCGCTTCGCAGCTGAGCTCGCACCCCAACACTTGGTGTCCTTTTTCCTCGCTGCTGCCCGGTATGGCGGATGCGCTTGATCCGCCCGTTATTTATACCTATTACAGCGATGAAGCGGCGACCATGATGGTGCTGCTGCCGGACGGGCTTCAGATTTATCGCGGAACCTCCTCGGTGATCCGCGCGAAGGCTGAACGGGCCTCGCGTGAGCTTGGGGATGCCGGTATTGTCGATCTTATTCCCGACCGCATTCAAAAGCTGACGCCTATGCCTTGGTTCTCCCTGTCCTTGTTTGAGGAGCGCGCCAGACGTGTTTTGGCGACGTTCTCCGTGCTCGGCGCGGTGACGATGGCGGCTGTGGCGCTGATGGTCTGGTTTTTGGCGGCCATGGTGTCCATCAGCGCGCGCATTGACGCGGCGACGGTGATGGAGCGCTCGGAAGCCCGCTCGGCTGAGCTTTTAAGGCTTGCACAAAATCAACGCGCCAGCCCCATGCGTGAGCAGCTCGGGCGGTTTGCCGATGTCAATGACGGGCTTTTGAACCTGAATGGCTATCTTGAGATTTATCTGATTGAGGGCAACCGCGCACGGTGGCGTGCCATTGTCCCCGCCAGCACCACATCAGACCGTATCAAGGATCTGGAGGGGCAGACTTTGGGGACGACTGATCTTGGGGTTATCATCGGCAGTGACAAGGATGCCACGCAGCTTGGCCGAACGCAAAGAAGAGAACGATAGGGGGCCGTCATGAAACTGCAATCCATCCCTTTACGCCGGCTTTTATCCCCGCGCTTTGTTACCAAGGCTTTGCATTCCTTTGATAAAGCCACGACGGTGATCGTGTCGCTCAGCTGGGGCGGGGCGCTGCTTGTTTTGCTGTTTGCGCTTTATACGGTCAATATGGCCATGCAGGCCCGCCAGCAGGTGGCCGAGGCCGAGTCCATGGAGCCTAACGTGCCGCAGCTCCGGCAGCGGCCTCCCACGGTCAGCGAGCTGGAACCCCTTGTAAAACGTCTTGAAAGACGGTTTACAGGCGTTTCATTCTCACTTGGTAATGATCGCAGTTTGACTGTTGTCAGCAATGATGCGGGGCAGTTCCGAACCTGGCTTATGGTTCTGGGCTATATCGACACCATCACCCCCCAGTATCGCTGGCAAATCAAAAGCCTTTGTGTCGGCTCTCTGTGCCCGGGCACCGCGCCCATGCGGGCCATTTTGACGGTACAGAAGATTTCTTTCGTGATTGAAAAAGACGATGAGTGAGTATCAATCCGGTTGACTTTCGAGGGGAAATTGTCTTCCATGGCGGCGGGCCCGAGGCTTTGTTTTTCAGACGCGAATCAGCGTTTGTAAGATAAGTTTTGGTTAAGATTCTTGCTTTATGATTACTATCGGACTTGCGTATGAAAGTCGGTTTGGAACAGGGGATCAGGATGCTTTATATACCATCATCTCAAGACGAACAGCGGTTCGATCGCGATGCTGGTATTGCCATTGGCCCTATTTTGTTCATCATCGCCGTTCTGGGGATTTTGGCTGCGGCGATCGCGGCCGGCAGCGGCTCGTTTACAACCAACGCGACAAGTGAAGGCAACCGCGCCAAGGCTGCTGCTTTGGTGGATATCGGGCAAACTCTTAGGATCGGGTTTGACCGCATCATGTCCAATGGCATCGATATTTCAGACATCCGGATTGACCCCGATTCAACAAGTCAGCCTGAGGATCTTTTTTCACCGATCGGTGGCGGAATCTCGCCGCCTTCGACGACCATGGGGGCTGATCCGACTACGGATGAATGGCATTTCCCCTTGATTGCTATTCCGCGTCTTGGTACCGGTGCCGGTTCGCGCGTTGCCATGCTGCGCGTTCAAAAGGGCGTTTGTGATGAAATCAATTCCCGCATTGTCGGACTTGCCCAGATCGACATCAACGACCTTAACCGTACGCGCGTTTCGCTTGGCGATATTACCTCACAAGAGCAGTTTGCGATGGATGCCACGGATGCTTGGCCGTTAAAATTACGCGGCAAGCAGATGGGCTGTGTGCGCCTTGATGACAGCAATAACGTGCCCGAAGGATATTATTTCTTCCAAGTCCTCAGCATACAATAACAGGCTCATGAAATAAAAAAGGCCCGCAAAGAAACTTTACGGGCCTTTTGTTATGCGTTGATTTCAGTTCCTATTCCCCATCAGGCTGAGGAGGAATTGGAAGGCGTTGATGAAGTTCAGATAAAGACGCAGCGCGCCCATCACGGCGAGCTTGTTGTTGGTTTCCTGAGGAAGCCTTTCGCTATAAGAGCGCTTGATGTTCTGGGTGTCATAGGCCGTCAGACCCGTAAAGATCGCAACGCCGAGAACCGAGACAATCCACTGCATCATATCGGACTGCATGAAAATATTGACGATCATGGCGAGAAGGATGCCGATCACGCCCATCATCAAAAAGGATCCCATGCTCGTCAGATCTTTTTTGGTTGTGTAGCCCCAAAGGCTCATCCCCATAAAGGTGCCGGCTGTGATAAAGAACGCCCGCGCGATCGAGGTTTCCGTAAAGGCCAGAAAGATGGTGCTCATGGAAAGGCCCATCAGCGCGCAAAAGCCCCAGAAAAGCGTCTGGGCTGTTGAGGCGGATACTTTGTGCATCTTCCAGCTCATGACCATGATATAGACAAGCGGGGAGAACATTGCCGCGTAGGCCACAAGCTTGTTGCCGCCGAAGATAAGGCCCGCAAGCGCCGTGTTGGCAACAATATAAGCGACAAGGCCCGTCAGGATAAGGCCGATGCCCATATAGTTATAAACGCGCATCATATGTTGCCGCAGGCCCTGGTCAAGCGTGATCGTCCGCGTTGACGTGCTGGTGGAGGGCATAAAGGGATTGACCATGGGAGTTCCTCATATAAAAAGTTGCGTTTCAGAAGGTATTATTGGCCGCGCTTGCGCGGTTTTTCAAGCGAAAAGCGACAAAGAGGCGAAAGAAGGCTCTTTTTACAGGTTTTTGACATATTTCCGCCTGTTTTGCGGCGCCTACACTTTTGTCTTTTTTTCTGCTAAGACAGCTGTTGGAATCATAGGGAGGGCGTGATGCGGCGCGTTTGTTGTTGTCTTGTGCTGGCGGTGTTGTTTTTGCTGTCCGGCGTATCTGCGAGCTTTGCGTCCTTTGGCGCTTTGCCGGGGCTGGTGTTTGCTGAAAATAAAACAGCCATACAAAAGATTGAGGCCGTGCAGGATGCTGATGAACAGGAAGACACCGCGCAAGAGCCTGCGATTGTACCTTTGAGCAACAAAATCGCCAGCACCGTCCATGAAATCGAGCTTGAGGAAACATTCGGAACCCACGCTTTAAGTCTGGTGCTGGAGGTCACGAATGAGATCATGCAGCAAACCAAAAGACTGGCTTCGAGCTTTTACGCCGTGCCCAAGCTTGCGCTTTGGTTTATGGATGAAATCAGGAAGGAAGAAAACAGAGGGGCCTTTCTGACGGGATTGAAAGATTTTCTGATTATCCTCGGCCTTGCCTCGCTGGTTGCTTTTCTGGTGAGTTTTGTTTTACGCCCCTTGCGCCTTTATATCTGCCGTAAAGACCGCCCCCATTCAAATGCGCGCTTGAAAGGCATGGGCGTGCTGGGCGCGCTTTCCTTGCTGCCGATTATAGCCGGAATCAGCACCGCTGTTGTTTTTGCGGGCAAGCTTCATATCGGACACCAGACCGAGCTTGTTGTGATGAGCTTTGTTTACGCGCTGACCATTGTTCAGCTTGTCCGTGTTTTCTTATGTTTCTTCTTTGCGCCGCATGTGCCTAACTTGCGCTTTTTGCCCATCTCAACGCCTTTGGCTTATTATATACATCACTGGATCATGCTTTTTGCCGTTGTGATTGTTTTTGCCGCGTTCCTGTCCGAGCTTGCCGTTGTTTTCCGCCTTCCTCACGATGCCGTCAAAGGATTCCGCGATCTGGCCGGTTTGATTGTTGTGAGCATGGCCATCACGGTCATTATCCAAAAGCGCGCCTCCATTGCGACTTTTATCCGTGGCGAGTTGTCAGCGGCGCAAAGCCATCTTTCCTTTCTTGGAATCTCGCGTCTTTGGTTTGCGCGCCACTGGCACAGTCTGGCCATTGCTTATCTGGTTATAGGCTATATGGTGGCCGTACTCGGCGGCAACGGTTTTCCCGCTATGCAGCTCGGCACGATCGGGACGATTTTATCGCTTCTTTTCGTGCAGCTTTGTTTTTATGTCCTTTCCCGCGTGGCGCATAAGAAAAGGCCGGATGCTTTGGATTCAGGGCTTAGCCGCGCCGTTATGGTGCTTTTGGCCAAGATCCTTATATGGACGGTGGCTGTATTCGGTATTCTGGCCTCGTGGCAGTTTGATGTGCCGTATTTTCTGTCAGGGCCTTTGGGGCGGCGCCTTATGGGATCGGCTTTGACGATCAGCACGACCATCATTGCCGTTGTGTTTGTTTATGAGATTATCTTTCGCGCTATTCACAGCAAGATCGACCAGCGCGACAGAAACGGCAATCTTCTTGCCACCAACGCACGCGCGCGCACGCTTTTGCCGATGGTTCAGAAAATCGCCGTTATGGTTCTGGCCTTTATTGTCGGCGTGGTTGTCCTTGGCGAGCTTGGCATCAATGTTGCTCCTTTGCTGGCCGGTGCCGGTGTTTTGGGCGTAGCAATCGGTTTTGGCGCGCAGAATCTTATCAAGGATTTGCTGACGGGCCTTTCCATCATTCTTGAAGACAGCATCGGCATCGGCGAGACGGTGACCATTGCCGATTTAACAGGCGTGGTTGAGGATATCTCCATCCGCACGGTTCGGCTGCGCAGCGCGGACGGCGGGATGCATGTGGTACCGTTCAGTTCGATCACGACCATTACAAACCTTTCTAAGGTTTTCTCGCAGGCGGTTTTGGATATTGCGATCACTTATGACAGCGATATCGACCATGCCATGGAAGTGATCCGCAAGACGGGCGTGGCCATGCGCAAAGATCCCGCGCTTGGCCGTATGATCCTCGATGATATTGAGATTTTGGGTGTTAATAATCTGGGCGAATATTCCATCACCATCCGCGCGCGCATTCGCACGACGCCCGGGGATCAATGGAAAGTCAAGCGCGCCTATCTGCTGCGCATTAAAAAGGCGTTTGATGCGGAAAGGCTTTCCTTCCCGCTGCCTACGGTGGTTCAGGCCGGCGGCAAATCCGCAGGTATGGGCAGTGCCGCCTTCCGCATGCCTTACCCGCCGGGCGTTGTGCCCAAGCAAGATCCTTTGGAAAACACGGTGCCGCCTGTTCCGGTGGAGAAGCCGGTTACATAAATGATGTCATTGCGAGGAAAGACGGCCGTAGCCGGCTTGACGCGGCAATCTCGGCGATGTTGCAGAGATTGCCGCGTCAAGCCTGAAGGCCTTCCTGCCGATGACAGTTTTTTTGTGGCTTGCTTCGCAAGCCCGCGCGGATGACGAGAGAAAAGAAGCTTGAAGCCTTACTTGCTAAGGCCTTTTTGGAGCTGATCCATGCTTTCATTTACGGCTGCGCTGATCGCATCCATGGTCTGGATGCTGTTTTGCGACAGGAGCGTTGAAAGCTCTTTCAAATTATTGACGCAGCCGGTTACGGCTTCCTTGATGCCGTTGATCTGGCGCGTCATTTTTTCCTCCGGCGTGGAGGCTTCCATGACGTCCTTGACCAGCTTGCTTGTGGACTCAAAGTTCTTGCGCGCAAGTTCAGCCTGACGGCGCATATAGTCCTGCATCCCTTCAAGGGCTTTTTGGTTGGCGGCCGTGATCGTTTCCAACCCCTTACGCTGGGCGGCCAGAACGGTTTCAATGTCCATCTTGGGCATCGGCATCGGGCAGGGGCAAGCGCTTGTGTCTAGGCCGTTTTTGCAGCAGCCAGCCGCAGGAAAGCCGAACTTTGACATGTCCATGAACTTGGAAAGGTCATATTGGGACATATCGAAAAACTTCGAGAAATCTGTATCGAAGAAGGGATTTTGCGGGTTGGACATGGAGATCCTCATTTATGGAGTGGAACCGGCACAGAAAAAAGTCCAAGGCAGAACGCCTTGTTAGGAAAGGACAGCGTTATGGTTAACGCTTGTGAGACTATGCCGCGTTTTAACCAATTTGTCACGCCCTTTTTTACACCATTATTTTTTTCTAATCCTTTGATTTTTCACCAGATACACGGAAAAGAAAAAGGGCAAGGCAAAAAACGGCCTTTCAAGACGCATTTTTTTGATTCGTGTGTTGTATGTGAAATCAGGCTTGGCCTACGGTGTCGATCATGGCCGCTACAATGGCCTCACTCGGGTGTTTGCCGCCCCAGACAACGAACTGGAATGCAGGGTAAAAACGCTCGCACTCCGTCAGGGCGATTTCGACCAGATCTTCAAAGGTTTCAACGCCCGGAAGGCGATCGCTGCGGGCCAGTACCGTATAGCGGAACAGGGGCGCGTTTTGCTGGTGGTCAAGGTCAAAATGCCCAAGCCACAGCCGGTTGTTGAGCAGCGACAAAAGATCATTCACATCACCGCGCTTGCCGTCAGGGACGCGCATGTCGAACTGACAGGAAAACTGCAAGGCGCCCACTTCGCGCTGCCAGACGAAATACATGCGATAGTGACACCAGCGTCCGGCCAGCTCCACCACCAGCTCATCTTCATTGGCGCGGTCAAAAAGCCACTCATTCGCGGTTACGATTTCCTCGACAATATCAAGAGGATTATGTGCCGCAGGCTGTTCTTGCAAAGAGAAAAGGGTCATGATCCGGCCTTTTTATTGACAACAGCATGAATCTAACAAACGCTTTTCTTGCGCCGCAAGGGGCGTAGGCACCTTCTTCCCGACAGGGTGGATGCCCGTGTGGTTTGAGTCACACTTTATCGTGGTTTTTTTGAATCCTTGCGAAAGCGGACGGGCCGGAAGCCCTCTTTATTCTCGAATCATATCAGGCGGTTGAAAGCCGTCTTCATCTTTTGGTAACTGTTTGATAAATTAACAAAAAGTAAAGATTCTACGAACGCCGGATTTGTTTTTTCTTTTGGGGCGATTGTGTGCTTGACAGAGTCATTTTTCCCTCAATCGCCTTGAGCCGTTTTTCGATTTCCGTTTGTTTCTGGCGCGCTTTTTGAATCATGGCCAGAGCTGTGTCAAACTCCTTGCGCGTCACGAGATCCATGGCCTGCGCCAGATCATCGCGCTTGTTGCGCACAAGCCCCGTAAGGATTGTCTGCGCCTGCGCAAGCATTTCGCTGAGGGTGTAGAGGTTATCCTGATGGGGTTTCATCTGCCTTTTCCTTTTGGCGCACAATAGGCTATAAGAAGGAGCCCTGTCCATTTTTTTGTGGAATCTTATGCCGTTTCCCTCGCTTGATCCTGTTTTCTTTACTATAGGGCCTTTGGAGATCCGCTGGTACGCTTTGGCTTATTTGGCCGGTTTTATTTTGGGGCTTTGGATGTGCAAGGTGTTGGCGCGGCGCTTTGCGCGTTTTTACAAGGCCAAGATGCGGCCTCAACCGGATGATTTTGAGCTGTTTTTAAGCTGGGCTGTGATCGGGACGCTTCTGGGCGGGCGGCTTGGTTATGTTTTGTTTTATCAGTTTGATTATTATGCCGCTCATCCTCTTGAGATTTTGAAGCTCTGGCATGGTGGGATGTCCTTTCACGGCGGGCTGCTGGGCGTGATTGCGGCGGCCTTTGGCTTTACGCGCGTGCATAAGCGTTCCTTTTGGGCTTTTACGGATATTCTGGCCTGCGTGGCGCCGATCGGGCTTTTTCTTGGGCGCATGGCCAATTTTGTCAATGGCGAGCTGTGGGGCCGTGCCAGTGATATGCCTTGGGCTGTCGTGTTCCCTCATGGCGGCGATATTCCCCGCCATCCGAGCCAACTTTATGAGGCCGGTCTTGAGGGGCTGCTGCTCTTTATCGTGATGATGGTGCTTTGCCGCCTGCGCTGGGTTCCCAACCGGCCCGGCTTTCTTTCGGGGGTGTTTCTGGCCGTTTACGCCATTGCGCGCTTTGTGCTTGAGTTCTTCCGCGAGCCGGATGCGCAGCTCGGCTTTTTATTTGGCGGCATGACGATGGGGCAGCTTTTGTGCCTTCCCATGCTGCTTTGCGGGCTTTATCTTATAGGCTGGTCGCTGATGCGCTATCGCAGGAAAAAACAGGGAAAAAAGAAAGAGGGGCTTTATGCGGGAACTTGAAGAGCTTGTCGAAACTTGCCTTGAGGCGGACGGGCCTTTGACGGTGGCTCAATTTATGCAATTGGCGCTTCATCATCCGGATTATGGCTATTATGCCAAGGACGATCCTTTGGGGGCGGGGGGCGATTTTGTCACGGCGCCTGAGATCAGTCAGATTTTCGGCGAGCTTTTGGGGCTCTGGTGCGTTGAGATGTGGAAAATGGCCGGAAGGCCGGCTCCTTTTGCGCTGTTTGAAATGGGCCCCGGGCGCGGCACGCTGATGGTGGATGTTTTACGCGCCACGCAGCGCGTCGAGGGATTTCACAAGGCCATGCGCCTTTGTTTGATGGAGAGCAATGCCACTTTACGCGCGCGCCAGAAGGAGGTTTTGGCGCCCTATGAGCTTGAGTATATCGCAGGGCCTGAAGCTTTGCCGCCCATGCCTGTTCTGGCTTTGGCCAATGAGTTTTTCGATGCGCTGCCCATTCATCAATATATCAAAACAGAACAGGGCTGGTATGAGCGGTGCGTTGGCCGCGAGGGCGGCGCTCTTGCCTTTGTGGTCGGGGCCAAGCCGGTCGCGCTGCCTTTGCCGGATGCACTTTCTTTTTATGAGGTGTGCCCTCAGGCCATAGGTTTTGTGCGTGATCTTGCGCAGCATATTGCTCGTTATGGCGGGGCGGCGCTTCTTATTGATTACGGTTATGTCGATCCTGACGGGGCGGACACGCTGCAAGCCACATCGGCGCACAGGCTTGTGAATCCTCTGGAGCGTGTGGGCGAGGTTGATCTGACGGCGCATGTTGATTTTTCCGCGCTGGCGCTGGCGGCTGAAAAGCAGAATTGTCATGTGACTGAAATTGTGGGGCAGGGGCCTTTTTTGCAGGCTCTGGGCATTGATATCAGGGCCGCGCAGCTTAAACTTGCGGCGGATGTCGAGGAGGCTGCTCTCTTAGACAGCGCTGTTCACCGTTTGACGGCGCCGGATCAGATGGGCGCTTTGTTTAAAGTGATGGCCCTGACGCCGCAGGATCGGAAAGAGGTATGCGGATTTCCATGAAGGCGGCGCCGCTCCAATCTTCTCTTCTGGCTGTGCCGCACGGGTTTTTTACGCGCGATTTTCAAAGCGCGGACGTTGCCGCTTTTTTTGGGGTGGAGCGGCTTGTGCTGCTCGATCAGGTTCACGGGGCGGAGGTGCTGACGGTTTCGGCCCCTTTTGAGGGCAGGCCCAAAGCGGACGGGATGGTCACGGACATAGCCGGTCTTGCGCTTTGCCTTGTCACGGCGGACTGCGCGCCCATGCTGTTTTTAGACCCTGTGGCCCGGGTTTGCGGCGCGGCGCATGCGGGATGGCGCGGGGCAAAGGGCGGCATTGTTGAGCATGTCGTTGTGGCGATGGAGGCGCTGGGGGCGCAGCGCAACCGCCTGCGGGCGGCCATAGGGCCTTGTATCGGGCCTTCCTCTTATGAGGTTCAGGAGGATTTCAGGGAGTCTTTTGACGCATCCGCGCATGTTTTTTTCCGTCCCGCGCAGGCGTCGGGGTATCTTTTGTTTGACCTTCCGGCTTTTCTTATGGCTCAATGTAAAGGCTTTGCGGCTGTAGAGTGGAGCGGGGCCGATACTTATCAGGATGGGGCGCGTTTTTTCAGTTATCGTCGCGGCTGCAAGCAAGGTATAAAAGAAACAGGACGTATGATTTCCGGCATCCTTTTGCGATGAGAGAAAGGTTTTATTATGGCCCAGCGACAAACCATCATTCCGCCTTCAGGCGTATTTTATCCCGTGACTTACGGCTCTGTGATCGCGCGCTTTTTTGCTATGATATTGGATGATCTTTTTATCGCCTTCATCATGGTTCTTGCCCTGTTGCCGCTTTATATTTTAACGATACTCGGCGCGTTGGTGTGGGGGCCGTTTTTTGCTTGGCTCGGCATTGCCGTCATTCCGACAGCGGGCTTTTTTTATGTCTTTCTGCAGTGGATTTACTTTGCCATGTTTGAAAGCACATCGCGCGGCGCAACGCCCGGAAAAATGATTTTTGGCCTTCGCGTTGCCGGTTATGACGGCAAGCGCATCAGCTTCGGTCAGGCCACCTTGCGCTATTTTTGTAAATATATTTCTGCTTTTCCCATGATGCTTGGTTTTGTGATGGCCTTTTTCATGCCGCGCAAACAGGCTTTACATGATCTTTTGGCCGCAACCCTTGTGGTTCGTGGTCGCTCATGATGAAAAACGGATTTAAAAAATTATCGGCCTTTCTGTGTAAGGAAAGGGAACTTAGCCCGCCGCTGAACTATGTTGAAGGGTTCACCAAAGGCTTTGTTCCCAATGCTGCGGTGCTGGGCGCAGCGGGGCCTGTCTTGGGATTGCCGGGCATCATCCTGACAACAACAGTCGTATTGGGATGGTGGAGCATAGAAACCATCGATAAAGAAAAGAGAAAAACAGCCTTCTGGGCTATGGGCGGCGGGTGTTTATCGCTTCTGGCGGCCAGCATGTTTATCAATTTTTATCCTTCCTGCGGCCCAGCTTCACAGGCAGGGCTGCAAAAGGCCGCTCAGGAATTGTTTGTTCAATGTCCTGCAAAAGACTGCGCCGCGACCGTAGAGGCGGGGTCAAGGGAGTTGGCCGGACTTTTCTGGAAACCAAAGACAGAGACGTGGCAAGCTTCTGTTGTTGAGATGGCAGAGCATGTCATGATTATGAAAGTGACCGACCCCCATGGCGGTCAACAATGCTATTTTGCGGAAAAAGGAAAAGTGCCGGTACAGATTGGGAACAAGTGTGATTTGTTGCGTTAGAGAACTGTCACCCGCGAGGAAGGCTGTAAGGCCAGACGCGGCAAGCTCGGCGATGTTGCAGAGATTGCCGCGTCAAGCCGCCTTTGGCGGCTTTCCTCGCAATGACAGGGGGGGCTTTTTACAATGTCCATGGCCAGTTTAGGTTGGTGGTTTGTAGGAAGTGGCGTGCGGCGGACTCGTTTGTGCAAAAGGCGAGGAAGGCGCCGTTTTCGAGCTTGTCTTTGCGGTAGGCTAAAGGCGTGCCTTGCGGGGTGATGAGATGGCCGCCGAGGCTTCGGACAATCGCATCGCCTGCCGCCGTGTCCCATTCGTAAGTCGGGCTTGTGCGCAAAAAGAAATCAGCCTCACGCGCCGCAATCATAGCAAGCTTATAGGCGCTGGCTTGAATCCTGACCTCGGCCACAATGGATTTTTCGACCCATTCTTCGATAGGGTAGAGGCGTGAATCCCGCAAGCTTACCGTCAGGCGCGGGCGCGCGCACGCGGTGCGGCTGTCATCTTCATTCATACGGGCCAGTTTTTGAGGATGGCCGTTTTTGATGCGCCATGCGCCTGCCTTAACTTCGCCCCAGACCATATCATCGCGCGCGGGCGCAAAAATAATCCCGAAGACGGGCTGTCCGTTTTCAATTAATCCTGCATTGACGGAAAAATCATCACGGCTCGCAAGAAAAGCGCTTGTGCTGTCGATGGGGTCAACCAGCCAATAGGTTTCATGCAGCGCGCAAAAATCTCTGGCATTGTCCTGTTCTTCCGCAACAATGGGAATGGAAGGGGTGAGCGTTTCCAGCCCTTTCAGGATTATGGTTTGAACTTCAAAATCGGCGCTGGTTACCGGCGTTCCGTCCTGTTTGCGGCAGGGGTTCAGAAGGTCGCGCGTGCGCATCTCGACCGCACGCTGGCCAGCTTTGCGGACAAGCGCGCAAAGATTTCGGATGAGATCATCATCCATCACGGGATGCTTTTTGCTGTAAAGGCGTGGCGCTTGAATCTTCTTCGATCTGGTCAATCTCATCCGCCTGCGTGCGCAAAGAGTTGAGCGCGGCGGTCAGGTCATCCAGCATGGCTTTCTTCTGCGGGTCCGCAAAAGAAGATTCAGGTTCCTGCTGCACGTCCATCATGGCGTTGTTTGCGTTACGGATTTTGCGATCCATCACGATCAGGCGCATTTCAAGCTGGTCTTTTTGCTTCGTCATCATATGGCCGAGCTGATCGTGCATGTCTTCGATTTGCGCAAGGGCTGTGTTCCACTGGCCGCTTAAAGCGTGCGCCAGATCCTGCGTTTGCGCGGCCAGAGCCAGACGCGCCGCTTCCTGCGCCGTTTCCTGCGTGCCGCCTTGCGCGGGCGCCGTAGAAAGCGCCGGTACAAGCTGGCCTAATTGTCCCGCAACGCTGCCAAGCGTGCTTGTGAGTTGCGAGAGCATGCCAAGACGCTGCATCACGCCATCGACTTGCTCGGCAATGGCGGTGAGCTTGGCATAGCTTTGCGCCGCCCATTGTTCGGTCTTGCCGAAAGTGGTTGTGGCCTGCGTTAAGAAGCGGCCTTCCATATCCTCGATCGTTTTTCCGAAATGGGTGCGCGAGGAGGCGAGTTTTTCCTGCTCGCCTTTAAGCGTGGCCAGCGTGCGGGCAATCGCGGCGCTTGTGGCCGTTGTGTGCTGCGCCATAAGATCGCTGTGCTGCCCAAGCTCTTCAATACGCACCTGTGCCGCACCTGCCTGCTGTTCGATCTGCATCTCAAGCCTTTGCATCAGAGCGTGACTCTTTTCAGCCAGATGCTGTACGGATCTGAAGCTGGACTGGCTGTTTTGGTTGACCGAGGTCAAAAGCTGTTCGTTGTTGGCGCGCAGCTCAAGCAGCAGGCTGTTAATCAGGCTTCCATCGCGGCGCACTTGCGCGGTTGCGTCATTCATGGCGCGCGCGGCTGAATCAAAGCTTGCCACGATTGACTCCATGCGGTGCGTGGCGGTGATGACTTGTTCACTCAGCCCCTCGTGACGTTCGCAGATGTTGGTGACGGCGCGCTCCATCTTCAAAGCGCTGCTTTCCGTGCGGGCGGCAAGCGCGGCCATGTTTTCTTCAGCGTTCACGGTGCTGGCAAGGCGCGCTTCGGCGCGGGCGATGATTTTTTGAAGCTGGTCTTCGCCGCCGCCCAAGGCATGAATAGCCTCCTCAAACCGTCCGCGCACGGTGTCCGAGGATTCACCCAATATCCGCGCGCTGGCCTGCATCAGATTGACGGCGGCGAACATGCGCTCGCCCATCTGGTTTTGGGATTCATTCAGCTGTTTTGTGATCTGCTGCCCTTTGTCCGCCGCTTCCTTCATGATTTTTTCCGCTTTGACAAAAGACCCCAAGGATTGCGTGATCTGGCTTCCCGCAAGCTGCGTAACCTCGGCCATGCCCTGAATGCGCTCCTTCATCATGGGAACCATGGAGGCGAGTTTGGACAGGCTTTGATCTTGCGTGGTTACAAGCCGGCTTTGAGTCTGGGCAAAGGAGGCGCTGGATATTTCAAGACTCTGCCGCAGCGCCTGTGTGGAGCCTTTCAGCGTGTCCGCCAAAGACGCGGCAGAATCTTCGATCGTCTGCGTAAGTGTGCCCAGAGTCGTGTCATGCTGGCTTGCGCGTTTTTCCATGGACTTTACGGAGTCATCCATTTGCGTAAGAAAACTGTCGATGTCCTTACCTTTGTTCATCATGGATTCAGCCAGACCGATAGCGCAGAATTGTGCGCGTTCAAAATCCGAGCTGATGGTTTTTATCATGGACTGGAAAAGCGAACGTGTCTGGCCGTCAAACTTGAGCTGCATGGGGCCTTTATCGGTCTCCACCGTCAGATCGGGAATTTGCGCGAAGGTCAGCCTTACCTCATCCAGCGCACGGGCGAGCGCGCCGATTTGGTCTTTGCGGTGCATTTCAGGGACGGGGTCGTTCAACCGGCCTTTGGACATCGTCAGAGCGGCGTGCAAGAGCCGCTCTAAAGGCGCGTTGAGTTTTTTGCTTTTTAAAGAGCTGAAAAGAGCAATCCCCATGCCCGCAAGTAGGGCCAGAGCCAGCCAGTTTGCCGTCAACAGCATTGTTGACCATTTTTGCGCTTCTTGCTGGGCACTGAGCTTGCCGGCGGCCAGCGCGCTTTGCATGCGCGATTCAAGCGTGGCCAGAGATGTTGCCGCCGCAAGAATGTCCGCGCTTGTAATGCCGGCATTGAGCGCGTCCGTTTCCTCGGCCTTTGTAATCAGCGAGGAAAAGATCGTCATGATCGCATCCATATCCCGCCGCACGGCTGTCGGGGCTTCAGTCCCCAGACGGCCAAGCATGTCCTGTGCCGTGTTGTAGTTCATGCGCATATCGCCAAGCGCGGCGCGGTCGCGCGTTGTTGAAAAGTTCTGTGCGGCGTTGAGGAAACCGCTGTAACCCAATGATAAGATAGTTTTTTCGTAAAGTGCCTGATCGGGCGAGAAGGCTTTTTCCGGCGCGGCCATGGAAGCCTGCGCGCGATCCAGTTGATAGCTTATATAGCCTGCCGCCATCATGGAAGTAAGACAGAAGGCCAGAAAAAAGAACAATGTTATGGAGAGAGACAGGTTTCTCGTGCGGGTGACTGTTTCCCGCACAGGCGCGGGCGGAGGCGGAGGGGCGGGCTTGCGCTTGATTTTCTTTGCCTCAACAGCAAAAACATCTTCAGCATTCGGCTCTTGGTCATGGAACATAGAAGGCAGCTCTTGATCGTAAAAGGCGCGCGGGAAACGGCCATTCTAGCGGATCTGGTCAGCGCAGTCAAAAAGGGAAACCGGCTTTTTGGGTTTTTCAACAGTTTTGACTCATGAACTGCTCGCGGATGATTCGCTCGCTGAGGGGCTGCTCAGGGTCGAAGAGGAGCGGGAAGCGGGTTTCCAAATCAAGCTCCATGCGCACTTGCGCCACATGGCTGATGACGCTGGGGCCAGCCTCCAGCCGCACGGGGCGTTTTTCGGTTTCAATCACATGAATCTCAATCACCGCGTTTTGCGGCAGAACCGCGTAAGACCATCTTCGCGGGCGAAAGCCGGAGATGGCCGTGACAACCAAGGTGTTGGAATCAAGCGGCATGATGGGGCCGCCTGCGGAATGATTGTAAGCCGTGCTGCCCGCCGGTGTAGAAATCAAAAGCCCATCGCCGCTGTAGCGCGAAAGGCGCTCGACCCCATCAACGTAAACGCTCATTTTGGCGGACTGTGCTGTTTCGCGCAAAAGCGTAACTTCGTTGAGGGCCAGAGCTTCTTCCGTTTCCCCCGATACTGTTTTGCATGCGACACGAATAGCGGGAAGATTGACGATTTGCGCCCGTGCAAGGCGGGCTAAAAGATCGTCCGGTGCATAATCATTGCACAGGAATCCGACCGAGCTTGTACGCCTTAAAGCATAGACCGGTTTGCCCTGATCTTGCAGACGGTGCAGCGCTTTGAGGACATGGCCGTCTCCGCCCAAAACGACAACGATATCAGCCTGCTCCTCGGGGACGGTGTCATAGCGCTCCTCGAAAAAGCGCAAGCTCTCCTGCCCGAGCGGCGAGGGGGAGGCGTCAAAAGAAAGTTTCATAGGACCATCCTAACTTTAGAGCTTTAAGCATCAATTAACAGTTGTTGCGCGATTGTAAATATTGAAAGAGAATCGGGGATGTTTTTTATAGCCCTGAAAGTAAAAAGGAGATAAGCGAGATGCCTGTGGATTTGCGCGTGCTGGAGCTTTTATCCTCGAAAATATGCCATGACCTTATCAGCCCCGTCAGCGCCATCAATAACGGTGTTGAGTTGATTGAAGATATAGGCGGCTCGGTGGTTGAGGAGGCCATGAATCTGATCGGTGCCAGCGCGGTTCAGGCGGCGCGGCGGCTGCGCGTTTTCAGGATCGCCTATGGCCGTGCCGGCAGCGAGGAAAACCTGCCTATGCGTGATGTGCATCAGGTTCTGGCCCAGTATTTTGAAAGCTCGAAAATCAAGTTGTTATGGACGGAGGATTTGCTCCTGCCCATGCTTGCCGCGCAGCGCGGCGCGCTTAAAGTTCTCATAAATATGATGATTATGGCTGAGGAGCTCTTGGCCTATGGCGGCAGCATCGCGCTGGAGCCCATCGAAATGGATGCGGGATGCCGACTTGTGATTATCGGGCGCAACGCGCAGCTGCCTGCGAACGTTGAGGCGGCCCTCTATGAGCGCACGGCAGTCGAGGATCTGACTCCGCGCACCATTCAGGCCTATATGACGGGCCTTTTTGCTGCGCGGTTTGGTATGCGGATTGCCTTTGAAATGCCTAAGGAAGATCACTTGACGCTCCGTTTGGTCAAGGGGGAGGCGTAGGGCAGGTTTCTAATATTTTATTAAGACTTATTAGGCAGAATCAGGACGTCTTCTGTTCTGAGGGCAGGTTTCATACTCCAAGACTCAAAAGGATCCGACGATATGGATGATTTGCTGCGCGACTTTTTGACGGAAACCAATGAGAGCATCATGCAGCTCGATGTGGAGCTTGTGCGGCTGGAGCAAAATCCAGACGATCCCGAGCTTATCAGCAGCATTTTCCGTCTTGTTCACACCATCAAGGGCACTTGCGGGTTTCTCGGCCTGCCGCGCTTGGAAAAGCTTGCGCATGCCGGTGAAAATGTGCTCGGCAAGTTTCGGGATCGTGAATTGAAAATCACGCCCAAAGCGGTCAGCTTGATTTTACGTTCTCTTGATACCATCAAAGGCCTTTTGGCTATTTTGGAGGAGACGGAAGCTGAAGCGCCCGGCCATGATGCGGAACTTATTGAGGAGCTTAATGCCTTTGCCGAAGGGCGCGTTCAGGAGGATTCCGGCGCCGCTGCTCCTGTTGCCGCGCCCGCCCCACCCGCGCAGGGCGGGCAGGAAGAGCCGGACCCGTTCGGTTTTGTTCCTGTGCGCGCCGAAGATACGGGCAAAGACATTCCTGCTGTGCCGAAAACGGAAGCGGCTTCGCCTGTGGCAACCCAGACGGCTGTGGCGGACAATGCCGCCAAAGAGTCAGCTGTCTCCAGCCAGACCATCCGCGTCAGCGTGGATCAGCTTGAAAATCTTATGGTGATCGCCAGTGAGCTTGTGCTCACGCGCAACCAGCTGAACCAGATTTTGCGCGAGCAGAAAGACAGCCCCTTTGCGACACCTTTACAGCGCCTGAACCTCGTGACATCAGAGCTGCAGGAAGGCGTGATGAAAACGCGCATGCAGCCCATCGGAAACGCTTGGGCCAAGCTGCCGCGCATTGTGCGGGATCTTTCTTTGGAACTTCGCAAAAAGATCGACCTGCAAATGGTCGGCGCCGACACCGAGCTTGACCGTCAGGTGCTTGAGCTCATCAAAGATCCTTTGACGCATATGGTGCGCAACGCTGCCGATCACGGTATTGAAGTTCCTGCCGACCGTCTTGCGGCCGGAAAGCCGGAAACGGGCGTTGTTCTGTTAAACGCTTTTCATGAAGGCGGTCACATCGTCATTGAAATCTCGGATGATGGGCGCGGCCTGCCGGTGGACAAGATCCGCGCGAAAATCATCCATAACGGCCTTGCCAGCGAAAGTGATGTTGCGGGCATGAGCGAGCAGCAGATTTTGCAATATGTCTTCAAGCCCGGATTTTCAACGGCTGAGCGCGTGACGGCGGTTTCAGGACGCGGCGTGGGCATGGATGTCGTGAAAACCAACATCGAAAAAATCGGCGGTACGGTCGAGCTTCGTTCGACCCAAGGCAAGGGATCGCGGTTCCTTATCAAGATTCCTTTGACGCTTGCGATTGTCTCGGCCCTTATTGTCGAGTGCGCGAAAGAGCGTTTTGCAATCCCCCAGATCAGTGTTGTGGAGCTTGTGCATGCTTCGGCGCAAAGCGAATATAAGATTGAGCATATCAACAATACGCCTGTGCTAAGGCTGCGTAACCGTCTTTTGCCGCTTATTTCCCTGCGGCGGGTTCTGCATCTTGATAAGGACGGGAAGAATGAAGACGAGATGGCCTTCATCGTTGTGGTGCAGGTGGGCAATTCAAGCTTCGGCATTATCGTTGACCGCGTCTTTGATACGGAGGAAATCGTTGTCAAGCCGGTCTCGCCGATTTTGCGCCACATCCAGATGTTCTCCGGTAACACGATTTTGGGCGACGGGCGCGTGGTGATGATCCTTGATCCCAACGGCGTGACCGCGCAGGTGGGGGATATTCACGATGCAAGCGACACGGCGCTCCAGCAGAAAAAACACACGGCGCGCGATCATGCCATGGACAAGCAATCGCTCCTTCTTTTCAAGGCCGGTGTGGGCGGGCCCAAGGCGGTGCCTTTGTCACTTGTGGCGCGGCTTGAAGATATTGACCTCACCAGCGTTGAATATTCCGAAGACAGCCCCGTGGTGCAGTATCGTGGCAAGCTGATGCCTTTGGTGGCGCTTGATCCCGACAAGAAGCTCGGCAAGGAAGGAAGACAACCTGTTCTGGTCTTTAGCGATAATGACCGCAGCATGGGCCTGATTGTGGATGAGATTGTCGATATTATTGAAGAGTACATGGAAGTGGATCTTTCCACGCGCCATGCGGGTTTCCTTGGAAGCGCCATTATCGCAGGCAAGGCAACGGAAATCATCGATACGGGCCATTTCCTTGCGCAGGCCTATCAGGACTGGTTCGGAACCAAGCAGGAAAGTTCGTTTGAAGAAGAAGATCTGCGCCGCATTCTTCTTGTGGATGACAGTCCTTTCTTCCGCAATCTTCTGACGCCCCTTTTGACCGTGGCGGGATATGAAGTGACGACAGCCGAAAACGCCAATCAGGCTTTAAAGTTCCGCGAGGAAGGCGATGATTTTGATGTCATTATCAGCGATATTGAAATGCCCGGGATGAGCGGGTTCGATTTCGCCTCGACCGTGCGCCGTGAGGGCGGACGCTGGAGCGAAACGCCCTTTATCGCTTTGTCCTCGCATGCCACGCCGCGTGATATTGAGCGCGGGCGGCAGGCGGGCTTTACGGACTATGTCGCCAAGTTCGACCGCGACTCCCTGCTTGCTACACTTCAACAGACGCTTAGTGCGATAAAGGTTCACCCATGACGAAAAACGCCCTTGCCGCTCAGGACGAAAAGCGCAGCCTTGCCTTAACGCAGGAAGCGTTGATGCATGAGTTCGTGACCATGTTTATCGACCGCCAGCTTTTCGGGATTCCGGTCTTGTCGGTTCAGGACGTGCTCGGGCCTCAGAAAATCACCCGCGTTCCGCTTGCGCCGCCGGAAGTGGCGGGCTCGCTTAACTTGCGCGGTCGTATTGTGACGGCGATTGATGTGCGCACGCGCCTTGCCCTTCTCAAAAGGGAAGGTGACGAGAGCAGTATGAGCGTTGTCGTTGATTTCAACGGTGAGCTTTATAGCCTCATCGTGGATCAGGTGGGGGAGGTCATGACGCCGGCGCAGTCCGACTATGAAAAGACGCCCGCCACGCTTGATGAAAGGTGGCGCGAGATTTCGGACGGCGTTTATCGCCTCAAGGATACTTTGCTGATTGTGCTTGATGTCAAAAAACTTTTGCGTCTCGATGCTGCGGCATCGTGATAGCCATTTTTATGAGGCAGAAAAATGAAGACATGTTTAATCGTTGATGACAGCCGCGTTATCCGCAAGGTCGCGCGGCAGATTCTTGAAACTTTGCGCTTTACCTGCGAAGAAGCCGAAGATGGAAAGCAGGCTTTGGAAGCGTGTCTGCGCAAGATGCCGACCGTTGTGCTTTTGGATTGGAACATGCCGGTGATGGACGGCATGCAATTTTTAAAAGCCTTACGCGCCTCGTCAGGCGGCCGTGCGCCCAAGGTTGTCTTTTGTACGACCGAGAATGATATGAAACATATTCAGGAGGCGATGGCCAATGGCGCTGATGAATACATCATGAAGCCTTTTGATATGGATATCATTCAAAGCAAGTTTTCCCAGCTTGGGCTTTTGTAGGAGTGTTTTGTTTTTGATACACAAGCAAGGTTTTGACATACGATGGTTGCACCACCTTCAATCTTAGATGATATTGCCGCCCATGAACCGCCTGATGTGTATCGGGTGATGGTGGTTGATGATTCTGCTTTTATTCGCGGCGCTATTACGCGGGCGCTGAGCGGTGATCCTCACCTTAAAGTCACGGCCTCGGCCAGCAACGGCGAATATGCCCTGCGCATGCTTGAGCGTGAGCCTGTCGATGTGGTCGTTCTGGATATCGAGATGCCCGTGATGGACGGGCTTACGGCGCTGCCCAAGCTCAAGGCCATTGATCCGCAGGTGCAGATCATTATGGCCTCTACACTGACGCAGAAGAATGCCGAGATTTCACTGCGCGCGCTTTCTTTGGGCGCGGCGGACTACATTCCCAAACCTTCAAGCAGTCAGGAAGTTCTTTCGCTTGACACTTTCAAATATGATCTTGTCACCAAGGTGAAGGCTCTGGGCTCTTTGGCGCGGCGCTTTGGTGTGCGTGGGCCTTATTTGAAGCTTGAGGGCGCGGCCGCGCCTTTACCGGCTAAGACGCAGCCCGCGCGTCAGGAAGCTGTAGCGCCGGAAGGTGAGCCTGTTAAAGCTTTTATCCTTCCCCCTTATGGCGCCAAGCTTGATGTCAGCCTGCGCCGCGATCCTTTAATTAGGCCGGATATTATTGCGATCGGAAGCTCTACCGGCGGGCCTCAGGCTTTGTTCCGCGTTATTAAGGATATGGGCGGTAATTTGCCGCAGCCTGTTGTGATAACGCAGCACATGCCGCAGTCTTTTACCAAAATCTTGGCGGAACATATCAGCAACCAGTGCGGCGTTGCATGCCGCGAAGGCATTGACGGCGAGCCGCTTGTGGCCGGACGTTATTATATCGCTCCGGGCGATTATCACATGACGGTCGAGCGCAAAGGAGCTGTCCCGACCATAAGCCTTAATAAAAATCCGCCTGAAAACTTTTGCCGCCCTGCTGTTGATCCGATGCTGCGCTCGCTGGTGACGGTCTATGGCGCGCGGATTTTGATGGTTATGCTGACGGGCATGGGGCAGGATGGCGCCAAGGGAAGTGACGCTGTTGTGCGGGCCGGCGGCGGCGTTATTGCGCAGGATGAGAAAACGAGCGTTGTTTGGGGCATGCCCGGGGCTGTGGCCATGCTGGGCTTGTGTTCGGCGGTGCTGCCTCTTGGTGAAATAGGAGGGTTTGTCAGGCAGACTGCCCTGAGGATCAGGTCATGAAACAGGAAGATTACGATCTTTTTGCTACGCTTTTGAAACAACGCTCGGGATTGGTTTTGGGGCGGGACAAGGTCTATCTGCTGGAATCACGCTTGACGCCGGTGATACGCAAACATGGTTTAAAAAGCCTTGAGGAGCTTGCGCAGAGCATAAGATCCAAGCGCGATGAGCCTCTTTTGCGTGATGTGACGGATGCGATGACGACCAATGAATCTTTTTTCTTCCGCGATTCAAAGCCGTTCGACCAGTTCAAGGATGTTCTTCTTCCCGAGCTTTTGCGCACGCGCGCGCCCAAGAAATATTTCCGCATCTGGTCTGCGGCGGCCTCAAGCGGGCAGGAGGCTTATTCGCTGGCCATGATCTGCGCGGAAAATGCCGCACAGCTGGAAGGATGGCGGGTTGATATTGTAGGCACCGATCTTTCTTCCGAGATTGTCGAGCGCGCCAGACAGGGGCTTTACTCCCAGTTTGAGGTGCAGCGCGGGCTGCCGATCTCTTATCTGATGAAATATTTTTCGCAGGTCAACAATGATCGCTGGCAGATCAATGACTCTATCCGCAGGATGGTGACGTTTAAGGAAGGGAATCTTCTGATGGATTTCGGCCCTGTCGGCGTGTTTGATATTATTTATTGCCGCAATGTCCTTATTTATTTCGACCAGCCGACCAAAACGCGCGTTCTTGACGCGCTCAGTCGCGTGATCGCGCCAGACGGCGTTTTGTTTTTAGGCGGCGCCGAAACGGTTTTAGGTCTTTCGGATAAGTTTAAGCCTCTTGAAGGGCAGCGGGGGATGTATGTGCTTAAAGACCGTCCCAATAGCGGCATGCTGCCGGCCAAGGAAAAAGAAGCGCCACGCGCCAGCGCTGCTACTACGACTTCGCCTTTTGTGGTTAATGCTGCCAGTCAGCAAGCCGTGCGTTAGGCCACGGCTTGTTTTTGGTTAAGCTTGACGGGTTCAGAGCCCGGGGGATCGCGCAGCACATAGCCACGGCCCCAGACGGTTTCGATATAATTATCGCCATCAGCCGCCTGCGCCAATTTCTTGCGCAGCTTGCAGACAAAAACGTCAATAATTTTCAGCTCCGGCTCATCCATGCCGCCATAGAGGTGGTTAAGAAACATCTCTTTGGTCAGCGTGGTGCCTTTGCGTAGGCTTAAAAGCTCCAAAATGCCGTATTCCTTACCTGTGAGGTGAAGGGGGGAGCCGTTGATTTCAACCGTGCGCGCATCAAGATTAACCGTTAACTTGCCAGTGCGGATCACGCTGTCGGAATGCCCCTTGCTGCGGCGGATAATCGCATGGATACGCGCCACAAGCTCCCGCCGGTCGAAGGGCTTGGTTAAATAATCATCCGCGCCGAAGCCAAGGCCTTTGAGCTTGTGGTCAAGCTCGGAAAGACCTGAGAGGATCAGGATGGGCGTGGTCACCTTCGCGGCGCGCAGGCGGCGCAGAACTTCGTAGCCGTCAATATCAGGCAACATAAGGTCAAGAATAATAATGTCATAATCGTAGAGCTTGCCGATCTCCAGACCGTCTTCGCCAAGGTCGGTGGTGTCGATAATAAACCCTTCGGCCTGAAGCATAAGTTCAATGCTTTTTGCAACAGATGTATCGTCTTCAACGAGTAAAACGCGCATGGCTGATCCTCATAATGTGGAGGTTTGCAAGACAGCAAAAAGGAAGGGTATTAACCGTACTTCTTTCTTTCTCGCTAATTAAGTTTAACAAAAAGTAAAGATTATTAACAAGTGCTTTTTAGTGGTAAATTGTTGTTGTATTTCATATCGTTATCATATAATTTGGCGGGACGGAGCTTATCTTTCTTTAAAAAAAGGCCAAGGAATGACAAAGGTTAAGCCTGTTCTTTTGGGGCTTGAGGGCGGCGTTTTAACGAATGAAGAGCGCTCTTTCTTTGCGCAGCTTCAGCCTTTTGGGTTTATTCTTTTTCAAAGAAATTGTCTCAATCCTGCGCAGCTGAAAAGCTTAACAAATGATCTGCGTGAAACGGTGCAGCGCGAAGATGTGCCGATTTTCATAGATCAGGAAGGCGGGCGGGTGGCGCGTCTTAAACCGCCTTGCTGGCCGGATTTTCCGGCGGCGCGTGTTTTGGGGGAAGCTTATGAAAAGGACCCCGCGTCTGGTCTGCATGCTGCAGCGCAGCATGCGCGTGAAATATCTTTCATGTTGTCCGAGGTCGGTATTAACGGAAATTGCGCGCCGGTTTTGGATCTTCTTGTCGCGGGCGCAAGTGACGCGATCGGGGATCGCGCTTTTTCTGCAGATCCTGATGTGGCGGCGGCGTGCGGGCGGCAGATGGTAGAAAATATGATGGCATGCGGCGTGATGCCGGTGATTAAACATTTTCCTGGGCATGGGCGCGTGAAGATAGATCCTCATCTGGATCTGCCTTTTGTTGATGCGCCGCTGGAAGTTTTGGAGCAGCAAGATTTCAAACCCTTCGCCGCCTTGCGCGATGCGCCTTGCGGCATGAATTGCCATGTTGTGTTTAATGCGATTGATGATGCAGCGCCGGTTTCACTTTCCAAACGCGCGCACGATGAAATCATTCGCGGTGCGCTGGGGTTTGAAGGGCTCTTATTTTCCGATGATCTCGCCATGGGCGCTTTGAAAATGCCGATTGAGGAGAGGGGCCGTCTGGCTTTAGAGGCTGGGGCTGATGTGGTTTTATTCTGTAGGGGCGTTTTGGAAGAGTCGCAGGCCTTTTGCGCGGATCTTCCCGAAATCAGCGATGCGGCAAGTGCGCGGTGGGAGCGGGCGAGGAAGCAGATAAAAAACTGTCATTGCGAGGAAGGCCTTTAGGCCTGACGTGGCAATCTCGGCGATGTTGCCGAGATTGCCACGTCAGGCCTAAAGGCCTTCCTCGCAATGACAAGGGAGTG